>Ga0114931_10007060_pt1 | contig 13762 bp, 15 predicted proteins | sample 2SBtaG_FD_89579 | JGI IMG/M metagenome (GOLD analysis project Ga0114931, IMG submission 89579) | Deep subsurface microbial communities from Kolumbo volcano to uncover new lineages of life (NeLLi) - 2SBTROV14_V59a metaG | ecosystem: Environmental > Aquatic > Marine > Volcanic | place: Kolumbo...
ACCAAGCCCCGCCGCCGCCTTTTTCTGCCACCGACCGGCTCCCTCTCTCGCTCCTCGCCCATTCTTCTCCCATTCAGGGCCTTGGCGGAGCACCGGAGAGTGGGTCATGCTTCAGGGCTGGCGTTTGCCGCTGTAGGCCGCTGCGCTCGCGTGCTATGTTGTCTGCATGGCTCACCCCAGCGAGCTACGCTTGATCATTCGACCCTCGCGGCTGATGCGGTACCTGCTGCTCGTGATTTATGCCGGCGGCGTCGGGTGCCTAATAGCCGCCGATCTCCTGGCTTGGGCCGTTGCCGTGATCGGCATAGCATTGATCTGGCACGGTGACCGGCAGTGGCATCTGCACGCGTGCCTTGATCGGCCCGTTTCGGTGGTCGGGGTCGAATATCATGCCGATGACGAATGGCGGATCCTTACCCGCGACGGTGCGATACGGCCGGTGCAACTCGGGAGTTCATCCTTCGCCCATCCCTGGCTCAGCGTCCTCGTGTTTCGCGGTACGCCCGGTGCAGCGCGGACCGTCGCCTTGCTGCCCGACATGAGCGATGCGGGCTCGTTACGCAGACTGCGCACCCTGTTGCGTAGTGGCGTGCTTGCGCATTGATCGACGCACCACCATTCCTCCCCGTCTTCTTGCGCTGACGCGCACCGGCCGCGGTTCTTTCCTTTCGAGGTTTCGGACCCCGGTCAACCTCTCGACTCGGCGCGCGTGGCGGCCGGCGGAACCCTCAAGTCTCGTCACACAGGGCCGATAACTCGAGCGGACAGCGTGGCGGCGTCTCCCTCATGTGTCGCCGCGTCGGACCGGCCACGAGAGGTGAGTATGACCATGGCTCAAGCACTGGAAAGCGCAACGCAGGACTGCGAAACCGTCGTCCGTGCCGCTCAACTGCTCGACATTTCGGAGTATGAGTTGTTCTTGCGCGCCTACGGCTGCTGGTATCCCGATACACCCGACGAATGGCGGATCGATGAACTCTTCGCCGCCTTCATGTTCGACAACGCGGTCCCCTTCTGGGTCCGTGACTTCGCGCGCAAAGTGTTGCAGGCCACGCGACGAGACTCGGCGCCTGCCACGTTGACATTCGCCGACAGGGTGCGCTTTGCCTGGAAATTGATTGCGCGTCCCGACGCCGCGCCGCGCGACGATCCGCGCACCGATTTCGAACTGCCGGCCTGAGGGCCCGGTTCAAAATCAACTCTCCGGTTCAAGCGCCGTTCGCTCCCGCCGGGCATGCTGCTCGTCCGTTGAATGCACCATCCCGCCTCGACGTCCGGGGTTGTTGTGATATTACCGCGCTGTTGCCTCGCGCGGTTTGCCGCGTGCCATCGGCGATCGTGACAGCCGCTCGTAGGATCTTCTTTCCGGCGCAGCACTTCGCCGACTCAGGATTGATACACTAGAGAGGTTGACCTGTATCCACGGGAGGCCGGGGCCGGAGCGGCGTGGGCGTCTTTGCACTCGATAAATTGATGACGGAAGCGCGGCGGCTGGCGCGTGAATATCGTGAAGTGACCGGCCGTTCGCTCCCGATCAGCGCCGAAATCGCGAAGTATGACGCGGTGCGCCTCCTCGATCTCGAAGCCGACGACCGCGCGCAAGCGGGTTACGACGCACTGGGCACCGGCCCGCGTGCCGGGCGCAAGGTGCAGATTAAGGGGCGTGCGATCTTCGATGAACGCAAGGCCGGGCAGCGCCTCGGCCAACTCAAGCTCGATAAAGACTGGGACCTGCTGATAGTCGTGCTCATGGACGAGCAGTTCGAGACCTTTGAAATTTACGAAGTCGAGCGCGCCGAGATCGAAAACGCGTTGCGTGACAGCGCGGGCAGTCGGCGCAAGGGACGCGGGGCGCTCTCCATCAAACGAGTAAAGATTATCGGGCATCTGGCCTGGACGCGCGAGGGTGGAGTCGAGGAGGACGGGTATTGGGATCGTTCCGCAGCTACCTGACGCGCCTGTTTTCAACGACGTACGGTCGCCGAAGTTTCCCGTGCGTCCCTCGGTCGGCTCGCTGCGGTCCGCGGTAATGTGGCGCCGTTGCAGAACGTTAATGTCTCCACCGCGCCGGTGGATCACGAATTTCGACGCCGCCGCTGGCGGTGACGGGTCCGGTCGCGCGGAATAGTCCGGCGTGGTCACTCTGGACGACGCGTTCGCGCACGCGGGGCCGCTCGCGGAGCGCATCGGCGGCTACCGGCCGCGGCCGCAACAGCGTGCCATGGCGGAGGCGGTATCGAACGCCCTGCGCGAGCGTCATACGCTGCTCTGCGAGGCGGGCACCGGTACCGGGAAGACGCTCGCGTACCTCGTGCCGGTGTTGCTTGCGGGTGGTTCGGCGATCATTTCCACCGCGACCCGTCAGCTCCAGGACCAGATCTGGGATCACGAACTCCCGCTGCTGCGATCGGCGTTCGGCTTGTCGACCCGCGCCGCGTTGCTCAAGGGGCGCGCCAACTATCTGTGCCGCCACCGACTCGCCCTGGCCGAAACCGATTCCGGCAACCTGTCCCGAGACTCGATCGCCGCGCTGGTCCGCATCCGCGAGTGGGCACAACGCACGCGACGCGGAGACATCGCCGAGCTCGCCGAAATCGAGGAGGGCGCCCCGGTTTGGCGCGTGGTGACCTCGACCAGCGAGAATTGTCTCGGACAGGCTTGCCCGGTATACCAGGATTGCCACGTGGTGCGGGCGCGCCAGGAAGCGGCGCGCGCCAACGTCGTGATCGTCAATCACCATCTGTTCCTCGCGGATCTGACCCTCAAACGCGATGCCCTCGGCGAACTCTTGCCGGCGAGCGACGCCGTGGTGCTTGACGAAGCCCATCAACTCCCCGATCTGGCGACCCGGTTTCTCGGTACTCGCCTCAGCAGCGCGCAACTCGACGAGATCGCCCGCGACAGCGTTCAGGCACAGGCGGCGGAGGCCCCCGATACGCCGGTGCTCGGGCAAATCGCGGCGCGCCTGATCACCGCGACGCGCGGCCTCGGCGCGCGCTTGGGGGGTGATTCGGAGCGCAGTACCTGGCGCAGCGCGAGCCGGGCGCCGGGGGTTGGCGCGGCGACCACCACCCTCGCCGCAGCGCTCGCCGAACTCGGTGAGGCGCTGGCGACACTCGCCGAGCGCGGCGCCACGCTCCAGAGTTGTCAGGGTCGCTGTGCGGAGTTGGGCGAACGGCTCGCGACGCTATGCAGTGACGCGGATGATGACCAGGTGCGTTGGGTCGAACGGCGCACCCGAGGCTTCGTGCTGCATGCCAGCCCGATCGACGCCGGCGCCGAATTCGCGGCGACCCTGGCGGCGCGCCCGAGCGCCTGGATCCTGACCTCGGCTACCCTCGCGGTGGACGGCAGCATCGACCACTTGGCGGCGCGCCTCGGGATCCCCGACTGCGAACAGCGGGTTTTCGGCAGCCCCTTCAATTTTGCCGAACAAGGTTTGTGCTATCTGCCGCCGGGTTTGCCGGATCCGGGGGCGCCGGGCTACCGGCGCGCGCTGATCGAGGCCGCGCTGCCGGTCCTCGACGCCAGTGGCGGGCGCGCCTTCCTGTTGTTTACCAGCCATCGGGCGTTGCACGACGCGCGATCGTTGCTCGCCGAGCGCAGTGACTTTCCGTTGCTGACCCAGGGCGAGGCGCCGCGTAGCGAACTACTGCGGCGCTTTCGCGTCACCCCGCGCGCGGTGCTGCTCGGCACCTACAGCTTTTGGGAGGGCGTCGACGTGCGCGGCCCGGCACTCAGTTGTGTGCTGATCGACAAGCTCCCGTTCGCGCCGCCCAACGATCCGGTGCTGGAAGCACGCTGTGAACGGGCGCAATCCGAAGGCCGAAATCCCTTTCATGCGATCCAGATCCCGCGCGCCGTGATCAAACTCAAACAGGGCGTGGGTCGATTGATCCGAGATGCCACCGATCGCGTGGTGGTGGTGCTTTGCGACCCGCGGCTGCGCACGCGCAGCTACGGAAAAATCTTTCTGCGCAGCCTGCCCCCCATCCCGCTGTGCCAGGACATCGATTCCGTGCGTCGCTTCTTCGCCACGGTAGCCGAAGAAAAAGCGCCGGACCGGACTTCGCCCGAGTGCGCGTATTGAGCCCGGGATCCTGAATGCTCCATTCCGACGGTAACGGGCTGATATGAAAGCCCAGGACTTCAACGGATGTGTTCACCCGCCGGGTGCAACACGCGACGAACTGAATTACACGCTTGCGGCGGCGCAGGAATGCGTTACAACTCTTTGGGATAGAATAACTATTCCTCACAGTCGTGCCTTGCCCCGCTGGGCCGCGGACGCACACTCCGCCCCGTCCGGCTGAGGATTGCAGGTGAACATTCTTGCTATCGAAACCAGTGGCGATGTATGTTCCTGCGCGCTCCTTGCCGGGGACGATATCATCGACGCGATGCGCGCCACGCCGCGCGATCACACCCGGTTCATGCTGCCGATGATCGACCGCCTGCTCGCGCGCGGCGAGCTTTGCGTCGCGCAACTCGACGCCATCGCGTTTGGACGCAGTCCCGGATCGTTTACCGGTGTACGAATCGCGACCGCCATTACCCAGGGCCTGGCCTTTGCCCGGGCGCTGCCGGTGGTGCCGATTTCGTCACTCCGCGTGTTGGCCCAGGGTGCCTGCCGCGTGCACGGCGTGCACCGGGTTCTGGCGGCCTTCGATGCACGTATGGGGGAAGTTTACTGGGGTCGTTTCACGGTAGGAGGCGACGGACTGATGGGCGATTGCGACGGGGAGTGTGTGTGCCCGCCGGACCGGGTTCCGGTGCCCGCGGGTGTCGATTGGAGCGGCGCCGGTGCCGGTTGGGCGGTGCATTCGGCGGCGCTCGAGCGGCGGCTCGGAGGGTGTCTGAGCGGAGTATTCCCGGCGCTACGCCCGCAAGCGCGCGATCTGTTGCCGCTTGCACGGGTCGCCATGCGTCGCGGGCATGGGACGCCGGCAAGCCGGGCGCTCCCCAGTTACGTGCGTGATCGAGTAGCCGTACCCCCGGCACGCGTCATGCGCCATGACACTTGAACGCCCGTCGAACGAAATTTGAACCCTGAACCCTGAAGCGGACGATCCGAATAGTCACGATGTTCCAACCGTTATCAATTTGTATCGGATTGCGCTACACGCGCGCCAAGCGCCGCAATCATTTTATTTCCTTCATCAGCATGACCTCGATGCTCGGTATCGCCTTGGGTGTTGCCGCGCTGATCACCGTGATCTCGGTCATGAACGGCTTCGAGCAGGAACTGCGCGGGCGGATCCTCAGCTTGGCGTCACACGCGACCATCGCGGGCATCGACGGCGCGCTCACCGACTGGCGCAGGCTGCGGGTCAAGGCGTTGGAAAACCCTGCGGTGGTGGGCGTCGCCCCGTATGTGGAAGGACAGGCGATGCTCACCAATGGGCGCAGGGTGCGCGGGGTACTGATCCGCGGCGTGTCGCCGGACCTGTAACCCGATGTATCCGAAATTCGCCGTTACCTGATCGCCGGCAAGCTTTCCAGCCTGCGCCCGCGTGCCTATCGGATATTGCTGGGCGCGGGTTTGGCGCGCGCGCTCGGGGTTGGCGTAGGGGCCAAGGTAACCTTGATCGCGCCGGAGGCGACCGTGAGTCTCGCCGGGGTTCTGCCACGCATGCGGCGCTTCACGGTGAGCGGGATCTTCGAAGTCAACCACGCCCAATACGATACCGCTTTCGCGGTGATGAATCTGCGCGACGCGGCGCGCGTGTTTCGACTGGGCGACGGGATCAGCGGGCTGCGTTTGAAGTTGCGCGATCTGTACGCCGCACCGCGCGTCAGCCGCGAGCTGGCGCGGCAGTTCGGGGGACGTTACTGGGTTAGCGATTGGACCCAACAGAATGCCAATTTTTTCCACGCGCTGAAGACCGAGCGGATCGTAATGTTCGTGATCCTGACATTGATCGTGGCGGTCGCGGCTTTCAACCTGGTCGCCACGCTGACCATGGTGGTAACGGATAAGCAGGCCGACATCGCGATCCTGCGTACGCTGGGCGAGAGCCCCGGCGGAATCCTGCGCATATTCGTGGTGCAGGGGATGATCATCGGCGTGCTAGGGACGGCGTTGGGGATCGGCGCCGGCGTCGCGCTTGCGACCCATGTCGAAACCCTGGTACCGATGATCGAGCGACTATTCCGCGTCCGATTCCTATCCCCGGAGGTCTATTACATCAGTGAACTCCCGTCCCAACTACGCTGGTCGGACGTCGGATTAATCGGCACGGTGGCGTTCGCGATGAGCGTGGTGGCGACGCTGTATCCGGCATTGCGCGCATCGCGAACGCAACCGGCCGAGGCGTTGCGCTATGAATGAGCACGCGGCGCTCGCCTGCGCCGGTCTGCGGCGCCGGTTCAGCGATGGCGGCCTGGAGGTCGACGTGTTGAACGGTGTCGATCTGAACGTAGCGCGCGGCGAAAGGGTCGCTATCGTCGGTGTTTCGGGCGCCGGCAAGAGTACCCTGCTGCACCTGCTGGGCGGGCTCGACGAGCCCAGCGACGGCGACGTGTAGGTGGATGGCGAACGAATGTCGGCGCTCGGTGCGCGGGCGCGCGGGCGATTGCGCAATCGCGTGCTCGGCTTCGTCTACCAGTTTCACCATCTCCTGGCCGAATTCTCGGCCGAGGAAAATGTGGCGATGCCGCTGTTGATTCGGGGAATGGCGCCGCGTGAGTGCGCTGAACGTGCGCGCGAGATGCTCGACCTGGTGGGCCTCGGACACCGGCTGCGTCACAAGCCGGGCGAACTCTCCGGCGGCGAGCGCCAGCGTGCGGCGATCGCGCGGGCGCTGGTGACTTCACCGCGTTGCGTCCTGGCCGATGAACCGACCGGAAACCTCGACCGTCAAACCGCGGAACGGGTCTTCGATTTGATCCTCACCCTCAACCGTGACGCGCAAACCAGCTTGATCGTCGCCACCCACGATCGCGAGTTGAGCGCCCGCATGGATCGCACCTTGCGCCTGGTCGACGGCAAGTTGACGGAGAGTGGAAGGTGAGGCCGGCGGCCTTACCTTTCGATTCGCCGCCGGGTTCTCCGGGCACTCCAGGAGCGGACGACGTGCAGTCGCCAGATTGCATGCACCAGGAAATATCCGGCCACCGCGCTCGTCACGCCGAGCACCGCGCAGCCCAGCAGAAAAGGCTCCCAGGTAGCGCTCAGGCCCAAGCGCAGCCATTCCCAGGAGAACTCGATGTCGAACGGTTCACGGGGAATCCCCAGCAGCCAGGCGCCGAGTCGGTAGGCGCCATAGTACATCGGAGCCATCGTGATCGGGTTGGTTAGCCACACGGTGACCACCGCGATGACGAGATTGCAGCGCATCAGGATCGCTCCGCCGGCCGCCAGAATCATTTGAAATGGCACCGGCACCCAGGCCATGAGTAGGCCGATTGCGAATGCCCACGCCACCGAGCGTCGGTTGAGCAACCATAGATTTTGTTCACCGAGCATGCGGCCGAACACGCCGCGCAACGCGCGGTCCTCGGAAAATCGCGTGTGCGGCGGTAATAGTCGGCGCAGGGTTTTTCTAAGCGATGCCATACTTGCCAAGCGGAGCGGACGAGAACGTCTGATGCTTCATGAATCGGTCGCGGAAACCGCGGCATTATCCACCATTATCTAGAGATCGGCGATGCGTGTTGCGGTGCTCGGCTTCGTGGTCGGGGTTCTGGCATTACAACAGATGCCGACGTTGCCGGATGCGTGGGTGGTCGAGTTTCTTCCTCTGATGCTGCTGTACGCCGCCGTCGACTCACGCGCGCGGGCGCCGGCCTGCACCGGGGTCGGGTTTCTGTGGGCGCTGTTTTATGCCCACGCGATGCTGCTCAATCCGCTGCCTGTGGCGCTCGAGGGTCACGACGTGGTTGTCGAAGGGGTGGTGCGCGGTCTGCCGGCGCGAGATTCACGTCGCACCCGGTTCCAATTCAGGGTCGATCGGTTGAGTGCCGCGAAACGGGGGGGCGAAGAGAATCCGGGCAGCGGCGCCGCGCCGACAGCGTTGCGATTCAACGGGCTTGCCCGGTTAAACTGGTATGGGCGGCGTCCGTCGATTCGACCGGGTGAACGTTGGCGGCTGACGGTGCGTTTGCGACGTCCGCACGGGCAGGTCAATCCGGGTGGGTTCGACTATGAACGGTATCTGTACGAGCGCGGGATCCGCGCGACCGGATATGTTCGCCAGAGACCCCCGGCGCGACGCCTGGAGGGCGCGCCATGGTGGTCGCTGGATCACGTTCGCTACGCACTCGCGGAGCGCCTGACCCGGGTGGCTTCGAGGCGTCCCGCGATCGCCATCGTCAAGGCGATTACGGTTGGCGATCGCTCCGCGATCGACGCGGCCCAGTGGCGGGTTCTGCGTGATACCGGGACCGCGCATTTGATGGCGATATCGGGCCTGCATATCGGCTTGGTCGCGCTGCTGATGTACACCCTGGTGCGCCGCTTGTGGCCGTGGCTGGGGACCTTCGGCCGGCAACTGGCGGCGCCGCGGGCGGCACTCGCCGCGGCCTTCGTCGCGGCGTTCGCGTACGCGGCGTTGGCGGGATTCTCGGTGCCGACCCAGCGTGCGCTGCTGATGCTCGGTGCGGTCACGGTGGCCTTGTTGTGGCGGCGCCGCTTGCCGGCCGGCATCGTCCTGGCGTGGGCCGCGCTGGTGGTGCTGATTGCCGATCCGAACGCGGTACTGACAGCGGGGTTCTGGTTGTCTTTCGCGGCCGTCGCACTGTTGTTGTTCGGCCGTGCCGGACGCCAAACCCCGGGCGGCGGGTTCGCCAGATGGTGGTGGCAATGGGGGCACGCGCAGTGGTTGATTACCCTCGGGACGCTGCCCTTGCTGCTGTTGATCTTCGGGCGCGCGCCGTTGTTGAGTCCGGTAGCCAACTTCATCGCGGTACCCTGGATGGGCTTCCTGGTGGTGCCGAGCGCGCTTGCGGGGACCTTGCTGATGACGATCTCGCCGGGCCTTGGCGCGCCGCTCGTAATGCTTGCCGCTCACGGAATCGAATGGCTGTGGCCGGTGCTGGAATGGTTGGCGCAGCTTGGATTCATCGTTACCCCGCGCGCGGCGCCACCGTTGTGGACGGTGCTCGCGGCTGTCGCGGGCGCGTGTCTACTGTTGATGCCGAAACGTTTTCCGGCGCGCGCGGTCGGCGTGTTGTGGATGTTGCCGGCGTTGCTTACACCGCCAACGCGGCCCGCCGAGGGGGCCTTCAGCTTGACCTTGCTGGATGTCGGGCAGGGGCTCGCGACGGTCATCGAAACCCATCGACACGTGCTGGTGTTCGACACCGGACCTCGTTACGGGCCGGGGCGTGACGCAGGCGAGAGCGTGTTGTTGCCGTATCTGCGCCATCAGGGGGTGGCGACGGTGGATCGCCTGGTGTTGAGTCATCGCCATGCCGACCACATCGGTGGCGCCGTGAGTCTGCGTGCCGGGATGCGGGTGGAGAAGCAAATAATCGGCGGTGCGCGACGTGGTGCGACGGCCTGCGTCGAGGGTCACGGCTGGCGCTGGGACGGTGTCGATTTCCGCTTTCTTCATCCTCCGCGGGGTGGCGCGTGGAACGAAAATGACGCCTCGTGCGTGCTCCGTGTCGAGGGGCCGGGCGGTAGCGCGATGGTGGCGGGCGATATTGAACGGAATGCCGAGCAGGCGTTGGTCGAGAAACTCGGCAAGCGGCTCAAGACCGACGTGCTGGTGATCCCCCATCACGGGAGCCTCACCTCGTCAAACGTCGATTTCGTGCGGGCCGTGCAACCGCGCTACGCCCTGATCAGCGTCGGACGCCTGAACCGCTTTCGGTTTCCGCAACCCGAAGTCGTCGCGCGCTATCGGGAGATCGGTACCACGATCCTGACGACCGCGGACGGTGGCGCGCTGCGGGTGACGTTTGCAGCGGGTGGTGGGGCCGTCCAAGCCCGGGGCTATCGGGAAACTGAGCCGCGCTATTGGCGGCGCTAGTTCGTATTCACATTTTCAACGGTAACATCTCAAAAAGTTTGGGCGTTGGAGCGGGGTAGTGCGTTACAGGACACGCGGTGAATACATCCCTGTACGCTCGAAGGGGCAGCTTGCGGCGCGGCGCTGTTCTGCGCCGCTTGCAAGTCCGGGGTTCGCATCCATGCGAACCCGCTCGGCGGCAGGAATGCCCACCGGGCATTCCTGTTTTCCGCGTCGCCCCTGCTGCCTACGGTCGAAGTAACGCACTACCCCGCTCCTCTTCAAACACCGATCACGTCCGGGGTTATTGAGAACTTACTTTCAACGACTGTAGGTCGTTGAAAATGGGAGGAATCGGGAAATGACCCGAAAATCGGCATGTTCCGGTTGCGTCTCTGGAAATGGCCAGGATGGTCGTTTCCGGATGAACAATGGTTAGCTGCGACGGCGGCGGGTCTGGTACAGTTCTCGTTTTGTCGGGGTGCCATGGAGGACGATTCAAAGTGCTCGAAATGATCAAGGCTGGCGGTTGGCTGATGGTGCCTATTTTGTTGTGTTCGGCGGCGGCCATGGCGATTGTGATCGAGCGCTTCTGGACCTTGCAGCGCCAACGTATCGCACCCTCCGATCTGGTCGTTCAGGTGTGGCAATGGGCGCGCGCGGGGGTGCTTACCGAAGAGCGGGTTCGAACCGTGGCCAAGGGCTCGCCGCTCGGCCGGGTGCTTGCGGCCGGGTTGGTCAGCCGTGATCGTGGCCGTGAACTGATGAAGGAGCGGATCGAGGACGTCGGGCGCCATGTCGTGCATGAACTGGAGCGCTACCTGAATACGCTGGGGACGATCGCGTCGATCACGCCGCTACTCGGACTGCTGGGGACGGTGATCGGCATGATTCGGGTCTTCGCGGTGATCACGACCCAAGGGGTCGGTGACGCGGGAGTCCTGGCAGGTGGGATTTCGCAGGCGCTCATCACCACCGCCGCCGGACTCACGGTGGCGATCCCCAGCCTGTTCTTTTACCGTTATTTTCGCAGCCGTGTCGACGAACTCGTGATGACGATGGAGCAAGAGACCTTGAAAATGGTTGAAGCGCTCGACGGTGTGCAGCGGTCGGAACGAACGTGAAGTTCCGTCCGCGCCGCGGCGAAGCACCGGACGTCAATCTCACGCCGCTGATTGACGTAGTGTTCCTGCTGCTGATTTTCTTCATGGTATCGACGACCTTCGACAAGAGTTCGGAACTCAGTATCGAATTGCCCGAGGCGACCGCCGCGCAGCCTCCGCAACACGATAAACCCATCACCGTCGCTATCGACGCCCGGGGACGCTACTACGTCGATGGGCGACGGCTGGTCAACACCAAGGCGGCGACCATCGTGCGGGCTTTGAAACAGCTCGCCGGCGGCCGATCGACGGTGCCGATCGTGATCGACGCCGACGCACGCACTCCCCACCAGGCGGTGGTAACGGTGATGGACGCGGCGCGTGATCTGGGCCTGTTGCACCTGCGTTTCGCCACGCGCACCGCACAGTGAGTGGCGCGCCTTCGCCACCCCGCTCCGATTGGCGCGAACTGGCCGAGGAGGTCTGGTACGGGCGCCATCCACTCGCGCTCGCGCTCGCGCCACTGGGTTGGATGTATGCCGCTGCGGTGGGGATGCGACGGGTACTTTACCGGGCCGGCGCGCTGCCCCGCCGGCGCGTGTCGGCGCCGGTCATCGTGGTCGGAAACATCTGTGTGGGCGGTACCGGCAAGACACCGCTGGTGATCTGGATCGCGCGACACCTGCGCGCCGCCGGGCTGAGTCCGGGGGTGGTATGTCGTGGCTACGGCGGCGCGGCCCGGATCTGGCCGCAACAGGTGCGCGCCGACAGCGATCCGGTGATGGTCGGTGACGAGGCGATACTACTGGCCCGTCATACGGGTTGCCCGGTCGCCGCGGCCGGGTCGGAGCGCGCCGCGGCGGCCCGGGCCCTCGTCACTCAACAGCATTGCGATATCGTCGTCAGCGACGATGGTCTTCAGCATCTGGAACTGTGTCGCGATATCGAGATCGCGGTGCTCGACGGCGTCCGCCGCCACGGCAACGGCCGGTGCCTGCCCGCGGGACCGCTGCGCGAGCCGCGCGGGCGCTTGCGGCGGGTGGATTTCGTGGTCGCCAAAGGTCTCGCCGGACGCGGCGAAATCGAAATGCGGCTGGCGCCCGGAAGCGCGGTCAGCGTAGGCGAATCGGGCATCAGTAGAGCGTTGAGTGAATTTCGCGGCGCGGTCGTGCATGCCCTGTGCGGGATCGGCAACCCGCGCGGATTCTTTACGATGCTCACCTCATCGGGCATCGAGATCGTGCCGCACGAATTCCCAGATCATCACCGTTTAAGCGCCGACGACATCGTCTTCCGGGACGGTCGGCCGGTGTTGATGACCGAAAAGGACGCGGTGAAGTGCACGTCCTTCGCGGATACCCGCCATTGGTACGTGCCGGTGGAGGCGATCTTGCCGGCCGATTTCGAGGGCGCGTTGTGCGCACGCTTGGTCGAACGCGCACCGCAACTCGCGCACTCCCTGCGCGGCTCCGCTGCCGGGACGGCCGATTGAGGATTGGCGATGGTGGATTTTATCGTCGTTATTCCGGCCCGCTACGCCTCGACTCGACTGCCGGGTAAACCGCTGCGTCTGATCGGCGGTCAACCGATGATTCAACGCGTGCACGCCTGTGCGGAAGCGAGCGGTGCGCGCGAGGTGATCGTCGCGACCGACGACCAGCGAGTGCGCGCAGCGTGCGTGAAGTTCGACGCGCAGGCGCTGATGACCGCGACGACCCACGGTTCCGGCAGCGAGCGGATTGCGGAGGTCGTGGAAACGCGCGGGATCCCGGCCGCCACGGTTATCGTCAATCTTCAGGGCGACGAACCGTTGATGCCGCCGGCGTTGATCGGGCAGGTCGCGGCGGCCCTCGCGGGGCGCCCGGCCCACGCCGCGGCGACCGCGTGCACACCGATTGAAAGTGGCGAGGAGCTGTTCGACGCGAACGTGGTCAAGGTGGTCCGCGACCATGACGGTGACGCCCTGTACTTCAGCCGCGCACCGCTTCCCTGGCATCGCGAGGCCTTCACGCAAGGCCAGCCGTGCTTGCCCGCGAGCGCTGTCTACCGACGCCATATAGGGCTTTACGCGTATCGCGCGGGGAGTCTGCAACACTACGTACGCGCCCCGGTTTGCGCGATCGAAGAACTCGAGCGATTGGAGCAGCTACGGATTCTGTTTCATGGTGGGCGGATTCATGTCGCCGACGCCTGTGCAACGCCCGGACCGGGGGTCGATACGGAGGCCGATCTGGAGCGTGCCTGCGCGGCGTTCGCCGCGCGTGAGGCTCCGCTTCCGGGAGCTTGAGGCCCGGTGCGCGCGTCGGCGGCCTGATAAAGAGACGCGTTTCCGGGACCGAAGCAGTATGCTGCTCGATGCCGGGGTAGGAATCCACCGATCCCGGTGCGGTCTATACAGTGAGGGATGGTTGCATGATCCTGGATTCCTCGGTCGACCGCTTCACTCTGATGGCGACCGTTTGATATGAAAGCGATGGAGTTGGATCGAGGTGTTCATCTGCCGGGTGAATCACGCTGGCGCGTGAACCGCACGCTTGCGATGGCACGGGGCGGCGTTACAACCCTTTGGAATAGAACAACTATCCTAGACATAATGAATTGACCTGCCCAACCTCGAAGACGTGGGTTACGCTAAGAGGTTGGAAACCCTGGCGCAGAGCCATAATCGAGGAGGACAGGTCATGAACGAGTTTAGCAAGTACG
>Ga0114931_10007061_pt1 | contig 13761 bp, 12 predicted proteins | sample 2SBtaG_FD_89579 | JGI IMG/M metagenome (GOLD analysis project Ga0114931, IMG submission 89579) | Deep subsurface microbial communities from Kolumbo volcano to uncover new lineages of life (NeLLi) - 2SBTROV14_V59a metaG | ecosystem: Environmental > Aquatic > Marine > Volcanic | place: Kolumbo...
GTCACCTCTCGAAGTGATATGATACAGCGCACCAGCAAATTCTATTCTCGAAGGTCTTGACATAGAAACCAGTATAGTTGATTTTTGTCGTTATGTGAGACTTGACCCCTGTTTTCTGTGACCCCTTTTTTCTGAGTTCCGGAAATTTGCTAAACACTCTAATTGCTGATTTTCCTTTCATCACGCCCATTAATGATGAAATTGATACTTTCGGTGGAACTTTTATCAACAAATGGACATGATCCACTTGAATATTTAACTCGAGAATCTCACATCCTAATCTTTCAGACTGAATAATAATCGTTTTCCGAACTTCTCCTATCTTTCCTCTTAATACCTTATATCGGTATTTTGAAATCCAGACAATATGATACTGGCAATGCCATAACACATGTGATAATTTCTTAAATCGACTCATTTGTTACTCCTTATTCTTGAATTGGTGGCTCAACTCAAAATAAGGTTGTAACATTTGATCAATTCATAGGCACAGCCTTTGTGCTCCACGCCCACAGGACGTGGTTATCTAAGTTCCAATATATGGTGGCTTAATTATCTAGAAATTCTACCAATTGAACCCATTACATCAGCTTTTAGTGTTTGAAGAAGGGCTGTATCTGACCCTTGAACCCAACCACCATTCGGTCTTTTATAGTTTGCTTCTGATTTAATATCTACTTTATTACGTTCAGGGTTAAATTTTGCTGTTACACGAACGCGATAATCATCACGTAATGAACCTGTCCATGTATAAACCCAATTTGTTCTAACATAACCACTTTCTTTTTCTAGAATAGCAATGTCGAATTTTCTGACAAACAAATCAAGAACATTATTCCAAGCAGAATCGAACGAATAATCTTTTCGTATTTGTACAGAGGCCCATGCTGGCTCAAAAGTCTTAACGAAAGTTGTTGGTGATAAATCTTCAAGATCAAAATGGATAGAGCCCCCTTGAGGACCTAAAGTAGTAGAGATGGTTTTATACCCATCTTTTTTTATAATGCAATTGACTGTTTTTCCACCCGAATTGGAGTATTTAACAGAATAAGGGCTTACACCATGTATCTTGTTCATTATAGTCACATCAGCACCAGAGGGTTTTGTAGTAATGTAATAAGAGGTACTGCATCCTGATAAGAAAAATACTGAAAGAAGGATAATATTTACACTCATTTTTAACATTTTAATTTCCTTGAAAAGGTTTTTTTAAAGATCTGCTTTAAGGACACCTCTATAAAAACGCTTAGCTTGCAACAAAACTATCTACTGGTATTTTTTCAAAAATCTCAGCTTGTAGAGTGACAAACCATTTTTAAATGGTGCTTTTTTTAAGCATTTCTGCCATTTTATGGCTGATTTTTACTTCAGCTTGTAATAGGTTCATCCCCACGGGTGTGGGGAACGCATTCCCCTGGCAATCTCACAGTGAGGTTTAACCGGTTCATCCCCACGGGTGTGGGGAACGCTAGTATATAATGAAGGACTGTGACCCAGGGTACGGTTCATCCCCACGGGTGTGGGGAACGCGAACTTTCGCGCATGAGTAATCACCGTGAACAAGGTTCATCCCCACGGGTGTGGGGAACGCAAAGTCCTATTCTGCTACCACGTCTGGGGTACCTGGTTCATCCCCACGGGTGTGGGGAACGCCTAGCTATAAACGTTAAGTATATTTACCTACGCGGTTCATCCCCACGGGTGTGGGGAACGCATATGAACTCTATCTCAAAATAATTAAATTGACGGTTCATCCCCACGGGTGTGGGGAACGCTACGTGTCGCCGCGAACTCAGTTGAGAATTTGCGGTTCATCCCCACGGGTGTGGGGAACGCCTTATTATAAGTATTGTTATTATTTTTGTCAACGGTTCATCCCCACGGGTGTGGGGAACGCTATCTTTAGCCATTTTTAGATTTTGCCATTGTCGGTTCATCCCCACGGGTGTGGGGAACGCTTTTATTTCATTTTCAACATTTATATTAATAACGGTTCATCCCCACGGGTGTGGGGAACGCGATAGTCCAAGATGGAAATTGTCATAATACAACGGTTCATCCCCACGGGTGTGGGGAACGCTATTCCCTTTGAGCCAACAACATTTAATTTAACGGTTCATCCCCACGGGTGTGGGGAACGCTTTTTCAATAATTGGCCTTGCTAAATTTTCGACGGTTCATCCCCACGGGTGTGGGGAACGCCGTTTTTTAACTGATTCCAATTCTTTTTCTGCCGGTTCATCCCCACGGGTGTGGGGAACGCATCTCCCGTTTCAACTAATGACTTTATTAATTCGGTTCATCCCCACGGGTGTGGGGAACGCTGACTGACGCGGCGCCAATGAACGTTTTCTAACGGTTCATCCCCACGGGTGTGGGGAACGCATAAACAAAAGCAATTGGAAGTCCTGTTATGACGGTTCATCCCCACGGGTGTGGGGAACGCGCATCATATCCAACATCAGTGATAATATTATTCGGTTCATCCCCACGGGTGTGGGGAACGCTATGTGGCCGATTATCTGGCTGACACAATGCACCGGTTCATCCCCACGGGTGTGGGGAACGCTTGACTGACGCGGCGCTAATGAACGCTTTCTAACGGTTCATCCCCACGGGTGTGGGGAACGCTCGCTACTGCATAATCTGATAATAATTTATGACGGTTCATCCCCACGGGTGTGGGGAACGCTCGTAATAAATCAGGCTGATGCAATAAGTTCACGGTTCATCCCCACGGGTGTGGGGAACGCTCCATTCCAGCTCAGTTCCTATTACTGCGCAATCGGTTCATCCCCACGGGTGTGGGGAACGCGATTTACGCCGTACTGATCTATCGTTTACCGGCGGTTCATCCCCACGGGTGTGGGGAACGCATTGTGGTATTATGTAATGACATAAACTCTTCCGGTTCATCCCCACGGGTGTGGGGAACGCTTCTTTTGCTCCACCCGAATCAAAATTCGTTACGGTTCATCCCCACGGGTGTGGGGAACGCCATTATTAAATGCTGATCAATTAACAACATCACGGTTCATCCCCACGGGTGTGGGGAACGCCCTAAAAGATCAGACAGTTGTTTCAAATCAGGCGGTTCATCCCCACGGGTGTGGGGAACGCTCCTGTGCGCATGTGGGACATTCATCAACTAACGGTTCATCCCCACGGGTGTGGGGAACGCGCGTTAACAATGTGGGTGAATTTGTACGAGAACGGTTCATCCCCACGGGTGTGGGGAACGCTCTCTAATGACAGCCTGTGGTGAACGAATGTTAGGTTCATCCCCACGGGTGTGGGGAACGCACTCTAACCGGCGAACGTAGATTTTTAGTTCTGGGTTCATCCCCACGGGTGTGGGGAACGCACTCTAACCGGCGAACGTAGATTTTTAGTTCTGGGTTCATCCCCACGGGTGTGGGGAACGCTGTTCCATATTTCAACAAATGTAGTTATTCGTGCGGTTCATCCCCACGGGTGTGGGGAACGCGAGCGTTTTAACCTCACGCTTGATAACTTTCACGGTTCATCCCCACGGGTGTGGGGAACGCGAATACTAATGCCGCTGAGCCAAGGAGTTGAGCGGTTCATCCCCACGGGTGTGGGGAACGCGCCGCTCAATCCTTGTTTCAGTGATGAAAACGACGGTTCATCCCCACGGGTGTGGGGAACGCTCCGTGGTGGCACTTAAACCCGGTACTGCCGTCGGTTCATCCCCACGGGTGTGGGGAACGCATCTACTGTGATAAATGCTTCATAATATTCTACGGTTCATCCCCACGGGTGTGGGGAACGCATTCACGCATGAATTTTATGTTTTCTTTCCTACGGTTCATCCCCACGGGTGTGGGGAACGCTAATTCACTCCCCCTATCAACTACCCCCGAGTCGGTTCATCCCCACGGGTGTGGGGAACGCCGCGTCTAATATCTCAGAGTTTATCTTTAACTCGGTTCATCCCCACGGGTGTGGGGAACGCATCAAGCACAGGTAGTTCCATGATTGCATTAGCGGTTCATCCCCACGGGTGTGGGGAACGCTTGGGCATGGTTTTTTCTCTCTATATATTATACGGTTCATCCCCACGGGTGTGGGGAACGCTTTTATTCCATTCTCAGTCTTTATATTAATAACGGTTCATCCCCACGGGTGTGGGGAACGCTGTATCATTGATACCAAGTTAAGGAAAAACATCGGTTCATCCCCACGGGTGTGGGGAACGCCTGATTTCAGCAGCCATTTTATCGACTTCGATCGGTTCATCCCCACGGGTGTGGGGAACGCAAATTACCATCGACCAGGACGTACTTTCTTACGCGGTTCATCCCCACGGGTGTGGGGAACGCACTTATATTAACATATTGTTAAATCAGTGAAATAATCGTTTTAAAATAACTACCGATTTTCATGGTGTTTTTCGTTCCTGAATTGTTAAAGAGCATTTTTATCCTTTTGGTCTTCAATAGGATAAAAAGAAACCAGTTTCAGCCCGTTTAATTCAACCGGCAATCGCCTGTTTTCACCCAGCGTTAAAAAATTGAAGCCTGACTCGGTATTGGTACTCCAGGCCATAATGGCATTGCCTTCTTCTATGCCTGCTTCAACCTGTTTCCAAATCATTTCGCGTACTTTGGCAGACAAGTCTCCCACATACACTCCTGCACGAATTTCGATCAACCAGACAGCCAAACGCCCCCGCAAGCGCGGCGGTACATTTTCAACCACGATGACCAGCATCGCCAATGTTCTCAGGATTAGGTATTGCTGGCGTAATATTTTCCTCTGCGGGTTTGGGTATTTCCAATTCACCCGCGGCCAGTACTTCTTCTATGGTGGGTATGATTTTTTTTAGAATTTTGCTTTGCCTGAAACTATCCCGGCACATTAATCGAACTTCACGTTCCGGATCGTGATAATTTTTTGCAGCTATCTTAAAGGCATGGGGAATGATGTCCTCGAATTTGAATAAATCGGCAATATCGTAAACAAATGACAGCGGTTTACCCGTATGAATAAAGCCGATCGCAGGCGCATAACCAGCCGCTAAGACCGCTGCTTCACTGATGCCGTATAAACAGGCTGTTGCCGAACTTATACAACGATTAGGCATATCACTGTTATCCCATTGATTCCGATCATAGTTCCGTCCCTTCCAAGATACCCCGGCCTGTTTTGCCAGTAATTGGTAGGTTTTTTTAACTCTGGCACCTTCTATACCGCGCAATTGCTCTACACTACGACGTTCTGGCGGTTTCTCGCCGAAACGGATTTCGTACATTTTGCGGACAACTTTCAATCTTGCTGTGTCATCCAGAGCCAGTTTCGCCTGGTACAGCAAACGATCCGAACGCGCTCCACCCGGTTGGCCGGAGGCATATAATCTGACTCCCGCCTCACCCACCCAGACTAGCAACGTTCCGGCTCTGGCGGCCAATGCCGCGGCATGATGAGAAACCCGCGTCCCCGGTTCCAGCATAATGCAGGCAATACTGCCCACCGGAATATGGGTGCGAATACCGGTTTCATTAATCACAACGAAGGCACCGTCTTTGACATCGATCTGACCTTTCTGAATAAAAACCAAGGATACTCGTTCTTTCATGGCAATGGGTTTTAATGGTGGAAGCATCAGAAATTTTATAACGTTTTAATTTTTAATGGATCATTACAGGCAAACATAATGATTCACTGGCCCCCAAAAAAGTTTTTCTTTTTCCTACGGAAAAACAAGTAAAGAAAAGTACCATCAAATTATTATTCTTCGTGTCAAGGCTGTCACAACATCTCTACGTCCATCTATCACCATCAACAGGTAAACTGTTTCATCTTCGATTCGATAAATAAGCTGGTAATGATCGAGTAGTATCTGCCGATAGCGTTGGCCGCCGATTGGTTTTAATTCTGATGGAACCGTACCTCTTTCGGGAAAAGTATCAAGACTCTGAATCATAGTTTGTAACTGCTTCAAAACCTTGGAAGCTACTTGGTCATTAACCTGTTCAAGATAATATTCATTAATAGTATATAGGTCGTTGAGTGCGGACTGAACAAGTCGAACCTTATATTTCACTCAATGCCTCGGCGTGCTCTCAGTTTGGAAAATGCTTCATCAACAGATATTAAATTACCCTCTTCAATGTCCTTCTCACTTTGTGCAATCATCTTAAGCATAGCCATGGTTTCCTGGGTCTGCTCATATTCTTCAACCGATTGCACAATCATGACAGCCTCACCGTTTTGTGTGATGAGAAAAGGTTCACCTTTGGCTTTCAGTTCTGCGGCAACCTTTGCTGCATGAGCTTTCAGATAGCTAATCGGCTTAGTGTTTTGAGAAAGTTTCATAATATCGCCTATTTATAAGACTTAATAATGACTATATTAAGTTTTCATTATACCCTTTGTATCATCTCATAACCATAACCGAAGTTTTTTAAATTTATGCTCTGCATACTGATAACAAACCGCATCCAAAGGCTTTGGCTGGTCCTATGCCTGTTTGAAACAAAACGAAAAAAGCCTCAGGTTCTGTTATGTTTAATATGCCATCAAATAATATGGGCCGTATTTTGCCGCTCCGTTTTTCTTTCTCTTTACGAAAATATAAAATCGGCTCAGGTTGAATAATCAGTGCTTCCAATTGAGCTATATCTCGTAGTTTACGCTCCAACCAGGCCTGCTGCTGCTCTTCGTGAATCAGGGGAACCCTTACCGTTCTGGTATAGGCTTTCCCTTTTTTCTCAACAGTGCCCTTACGACTATCCTTAATAGTTTTAACCGGATTAGCTCGCAATCGGAAACGTAACCGTTGGCCTGATAAAAAAACAAGATTGTATTCACGCCAATCCAAAATAACAGGGCTATCTTCTGATTGTTGAGGACAAATTTTTGATTGCATCAAAATATGTGTGCCTATCCCTTTTTCTAACCGCTCTACACGATATAAAAAATTCCGCTGCTCATCACCTTGCTCTGGATAAAGTTCCCATAAGGCTTGGTGCAGATGATAACTATTTTTGCTTTGTCGCCAAGGAATATGAATTTTACTCAGATACATGCGTCTCCCCTTTTGCCCGGCTCATATAGACAATTCGGCTGGAAAATTGTCGTGACTGATGAATAATCGGCACGTCACGTTTTCTCAATGGAATGGCATCTTCACTGTATTCTTCACTGTAAATCCTTGCCACTACACCATCCTGATTTAAAGCGGCCACAGCATTTTCGGCAGCAACTCTGTTAGCCAACAAAGGCCGCGTTAAAGGGCAACTGCGCCGTCCAAGAAAGGGTGTATAAATGGGCTTTTTTAATGCCAATTTAATTTCAGACAATGTCACCTCAGCCTGTACCAAAGACCCGATAGCGACCGTAAAAATGGCATCCTGCCAATATTCCCGCCATGTCTGGATGGTGTCATGGCTTTTCAGACCCTGGTAAGCAACGCGGGCATCCTTAACAGTATGGTAATCAGTCATTTTGATCCCTTGTTGATCGACACGAACCGCAAAAGCCACACTGCCGGCTAAAGCTTGTTGCGCTTCTTTATCTGTTCGGTCAATACCCAAACAGGCACCTAACAATCCCAGCAATGCGCTACGTCCGGGAAACAGTTCCGCAGGCCTAAGGCCTTCAAAGGTTTCCTTACCCCATGCCTGCATGGGGCCTTGTAGTTTGATGATTAAATATTCACGCAGCTCCATTTTGACGTACCCAGTTTTCAAGTTCTGGTAAAGAGGGCTGTGATTCAATCCCTTCCGGTAGCTCGCCCCGTTGAAGTGAAAACTCCGCACAACGTTCTTTCAGGTCATAACCACGGTGGATTTTTTTCCAGTATTCATTCATCTTTTGCATGGAAGGTTCACGAAAGCCGCCTTTAGGCGCTGCTTTTACAGGTTCTTCAAAGGCATTCGCCAGTGAAACAGGCTGATCGGAAAAACAGACTAAGGCAAGATCGGCCAGATTATGAGCGGCAAAACTTTGCTGCTTGGCGCTTGGGACTTCTGTTGCCAGCATATGAAATACATGCGCCGCAATATTCAGCGCTTTTGCTCGACTTTCTTGCGTTGCTTCGCTATCCATGTTGGCTAATAGACCTAAATTCACTTGTAACTGTTTTAGATTCAGACTGGCATAACGATAAAAAACACCTGAAGAAAATTCTTGTGTGTCCAGATGACCGGAACCCAACTCTTGCAGGTCATCAACTGCGGTAAACCAATCAATATCGGCATCCACCGTATGGGTGGTAAGCGCATGAGCAACCGCTAATGCACCATCGATTTTACCAATTTCGCTCATTAAACCCGATGTCGCCATTCTGCCAGACAGCGCAATATCCAGCCCTTTAACTAAAGCCTGGCGAAAAGCTGTACTGTCTTTTTCGATCTGTTTCTGTAGTTTTTTAGGGTCAAGACCTTCTGCTTCCATCTTTTTGACTTGCTCACAAAAATAAGCAATTTCATCCATTACCCACGGCGCGACGGCATCATTTTCTACTTTCGTTTCCGAATCCAGTTTTTTTCCACTGATAAGCTCAATGGTTTTGGCAATTAAATCTTCATCAAACCGGTCATTTAATTCCTCGATAGCTTGATCTTTCAGGTTATTTTTATCGGGATCCCAAAGATGCTTGGTTCTTACACTAGGCTCACCTAAATGTTGACGGTAATAATCACTGTGCCGCATCGTCCGCTTCAGACTTTGACTGGATATTCTGACGCGGCGTTTTCCGCCAAAAATAGCGGATTTTTGCATATTCATGTCATCACGATTCAGACAAGATGGGCTATGTGAGATTAAAATATGGAAATTGATAAAATTTTCATTCATCGTTCACTCCTTGTTTAAGCAGTTGCCTTGGTTTTGGCGTTGGTTTGATAATAAAAAAAATCTTCGAGTAAGCTACGTTTGGCAAGATCATTCCAGTAATACAGCGTTTTTGCCATTTTCAGCCAATCAGCCGTTGGACTGGCCAGCTTTAATAGCCGTCGTAATTGAATAAGATCATTTGGCTCCTGGGAACGAATCACCATAAACAGGCGTTTCTCGTTAATCCCAGCTTTCGCCAGAGCCTGGCCTAACGAATCCCCTTCAGATTTATGAATCACCACCGGCAAACAAAACACCAGACGCCACATGGCGGATCTTGCATGTTCTCCTTGCAATAAACGATAAAAAGCGGGAATTTCGATTAAATCAGCTGGATTGATAACCCGTTTCAGTTCCGCTTTGGGGCCGGGTTTTAATTGTTGATAGCGTTCATAGATCGCCATAAAGTCAGGCAGCTTGCTTTCAGATTTTGTCATGGGATTCTCCTTGGGGTTCCAGGTCTTTTAAGGATTTGTGTAATGAACGCCGCGCCATTGCCAGGGCTTTGAGCATTTTAGGTTCTTGTTGATAGGGTTCGGTTGCCTGGTCAAACAAATTCTTAACGACGATTCTAAGTTGTTGCTTTAATTGTGTCAGGTCTTCATCAGGCTGTTCAAAATGAATTGAAGCAAAACAGGTATGCAGCAAGCTTTCCGTTTGCTGGTAATAGTTTGCTTCAACCGGATCACATAAATTAATACCTGACCCAAGCACTTTATCTTTTATGCCTACAGCAAATAGATAAAGCGCTTTGCGTAATGCTTTTTTGTATTCCAGGCCATAATAAATAATTTGTTGAATCACCTCGCCATGCTCATGCCATCCTTGCGCTAAACTGAATAATTCATGACGCCTTTCTAAAATAGTGGCTTGGTTATTTCGATAACCCCCGATAATAAGCTGTAATTTTGCAGAGGCGATAAATGTTCTGGCTTGTTGAATAATCGGGGCGGCTTGTTGCCCTTCTTTTTCTGATTGTTTGTCAATCAATAATCGGCTCATATGTGTCCATGTCGGTGCGGTCGTCGTAAATGAAGGAAACTTTTCTTCTCTTTTTGCTTTTTTAATGCTGAATGTACGGGATGAGAGAGGGTGAGGCCACACACCTTCAATGATGTAGTTAAATTTTGCTTTGTTAAAACCGGTATACACAAATTCTTCACAGCCACAGCAACTGCATATTTTCTTGTCGGGTAAGACGGATAATAATTCAAATTGTGCGGGTTGCCACAGTAATCCACGGGATAAACCAATTTTAGAAGCAGATATTTTTTCACCTGCCTTAATAGGTTTTATATAGTTAGGCGGCATATCCTTGGTCTCATCGTACCAAGGCATCACACGGTTTAATGTTTCTTCAGTCAAAACATTAAGCCAGATTGTTTCTCGCAAATTTCTTCCCTGTATTAACAAGGTAATGGGTGTGCTTCCCCGAATACTTCCTTTAAATCCGCCACCCATACTGGGGCAGTTATTCGCTATATTAAATAATGCGATAGCAACACAACCTGAACATAACTTATCAGCCAACCCCTGCGGGTTTACAAAAGCCTTATTGGTTCCATCCGCTACGCCTGACATTAACTTATCCATTGGCGTGGGCTCTTTTGCCTTAACACCCCTAAACTGCATAAACGGCGTTCCCGGGTGGTCCAAATCAAACCAGTCTAATTTGTCCAGTATCGCTGTTTGGTAATCATCCTGGGCAAGTGGTTGTTTAACATAATGGCCTAATTCCTTTTTATTTTCTGGCGTAAACAAAACCTGGGTGATCGCACACAATAACTGTAAACAAGCCAGTTCCATATCGTCACGCGGCAAGCAAATCTCACCGGTTTTTTCACCACATAGCAAATGTTGCAGGGTAATTTTTTCAAAAAGCCCTTTTTCCTGAACGGGAATCCAGGGGTCAGTTAATAAATTCATTATTTCTCCTCACACTGCTTGATTCTACTTAACCCGGTATCCGGTTGATAGGTGAAGTCATACTCCCCTACCTGACTGACAAACTGTTGATCGGATGTTTGCTTCATAGCTAACCAAAGAAAGTTATCCGGATCGGGTTCTCCCAGTTGTCCACGATGTCCCCAACTGGCAGGCACAGCTACAGTATTCAAATTTAATGTCTCAAGACGCCTACTCTCATCTAGTTGGTTAAACACTTCACCACTAAGCAAGCACTTTTCGCCTTTGGCATTAAGGTAGTAGGGAACTAAATTCAGGCTCATTTCGCCATCACGAGTCAATACCGTGACGTGGTTATCGTCATCAGACAATACCTTCATTGAACTTCTGACTAATTGCCTTGCCGTCATTTGACTGGCATAGGCTTGTTCCTCAAATTCGGTAAAACTTTTAATAACCGCTTCCGGTTCATTTTCCCACTCGTCAAGTTGATAGACCACCTCAATCCAGTCTCGATAAGCTTCAGGGAAAGTAACAGAATGATGCGCTTGTTGTAAAAGCTGCTCTGTACGCCATAACACGCGGCTATTTTCATAGATGAGTTCATGCAGCTCATAGTCTTCATTGTCGGGTAATAACACAGTACAACAAGGCTCCTGATAATTTTTCGGTCTATCCTGCGGGTGCCGGTGTAACCGGCCCATTCGTTGAAATAACAGGTCAACAGGACAAAGTTGGGTAATCAGCCAATCAAAATCCAAATCCAGAGACTGTTCAACAACCTGTGTGGCAACCAATAAGTGACCTTTATTTCGGATATTTTGGGGTTCAGGGTTTGGGCCAAACAGGTTTAATACAGTTTGTTCTTTCCGTTGCCTGTCTGCAAAGGTAAAGCGTGAATGAAACAATAACAACTGCTCTTCTTTTAGTTGTTGAGTTACTGTAATAATTTCCAAAATAGTCTGATAGATCGCCTGTGCATCCGCTACCAAATTACAGATCAGACAAACTTGTGCTCCTTCTGTGACGGCGTCAATGACCCGTTGATAAAAGCCATCATCCGGCAAACAATGCAGCGTTGTTAATAACTCCAAATTAACGGTTGTTATAGGTGGCTGTTGTTTGGGAATTTTTGTTAAATCAAAATAATGAATTTGTTTATCATAGCAAGAGGTTATCAAAGGATAGGCCGGATTTTGATTGTCGTCTGCCAAATGACTGCCCCATGCTTTTGCTAGCTGTTGCTTCTGATGGTTTGGCAAGGTCGCCGATAATAAAATGGTGCTACCCCCTGCAAGGTATTGTTGTTCCAGCACAGCATCCAGCAATCCATACATATAACTGTCGTAGGCGTGAACTTCATCAATAATCAATACACTGCGCCCTACCCCAAATCCCCGTACAAATTTGTGTCTTACAGGCAATACGGAAACCAATACCTGATCAATGGTACACACCCCTATTTGCCCGAGAAATACACGTTTTCGGCTTTGCGATAACCACTGCCCACATTGCACCCAGGCTTCTTCTTTTCCTTGTGCTGGCTGGACAGCACAAGCTTGTTTTAAATTGATAAATTGCTGTTGATATTTTGCTCTGCCATGCGCTAATACTACATTGGTTTTGTTGTCAAAAAGCAGTATCGCTGCCTTTTCTAAGCGCTCAAGCATGGCATTGGCTGTCGCCTGTGTTGGTAAGGCAAAGACAATACTATCAGCTAATCCCAGCGTCAATAATTGCCAGGCATAGGCTAAAGCCGCTTCTGTTTTGCCTGAGCCGGTAGAGGCTTCAATTAACGTGAGACTTTGCCGATGTGGCAAATTGCCACACAGCACTTGAATTTGCCTGGGTGCATGACCATTTAGCAAGGTTTTAATATCTTGATAGGGCTTGATTTTACCTATCACTCCAGCGGCTTCTATTGCCTCAGTAGCAATGTTTATACGTCGTTCATACCATGCCGAAAGATTGTCACTGGGATGAGAATCATATTTGAAGAAATCTGAAGAACCCACCCAGTCGCAAACGGAACAAAAGCCCGCCAGCATGGTTGTAAAACTTTGTTGATTGCTGTTTTTTTCAAGAAGGGGTGGCATATTATCCAACCTCAACCCGGCTGGAATTAGAAATTGTGTTTCCAGGTATTCCAGCCAATGTTGGCGCGCCAGTTTAAGTGTTTCTCTTACCTTTTCCGACACATTGTTCAATTGATACTCATCACTTTCTTTTTCAAAATCTTTTGGCATCATGCCATGATGCCCCATCACTGGAGCCAGCCACGAAAACCAGGAGCGCCAGTCGTCATTATCATCAAAATCAAAAAAGTCATCACTACCAAACCGTTGCTGGTTATCCTGATAAAACCAATACAGTCCTGCCGGGCCATGGTTGTATTTTTTTATCTCTAACCCACTTATTTTTAGGCCTTTCTGACTAAGCTCTGGATTGACTTGTCGCCATGTCTCCGGTGCTTTTCGCTGAAAACGTAAATCAAATTTACCGTAGTCATGTAAGGCAATAAAAAATAACACCCACGCCCTTGTTTTTTCTTCTGACAACGCTGTCGCTTGCACAAAACATCGCCTGATATTCGTACTTTGTTGCCACCAGACATCCCCCAGTGCCGCCACATCAAGACAATGATACGGCAACAAATGATAACCTATACCCTGCTCTTTGGGCTTGGCTTTCCCCCAGTAGCGATAATAAGGTAGTATTGAAATTTCCATCCTGATCTCCGTTTATTAACAATCTGACGTGTTATGATTCTTCGCGTTTTCATACTTCACACTGGAATGCAGTTAGAACGGCTCAACGTCGTTAAACGCAGGAACTTATTGATATGAATTCCCAGACAAACGGCCACAGCCATTAAATTAACAGAAAAGGAGATATATAAGTTCAATAGCTATTGCTGACCTTCTAAAAATAGCTAAAGCTATTTTACTCCTGAAAAAATACTTAACTTAACGGCACTGGCAGGAAAGCAGGGAA
>Ga0114931_10007062_pt1 | contig 13758 bp, 12 predicted proteins | sample 2SBtaG_FD_89579 | JGI IMG/M metagenome (GOLD analysis project Ga0114931, IMG submission 89579) | Deep subsurface microbial communities from Kolumbo volcano to uncover new lineages of life (NeLLi) - 2SBTROV14_V59a metaG | ecosystem: Environmental > Aquatic > Marine > Volcanic | place: Kolumbo...
CCTGGAGCGCGCCGCAGGAACGCTGCGCCGGGGGGCGGTGCTCGCCTACCCTACCGAGGCGGTCTACGGCCTGGGCTGTGATCCCCGGACCGAGGCCGCGGTCCGTCGGATCCTGAGCCTCAAGGGCCGCCCCCAGGAGCTGGGCCTGATCCTGATCGGCGCCAGCCTGGACCAGCTCGAACCCTTCCTCGCGCCCATGGAGGCGGTGATACGCAGGCGGGTCATGGAGACCTGGCCCGGCCCGGTCACCTGGCTGCTGCGGGCCCGCCGCGAGGTGCCCGCGCTGCTGCGCGGGGCCCACGAGACCGTGGCGGTACGGGTCACGGCCCACCCGGTGGCCGCGGAACTGTGCCGCCGCGCCGGCATGGCCATCGTCTCCACCAGCGCGAATCCCAGCGGCCGTCCCCCCGCACGATCCGTGCAGGCGGCCCGGGCCTATTTCCGGGACCAGGTGGCCGGGTATCTAGAGGGCCCGGTGGATCCGGCGGCCGCACCGACGGAGATCCGGGACCCCTACACGGGGACCATCTATCGCGCCGGTGGCGGCGCCCAGGAGGACCTATGAGCCAGACCCCCGAACGGCCCGATCCCGAGGCCGTGGAACGCTACCTCCTGGACCTGCAGGATCGGATCTGCACCGGCCTGGAGGCGCAGGACGAGGGCGGCTTCACCGAAGACCTCTGGGAACGCCCCCGCCACGAGGGCGGGGGCAGGACCCGGGTCCTGCAGGACGGGGCCGTCCTGGAACAGGCTGGAATCAACTATTCCCGGGTGCGGGGGGAGTCGCTGCCCGGCAGCGCGACGGCCCATCGACCGGAACTGGCGGGACGAGGCTTCCAGGCCATGGGGGTCTCCCTGGTCATCCATCCGCGCAACCCCTATATCCCCACCTCCCACGCCAATGTCCGCTTCTTCATTGCGGAGAAGGCGGGTTCTGACCCGGTATGGTGGTTCGGGGGGGGCTTCGACCTCACGCCGTACTATGGATTCGAGGAGGATGCGGTGCACTGGCACCGCGTGGCAAGGGCGGCCTGCGAGCCCTTCGGAGAGGAGGTCTATCCGCGCTTCAAGCGCTGGTGCGACGAGTACTTCTTTCTCAGGCACCGCAATGAGCCCCGGGGCATCGGCGGGCTGTTCTTCGACGATCTGAACGAGTGGGGTTTCGCGCGCTGTTTCGAGTTCATGCGCAGCGTGGGAGACCACTACCTATCCGCCTACCTGCCCATCGTCGAGCGGCGCAAGGGGCTCGCGCATGGGGCTCGGGAGCGGGACTTTCAGCTCTACCGGCGGGGACGCTACGTGGAGTTCAATCTGGTCTACGACCGCGGTACGCTGTTCGGCCTGCAGTCCGGGGGACGCACCGAGTCCATCCTGATGTCGCTCCCGCCGCTGGTCAAGTGGCGTTACAACTGGCACCCGGAGCCGGGCACACCCGAGGCCACGCTGTACACCGACTTTCTGAGGCCCAGGGACTGGGTATGAGCCGCCCCTGCGGGGGGTGGTGTAGGAGAGGCGTGAAAGATGCGCCTTCCGGGATCCCGGAAGGCGCATCACAATGGAACGGGGGTCTACTGCTTAACGCCGCAGGGGCCCGCCATCTGCTACTTCTTGTTCGCGCCGCACTTGCCCTCGCCTTCCATCATCTTCTTGTTGGCGCCGCACTTGCCTTCGCCTTCCATCTTCTTCTTCTTGTTGGCGCCGCACTTGCCTTCGCCACACTTGCCTTCCATCTTCTTCTTGTTGGCGCCGCACTTGCCCTCGCCGCACTTGCCCTCCATCTTCTTCTCGGCGGCGCCTTCCATCTTTTTGCCACCGCATTTGCCTTCTTCCATCTTCTTGCCGCCACACTTCCCTTCGGCCATGCCGGCAACCATGTAGCCGCTGGACAGCTGGGTCATGCCAAAGGGGTTCTGATCGGCGTTGGCGGCGGGGATCGTGGCGACTGAACCGATCACGACGGCACCGATGGCAGCAGCCAGGGACTTCACGTTGGACTTGTCACTCATGGATTATGCTCCTCACTATTGAAAGATTTGACCTGCGTGATCAGCGATCACATGGCCATATACGGCCCGCATCCCCACCTGGATGCATTCCTCGGGCGGGAAGACCCTGAAGCACAGGGCACGATCTGTATACCCGTCACACTCGGCAGCTGGATCCCCAGGTACCGCGCCTGCGGCCCGTGACGACGCTGGAGAGATCGGCTGGAAGTGATATGCCTGGCCCGCCTGGTCCTGCACCCGGATTCACGTACCGAAGAAGACCGAAGACCCAATGCGCCGGGTATGACTGCTCATTCCTTGAGCGCCTCGCGGATGGCACCCACGAGGGTCTCTTCGAGCTCCTTCACCACCGGCTCAGCCGGGCTCCCGCGGGCGATCACAGTGGGACGCGCAAAGAGCACCGTGGTCACCCCCTCCTTGTGGGTCAGGGCCACCCGCAGGGGGCACAGGGCGAGCAGGGTCGGATCCGCATTCCCCACCCGGTTGGCATACCGGGCATTGCACACGACCATGGTCTTTATGCCCTCCAGGGCGTTGCGGTTGTAGTCCTCGCCCCAGCGGTCCTTAAACCGCGCCATCGTGGACCCGAGATCCACCTCGAACACCACATAGAGCCCCCTGTTCTCCAGTGACTCGTAGACCTGCAGATAGACCTCGTCCAGCGGGGCGCGGGTCTGTGCCGAAAAGACCGTATCCTGCGCCTGGGCGGTGCACAGCGCTACAGACACCAGCAACAGCACGGCTGGCCGTTTTCTCAACATTGGCGCCTCCTCAAGGCTCAGGTCGGCCGTATCGGCCCGTCCCCACTGGCCAGGAAACCCCTCCTGCGTCCGTACAAAATCTGCGCGGAACGGTTACAATTGCCTCGTGCACGACGCTTGCAGCAGGGGTGACTGTTCAGCATGGCCTGGGTTGGGTGCCGAACAGTTATAAGCATAGCAGACCAGAACCGAGACCATGGCCGATCCGAGTACAGACTTTCCCATGACCCGCATGCGCCGCCTGCGCCGTGACGACTTCTCGCGCCGCCTCGTGCGCGAGACCACCCTCGGCACCGATGACCTGATCTATCCCGTGTTCGTCCTCGAGGGCGAGGCGCGGCGCGAGCCCGTCCCCTCCATGCCCGGGGTCGAGCGCATGAGCATCGACCTGCTGCTCGAGGAGGCCGCCGAGCTCCTCGAACTCGGGATCCCCGCCATGGCCCTGTTCCCGGTCACCCCTGTGGAGCACAAGTCCGAGGACGCCCGCGAGGCCTACAACCCCGAGGGGCTGGCCCAGCGCGCCGTGCGTGCCCTGAAGTCCGCCGCCCCCGGGCTGGGGGTCATCACCGATGTCGCCCTCGATCCCTTCACCAGCCACGGGCAGGACGGCCTGCTGGACGAGGCCGGTTATGTGGTCAACGACCCCACCGTGGAGGTCCTGGTGAAGCAGGCCCTGTCCCATGCCGAGGCCGGTGCGGACATCGTGGCCCCCTCGGACATGATGGACGGACGCATCGGTCGCATCCGCGGCGCCCTGGAGACCGCCGGCCATGTGAACACCCGGATCCTGGCCTACTCGGCCAAATACGCCTCCAGCTTCTATGGCCCGTTCCGGGATGCCGTCGGGTCGGCGGCCCACCTCGGGGGCGGCAACAAGTACAGCTATCAGATGGACCCCGCCAACTCGGACGAGGCCCTGCGCGAGGTGGCCCTGGACCTCGAGGAGGGTGCGGACATGGTCATGGTCAAGCCGGGGATGCCCTACCTGGACATCGTGCGCCGGGTCAAGGACCGGTTTCAGGTACCGACCTTCGTCTACCAGGTCAGCGGGGAGTACGCCATGCTCAAGGCCGCCGCCCAACAGGGCTGGCTGGATGAACGGAGCTGTGTGCTGGAGGCCCTGCTGTCCATGAAACGGGCCGGGGCGGACGCCATCCTGAGCTATTTCGCCAAACAGGCCGCCCACTGGCTGCGGTCTGGGTCCTGACCCGGGTTGGGTGCCCGGGCCCCTGTGCAGACCGATCGCCAGATGGACCGTTACGCCGTCATGGGCAATCCCATCGCCCACAGCCTCTCCCCGCGCATCCATGGGATGTTCGCCCGTCAGACCGGACAGGACCTCAGCTACGAGGCGATCCTGGTCCCCGTGGGCGGTTTTGCCGCGGCCCTGCGCCAGTTCATCGTCGAGGGCGGGCGGGGCCTGAACGTCACGGTGCCGTTCAAGGGCGAGGCCTGGGCCCTGGCGGACCGGCGCAGCGCGCGGGCCGAGCGGGCGGGGGCGGTCAACACACTCATCGTCGGGGAGGCCGGCACCACCCTGGGCGAGAACACCGACGGCATCGGCCTGATCCGCGACCTGAGTGTGAACCTCGACTATCCCCTGACGGACAGGCGTATCCTGGTCGTGGGCGCCGGGGGGGCGGTTCGCGGCGTGCTCCAGCCGCTGCTCGAGGCGGGCCCCGCGGCGCTGATCGTGGCCAACCGCACCGTGTCCCGGGCGCACGCCCTGCGCGAGCTGTTCGCCGGCTTCGGGCCCGTCGAGGCCCGCGGATTCGACGCCCTCGGCGAGCAGAGCTTCGACCTGATCGTCAATGGGACCTCCGCCGGGATCCGCGGCGAGGTCCCTGCCCTGCCCCCCGCCAGCGTGGGTCCGCAGACCCTGTGCTACGACATGTTCTATGCCCCCACGCCGACCGCCTTCGTCCGCTGGGCCCGTGCCCAGGGGGCGGGCCGTGCCGTGGACGGGCTGGGTATGCTGGTCGAACAGGCCGCCGAGTCCTTCCGGCTGTGGCGCGGGGTGCGACCCGAGACCGGTCCCGTCATCCAGGCCCTGCGCGACTGAACGCCGGGGCGGGGCTACCCGGCAGCCCCGGCATGACGGTCCTTGAGCCGGACATAGTGCCGCGCGGAGTATTCGAGAAAGGCCAGTTCCCTCTCGCCGAGGGGACGGACGCGCCGGGCCGGCTGCCCCATCCACAGATAGCCCCCCTCGAGCACCTTGCCCGGGGCGACCAGGCTGCCCGCCCCCAGCATCGCCCGGCTGGCGATCACCGCCCCGTCCAGGATCACCGAACCCATGCCGATCAGGCACAGGTCCTCCACGCGGCAGGCATGGAGCACGACCTTGTGGCCGACGGTCACATCGGACCCCACCTCCAGGGCCTGGCCACCGGGAGAGAACTCGCTGTCGTGGGTGACATGGAGCACGGATCCGTCCTGTATGTTGGTCCGGGCCCCGATCCGGATGGTGTTGATATCCCCCCGCACCACCGAGGTCGGCCATATCGAGACATCGGGGCCCAGGGCCACCCGGCCGATGACCACGGCGGTCTCGTCGACGAAGGCGGTGGGATGGATCTCGGGCCGATGGCCCTCAAAGCTGCGGATAGGCATCGCTGTGGCTCCGGTCAAAGGGACTCGGCACGGCTCGGGGCCCGACCGCCGAGGCCCGCACAGGTGGCGACGTATAGCCATCGCACCCGGGTCTTCAGTTGTTCAGGGAGCGGCGGCCGTGGGTACCCGTCACCACTCGGGTTTCGGGGCTGACAAAGGGTTCACCCGCCCCAGGGCGGGGGCTGTCTTGTCGAGACCGTCTGCGCCAGGGGTGCCGCGGCCCGTGGTCCCGCACGAGCGCCAAGGGTGCCGGATCAGCGCAGGGTGACCAGCTCCTCTGCGCTGGTGGGATGGATCGCCACTGTGTCGTCCAGGTCCTTCTTGTACGCCCCCATCCGGATCGCGACGGCAAAGCCCTGGAGCATCTCGTCGGCACCCGGGCCGATGATATGGCACCCCACCACCCGCTCCCTGGGGCCGACCGTGACCAGCTTCATGGCGGTCTTCACCTGGCGGCGGGTCAGGGCGTGGTACAGGGACGTGAACCGGGTCTGATAGACCTTCACCGCCTCTCCATGGGTCTGCCGGGCCGCCCCCTCGGTGAGCCCCACGGTCGCTATGGGGGGATGGCTGAAGATCACCGTCGGGATGTTCTCGTAGCTCAGGTGGCGCTCGGGCTGGCCCCCGAACAGGCGGTCGGCCAGGCGGCGCGCGGCGGCGATCGCCACCGGGGTGAGCTGCGCCCGGCCGGTCACGTCGCCCACGGCATAGACCCCGGGGACGTTCGTATTCTGAAAGTCGTCCGTAGGGATATAGCCCTGATCGTCGAGTGTGACCCCGGCACCCTCCAGCCCCAGCCCTACCGTGGCAGGGCTCCGGCCGATGGCCCAGATCACGGCATCCAGGTCCTGGGTGAGCTGCCCGCCCTCGCACAGCAGGGCCAGGCCCCCGCCCTCCTGGGCCTCCACCCCGCGGACCTGGGTGCTGGGGAATACGTTCACCCCGTCGTCGAGCATCTGCTCCATCAGGCCCTCGCGCAACATCGCATCGAAGGGGCGCAGGAAGTGCTCCTTGCGCAGATAGAGGCTGACCCGGCTGCCCAGGGCGTTGAGCAGCCCGGCCAGCTCCAAGGCGATATAGCCGGCGCCCACCACCGCCACCCGGCCAGGCATCTCGCGCAATCCAAAAAACCCATCCGAGCTGATGCCCAGACCGGCCCCCGGGATCGCGGGCAGCGTCGGGGACCCGCCCACGGCAACGACGATGTGCTCGGCGCTGTACTGCGTCCCCGCCACCTCCAGGGTGTGTGGGCCCACGAACCGGGCCCGGCCGCGGATCACATCCACCTCGGCGTCGGCCAGATAGGTGTGATACCAGGCGTTGATCCCCTGGATATGGGCGTCGCGCCTCTCGATCAGGGCGGGCCAGTCGAAGTCCTCGAGCTTGACCGAGAAACCGTAGTCGGGGGCATCGTGCAGCTGGTGGGCCATCGAGGCCGCATACCACATGATCTTCTTGGGCACGCATCCCAGATGCACGCAGGTGCCCCCCAGCCTGTCGCCGGTCTCCACCACCGCGCACCGTGCCCCGTAGGCCGAGGCACGCTCGACGACCGACAGCCCACCGCTGCCCGCCCTGATGGCGATCAGGTCATAGTGTTTTGGCATAATAGCCCAGTGGCCGGTGCGGATGCGGCGTCATGGATCGTGCCTGCCCGCCCCGTCCGTCAGTCTGCAGGAGTCTGTCGGGTCATGATCAACTGCTGCGCAAGGGCCGCAGCGGTCCGTTTTTCCGATTCTCTTCGTCACAGGGTACCCGCCATGCGCCTCAAACGATCGAAAGACTGGCCTCGCTACGATCCCCATGCCCCACACAGGCCCCCCGGCAGCGGAGATCGCGGTACGGCATCAGACACACGGGAGTGGCTGCCATATCCGGGGCTTGGCTCTTCAGGGTGCGTGGATCCTGGGGCAGGACCCGATGCACATGTACGGCCATACCGTCCGCATCGAAGGCCTCTCCAAGGCCGGCGCGCACCCGGAGGCACGGGGCCTGGAGAGCGAAAAGCCAGCTGCGACGGGTATAGTATCACCATCCCCGCTGTCGAGCAGACAGACGCCATTCACCACCCATGACGGCCATGCCCCAGTTGCGCGACCTCCTGTACAGACACTGTCGGGGACCTCGATGCCGGATCGTCCGCGAGCGCGTGCACGAATACGCCCGACTGGTCCGGCTGGACCGTCCGATCGGAATCTACCTGCTCCTGTGGCCTGCGCTGTGGGCCCTGTGGATCGCCGGGGAGGGTCATCCCCGGCCCACGAACGTGATCGTCTTCGTACTCGGTGTGGCCCTCATGCGCTCGGCTGGCTGCGCCATCAATGACTACGCGGACCGCCACATCGATCCCGAGGTGGCCCGCACCCGCGACCGGCCGCTGGCGCGTGGCGCCATCCGCCCCCGGGAGGCCCTGGCCCTGTTCGTGGGCCTGAGCCTGGCGGACTTCGCCCTGGTCCTGCTGACCAACCGCACGACGGTGATCATGTCCCTGATGGCGGCCGGTCTGGCCGCCACCTATCCCTTCATGAAGCGTCTCCACCACCTGCCGCAGGTCCATCTGGGGGCGGCCTTCGGCTGGGCCGTCCCTATGGCCTTCACGGCCGAGACCGGGGACTGGCCGCCGCCCATCGCCTGGCTGCTGTTTACCGGCACCCTGCTGTGGACCACGGCCTATGACACCATGTACGCCATGGTGGACCGTCAAGACGACCTGCGCATCGGGGTCAAGAGCACCGCGATCCTGTTCGGGGACGCCGACCGGCTGATCATCGGCGCCCTGCAGATCCTGAGCCTGGTCGCCCTGCTCCTGGTGGGCCGGCAGGCCGGTCTGGGCGCGTACTACTATGTGGGCCTGGTCATCGCCGCTGCCCTGGCGGCCTGTCAGCAGATCCTGATCGCGGATCGCAACCCGGCCGCCTGCCTGCGCGCCTTCCTGAACAACAACTACTTCGGACTGGCGGTCTTCGCCGGGATCCTCGCCAGCTATCTGCTGGGTTGAGCCCGATCACTGCGCGCGGGCCGCGCACCAGACCTCGATCCGGGTCGCGCCGCCCTCGCGCAGGGCGCGCGCCACCTCGTCGACCGTCGCCCCGGTGGTCATGACATCGTCTACGAGGGCGACCGTCGCCCCCTCCAGGCGGGTGCCCGGAACGAACGCCCCGCGCAGATTCGTCCTGCGGTCTCGCGCCGTAAGCCCCATCTGGGGCGCGGTCGGGCGTACCCGGCTGACCGCATCCGGGATCACCGGCAGGCCCAGACGGCGCCCGAGATGGCGGGCGATCACCTGGGACTGGTTGTAGCCGCGCGCCCGCAGACGTCGCGGATGGAGCGGAACCGGGACCAGACACTCGGGCATCTCCCGCCGGCCCGAGGCGATCAGGGCGTCGGCCAGGAGTTCGGCGAGCAGCCGCCCGTAGACCAGCCGGCACTGGAACTTGAGACGCTGGACGAAGCGGTCCACGGGCGCCTGATAGAGCAGGGGGCCAAAGCCGGCGTCGAAGGCCGGGGGCCGGCGGATACACCGGCCACACGGGACCCGCCCGACCCGGTCGGGATCACCGGGCAGGGACCGGGCACAGCGCGGACAACAGAACCGGTTGGCCGGCAGATCCCCCTGACAGGCCGCACACAGATCCATCGCCGGCTGACCGGGACCGCGGCACAACAGGCACACAGACGGATAGAGCACCCGCTGTGCCCGCACCCCCCAGGCCCGCAGCAACTCCAGGTTGACAGTCACCGACCCCCCGCTACACTGGAGGCACCGCACAGCCCGGTTACCTCTCCATGACAGACACAGGCACCACCGAATACGAGCACACCGGTCCGCGGCAGACCGGGCACATCCTCGAGCTGCTGGATCGCCCCTTCAACGACCTGCTGTTCCAGGCCCATGGGGTCCATCGCCGCCATCACGACCCCAATCGGATTCAGGCCAGCACCCTGCTGTCCATCAAGACCGGGGCATGCCCGGAGGACTGCGCCTATTGTCCCCAGAGTGTGCACCACCAGACCCCCGTCGAGCGCGAACGGCTGCTATCCCTCGACGAGGTCCTCACCGGCGCCCGGGCCGCGAAGCAGGGGGGCGCGACCCGGTTCTGCATGGGGGCGGCCTGGCGCAACCCGAGCGACCGGAACCTGGACCGGGTCATCGCCATGGTCGAGGCGGTAAAGGCCGAGGGACTGGAGACCTGCGTCACCCTTGGGATGCTCACCGCCGTGCAGGCCGGACGCCTCCGGCAGGCCGGGCTGGACTACTACAACCACAACCTGGACACCTCCCCTGAGTTCTACGGCGAGATCATCTCCACCCGGGTCTACCAGGACCGTCTCGACACCCTCGAGCACGTGCGGAGGGCGGGCATCAAGGTCTGCTGTGGGGGCATACTGGGCATGGGTGAGTCGCGGCGGGACCGGGCCCGGCTGCTCGAGCAACTGGCCAATCTGCCGACACCCCCGGAATCGGTTCCGATCAACATGCTGGTCCAGGTCGAAGGCACCCCGCTCACAGGCCAGGCGGCGCTGGATCCGCTGGAGTTCATCCGCATCGTGGCCGTGGCCCGCATCCTGATGCCCCGGTCTCAGCTGCGCCTGTCCGCCGGCCGTGAACAGATGAGCGACGAGACCCAGGCCCTGTGCTTCTTCGCCGGCGCCAACTCCATCTTCTTCGGAGAACGGCTGCTGACCACCGCCAATCCGGCCCGGTCCCACGACCTCCAGCTCCTCGACCGGCTCGGACTGAGGCTCGAGGAGGCACCAGGGCAACACACGGCCGCCGGCTGAGGTGGACCACCCGGACCCCACCGGAGCCGCCCTCTCTCCACTGTTCCTGCAGAGGCAGCGCCGCCTGCGCATGGCCCTGGAGCAACGCCGCACCCGCCATCTCTACCGCAGCCCCAGCACCCGTGCCGGCCCCCAGGGGCCACAGACCATCCTCGACGGCCGGCCGGTCCTGGCCTTCTGCAGCAACGACTATCTGGGTCTGGCGGCCCATCCCACGGTGGTCGAGGCCCTCAAACGGGGGGCCGAACGCTACGGGGTCGGGTCTGGCGCGGCCCATCTGGTGTGCGGCCACACCCCGGCCCATTCGGCCCTGGAGGTTGAGCTTGCCGAGTTCATGGGGGCGGAGCGGGCGCTCCTGTTCTCTACCGGCTACATGGCCAACCTGGGGGTGGTGACCACACTGGCGGGTAGCGGCGAGCTGGTCGTGGAGGACCGGCTCAATCACGCCTCCCTGGTGGATGGCGCGCGGCTCGGTGACGCCCGGCTGCGCCGTTACCGCCACCGCGACCTCGGCCACGCCACCCGCCTGCTGGACGGCAGCGCCGGGTCCTGCGCACTGCTGGCGACCGATGGGGTCTTCAGCATGGACGGAGATACAGCCCCGCTCGAGGGCCTGCAGCGGGCGGCCGCAAGGCACGGGGCCTGGATGCTGGTGGACGACGCCCACGGGATCGGGGTCCTCGGTCCGGGCGGGCGCGGCACCCTGGAAGAGGCCGGCCTGGCCCCTCGCTCGAACCTCGTTGTCATGGGCACCCTGGGCAAGGCCCTGGGTACGGCCGGGGCGTTTGTGGCCGGAGACGGACTGCTGATCGAGACCCTGATCCAGGAGGCCCGGACCTACATCTATACGACGGCCCCGCCACCCGCCCTGGCCGAGGCCACGCGGGTCAGCCTACGCCTGCTGCAACGCGAAGACTGGAGGCGCGAGCGGCTGACCGATCTGATCGCCTATTTCAGGGCGCAGGCCCGCGCCTGCGCCCTGCCGGTCCTGCCCTCGGCCTCGGCCATACAGCCCCTGATGGTCGGGGACGCCAGTATGGCGCTGCGCATCAGCGAGGCCCTGCTCGGACAGGGGATCTGGGTGACGGCGATCCGCCCGCCCACGGTCCCTCCAGGTCAGGCCCGCCTGCGCGTCACACTGTGCGCCACCCACACCCGCCAGCACCTGGACCGCCTGCTCGACGCCCTCGAGCAGACCTGGCGCAGGCTCCCGATTCCCCGACCCGACGCCGAGACCGTGGAGTGACATCGGACGGGGGGATCGGAAAAGCGGACCGGCGGTCGACCCGCACGCGGCGATCGCAAGCCATTGACTCAGCGAGAGAAAAGCCTTCACGGCAGCGCCCGGCCCGCATCGGGGATATGGTGATTAAGCAATTAGAATCAATTACTTGGAGAATCCCTTCGGCGATCTCGAGCCCCTCGGCCCAGGCGGCTCGACCGCAGAGCTGGACGTGCCCGGCCGGCGCTCCAGGGTGTATAATCAGAAAGACGAGGGTCGCGGCCGCCCCACCCCGGGCCCATGACCAATGGTGCCAGTAAAATAAGCCAGTTACGTGACACTCCTCTTAAATCGGTGGCATAATAATAGTTAACTGATACAAATCAATACGGAGACGTTGCCGAGGCCCGCCATGAGATCATAGAACCGTGAGCGGGCGATTCCGGCGGCAACCTCCCCACGATCACGCTCCAATGAGGTGATGCCAGTGGACCACCCGGGAACCGAAATCGATGGAAAACAACGAACTCCGAGATAGCCAGGCGGATGAGGGAGGTTTGCTGCCCTTTGGGTCTGCAACCCTGGAATCCAAGCTCCTGCGTCGGGTGCCTGCCCCGAAGAGACCTTCTCGGAGAAAAAAGACTCTCGCCGCAGGCCCGCGCAAGCGCTCGGTCCGATTGAAGAAGGCTCAGAATCGATCCAGGCCCGCAGCCGCTGCCGCGACCAAGGGGAACGGGGGGCAGGCCCCGGAGACCCGAAAGACTCCCGCCACCGGTGGCGAGGGGGAGCCGGACAAGGCCAGGCGTCCCATCACGCTGAAGGCCGACCTGGCGCTCACCGAATGGGACCCCCCGACCCCGGACAAGGCCCCGGCCCGCAAGCCGGCCCGGGCCAAGGGCAAGACTGCCAGGACAGGGGCCCGCAAGCCCGCCACTGCAGCGAAGGCGCGCGCCGAGTCGGGGGCGCCAAAGCTCACCCGAACCAGGAAGCGTCAGGCCGACCAGGGGCCTCGAGGCGACACGGCCCGCAGCAAGGACAAGACCCCGCCACCGCCCCCTCGCTCCGGCGAGGGTCCCACGGCACCTGCTACGGAGATCCGGCACCAGACACTGTCCGAACTCTGGGCCTCCTGGCCTCCGGCGTGGCGCCGCACCCTGATATCCGTCGGCCTCAGCTTCCTCGCCGGCATCCTGTTCCATGCCCTGTTCGTATCGGGGGAGCCGCCCGCTTCCGGCCCGCAGACCTCCCCACCCGGGCAACAGAAGAAGACCGTCACCCCGGCGCCGCAGCATGCACCTCCAGTCCGGAGCTCCGAGCAACAGGCCGCCCCGGAGCCCTATCGTCAACCCTCTGGTGACGAGTTCTACTGGGGGCCGACCATCCACTCGCCCAGGACCACGCACGGCCCGTCGCCCCGGCAGTACCCGCCGATGAGCGAGCCGGCGCCCCGCGCAGGGGCCGGGTACGGACGCGGCTACGGGGCGGAACGGGAGTATGGATACGGGTATACACCCGCGCCCTATACGCCGCCTGTCGCACCCTACACGCCCCCTGTTGCACCCTATACCGCCCCGCTTGCGCCCTACACGGCGCCTGTTGCACCCTATACCACAACCCCCGCTGCCCCTCCCCGCTACGAGTCTCGGGCGCGAGGCCGGGAGCAGCAACAGCCGAGGCGCCGGTATAACCCCTGGGCCTATGAGAGTGAGGGCCCGCAATACCCCGGATACCGCTGAGCGCTGAGCCAGGCGATGGCTGTCGCCTGGCCTGAGGGCCTTGCCCTGCGCCGGAGAAAACCAAGAATAACGGCCTGCGACGGGCACAGACATGACCAGAACCGGATGGTGGTGGGCCACCCTCATGGCCCTGCCCGTGGCCGTCGGTGCCTATGAGTTCAGCGAGGACCTCGAGGCCACCACCGCCCTGAGGGTGATCGTCCAACACGGCGAGTATGCCAATGCCGTGGACGGGGACGGAAAGTCCCTGGATGACAAGACCAAGGGCGCGGGCGTCCTCGACCTGAGCGTCGACTACCAGCCCACGCCGCGGGACCAGCTCTATGCCTGGGCCCGATTTGCACGAGGCAACGCCCTGAACGACGTGGGCGGCATCTTCTCGGAGCCATATGGCGACCCCCTCGAAGACGAGACCACAAACATCAATCGCAGCGGCCGCGATCATGTCCTGGAGGCGTGGTACAGGCACGGCTTCGTATTGGACGAAGGGAAGGACCTCGCGATCGCCGGGGGCCTGTTCGAGTCCTCGGAGTTCGTATCGGAAAACGAGTATGCCAGTGATACCGACAACCAGTTCATGCACGAGGTCTTCGGTTATGACGGGACCGACGTCTTCCCGGCCTATGATCCCGGGATCA
>Ga0114931_10007063_pt1 | contig 13756 bp, 13 predicted proteins | sample 2SBtaG_FD_89579 | JGI IMG/M metagenome (GOLD analysis project Ga0114931, IMG submission 89579) | Deep subsurface microbial communities from Kolumbo volcano to uncover new lineages of life (NeLLi) - 2SBTROV14_V59a metaG | ecosystem: Environmental > Aquatic > Marine > Volcanic | place: Kolumbo...
TGGCCTAAGAAGCGGGTCTTCTAAAATCCCGGCTGCGGAATTGCATGGCGGCAGACAGCCGCGCACTGACCGCTCTCCCCCCCCTTCCCTGCTCCTGAAAAAAGCGGCTTCCGGCGCTTGACAACAATGTGATATTTAGTATCATCTCGTTGATTGAGATATACTCTCAACACCATCCTGATCAGCCAGGCATTTTGTTCTCCCCAGCCAGTCAGGTCGTAAGTCACTTCGGGTAAGAGGTTTTTGTCGTCCGGTGGGTTGCCGTGGCGCGAAGAGCCTTGGTTTGCCGCACGATGGCGGCGGCACTGAGTGACGGAAGATTTTGACCCGCTCGCCAAGAGCTTTGCTGGGAGGGAACTGTCTGATGTGTCGCAAGACGACGATCGCTTGTTCGAGTTTGGTGTTTCTTGGGCTGTTCATCGCCGGGCCGGTCGCGGCGAGCCAAGTGGTCGCGATCAACTCGGCGGATTTTGACCGCTGGAACTATGCCTTCAACGGCACGCCGGGGTTTCGCGGCGCGGCGCCGACTTTTTCGGCCGTGGGTGCGGGGGCGTTCGACAACTTTGACGGCCAGTTTCTCCTCGGCTTCGATACCGCCGCGGCGGGCGTGCCGGCGTTGGGACCGAACGAGAAATATGTCATCCATGCGGTCACCGTAAGCGTGACGCATTCGTCCGGCTCGTTTGTGTATGACCCGACGTTCGACAGCTATGCCACGTACCTTGACGCGGCTGACCCCGACATTCTGCCGGACGATGACGCCGGGCGGCCGATCGAGATCTATGGTGCCGGGCTCCGCGGGGGCTATAGCGGGTTTGGTTTCGCCGGCGGCATAACAGGGCCGCCAACTTTCAACGAAGGCAGCCCCTACGCTTTCGCCGATCCTACGTTGCCGAAAGTTCGTAACGCCTTTCCTTTCGACCCTGCCTTCGGAGACGTCGCCAATCCGGTTGACGATCGGCTGCTGACCGCCGCGCCATGGGCCACCGCCGAGGCCGCCGGTTTGAATCCCGGCGACCTGGTCCCACAAGGCGTTCCCGGACTGTCAGCGGGACAGACGTTTACGTTCGAAATCGATCTCAATCGGCCGGGCGTGGGCGACTATCTGACTGAGGGACTGGAAGGCGGCGGCCTTCTGTTTTCCGTCGTCTCGCTACATACGACGAATCAGGCCGGGGGATCGAACCCCAACTTCTATACCCACGACAGCTTCGACCCGGCATCGGTGCCGCCGGCGCTGACGATCGATTTTGACATCGTGGCCACGCCCGAACCCGGCACGCTGACCTTGGGGCTGATTGCCTTGTGTCTGTTGTCGATCGTTGCCCGGCGATCAAGACCCCGTCGAGGTTAAGGACACACCGGTGCTGAAGACCGCCGGGTCGACGGCGGCTGGCTTTGGTCACTGATCCGCATCGCAAAAAGGAGCCCGACATGCGAAGGGCCGCATTCACGCTGATCGAACTGCTGGTGGTGATTACCATTGTGGGCGTCTTGCTGGCGCTGCTGCTGCCCGCGGTTCAAGCGGCGCGCGAGACGGCGCGGCGAATCGAGTGCGGCAACCACCTGCGGCAGATCGGCCTGGCCATGCACATGTACAACGATCAGTGGGGTTATTTCCCGCCCGCCGGTCGTGGTCAGACAAGCGGTTTCGTGGTGATCCTGCCCTACTTGGAACGTGGCGCGGAGTACGACGGCTACGACACATCGCTTTCGGCGCTGAGTCGCGAATCGATCGAGAAAAACGCCGCGGTCCGCATGCAACGCATTCCGACGTATCTGTGTCCTTCGATGCACCTGCCACGCGAAGTGCCGGAGAAGAACATTTTGTGCGGGCAAGAGTCGGGCGCGCCGGGCAGCTACGCGTTGAACGTGGGGACGAAGAACCCATGGCCGCTCAATGCCGAGTTCAACGGCGCGTTTACCGATCCGCACAATGCCCTGCTGCGGCCGCCGTCGGGCGACGCGCATCCGTTTCGCGTGATTACCGGCCACACGTCTTTGAGCGCGATCAGCGGCGCCGACGGCACGTCGGAAACGCTGATGCTCGGTGAGTTGGACTTTGGCCTGCGAAACTTTTATTTCCTCACGTGCCTGGAAAAGCTGAACCAAGTTCGCGGTGGCACGACGATCTGGGGAACCGGCTATCCCGGCTTCAGCCTGGCCACGACTTACGGCGTGTACAACAGCGACGTGATCGTGATCCCGGGAACGAATTACGAATGGGCCACCTTCCGTAGCGATCATCCGGGTGGTTGCAACTTTGTGATGGTCGATGGCTCGGTGCGGTTTGTCGACGATTCGATCGATGCCGCCTTGCTTGATGCGTTGGCCACACGATCCGGCGGCGAAGTGCCCGCATCCGGCCTTCTTGCACCGTGATTCCACTTGCTTGGCACACGAGATTGATCGACGAAATGCGATGTCAGCGTAACACGGTGGGGGATTGCCGGCCGGGACGCGGGCTTCGACGGCGTGGCCTCGTTACGGCAATGTTCAGAGGGCCGATCGCGAGACGGTTCACCATCTTTGCCCTTGGTCTGACGCTCGCTGGCTGCGGTTGCTCGGAGTCTGAGCGCGTGGCGGTTCAGGGAAACGTGACGTTGGACGGCAAGCCACTTGTGCGGGGAGCGATCGTGTTTGTCCCCACCGGCGGCACTGCCGGTCCGAAGGCAGGCGCGGTAATTGACAACGGACACTTTTCCATCGACGCGCGGCAAGGGCCGCTGGCAGGAAAGCTGCATTTGAGAATTACCACCGACCGGCCGCCCGACTATCTCGGTCCGTATGACAAAACATCGGCCGGGCAACCCGCCGTGCGCATCCCGGCTCGCTACAATGCGGGAACCACGTTGATTGTTGAAGCGACACGTGAGGGGCCGAACCATTTCGATTTCAAGCTTCAAAGCCAAGAGGCACGTTGACACCGACGTATGTCAAGCGGGAAAGAAAACCGTGATCTCGTCGCGGCCGCCGATAGGCCGCGACGAGAGAAGCAGAGCCACTCCAAGCATTTCTCGAAAAGGGAACCCTACGATGCGTTGCGCGAGATATTTTTTGCGATCTTTGCTCCTTGCCGTTTTGACATTTGCCGGATCGTCGCCTGCGAGGGCCCATTTCGTGTGGGTCGATGCGGAGGCGGGGGAAGGGACGCGGCAGGCAAAGGTTTATTTTTCCGAACAGCCGCGTGCGGGAAGCGCCCACTTGGTTGACCGCATGAAGTCGGCCGTGGCGTGGGAGTTCACGCCGGGCAATGAGCCAATGCGGTTGGCGCTCTCCGCGTGGACCGACAAGTCGCGGGATGTGGGCGGTCTGGCGGCGGCATTGCCGGGCGAAGGGGCCTGTCGCTTGGAGGTCGATTGCCCATACGGCGTGTTTCACCACGGCGAAACGTCGCTGTTGCTGCATTACTACGCAAAACATCTCGGCGGCGAGTCGAGCGGTGATCCCGGCTCCTTTGTCCGGGCCAAGCGGTTGCCGCTGGACATTGTTCCCGAGGTCGTCGGGGACGATGAACTAACGCTTCGCGTCGAGTGGCAGGGCAAACCGGTTGGCGGGTGCGAGTTGGACGTGGTCTTGCCCGGGAGTCAGCCGCGTGAATTCATGACCGACCCCCAAGGCACGGTTCGGCTGCCACGCGCGCGGGCCGGAAAGTATGCCGTGCGGGCGAAGTACGTCGTGCATGAACCGGGCGAGTCCGGCGGCGAACGTTATGCGCAGCTTTGGCACATCGCCACGCTGACGTTCGCCCTACCCGCCAAGGTCGCGGCGGACGACTCGCCCACGGCGTCGAAGTTGCTCGACGACGCGCGCCGTACTCGCGCCGTTTGGAACAACTTTCCCGGCTTCACCTCGACCTTGACCATCCGCACGGACGATCGCTCGCAAACGGGAACGTTCACGGTGGACTCCGAGGGCAAGATCACGCTCAAAGGTTTGGATGAACTTGGCAAGGGCTTTGCCCGGCAACAGCTCGAATCGCTAGTCATGCACCGTCTGCCGGGGAACACCTTGCCCACCGAGGCGGAGTACGTGGACGAACCCGCCGCACACGTGATGGGGCGGAGCGTGCGCCTGGCCGAAGAACGGATGGGTAGTGTGTATCGCATCCGCGACCACATGATCACCGAGGTCAATCGCACGATGGGCAACATGCGGTTCACGATTACCCTGCTCGATGCGTTTCACGACACCGAGGGGAAATATCTACCGCACGTGTTCACGGTCAGCTTCTGGAACGCCAAGACTGGCGAGCTCGAGTCGAACCACACGTATGACCAACAATGGACCCGCGTCGGGCAGTTCGACCTGCCGGCGAAGTTGACCATCGTATCGTCGGACAACAAGGGCCGCCGCGTGACGCAGATGATCTTTACCGACCTTCGGCTGCTGACGCCGAAGACCGCTTCGGCAATCAAGCCGTAAGCCGCGCGGCGCGTGCTGCCCCGGCAAAGGAGCAAGGCGCGCGAGACGCATCTCCGCGCGTGCCGGGTTGTGGCCATTGTGCCGTATGAAAGAGGTTCCGGCGCGCGACCACGGCGTTACGACCACGGCCGTTAGTGTTTTCCTCCGCTCGCTTCGGACGAGGTGCGGGCCATGCGTGGCGCCTTGGGCTCATAGATTCGATAGTGCCCGACGTCCGCGATTTCATGCAAGCCATCCGCCAGCCGCGCGATGTCGTCTCGTCGTTTATCGGGCACGACGACCAGCGTGTCGGCCGGCAAGTTCTTGTTGAAATTGCGATCGCTGGGGTCGACTTCACGAATCTGCCCGCACTTGAGCGCGGCGCGAAGCGAAGGATCAAGGTAGAAGTAGACGGAGCCGATGCGTTCTTTCACCACCATGACGTGCGACGGAAGTCTTCCGCGATGGTTCAGAAAGCCGGCCAGGCTTTTGGCGGAAATGCTCTCGCTCACGTGTGGCAGGACGGCCGCCATGATGAAGACGAACGTAACGGCCAGCACCGCGATGCTTGTGTTGAGCGCCTGGCGGGGTGATCCACGGTGCCACGCGAGCAGGCAGAGCCAATGGCTACAGGTGATCACGATGCCCAGCGCCCACGTCAGCGGGGGGATGGTAAATTGAAAACGCCATGCACAGACGTACATGGCAATCGGCAGGATTAGCGGCGCCAGCAAAGCGCCGCTTCGGAAGGTCCACTCGACCGAAGTAGCAAACATCTTCGAAGCGGATTCGCGCCGAAACGAAGACCACACCACGGCCGTAAGCACCGCCACGGAGGGGAAGATCGGCGATAAGTACGTGACCAGCTTCGAGTGCGCCAGAGACAGAAACAGCATCCCGCCGATCAGCCAGATCCAACACAGCGTGAGCGGTTGTTCCAGGTTCCAATCAGCCCGCTTGCGGCTCGACCACCACTGCATCGCCGAGGCCGGAAGATAGACGATCCACGGCAGCGCGCCACCCAAGAGCAGCGGCAGATAGAACCACCAGGGGGCCGTGCCGTGCAATTGCCCCGAGGTCACGTAGCCCAGAAAGTGCCGCTGGACGAAATAATAGTAGGCATATCCCGGATGCCGGGCGTTCATCACGAGGAACCAAGGGCCGGCGACCACCGCGGCGACGGCGAAGGCCGTCAATGCCCCGGCCACGGTCTTGGGGCGTAGGGATTTTGACACGACGGTGTAGATGAGAAAAACCAGCGTCACGATGGCCACGCCGATCAGGCCCTTCGCCAGGCAGGACAAACCGAGCGCCACGCCTACCAGTCCCCAGTAGGCGAACGCCTTTTTACGAGATACCGCGCGATGGGCCTCCCATGCGGCGATCAGGGCCAGGTTCGCCAGCGGCACTAGGGCCACATCGTGAACGGCGGCCTGAACCAGCGCAATGGGCAGCACCATGGTCATGTAAAATAATGTGGCCAAGATTCCGGCAGACCGATCGAACCATCGCGCGGCCAAAAGGCCGGTGGTTAGCGCGCCGAGCAATCCGAACAGCATGCCGGCGGCGCGGCTGCCGACCTCATTCATGCCGAACAACCGCAGAAACTGTGCCTGCGTCCATGTGAACAGAATCGGTTTGTCGTAAAACGGCTCGCCGAGGAGGCAGGGCGTGACGTAATCTCCACGCTCCACCATTTCCTGGGCGATCGAGGCATGTAGCCCTTCGTCAGGCTCGAACAGCGGAATTCCCAGCGTTAGCGGAAACACGTAGCACACCAAAGCCAGGGCGGCGATTCCCCACTTTGAAGACATCAAATTCATGATTTGCGGAGTTCCTTTGGTTGCGGTGCGAGGCACACCACCATGGATGGTGTTCTCGGCCGTCATTTGTGGGCGAATAAACACCCGGTCGGTCTCGGAATTGCCGTATTAGGTGTCGCGGACGGTTCGTGGGAAGCGGCCATGCCGAGGTTCCTGCAATAGGCAATCAGTCCACTTGTGGGAACAGGGTCGTTTCGCGCTTGCCAAGTCACGCGCCGTGGTTACAAACTTGAGGAGGCGGGGAAGCGCGGAAAACTCGAAGCCCCCCCGTCTTGCATCCGCTGCCAAAAATCGTTGGAAATAATTACCGACGGTAGACTTACGCGGCAACAGCCGCCTTGATAGCCAGAACGCCTGTTTCGGAAAAGATCAATTTACGCTGCATCAAGTCGACGCTTGGCTGCGAGAAGCCCGATTCGGATAGTTCGGGCACCTCGCGGCGCACGGCCGAAAAAGGTATCAAGGCCTATTCGACGGCTCCGTTCCCTCTTGCCCTGATACGAAATCTGAAACATGACAGACTGGGAAAGCTTGGTCGACTTCGATCAGTGGCTAAGTCCACTCTGCGCACTGGGATTTGCCGCCCTGCTCGGAGGATTGATCGGCTTGGAAAGGCAATTGCACGGCCATTGGGCGGGCTTGCGGACCCATATGGGCGTTTCGATGGGAGCGGCGGTTTTCGTGCTGGTTGCCCTGGGTGTCGCACCCCTGCCGGGGGCAGACTCCACCCGTGTGATTCAAGGCATCGCGGCGGGAATCGGCTTTCTCGGCGCCGGGACGATCCTCAAACTCAGCGACCAGATGGAAATCAAGGGGCTGACGACGGCCAGTTCCATCTGGCTGACCGCCGCCATCGGCACCGCATCGGGGCTGTCGATGTTGCCACTGGCCATTTCGGCAACGGTCATCACCTTGGTCGTGCTCGCCTTATTGGGACCGCTCGAGAAGCGATTTCCGCCGAACTCAAGAGTTTGACGCTTCCCCGCGGCATCACACTCTCGAAACAGCCCTTTCGTCGCGGTCCGGCTACCCTGCCGGAAGTCGCCCCGCCGGACCATGTTTGTCTCGCGCGATCCATGGTGCTTTCGATCGTGGACCGGTCAACGAGGCTTGATCCGCGGTGATCTTTTGGGCAACCCGGCGACGGGGTAGACGGCGGTTCGGCGGGTGGTTAAGGTTTGCGCCCTGTCCGCTTCGGTTTCGGTTCGCGAACACGCGTGACCGCCCCCGCTTGACGAAACGATCTGTTGCGATGTCCCTCGAATTCATCTATTTCGATCTCGGCAATGTGCTGCTAGGGTTCGACCACCAGCTGATGTGCCGCCAGATGGCCGAAGTCTCGGGCATCGAGGCGCGGCGTGTCTGGCAAATGATCTTCGAGACCGACCTCAAACAGCGGTACGAAAGCGGCCAACTCACAACACGACAGTTTTACGATGCCTTTTGCGAGCAGACCGGAACCGCCCCCGACTTCAAAGCGTTCTGCCACGCCGGCAGTGCGATCTTTGAAATGAATGTCAGTATGCTGCCCGTGGTGGGGCAGCTTAAGGCGGCCGGATACCGACTAGGTCTGCTGTCCAACACCTGCGCCATGCACTGGGACTACTGCACGAGCGGGCGATATGCGCAGATTCCCGATGCCTTCGACGCCGTGGCGCTCAGCTTTCGTATCGGCTCGCTGAAACCCGATGCGAAAATCTTCCGCGCGGCGGCCGATTTGGCTGGCGTGGCACCCGGCGAGATCTTCTTCGCCGACGATCTTCCCGGCCACGTCGAAGCCGCCCGCGAGGCGGGGTTCCACGCCGCCCGGTACACGTCAACCGCCAAACTAGTCTCAGAACTGCTCGCCCGTGGCGTACGGTTCAATTACTAACGACGGTTCAATCTCTATGCGCGGGGAAACGTCAATATCGATCAAGCGTGGCGTACGGTTCAACTACTAACGGCGGTTCAATCTTGCCTCGACGGAGAGCACGCACCAAGCGACTCTTCGGCCCTCCCATTTCCGCCTGAAACGAACCCCTTGGTTGATTGACGCATGGGGCATCAAAGCCCCGATGCCCGCTCAATTCCCATTCTGCCGGCGGCCGGGATCGGCTAGAATTCGCCGGCGCGGTTCACATGCCCTGGGTTCCTTACGGCAGTGGGAAAAGAGACGATGAATTATCCGGGGATCGATGGCTTTTTGGGAACCCGGGGTTCGCTGATGCTCGATGTCGTCGTGGTGGCGATGGCGGCAATTTTGCCGATCCTGGGTTGGAGCATCTGGCAAGCGCGCGTCCGGCATCGCTATTTGCTGCACAAGCGTGTGCAACTGACGCTCGCCGCGGCGCTGGTTCTGACCGTGACGCTGTTCGAGTTGGACATGCGCATCAACGGCTGGCGCCCCCGGGCCGAGCCATCGCCGTATTACGGCACGCCGGAGCATCCGGGAGCGGCCATCTATGCGATTTACATCCACCTCGTGTTCGCCGTCTCGACGGTTCTGGTGTGGGCTTTTGTCATCTGGCGAGCGCTAAGAAAGTTTGCCATCCCACCGCAACCGGGACCGCACAGCCGGCAGCACGTTTTTTGGGCCCGTATCGCGGCGATCGACATGACGCTCACCGCCGTGACCGGCTGGATCTTCTATTACTTGGCGTTCACGGCGTAACGTTTGCCGTCGGCTGGAGAGTTCTTTCCGCGGTCCCGCGGCCTAATAATCGGCATTTTCGCGCGGCCCGATTTTTTTTAGACCGTGGCCGAAGGGGCCAGCGGCGGTTTGGGAAGATTGGCCAACGTGCCGACGCGGTTCAGTGCGTCGAGAAACGCGATGCCGCTGGCCTCGACCGTGTCGGTCGAAACCCCCCGCCCGCGATACAATTGGCCCTGGTATTCCACTTCAACGGTCACTTCGCCTTGGGCATCCTTGCCCATCGAGACGCTGTGGACCTGGAAGTCTTTCACGACGACGCTGGTGCCGGTGACTTGCTCGAGCGCCAGAAACATGGCGTCGATCGGGCCGTCGCCTTGGCTGACCGGGTGGGAAAGCGCTTCGTCGCCGCGACGAACGCGGACCGTGACCCGCGGTTTTTGGTTCGAGGCGGCGTTGATCTCGTAGCCCAGGAATTCCCACAGCTTGGGGACATCGCGAATTTGCTGCTCGATGAGCACGGCCAGATCGCTATCGTAAATCTCTTTCTTTTTGTCCGCCAGCTCTTTGAGCCGGTCGAAGACGGTTTGCAACTGTTCGGTGTTGAGCTGATAACCGAGTGTGCGTACCCGATCGGCCAAGGCCGCGCGGCCGCTGTGCTTGCCCATCACAAGATCGGTTTTGGCGAAGCCCACGTCTTCGGGCCGCATAATTTCGTAGGTGGTTCGCTCTTTGAGAAAGCCGTCTTGGTGGATGCCGGCTTCGTGAGCGAAGGCGTTGCGGTCGACAATGGCCTTGTTGCGCTGCACTTGAATGCCGGTCACGCTGGCGACCAGGCGGCTGGTGGGCACAAGCCGCTCGGAGTGAATGCCCGAATCGACGTGATAAACGTCGTGGCGAACCCGCATGGCCATGACGACCTCTTCCAGGGAGCAGTTGCCGGCCCGTTCGCCGATGCCGTTGATGGTGCACTCAATCTGCCCGGCGCCGGCTTCGACCGCAGCCAAGCTATTGGCCACTGCCAGACCAAGATCGTCGTGGCAGTGGATGCTGATAACGGCGCGGTCGATGTTCGGCACCCGCGCGCGCAGCGTGCGAATCACGCTCGCCATGTGGGCCGGCGTGGCATAACCGACCGTGTCGGGAATGTTGACCGTCGTCGCGCCGGCGGCGATGGCCGCCTCGACCACCTCACAGAGAAAGTCAACTTCCGTCCGCGCGGCATCTTCGGGTGAGAACTCGACGTCACGGCAATAGCCGGCCGCCCGCTCGACGCCGGCCACCGCGCGGGCAATCGTCTCTTTTTTATCCATCCGCAGCTTGAACTCGCGGTGAATCGCGCTGGTGGCCAGAAACACGTGAATCCTGGCGTGCCGCGCTTCCTGGAGCGCTTCCCACGCGCGGTCGATGTCTTGTTCGTTGCAACGGGCCAGTCCGCAGATGACCGAGCCTTCAGCGCTGCGGGCAATCTCGCGGACGGCTTCAAAATCGCCGGGCGAGGCGATGGGGAAACCCGCCTCGATAACGTCGACCCCCAGCTTGACCAGGGCCTGGGCGACTTCGATCTTTTCCTTGATATTCATACTCGCGCCGGGCGACTGTTCGCCATCGCGAAGCGTGGTGTCGAAAATCGTAATTCGTCGTGAAGCGGACATGATCTTTGATTCCTTATTGGCTGGGTGATGCGATCCAAGCAAGCGGACGAACGTGGTGCGGCCGACCCGAAGTCGGCCCGGCTAGCACCAGCCGCGCCCTCGCCGCCCGGTGGCGTGCATCGCTCGTTCGATGGTGTCGGTTCATCGTTCGCAATTTCCTCCGCACCAGCCAATCAGCTCCACTGAGCCCGGAATTTTCATGAAGATTGGTCGTCAATCATCCGAGTTCAGGGCACAAAAAAACCCCAAAGCCGCCGGGCCTCAGGGTTCGCTCTCAGGAGATCGTGGTCGTGTGACGCCCGCGCGAAATACCCTAATGCCCGTGCCCGGAAAGACCGAGCAGGCCGGCTAGTAGGGATAGGCAAAGCGCCGAAGTCTTCATGGTCATCTGTTTCAAAGGGTTGGCTCTACGCGCTGCCGTGCCGACAAGCGGACCGGCCAAAGCATAGCAAGCATACGTACGAATCTACTAGACACCCGCCGGACGGTCAAGTTCGCGTGGCAGCACAGGGTGCAGGAGCACACCCCGTTCCTCCGGGGCCGGAAAAATCGCTCTTTTCCTCGTCCGCCTCAGCGGGCTACGCTTATAAGTACGCCGTGGGGGAAGCGGGTCCGCGGAGCAAATCACGGCGGGCCGCGGCAACAAACCCGGCAGATTCTTCAGATCGGCTCCGGGTGCTGTCCGGCTGTAGAGCTTTGATCCGGTGGAATTCGCGTACTTTTGATCCTCAGCGTGGCGACGAAGACTTGCTCGTGTCCTGGCGAGGCTCGTATGAAAGGCAAAAATCTGGATCTGTCGATCGGCAACTCTGATCCCGCGGGCGATGGGTCACGACACGGTTCGCGGAGGAGGTTTCTGGGCATTTACTTTGCCTGTTGTAGCGTTTACGCAAGGATTTACGCCAATCGAGACGGCACGGCCTATGTTGGCCATTGTCCCCGTTGTTCCAAAAAGGCAGAGATCAAGGTTGGCCCCGGCGGTTCCGACGTTCGCTTCTTTACCGCCTATTGAGCTGAACCGGCCTTTTCGCTACGCTTCTCGACGCTTCCGGACAGGCAACGCTCGCTGCCGATGGCCCTTGTTGGCCGGTCCCGGGTGAGTCCTGGTCGGGGAATACGAGCCGCGGCTTGGCTGCCGCGTGTCGTGGTGACGGTCTGTCTTATCATCGGCTGGGCCGGGGCAAGGCGCTGTCTAGGACCGAGGTGTTGTGGGTGCCATGGATTACGAGGTTCGACACCGCTCGCGGAAATGCTGCCGCACGGATCGTGAGCTCAGCGAAGGCGAGACCTTCTATTCCGTGCTCGTGATCGAGGGCGCCGAGGTCGTGCGCTATGACTATGCCGCCGAGGCGTGGGAAGGTCCGCCGCCCGAGGAGATCGTCGGCTGGTGGAAGTCGGAAATCCCCACGCTTGAGGCCAAGCGCCAACGCATGGCGCCCAATGAGGTATTGCTCGATCTTTTCCAAGAGCTCGAAGGCCAACCGAATCAGGCGGACTTGCGATATGTCCTGGCTCTGCTGCTCGTTCGCCGACGCGTTTTCCGGCTCGAGGAAACCCGCGCCGAAGACGACGGCGAAACGCTCGACCTGTACTGCCCGCGGCTCGAACAACGCATTAAAGTCTCGGTGCAAAACCCGGCATCCGACCGGATCGACGAAATCCAAACGATGCTCGAGGGCTTACTGTTTGCCGGCGCGGATTGAATAAGCGGATCGTTTACGATCACGCCGCCACCCATTTTTCAAACCACGGATCCGTGAGTCGAACCCATGAATCGGAAGCCTTCGCCGCGGTTGTGTCGCTCGATTCTTGGGTTGGCCGGCTTGGCCGTGTTGTTCTGTGCGTGCGGAGCCGGATGCCCGAACGTCGTGGCTCAATATCAACAGCCGCTGTTGCCGGCGCTGCCGCCGCGGGCAACGCTCGAAGACGTGATGGCGGTGGTGAACAACAATAGCGCGCGGATCAAGACGCTTTATTCGACCGACGCGACGATCTCCGCGCCGTGGTTTCCGACGCTCAAGGCGCGGCTGGCCTATCAGCGTCCGGGGCGGATCCGCCTGCTCGCGCGAACGTCGCTTTCCGGTCCCGAGATTGACTTGGGCAGCAACGAAGAGTTGTTTTGGGTCTGGATCGCGCGAACCAAACCGCCGCAGACCTACTTCTGCCGGCACAACCAGTTCGCCGGCAGTCCGGCCCGCCGGGCCTTTCCGGTCGAGCCAAGCTGGCTGCTCGAGGCGATCGGCATCACGCGGCTCGACCCGCTGGACGAACATCGCGGGCCAACCTTGCGCGACGACGGGCGGCTCGAAATCCGCACGCTTCGCCGCGATCCGTCGGGAGAAGATACGACGAAGATCACGGTCGTCGATGCCCAAAAAGGCTGGGTCGTCGAGCAGCGGCTTTACGACCGGCAAGGCGTGCTGCTGGCCACGTCCGAGGCGAGCGAACATCATCGCGACCCGATCACCGACGCGGTGCTGCCGGCTCACGTGAAGCTCGAGTGGCCGGCGGCGCGGATGTCGCTCAAGGTCAACTTGGGCGATGTCGAGATCAACCGCGACGAGCTTTTGGCCAACCACCTATGGACAATGCCCGACTATCCCGGCTATGAGCTGGTCAACCTGGCCGATCCCAACCTGCGTTTCGAGCCCCCGCAGCAGCCGCCCGCCACGCGAGCCCGCCAGACCGTCGTCCACCGCCTCCCGCTCGATTGGCTCGACGGCCTCTTGCGCCGCTGAGGCGGTTCAAAGCCGCGTCCGTCCGGCGATTGCCGACAGACTCGCGAAACGCCTGCAAACTTGCCATGAATACGCTTACCGATCTTCCGCGTTGATCGTGCCCGTTCACAATCGGTTGAACTACTTGGAAGTAAACCAAAATTTTGGTTTTACGAGAAAGAACGGCGTTTGCTATTCAAAGCGGAGGATCGCGGCACCGGCGAGGACTGGGCCGAAGTTGTCGCCTGCCACTTGTGCGAATTGGTCGGGTTGCCCCACGTCAAATATGAACTGGCCGCCGAATATGACGGTCCGAAGTACATTCGACCGGGCGTGGTGTGCGAGAACATGGCCCGCAAGTCCGCCGCACTTGTGCTGGGCAACGAGTTGCTCTTGGCCGCCGATCCACAATATCCGAAAACGCAGCGGTGCGACCCGAGCGCCGACCCAGGGGCCAAGACCGAAGAACCGGCGGTATTCTTCCCTAAGGATGCCGCCGGCCTTCCTCTTCGGGATTGGCACCCA
>Ga0114931_10007064_pt1 | contig 13755 bp, 24 predicted proteins | sample 2SBtaG_FD_89579 | JGI IMG/M metagenome (GOLD analysis project Ga0114931, IMG submission 89579) | Deep subsurface microbial communities from Kolumbo volcano to uncover new lineages of life (NeLLi) - 2SBTROV14_V59a metaG | ecosystem: Environmental > Aquatic > Marine > Volcanic | place: Kolumbo...
ACAAAGATCACAGATAGCCTTGATGATATAGTTGCACAAGTACCTAGAGTAACACTTGCTGTGGTTACAAAGGAATATGATTTTTATGCCAAACAATTACGACTTGTTGATGCAGCAATTCAACAAGCAAACTGGACCACTAATATTGATGTTGGTGAAACAGTGATGTCTGATTTTGAATAACTTGTTATTTAGATAACAGGCCGTTTGAAAAATGGTGGGCGTGGAGTGGAAGGCTTGCACTGTGCCTTAAACAGTAGTTGGATCGGTTCAACGTTGCATTTGAATTTAGCTCAATTGGTAGAGCAGTTGATTTATTATCAATAGGTTGCGGGTTCGAGTCCCGTGTCAAACAACAAAACGGTATTCCGATTATTAGAACATTTTAAATTGAACATTCGACTAACCGAATATCCGATTTTAGAACCTTGGCTAATAGAATTCCGACTGACCACACTCCGACACCATTTATTTGTAAATATTAAATAATCAAATTGAGGGAATCAAAATGATAATCAAAGAACGAGGTTGGCCTGCACATTATTGTTTAGCGAATTATTGTTTATTTAGACGTAACACGTTACTCAAAAATGAAAAATATTGTATTGTTGTTTCAACAGTTGGTAATTGCCTTAAACCAAAGAGTGAAAAAATATGGAAAATTGGAATAGATCGATACTATGAAACAATGGTTTTTCATAGTTATGAGGATGATAATGAAAAATATTATGATGCTGACGTAACACGTCAAATTTATGTTGAATTACCTAATACAATTGGTAAAGAAAATCAAGATTATGAAGCAAACGAGATGCATGAAAATGTTGTAATAGAAATTCAACAACGTATGATTGAGGGAACAATATGATTAAGGAAACTAAGTTTAAAGTAGGCAGGAAAATGATTACTGTTAAACTTGAATATAATGATGAACAAGATAAAATCAAATTACATTTCCGTTATAACCCAAAACTACTTGATATTGTTAAAACGTCGTTTGAAGGCCGAAAATGGTTAGGGCCAATACCAGGCAAAAGAGACAAGGGCCCGAAACTATGGGAAATACCAGTCACTCAACGTAATGATTTTGTTATTAAGCATTTAGAAGCACGTACATCGAAAGATGGCCCATATGCAAAATACGATTTTGCAGTGGAGCAAAACAATATTGATTCTATTACCAAACGAATCAATAAACATGTGGAACAATACCATCCTGGTATTATTTTATATAAACACCAAATTGAAATGATTGCTCATGCTTTAATGACCAATCATTTCATTCTAGCTTGTCAAATGGGGACCGGTAAAACATTAGCTGCTTTCATTTATATGGAAATGTCAGATATAAAGGATTGGGTATGGGTAGCACCTAACTCGGCTCTACGGGCCTATGCTGAAGAGATTGATAAATGGCACCCTACTGTTATACCTGTTTCAATGACTTATGATGGGTTGAAAAAGTACGTCATACGTGGCACACATACGCCTCAAGGTGTTATATTTGATGAGTCTGCAAAAATCAAAACACCAACTGCACAACGATCAGTTGCTGCACGAAATTTAGCAAATGAGATGCGTGGCCTTGATCATGTTACAGCAATTGGTTTATTGTCTGGTGCACCTGCACCACGTTGCCCTGTTGATTGGTGGCATCAATGTGAAGTAGCCTGCCTAGGTTATCTCCGAGAAGGTAACGTGTTTCTTTTTCGAGAACGTCTCGGTATGTTTGAAGATGCAAATGATGGGGCATACAAGAAACACGTTACCTGGAGAGATACAGAAGAAAAATGTTCTGAATGTGGAGAATTAAAAGGTGCTGATTGTCATGCGACAAACGCATGGGATTTACCATTAAATGAAAATTATCATCCTTTTAAACCGGGTACTGATGAAGTATCCTTTCTTTATAAACGTATGAAAGGATTAGTGCTTGTTAAACTTAAAAAAGATTGCCTTGACCTTCCTGATAAAGTTTATGAACGTCGAATATTAAAACCAAGCCGCGATACAATTGTTGCGGCTCAATTGATTACGAAAACATGTGGCAGAGCAATTGAGGCTTTAACTGAATTGCGCATGTTAAGTGACGGTTTTCGGTATACAAAAGAACAAACCGGTGAAACAGTTTGTACATTGTGTAAAGGAAAACAAGAATATAATGAATTTTATGATCCTAATGATCCTATTGAATTTATACCTGATGATTGGGCAAATCAAGGATTAAAATTTATTTATGATGATGACGGCAATGTTATAAAGGAGGTGCAAATTGAATATGCCAGAAGGGTTGTGGAGTGTCCTGGTTGTGCTGGCACAGGGAGGGTGCCTCGTTATACTCGTACTGTTACTCAGTTCGATTGTCCAAAAGATGAAGCGTTACGAGAAGACCTCGGAGTCCACGAAGACATCGGTAGACTCAATATTTATGCGGGGTTCACGGCCTCAATCAACCGTATTGTATTGTTGTGTCAAGGACAAGGATGGACGACTATTCGAGCTGACGGTCGTGGGTGGGAAGGTTGTACGCCGTATGGAGAAATCTTGCCAAATGAAGCACTCTTGAATATTTATCAAAATAAACAAGAGGCTTACCCAAAAATAGCTTTTATTGGGCAACCTGGTGCAGCTGGTGAAGGCTTAACTTTGACTGCATCACCAACAACAGTTTTTTGGAGTAATGATTTTAATGGTAATTCACGATTACAAGCAGAGGACCGTGGACACCGTATTGGTATGGATAAGGAACGTGGTGGCCACATCGTTGATTATATACATTTACCTAGCGATCTGTATGTTTTGAAAAATTTACAACAAAAGAAAAGTTTACAAAAACAAAGTATGACAGGATTGCGGGAGGTATTCAATAATGTTAGTATTAGCTAGAAAGGAACTTGAAAAAATAGTAGTAATAACTGAAGAAGGGGTTGAAATATTTATTACTATGATTAAAATCAAAGGTAAGAGAGTACGTTTAGGTATTGACGCCCCAAAAGATATTCACATAAAACGATTAGAATTAGAAGATAAGGGAATTTAAAATGAGTGACAAATACCCAGGTTCATTGATGAGTGATGAAGCAATTGCTTTTGATGAGAATTGTGGTTTGAAATTATTTCCAGTTAAAGATATTTTTTCAGATCATAATTTTAATTGTCGAGAGAATAGCGTTACACCAATGGATGTAATTGATCTTGCAAAATCAATTGCAGCAAAAGGGTTAATTCAACCCATAGTCCTACGAATGTGTGGTGAACAATCAAGTGACCCAAAAGATTATAAATACGTTGTAGTGGCTGGTTATAGACGATTGCAAGCCTATTTGGTAAATAATCACCCAGTTATTCCGGCAGTATTGCGTGAAGGTGAAACATCAAACTCATATAAAATTCTTAATTTAGTTGAAAATCTTAAAAGAAAAAATCTTAATCTTCTTGAGGAAGCGAAAGGTGTTGAAGATTTTTATAATAGTGGCATGGCACGTGATGCTATTGCGGATGCTATAGGTGTTTCGCCAGGTTGGGTGCAAGTACGTTGCATGATTCTTGAATTAGAGCCTGAAGTTCAAGAGGAAATTGCTGCGGGTATTTTAACAACTACTCATATTCGTAAGTTGTATAGTATCAAGGACCGTGAACAACAGTTAGCGGTGGCACTTCAAATCAAAAAGGCAAGACAACGTGGGGATGTTTCAACAAGGACAGTGGAAACAATTCTTGATAAAGATAAGAAGCCTAAAGCAACTAGTAAGAAGCGACGTAGTGTCAAGGAAATGGAAGAGATGATGGAAATGTTGCACAACACTTTTGGTGTGTATGGCCTTGTAGGTCGTACATTAGCGTGGGCTGCTGGCCACATTGCTAATTACGAATATTATCAAGATATTAAAGAAGAAGCATTGGAGCAGGGAGTTCCTTTCCAGATTCCTGATTTTGATCTATAGACTATTAACAATAAATAATTTTATTAAATAAATAATTAATAGGGAGTGTTAATTATGCAGCTTTATGTTGTAGATTGTGAAACATGTGGTTTTACAGGCCCAATAGTCTTAATACAATATCAATTGATCGACACTGATGAAGAATATGATAATTGTAACAATAAGAACATTGTTCTGCATGATGTATGGGGCGTTACGATCCGTGAGACAATGGATCTTATCGAATGCATCTGCGATACTGGAATTATTGCTTTTAATCTCGTGTTTGATTGGTTTCATATTCAAAAATTGTATAATGCACTTGATGAATTGGGTAATGTCGTTGGGTATGATGCTTTACCAGAGGATTACATCAATAAGTATGCTGAGTTAGAACCAATTGCGAGAAATGGTTTATGTTTAAAGCCAAAACACGCATTGGATTTATTTCTTTATGCACGTAAAGGACCGTTCCAATCTACAATGGAACGTAGGAATATTGTGATTCGCAAAATTCCAGCAGCACTTGTAGGGTCTTTACAGAAACATCTTGAAAAAGTTATCAAGATTGATGACATATATTTTGCACGGAGGAAAGAATACAAAGAGTATAACTGGGATGTTGAACCATGTAAAGAAGACCCTACCTTCTCTGACCTAACTCTTAGGTTCAAGCCTTCAGTTGCTCTGAAAGTTTTAGCTCAAAATGCGTTAGGTTTTAATGAAGTATTAACAATGAATGATGTTTCTCCTGGTGCACATCCCATTGAACATGGTTGGGCACCTTTTGCATTAGCCGTTTGTCCCAATGGTGCATCAGTCAATTGGCGGTGTAAAATTAAATCAGCAACAGGATTCAAGAGAGGTTATGCTTGGCCTGGTGTTATTAATCAACATATCACGCATTGGAGATATCACGAATTTGCAAGACAATATGCAGCTAATGATATTACGTATACCCGTGATTTATTTTATCATTTCCGTAATGAAAAGGAATCAACTCTAAAGGTTGATGATAATGATAGTGTACTCGCTGCCCAAATTGGATCAACAAGGTGGCGTGGTTTCGCTATCAATATAGATGGTATAAAAGAACTTAGGAATAAAGCTGTAGTATTATCTGCGAAAGCTCCTAAGGCACCACGAAAAGTTTTTGAATATATTTCCCCATATCTATCAGAAATAGAGATAGGTACATTAGGTGGTTCAACTAAGAAATCAGTATTAGAAGCATTGGCCAAGGGCAAAGAACCGTGTATGACTTGTCTTGGTACTGGTAATCTTACAAAGACTATTTGTCCTGATTGTAAAGGATCAGGTCACACTAATATGCCACACCCAGCAGCGAGATATGCACAAGAATGTATTGATGCACGTAAAGCCCAAAAGGAAGTTGAACTTTATGATAAGTTATTAGAGGCTGGTAGATTACATGCATCACTCAAGGTGATTGGTACATTATCAAGTCGAATGTCTGGTGCTGATGGTCTTAATGTTCAAGGTATTAAACATGATAAATATGTACGTGAACAGTTTCCATTGGCCTTTGGTGATCTTGTATTAGTTGGTGGTGACTTCATGTCCTTTGAAGTTAGTATCATTGATTCAATTTGTAACGATCCTAGATTACGTGAGGAACTTTGTAGGTGTGCGAAGTGTAAAAAAGTTTGGCCTATTGATAAATATGCTACGGAAATTGATTGTCCTTTTTGCAATTGCAGAGACGACTTTGAAGATGATGATGGTAACATCATAATTAACGGCGGCAACGAGCCATGTAGACAGAAGTTTCACGGATTATTTGCAATGGGTTTGAAGCCAGGTATCACGTATGACGGCGTTATAGCAACGAAAGGTTTAGGTGAAGATGATTTATATGATAAGGGTAAACGTGGTGGGTTTGCAAAGTTTTATGGTGGTAATGCATCAACATTAGTAGACCGTGGTGTCGCAAGTAACATGGAAATTGCTGAAAATGTAATGGAATGGTTTGATAATGAATTCAAAGGATCACGGAAATTTTCTGAGGATATTTATGATGATTTTTGTTCAATGCGTCAACCAGATGGTATTGGTACTGCGGTTGAATGGCATGACCCAAAACCATATGTTGTATCATTGTTGGGCTTCAAACGTTTCTTTACTTTAGAAAATAGTATTTGTAAAAAACTATTTCAGTTAGCAAATAAATTACCACCTAACTGGAAGGAAATAAAAGGGATTTGTGTACGTCGTGAACGTGAACAAACAATTGCAGGTGCAGTTATGTCTGCATTGTATGCTGCTGCATTCAATATTCAAGCTAAGAATATGCGTGCTGCGTCGAACCACATTATCCAATCAACGGGTGCACAGATCACGAAAGAGCTACAATGTAGGTTGTGGGCATTACAACCACATGGAATACATCCGTGGTGCGTGGAACCATTGAATATCCACGATGAAATTATGCTAGCTATCAAACCTGAGTTAAAAACAAAAGCAAAAGCTATCGTTGATCAATTGGTACAAGATTATCGTTACTTGATTCCATTGATCGCTATTGGCTGGAACTCTAACATGGAAACATGGGCAGAAAAATGACAACTATTATTTATCAAAAAATGACAACTATTATTTATCATAAAAATTGTAGCGATGGCTTCTGTGCAGCTTGGCTATTGCATAAACAATTTCCTAAAGCTACATTCATACCATGCCAGTATGGTGATTCTGTACCAAAATTAGAAGAAAATTGCAATTTGTTTATTGTTGACTTCTCTTTTGATCGTGATACATTGATTGATTTGAGTAAAAAACACAATGTTGTTGTTTTAGACCACCACAAAACAATAGAAGAAAATTGTAAAGGGCTTGATTTTTGCACATTTGATATGAATAAGTGTGGAGCACGTCTTACGTTTGAGTATATTGAACGTAAATATGAAAAAACATTTTGGCAGGGAGAACAAAAATTAGTAGACTATATCGAAGACCGTGATCTCTGGAAATGGAAATTGCCACATAGTAAAGAAGTTAATGCTGCAATTAGATCATACCCATTTGATTTTGAAGTCTGGGATACATTTAATGTAGCAAAATTAATGGATGAAGGTGTGGCAATTGAACGTTATAGAAAAAAATTAATTGAACACCATGTGAAACATGCATGTGAAATTAAATTAGGTGGCTATAAAGTATTAGCTGTACAATGTTCATCGCCAGATTTGTATAGTGAAATTGCAGGTGAATTAACCACAGATAGACCATTTGGTGTGGTTTTTTGTAATGATCTTAAAAGAAAAATTCGTATATACTCTTTACGTAGTCGGGAAGGTGGTATTGATGTTGCAGATTTAGCAAAAAGATTTGGCGGTGGTGGCCATAGAAATGCAGCTGGATTTACATTCCCACTTTAATAACATGGAGGACTGATGAAAATTAACACGGCATTGGCTATTGCCAATAGAAAAATTAATGAAGCACGTCGTTTATATAATATACTCGAATCTACTAGATTTGAGAATGCATATAATTGTGTTATTTCTTCTGAAAATAAAACAGAAGCATTACAAAAAATGGCTGAGTTAGTTGAAGCTGGTAGGTGCGATGGTCTTGTTCTTTGGATCAAAGAACACCAGGTACTTGATATTTCTGAATTAAATGTTTCACAATTACGTATTCTTGCATCAAGTTACGGTGTCTATAAATATTATAGTAAATCAAAAATAGAATTAGTACAAGAAGTTAGGTTTGCGTTAGAACATTCTAAATCAAATGATAATTCAAACACTGAAAAGGAGAATTAGTCATGTCTGATGGTAATTCAATTGGTAATCTAATTACCGGTCTTGTTGAAGAAATGGAAAATTTAACTCTTGACGCCGCAGTTGGCACAAAAAGATATAAAGCATTGGCCGAAAGATTAGATAAAAAACGTCCAGCAACATTGAAAAGAACTCTAGAATTTCTTCAAGATGTCAGGGAAAAAGAATATAAAGAAGTTAATAGGATTTGGACATTGCCGACAATGACTGATGAAGTATGGTTTAATTATTTAAATTTGTTTCCTGATACAGATTTTGAAGAAACTGCTTTATTAAAGAAAGCACGAAAAGCGTTAAAAATGAGATATGTTGCTTTTTTCAAGACTACTAGTAAAACTAAAACCAATAAATTGGGTAAGAAATGAAAGATGGTCGAATCAAACGTGGTAGACCAGAAGCTAAAATTCAAAAAGCTCTGGTTGAATTTTTGACTGTCCGTGGTTGGTATGTTATGGAAACTCATGGGAATTTATATTCTCGTGGATGGCCTGATGTCTATGCCACACATTCCAAATATGGTTTACGTTGGATTGAAGTTAAACTTCCTAAAATGAAAGGATCAAAATTTACTCCATCGCAGATGGAAATTTTTCCAAAGTTGCGTGCAAACGGAACACGAATCTGGGTTTTAACAGCAGCTTCTGAACAAGAATATCAGAAACTTTTTAAACCAGATAATATCCGTGAGTATCTTTTGATGCATATGTTATAATGGGTGAAATGGCCGATTTAATAGCTGACTATGCTGATGGTGATTATCTTTACAGTGATGCTTATGTAGAAGAACATGTTACATGCAAATATTGCGGGGTGAAAGATTTATTTTGGGGCACACATCTTGGGCAACGACGATTATTTAGTGAAAATGGAGTACATTGTTGTGTAGATAAGTATTTAGATAGTCATTTTAAAAAAGGGTAAATAATGAGAATTTTGCGTGATGGTAATTTAGTAGATAGATGGCTTGGTAAATGCACTGTTTGTAATGCAATTGTTGAAGCACAATATGATGAATTATGTCCACATAATAGCGTTGACCAACCATACGGCGATTGTCCATCATGTGATATTGACCAATGTATTTGTTTTTATATTGATGGATCAACAGAAGCTAATAAAATACGAATGGAATTAGATGTATTACAAACACATAATATTAAGTCGTGAAGAAGAATTAGAATATTTTAAAAGATACCATGGTGGTGATATCAATGCCTACCATACTTTAATTGAATCCCAAATTGGTTGGTCAAATAAATTAGCAATTGAATTTTGTAAACAAATATCTTGGTGTGATCTTGATGCTGCAATGTCAGCTGGATATTTAGGAGTTATACATGCTATACGTAAATTTGATGTGACTAGAGGAAGCAGATTAACGACTTACTCAAAATATTGGATTGATCAATATTTACGTCGGGTCTCTAAACAAGAACGTGAATTAATTTCTATCCCAGAATATTTGGGTCTTAAAGATAAAAAAGAGCACCCTAATCAGCGGTTTGCAAAAGTAAGACTAGAAGGAGCTGAAAAATTAAAAGATTTTCCTGCAATTAATAGTATATCGGAGCATGAAAAATATATTGATTTATTAGTTGATGTCGAAGATAGTATTAAAAGATTATCGAAACGTGAACAATTTGTTATACAATCAATCTTTTATGACAGAAAAATATTAAAAGTTATTGGAAAAGAGCTAGGTGTTTCACGACAACGTGTACAACAAATCAAAGAAGAATCTTTAGGTAAAATACGTCGTTATCTTAAAAAACAAGGATTGTTTAAATGATTAGTGATGATAAAAAAGCTATACTTGACATGTTAATTAGCAAAGGAACAACGCGACCTGCTGCTTATGCCATCTTAAATTTAACGAAAGAAGAAAAAAGAAGTTATGGTAAAATATTAGAACGTAGACGACGTAATGTTACATTAAGAGCAACAGCATCAGGTCACAAATGGCGTTGTCCAAAATGTGGTGGTTTAACGTATCTTCCTACTTGTAAATTATGTGAAGTGAGGCATACAGTGTAACCCTGGGGCTTTGTTTGTTTATACTTTTTCATGACTCAGTATAAGCATAAGCCAGTGATTCTTTCTCCTGTTCACAATAATTAGATCGGGGTTCAATTCCCTGACTCAGGGTTACTTTTAATAAATAAGGAAATAATGTGCATGTATTTGATAGCTTTCAAATTGTAGCTACATTGGAAAGGACTGATGATGAATCATAAATACAGAAAGAAACCTGTTGTAATTGAAGCGTTTCAAATGACTAAGGAACGCCGCTGGGATAATAGTGAATGGCCTGAATGGTTACATGCAGCATGGAATATTGGTCAAGGTGAAGGTGGCATTTGGGTTGATCCAAACACATCAATTGGAGAAGATCATGGATTAACGAATCTAGTTTGTGGTACACTGGAAGGTGTCCACCGTATTAGTTGGAATGATTGGATTATCAAGGGAATAAAGGGTGAAATATATCCATGTAAGCCAGATATATTTGACGCCACTTATGAAAGGTATGTATGAATACTAATAAAGAACTTCAAAAGAAAGATGCCGAAGATTGGGCCGGCGTAGACACTTATGTTCGGATACAGGCATGTAAAGTTTTTACTAAGGATATTGTTTATGGTGATTCAAATATGGTTCTAACGATCAGTGATTTAGTAAAAGAGATTGTTGATGAAGTAAAACGATTACGAAAAATAATTAAAAGTGTAAAAATAACTGCACTTTCTATACCGGAAATCAATATGTCTAATTACAATGAAAATGATATTCTTGAATTACAACAGGGCTTAGATGAAATTTTAAATATACTTAAGTTAGGAGATAAAAATGCCGTATAAAAGTGCAAAACAACATGCGTGGCTGCATATCCACAAACCAGAATTGGCAGACAACTAAATCCAGAAAGAAAAAATAATGCGTCAATACCAAAACCTTTTAAAATATATTCTTAAGAATGGTAAATCACATGCGGATCGTACAGGTACAGGTACAACATCTGTGTTTGGGTATCAATTTAGGCATTGTTTAAGTAATGGTTTCCCATTGTTAACTACGAAACGTGTTTCTTTGCGACATGTTGCAGGTGAATTATTTTGGTTTCTTTCAGGTGATACTAATGCTAGAACTTTACAAGCTCAGAATATACATATCTGGGACGATTGGCAAGATGAAAATGGTGACTTAGGACCAATCTATTCAGCTGCGTGGCGTAATTTCCATGGTGTAGATCAGATTAAACGGGTTGTCGACATGATTCAACGCGACCCTAATAGTCGTAGGATATATTGTACAGCATTAGATCCTGCAAATATACCAGAAGTGGCACCTACAGCTTGTCATTCATTCTTTCAAATCAAATGTTATGATGAAGGCACACTTGATCTCCACATGTATATGAGATCATGTGATTCATTTTTAGGTTTACCCTATAATATTGCTTCATATGCATTGTTGCTCCAATTATTGGCACACGTAACAGGCTACGTGGCACATGATTTAATTATCAGCTTTGGTGATTTACATATTTACAATAATCATCAGGACCAAGTTCAAGAACAATTGGGACGTATACCACGTTTCTTGCCAACTATTACAATAAATCAAGATTTGTGTAATGGTGGATATAATGCTTTGATGGTTGCTAAGTGGGAAGATATTATGTTGGTAAATTATGGACCATACCCTAAGATTAAAGGTGATATATCTGTATAGGGGAAATGATATATGAAAACAGATTTTGTAATACCAGGCATAAAATATGGGAATTATGGCGAAATGATTCCAAGCTGCCGATCGGTGGACACGATGATTACATGGTTGCTAAGTTCAGCTGTAATCAAGTTACCAAAAGATATTTTGGATACTGATAAATGTCAACGTGGCCCTACTGGTAAGCCATTGAGTAAAGTCACACCATTAGTTCCTTTTGTAACTTTGAAAGAATGGCAAGAAAAGGCCGTCTCGGCCAATAAAGAAGAACGGAGTTAGCAATGATGATCGGTGAGATAGTAGTCTCGAAGAAGGAATTCTTTGCCAAAGTTGGTGTGTTGAACGTACACCCACAAATCCAGGCACCGGAGGTCTACCCATATACGGAACTATGGAAGACGCCAGACGGAGTTGTTCGAGGGAGGACCGTAGGATTGCCAGACGGAGGCACTCGGTATTTCATACCAGCAACCGGGAGAAATTAATCAAGAACAATTGGAGAGTGAATCGTGGACCTAGATCGCAAGTGGACGCAGTTTAGCGTAGATGCGGAAATAGATTATTATGGATCTGCAAGAATTGTTGGGTCACACAATGAACTAAGGGCTGAAGTGAAAAGGTTACGTGAAAAGGTGTTGCTGTTAGAGTCTGCGTTGATAGATGCTACTAAGTGGTTCGTGACAGCAAATTCTATCTATGAAGGAAGTCCCGAAGAAGTACAAAAACTTTTAACTCGTCAATTGGAGAGTGAGTGATGGAAAATACATGGCCAGGTGGATATCGTCACGCGATGGACCAAAATGAGCATGAGAAATGGAACGCGATGCATTATCCAGGTACATTGCAGTTGTGTTGCGTGTGTGACGAACCAACGGGGCGTTGCGAAGAAGATTCGATGTACATTGATGACTTAGGACCACTATGCGAAGAGTGTTACATTAAAAGGCGGTGAGTGATGGTAGATTTTGATACCTCAAGCATAGATGCAAAGGTGGTCTGATGCCTTAATCAAAACAGCACATGAGAACGGTTGGGACATAGACGATCTTGACCAAGGTGTTTTGATTGCATGTTTTGCTAATTACTGGGCCGCTATCCATGATCCTCTTCAAACCGAGATAGAACAATTAAAAAGAGAAGTAAAAACACTTAATATACATTTAAATACTGCTCGACGACTAGCAATGGGACATAAACATAAAAACTTTGAAGATAGATGTGTGGCAATTAAAATGATGGTTGATTGGATATTAGATAAAAAATAAGGAGAATAAAATGAGTGGTGGATATTTTGATTATAAACAATACGAAATTGATACTATAGCAGATTCTATTAATCAATTAATTAAGAATAATGTTAGTAGAGAGATAGATTCTTTTGGTGATGAAATTGGACGTAAATATCCAGTAGATATTATTGAAAAGTTTAAACTTACTGTAAAGACTTTAAGGCTTGCAGCAGTTATGGCACAACGAGTTGATTGGTTAGTAAGTGGTGATGATGGAGAAGACTCTTTTCGGGCTAGGTGGAAAGAAGAAATGGATATACTACAAAGTAATAAAAAACTGGAGAGTGAGTGTTGAACAGTAACGAATATAAGGATGCTGTAAAGGAATTGTTTCAATCCGGGACAGCAACAGAATCGAAATGGGACGCAATGGCTGATGCGGTGTTGGAGTGCTCGGAGACAGATAACGCTTATAAGGTAGATTCAATTGACGCAAAAGTGCTTGGGATTCCGTAGGAGAAAGAATTGGAGAAATAATGTGTGTTCTTGGAGTTGGCAATGTGGGCGATTATATGCAAAGGGTACGAGTATGGCATATAGTCAAAAACATCAAAAGAAAGGGAAGAGTGATGCACGCGAAGGATATGTTGCACGAGAAAAAAAGTGAGATCGCACACTTGGAAAAAGAGAACCAAAAACTCCAGGCCGAAGTGAAGCGGTTTCAGTCTAGGATAGTGCTGTATCGTGAGGTAATGCGAAAACTTGCTAAGCAAATAGACACTCATTATGAAGAATTCAATGCAGGTTATAACTGGTCATCCAATGGTGGCGGAATTGATGCAGAGCCAGAAAGTAATTCACATTGGAGAGAAGGGTATAAAGCACAAGCGTATGATCAATTAAAGGCCGAGGTTGAGCGGCTTCGTATCGAAATCAAGCGCTAGAAATGGGTGTAGCGAACAGTGGCTACGGTGGTTTGCCTATTGATTCTATTCACAAAATACATGCAATGATGAAAGACTATAAACATTTACAGAACGAAGTGAAGCGGCTGAAGTGTGAACTAAA
>Ga0114931_10007065_pt1 | contig 13755 bp, 23 predicted proteins | sample 2SBtaG_FD_89579 | JGI IMG/M metagenome (GOLD analysis project Ga0114931, IMG submission 89579) | Deep subsurface microbial communities from Kolumbo volcano to uncover new lineages of life (NeLLi) - 2SBTROV14_V59a metaG | ecosystem: Environmental > Aquatic > Marine > Volcanic | place: Kolumbo...
ATGAAATTAAAGAAGTGGTTACAAATATAGAAAAATATATGGAAGGTAAAAATGAGTAAAGAGACAGAACAAATGGGTTTTTTTGAGCGTTATCTAAGTATTTGGGTCGCTCTTTGTATAATTAGTGGAATTATACTTGGTAAAGTTCTAGGAAGTTCTATTTCTGTTTTAAGTGATATGAATATTGCAACAGTAAATATTCCAGTTGCAGTCCTTGTGTGGCTTATGATCTTTCCCATGATGGTTCAAATTGATTTTGGTTCAATTAAAGATGTTGGTAAGAATCCAAAAGGCTTAGTACTTACACTTGTTATAAATTGGCTTATTAAACCTTTTACGATGGCTTTCTTTGCATGGATTTTCTTTGATAAACTTTATACTGCTTATTTAACGCCTGAGTTGGCACAAGAATATATTGCAGGGGCTATTCTTCTAGGGGCAGCTCCTTGTACGGCAATGGTATTTGTATGGTCATATTTAACTAAAGGTGATCCTGAATATACACTTGTTCAAGTCGCGATAAATGATCTTTTTTTACTTGTCGCTTTTATACCAATTGTTAAGTTTCTATTAGGCGTAACCAATATATCTATACCTTTTGATACTTTGATCTCATCAGTGGTGATATTCGTCGTTATTCCTCTTGTTGCTGGATATGTCGCAAATAAAGTTTTGATAAAATCACATGGTGAGAAATGGTTTAAAGAAGTCTTTATGGCCAAACTTAAGCCTGTCTCAATTGTGGCCCTTTTAACAACGCTTGTTCTACTTTTTGCTTTCCAAGGCGAGAAAATCTTAGCGAACCCATTACATATTCTATTGATCGCAATTCCATTAACGATTCAGACATATTTCATATTTTTTGTAGCTTGGGGAATTGGAAAGAAAATGAGTCTTCCTCATTGTGTACTAAGCCCAGGTTCAATGATTGGAGCCAGTAATTTTTTTGAGCTAGCTGTTGCAGTTGCTATTGCACTATTTGGCCTTAACTCTGGTGCAGCTTTAGTTACTGTCGTAGGAGTTCTAATTGAAGTACCTGTCATGTTGAGTCTTGTTAAGATTTCTAATAAATGGAGATATTGATGAATTACTTAGAGTCAGAAAAATTTGATTTAATTCCAGAAGGTTTAAAGATTTCTGATCATAAGCCTAGAATTCTTATTTTATATGGTTCTTTGAGAGATCGCTCATACTCTAGACTACTTGCTGAAGAAGCGGGAAGAATTCTTGAATTTATGGGAGCGGAAGTAAAATTTTATAATCCAGATGGATTGCCAATGTATGATTATGATCGTTCTGTAGAACATCCAAAAGTACAGGAACTGAGAGAATTGAGTCTTTGGTCAGAAGGTCAAGTATGGTCTTCTCCAGAGCTTCATGGAAATATGTCAGGTCTTATGAAAACTCAAATTGATTGGATTCCTCTTTCGATGGGAGCTGTTAGGCCAACTCAGGGGAGAACACTTGCCGTTATGCAAGTAAGTGGTGGTTCACAAAGCTTTAATGCTGTAAATAATATGAGAATCCTTGGAAGATGGATGCGTATGATAACTATTCCAAATCAATCTTCAGTAGCGAAAGCTTACCAAGAATTTGAAGAAGATGGAAAAATGAAAAAGTCAGCTTTTAGAGATAGAGTTGTTGATGTGATGGAAGAGCTTATGCGCTTTACCTATCTCACTCGTGATAATGCTGACTTTTTGATTGATCGTTATAGTGAAAGAAAAGATACTCAAAAGAAAGCCATTGAAGCAATGAATAAAGCAGATTCAAAATGTAAAGCAGGAACAGGTTGCTGTTAGGAGAGGAAATGATTCAAGCCGTAGGTGAAATATCAATTGAATATCAAGAGTTAGTGAAAAAAGTATTTTTAAAGCACGATCTGGACATTGAGTTTACAGGAATTGATCGCTTAGCAAGCATTAGAACTATTTCTTTTGACAAGAATGCGACTAAAATTTTAATCCAAAAGGATTTTAAGTTTTATAATTGGGATTTATTATTTTCGGTTTTAGGCCCTAATGACTCTCACGGAGATATTGAAAATAAACTAGATGAAAGGATTAGAATCTTAAAATCAGTAATGGCCTTAAAATCTAAGCCAATTGGTGAAGAGCTACATGGAAGTATTAGGGTACATGACCTTGCAAAATCAACATGTTTCTATACTTGGCTTTTTGGTGTTGAGCCAAAAGAATGGACACATCGTTATGTCACTTTTGTAAGAGCTGATACGAAGTTTAATTTTGTTTTACTCGTATCAGATGGAAAAGATTTACATCACGATACTCTTTACCATCTAGGCATGGGAGTTTCTTCTAAAGAGAAAGTGGTTGAATTTTATCACTCTGCTGTTGAGAATGGCTTTCATATTGAAAAGCCTCCCAGAACAACATGGAAAGGAACTCCACTTCATGAACTATGGCTTAAAGACCCTGACGGAACCTTGATTGAAGTCTATGCAAGGCTAACTGAGACTGAGTTAGAAGAAATGCCTAAAGACAAAGAGCCAATTCTTTTAATTTGAAAAAGTATCTTCATACGGGACATTCTTCATCTATCTCATTGTAATGATTGCATACCAAAAGCATTGACTCTGGTCTATACTCCATGGTTTATAATAGTAAAAGGAGTTGTAAATGAGTGAACTATTAAAAATTGGCCAACTGGCAAAAGCGTCTGGTGCAACGATTGATACAATTAGATTTTATGAAGATAAAGGTCTTTTGTCTCCGAAGTCTAGGTCAGATAGTGGTTATCGTTTTTATGGAGATGAAGCTCTAAATATTCTTCTTTTTATACAAACTGGCAAAGATCTAGGCTTCACCCTTTCAGAAATTAAAGAATTTTTAAAAATTCAAGTTTCAAAAAAAGGGAAATGTTCTTTAACTCAAATAAAAATAGATGAAAAAATAACTGATGTTGACAAAAAAATATCAGATTTAAAAAATATAAAAAAAGCTTTAAAGAATGTTTCAGAAAAATGTAATACCTCCAATACAGGAGACATATGCCATTTCTTAGAACTTCTTGGAGGACAAATTGATGGAAAATAAAACTCAAAAGGCAACTCTTATTGGAAGTATCGTTGCTTCAATTGTTGCTTCAGCTTGTTGTGTTGGGCCTGTTATATTTGCAGTATTAGGAGTATCAAGTGCAGGGATGTTGAGTAAGATGGAGCCATATAGGCCAATCATATCTGTAATAACTCTTGCTCTTCTTGGGGCCGCTTTTTATTTCACGTATAAAAAGAAACCAGCAGAAGAATGTGAAGATGGTTCTTACTGTGCAAATCCAAAGTCAGATGTTTGGAATAAGAGAATTCTATGGATTGCAACTGCAATGATACTTGGTTTTTTAACTTTTCCATATTGGAGCATATATTTAGTTTAGGAGGGCTATATGAAATTATTAATTTTAATGGCGACATTATTATCGCTAACTTCTTGCCAAGCGAGTGATGACAGCAAAGTAAATATCTCAAGCAAAGATATCGTATCTAAAAAATACTTTGTTGAAGGAATGACCTGCGGAGGCTGCATTCTTGGGGTTAAGACCGCTCTAGGTAAAGCAGGTTCACTTAATATTCTTGATAAGGAAATTGAAGTCGGGCAAGCGACTCTTCAATTTGATAAGAAAAGCTATAAAGAATCTGTAACAGATTGTGAGGTAACAAAGTCTATTGAGAAAGTAACTGAATTTAAAGTGTTCTTGGATAAAGAGCATACTAAAAGAGCATGTGGCTCTTAGGGGGTTATAATGGGGTGCTGTAGTAAGAAAACAGAGAATGAGCAACCTTCTGATAGTTCAAATACATTTGAATGTCCAAAATGTAAGAATATAGGTGCAAAGGTTAAAATTGTTACTCCACAGACTTTTTTAAAAGATTGTTGTAAATCTAAATTAGACGAGGAATTGACTTATAAATTTTGTAAAAATACTGAATGTGAAGTTGCTTATTTCTCAAGCAATGAAAACAATTTTTTTAATAAAGATGAGCTAAAAATAAAGGCCACACTTAAAGATAAGGGGTTAGATATACATGTTTGTTACTGCTTTAACTACACAAGACAAAATGTTTTAGATGAATTAAAAGAAACAGGAAAGTCTACGGTTGTTGAGGATATTAAGGCTAAAATGAAAGACCCGGGTTGCTTTTGTGAAACAAGTAATCCTCAGGGGGGCTGCTGTTTAGCAAATAATATTGCTTGGGTTAAAGAAGCAATGGAAACAGTAAAGAAGTCATGAATCCATTTTTTCAATAATAGGACAACACTTTGATGATTTATTATTTTTACAATCGTCGATTAGATTTTTTAAAGTGCTTTCAAGTTGTTTCATATTTTTAATTTTATCTCTAACTTCTATTAGTTTCTCCTGAGCCTTTTCTCTGGCCTGCTTGCGGCTTTTATTATTATTGATTCTTAGACTTAGCAGTTCTTTAATTTCTTTAAGAGAAAAGCCAAAGGCCTTTGCCTGTTTGATAAAATTGATTTGTTTTAAGGAGTCATCACTATAGAGTCGATAACCGGCTTCTGTTTTCCCAACAGGAATAAGGAGGTCATTTTTTTCGTAATAGCGTAAGGTTTCAGAGTTAATCCCTGCTAATTTAGAAAATTCACCAGCTTGATAATTCATAATTACTCCAATTGTTAATGACAGTATAAACCATGTACTATAATACGAGGTCAAGAAACTATATTACTTTATCTAATACTGTAATTTTAGCTATTTAAAGCACTTGACCTCGTACTACACTACGAGATGTAGAATGATATCAAGTAATAATGAATCATTCTTGAAGGAGGATATTATGAGTAAAAGAAAAGTAGAAATATTTACTGAAGGCTGTCCAAGTTGCGAACCAACAGTAGAACTTGTTAAGTCTCTAGCATGCGAAAATTGTGAAGTGACAGTTTATGACGTTAAAAAAGGCTGTGAAACTGATATTTGTAGAGATTTGGCTAAACAGTATGGAGTAACACGATATCCTTCAGTTGCAGTAAATGGAAAGCTTCTTGATTGTTGTGTTAATGGTTCTGGCCCCTCTGAAGAAACATTAAAGGCGGCTGGAATTGGGCAGGCATAAGATGATAAAATCAAAAGTATTAAATTGGGTCGGCTCTCTTGGGTCGGCCCTAACAGTTGGCTTCTGTCCCATTTGTATTCCGGCAATTGGATCATTCCTCTCAGCCATTGGGATGGGATTTTTAGTTAATGAGTCAGTGCTAAAGCCAATAGTTTTCGTGTTTATCTTGATTTCATCTTTTGGGTTTTATTGGTCTTATAAAAAGGAGCATCAAAATATCTATCCCGTTATTTTTGGTGTTTTATTTGGAGTGGGAATATATCTTTCACGGTATGTTTTTATGAACTTCTATGTAATGTATGCGAGCATTGCAGGGCTTTTGGGGATTTCTATTTGGAACCTTAAGCTCAAGAAGACGACTAATTGCGGGGCTTGTGAATCTAAATAAATCGAATAATAAGATGACTTATTTCTTTGTAAGCCTACGTGTAAACACTTCTAATGATGGAAGTCCTTTTTGAACTTTAACAAGGGCTTCTTTTTTCACCTTTGCATTAATAAAGTGAAGTGATCCAGAGCCAAGTGCCACTGAAAAAATTATTGCAAGAAATATGTCAATTATTGCACGCATGATTAAACCTTCCTTTTTTGTTCACGTTTAATGATTTCTTTTACTGTTGAGGGATACCAAGACCCTCCACGTTTAGTTGGTATATTTTTATTATTTAAATATTTTGAGATTTGAGTGAGACTTTGACCCTCATCTAATAAGGCCAGCATCTTGTTGATTACTTTTTGCTCACCCTTATGAACTACACGCGTAGTCCCTTGAAGCTTCTCACCATAGGCAAGAACAGGAGCTTTCCTTTCGTCTTTTTGGAATTTTAAATCTCTAAGGGCATCACTAACAGAAGAGCGAGGCCAACCTGTCTTTTTTGAAATTTCATAGCTAGAAAGATCGTTTTCTAAATATAGTTTCCGCAAAAGTCCGCTGTTTTGTGATGGCTTATTGAAGAAATGAGTAATGATAATGGGAACATACGGTTCGGCGTTACAAAGTTCGTCTAGCGATTCAGATCGCCCAGTAAGTACAGTACATACAGTACAAAACCCCCGGGTTTCAAAAGAATAAAAATTTTTCTTGAATCAGAACGGGCTAGTCTTTTTTTGTTTCGTCTTTTGGCTCATCATCCTTATTAAAGATCTTCCCGATAATATCTGTTGAGCCTAGCGATCCAATAATTAAATAACCGCCTACCAGAAAAACAATCAGCACAAAACCAAAGAGAATGATGAGATTAGAATTGTCCATATAAGAAGAGATTTTCCCTTAAAGAGAGTTTTTCTAAAAGGGTTTTTTTAAACCACTTTTAACCCTACAAGGGAGCCTAAATTCCTAAGTTTTACCGACTTTTCAACTTGAAAATGATATTGATTATCTATGTCCTACAATTTCGACGATCTCTACCAAGCGTATAAGAAGATAGGAATTCAAAAGGGTCAGGTGATCTATTTCTCGGGTAATCTGACTCTGCTAGGGCCATTTGGAAACAAAACGAGGAAGGAAGTGCTCGACATGCACTACTCAGCCCTACGTGAAGCTCTCGGTCCTGACGGAACGGTAGTGTTCCCCACTCATAGCTCCAGACTTTGCAACACGGACGAAGTTTTTGATCGAGAGCAAACAAAAAGTGAAACTGGAGTTCTAACGGAGTATATGAGAAAGCTTCCTGGCGCTGTCAGAAGTTTTCATCCTTATTTTTCTGCAACTGCGATTGGCCCTGAAGCCAACAATATCTGTGGTCAAAATTCGCGTCATTCCTATGACCACAATTCACCCTATGCAAAAACTCTTCGCTATGAGAACTGCACCGCCGTAAGTCTGGGCTTAGAGCCAAGATGGGCGAACAGTATAGTTCACTATGTTGAGCTCGCTTCGGGCGTGCCATATCGATATACCAAAGAGTTTCTGCAACCGGTGAAGAGAAATGGCGCGGTGCAGAAAGAGAGTTTTTATCACTATGTGACTTATCGAAATTGCGATTTGGTGCGAGATCGAAATAAAAAATTTTTTGCAGCGTTTCAAAAAAAGGAGCCGATTAAACAAGAAGGGGTCGGCAAAGGCTTCATTTACGGTTATTCTCAAAGAAGGTTCGTGGAGTCGTGCTTTGAGCTGATGCAAGGGGATATTTATACCTGGCTCGAACGCCCCCCGGAAAAAAGACCCTTTAGAACGTGATGAATATATGGAAGTAGCATTACGACAAGTTTCTATGCCACGACTCTATTTTTTAGGGACTCGCGACTATGTGAACGGGCTTACTTTATTTGAAGAGATGATCAGCGTTTTTAAGACGGAACGTCCTGACCTTTTTTCAAAGATGAGTGAAATTAAAAATTTTCGAGTAAACAGATTTGTTCGATCTGAATGTTATATGACAATTTCTTTGGCCGAAGATCCCACCGAAAGATCTACGGCCCAACTCAATGTCTCTTTGAATAATTCGGAAGCTGTAAAAATTTGCCTCCACGAACGAGAAGGAGAGTTTGTCGAAGAAAGACGGCCGGACTACGATCGAGGAATTTATATTGCAAAAGAAAAATACGCGGGATCAGTTCACCATGTGAATATTCAGAATATAAAATCGGAAAAGGACTTTATTCGAGGCATTGTCGAGGCCGTGCATCGTGAAATTTGCAGTCTTGCGGCTAAACGTGGCATTGAAAAAGGTATTTCTTGGGCTTATCTGACTAAGCTTCCCTGGCCGAAATTAGCCGAGCTGAAAAATTTTGGTGAATTTTCTTTAGAGCGAAAAAGATCCTTTGAAATGAAGGATCGACAGTGGGAGCTGCGGAAGCTAATCATCCCAGGTTTAACATCGAAAGATCCTGCCGAAATTGGTTTTTTTTATAACTTAAAAAAGTGAGAGAGGTGCCCTCATGGAAAACTTACAAACAAATTACCCGAACCTAAACAAGGTCATTGGATTTATCGAAGAGTTGTCGCCGTTTCAAAAGAAATCTGTACAAAAGTATTTGAATTCTGCAAACAAGCGATACTTTGACTTTGCAGAAAGTGTCGTCAAACGAATGCTCCCCATCGTCAAAGAATCGGGAGACGAGGCCTTTAAAAAAATAGCCGAGACTTATCTTTGGTACACAAAAACCATTCGCGTGGAAGAAATGTATTTTCAAAAAAACGGAAGCTATCGCTACAACGAATTCGATACCGTGTACGACAAAGTCTATGGGCGCGATGATTATATGAATAACTATGTTGTTGGCCTGGGGATGACTCAGATTTTTTGGCCGAATCATTGGGATATTTTTCAATTCTTTTTAGATGAATTCCTTCCGACCGTAAAAGAAGGAGAGTTTGGAGCAGAGCTCGGCGTTGGTCACGGACTCTTTCATTCTGAATTTTTAAAGGCTTGCCCAAAAATGAGATCAAAACTCTTGGACATCAGCCCATCTTCTTTACAAACCACTTTAAAGATGATTAAAGAAACAGGATTAGATCCGAACCGAGCTACCCCCATTAAGTGTGATGTTCAAAAAGACAACCCCTTAGAAGACCATTCATTGGATGCTCTTTTGATGGGAGAAATTATTGAGCACATTCAAGACGGTGCGCGAGTCATGGCAGAAATGTCGAAAAAGATGAAACCAACTGGACGTTGTTATTTTTCGACCGCCGCAAATTCACCCGCAGAAGATCACATTTTATTGTTTAAAACAGTTGATGAAATTAGAACTTTTATCAAAAAGGCCGGATGGAAAATTAATAAAGAACATCTAGGAACTCTCAATGGTTTAAGCGTGGAAGAGTCCGAAAAGGGCAATCACAACATAAATTATGCAGCTGTTTTAAGTGTATAGGAGGAGGAAAAATGGACGTTAGACAAAGATGTACCAATGTTTTTTCAAAAATCATGGAAGTGCCTCTCGCGGAGGTGAAGGAAGAATCAAGCCCAGGAACGATAGAATCCTGGGATTCTTTGAGCCATGTTCAATTGATCTCGGCCTTAGAAGAAGAGTTTAAAATCGAAATTCCCCCAGAAGCCGGCGTCGATATAGAAGACTTCAAGGGTTTGGTTAGCTTTGTTGAAACGCAGGCACAATAATGTCGTTTGAAAGTCTTGCAGAGCTTATTTCGAAAGACGTCTACGGATTGGATAAAACAGAAAAAGCAAAGCTATTTGGCAAGGCGATGCATGAGGTCTGCAGCTTTCATTACGATCACTGTGAGCCTTACCGAAAACTCTGTGACAAACGAGCCTGGAGTCCACAATCTCAAACAGGTATTGATAAAATTCCGTATTTACCGACTTCGTTGTTTAAACATGAGCTCCTTTTGTCGGCGGATGAAAAAAACATCTTCCGAACGATTAGCTCAAGCGCAACATCGACGGGGATATCCAGTCGGGTGGGCCTTGATAAGGAGACGAGTGCGCGGCAGTCAAAATGCTTTATGAAGGTCGCAATTAATCGTTTGGGAAATAAACGTCGTCGATTTATTGTTTTGGATCTTGAGGAAAGTCTCGGCAGAACAAAAAATGTAAGCGCTCGGTCTTCTACAATTCGATCGCTATTGTTCTGTGCAGGAAAAACAGACACGGTGATCAAAGACAATGATGGAAAACTAGAGCTGAATGTGAATAAATTAGATTCGCTTTTACAAGAGGCGGAAGCTTGTAAAGAAGAAGTTTTTATCTTTGGATTCACCTTTATTCTTTATGCGTATTGCGTAAAACAACTCTTGAACTCGGGGAAATCATACAAATTGAATGGAAGCAAGGTGCTTCATATCGGGGGTTGGAAAAAACTCGAAGCTCAAAAGGTTACGCCTAAGAAATTGATTGAAGATTGCTGCAAGGTCTTTGGAGTTAATTCTAAAGATGTCGTGGATTTCTATGGCTTCACCGAACAATCAGGAATGCTTTACCCGACCTGCGAAGAGGGTGTCCGCCATGTTCCTAATTTTGGAGATATTTTGGTGAGAGATCCTATTAGCTTAGAAGTTTTGCCTTTTGGAAAACAAGGCCTACTCGAGTTTCTTACACCGATTCAAACTTCATATCCTGGACATTCTGTTTTAACGGAAGATGTGGGACTTATCCTTGGCGAAGATAACTGCGCTTGTGGCCGAAAGGGTAAAACCTTTAAGGTTGTGGGGCGGGCAAAACAGGCCGAGGTGCGTGGCTGTGGAGACATTATGGCGGAGAAATTCGCATAGTAAAATGAATGCAGCTTCTCCAAAAGTTCAATCCATCTTGAATGTTTCTGAATTGGAAACAGCAATAAACCGCTTAAGAGAATCTCAAAAACGTCTTTCAAATTTTTCGTATAAACAAATTATTGCCTATCTCAGTGAGTTTGGATCTCATTTGTCCAATCGAAAGCTTTCGATTCATAAGGAATATCCGGATGCCGGCCTTGCTTTTATTGCAAACTTTTGTAGACGTACGAATTTAGAGTCCATGCTGAAGACGGCCCTTAAGCAGCCCGCTGTTTTAGATGGATTTGTAGAGTTAAGTGGATCTTCTGGAATAGAACTCTTTGCCGTTCCCCGAGGCGTAGTCGTCCATTGGATTGCAGGGAACGTTCCAACCCTGGGATTTTTATCTCTCATTCAAGGGCTTCTGACAAAGAACGCAAATATTATTAAGCTTCCATCGAATTCAAACAACTTGATGCCTTCTCTTGTCGAAGAAATGAGTGGCCTCCACTCGGAGTTAGCGACAGTTGTCGGGCAATCTATTCAGCTAATCAAACACTCTCGAACGGATGAAAGATCTTCAAAAGCTCTTTCAGAAATTGCAGATGTTCGAGTTTTTTGGGGAAGCGATTCAGGCGTAGAGGCCCTTCGACAACTCCCCTCAAAGATGAGTTGCGGAGATCTTGTGTTTTCGAATAAAGTTTCTCTCATTTTACTGGAAGGCAAAGCCCTTGAAGACTGCGATCTTTCAAAACTATGTACCCGAATTGCTCAAGATGTGGCTATCTTTGAACAAAAAGCCTGCGCTTCGCCACATACAATTTTTTTAGAAGCCGTAAGTGATAAAATATTTAGTCAATTTGTTGAAGCACTTCGAGAGAGTTTCAAAAATATCGTGAAGCGCTATCCAAGAATGCTGCCTTCAACAGAAGAGCGCTCGGCAATTTTAAACCTACGTGCGCAGTATGATATGTTTCATGAATCCTATTCTCCAGAAAGCTTAGAATTCACTTTACTTAGCGATAATGAAATAAAGTTGGGACCGGCCATTGGGGGTAGAACTGTTTTTTTAAGAAGGCTTCAGAACTTCTCGGAACTATACCCCCTGCTTTCAGAAAAAACCCAATCGGTTGGCATATTAATGAACAACGACCGATACGATGAAACATCTAAAGCTCTCGCAAAGGCTGGGATTCAACGGATCTGCCGATTGGGATCGATGACTCAGTTCGATATTCCTTGGGATGGCTATTTGATCTTAGATCGAATGCTCCGCTGGACAAGCCGCCCGGCACTTTGACATATGGACGCGGGTGAAGTAGGCGACAAGCATCCGGCCATCTTCAAACCTTGTTGCTACAACAGCTGAGATCCCGGCATGATCTGGCGAATTTGGCTGGAAGGAAAGCGGCGTTTGATCAATTTCCTTTAACACGCTAATCACTCGACCATCCACCGTCTTTCCATTCATTTCGTCAATGGATGCCTGAGCGTTAAAATGTCAAAGTAAGCCACCCCAAGCCCTGATTTAACCCCGGTTTTAGAGATATAGCTATTTCTTTAGTAGGAAAAATAGCATTTTGAGGTAGAGTGAATGAAAGTGATCGAATCACTTCCTTTTGAATCGCCTTTGAATTTCTAAATTCGAACTTCTAAGACAGTCAAATTATCGAAGAGAGACGTTTTCATTGTTAAAGCCTGTGTGAAACAGGCAAAGAAGTTCGCATGGAAAAGCATTCAAAAATCAATCAACCGATTCTACTTTACTTCATCATTACGTTTGTCATCGGAATAATTGCCTATCCGTTGTTGATCGTATTCAGGATTGGAATTCAAACGCCTGAGATTCTCATTTTCCTGTTTATGATGCTCATTGGATACTTCGGAATCAACTTCGGTTACCATCGTGGATTTTCGCATAAAAGTTTTAAAATGAATCCATTCGTTCGATGGGCCATATTAGTGTCGGCCGCCTCGACAGGCGAAGGCTCAGCCTTATTTTGGTGTTCAGAGCATCGACGCCATCATCGACATCAGGATCAACAACTCGACCCCTATGGTATTCAAAAAGGTTTTTGGTGGGCGCATATCGGTTGGATGCTACAAAAGAGAAAAGGGAATTTTAAGAATTGCAAAGACTTGCTGAAATATCGATCTGTATGATTTCAACATTCATACTATTGGATTTTGTTTTTTCTAACTTCGTTCGGTCTTCCCTTTGCCCTTGGTCTCCCTTTCGGGCGAGGACTTGAAGCTTTGCTATTCGCAGGCTTTACGCGGCTCGTTTTAATGAACCACATTACCTACCTTATAAATTCTGCGGCACATAGTATTGGCCGAAAGACCTACGATGGGTCGAGTTCTGCCGGTGATTCTCATATACTCGCCTTTTTTACAGCTGGAGAAGGTTATCATAGTTACCATCACCGCTTTCCATTTGATTATCGCAACGGACATAAGTTCTTCCACTGGGACCCTATTAAGTGGATCATATTTTCTCTATCGAAGTCAGGACTCGTTTCAGATCTGAAGCGCCGACAGCTCTCGATAGTAAGAAAGACAACCAAAAACCAAATAAAAGGAAATATAAAATGACAACTAAACTATATGTAGGCAATTTATCCTATTCAGATTCTGAACAGGATTTAAATCAGATTTTTTCTGAATGCGGATCTGTTGAGTCCATAAGAATTATTACGGATCGAGATACAGGCAGAAGTAAAGGCTTCGCCTTTGTTGAAATGGCCGACCAAGAAAGTGCTGACAAAGCTATTTCAACGCTTGATGGAAAAGAACGTGGCGGTCGCGCTATGAAAGTTAATCCTGCTCGTCCTCAAGAGAAAAACAACTCTCGTGGAGGAGGTTTTAATCGAGGGAGAGGTCGATATTAGCAAATCCACTTGAATTCGTCGCTTCAACCGCTCATCTGAAGATGCCCAAAGGAGAGTCTATTGGCTAAGTTAAATAAACAAACTCAATCAAAGCGCGCCAGGGAATTAAAGAAGAAAGAGAAGCGGGAAAACAAAAGAGAAAAAATTGCTCAGCGAAAGCTTGAGAAATTGGAGGCAAATCGTAAAGAAACTGATGGGCCTCCCTCTTTTCTCCATTTCGAAGAGAAAAGTTAAAGGCGACAACAATCAATCAAAATGTTCTGCCCCACTTAATGGCGTCGAGCCGGCGCATGTCTTCCTTAAACTTTTTTGAATCATCCACCTTGTTATGAGAAGAACCGAAGATAGGGAAATGCCCAGGGGCGGAATCGAACCACCGACACGAGGATTTTCAGTCCTCTGCTCTACCGACTGAGCTACCTGGGCGTCTCCTACTTCCGCTACGGAAGTAAACTCTTTCCAAACCTCTTGCTCCACCTGACTCTTTCGTCGATAGAGCAGCCCTCTTTATCTTGGCTCGCCCATTGGCTCGACACCGACTGAGCTACCTGGGCGTCTCCTACTTCCGCTACGGAAGTAAACTCTTTCCAAACCTCTTGCTCCACCTGACTCTTTCG
>Ga0114931_10007066_pt1 | contig 13750 bp, 12 predicted proteins | sample 2SBtaG_FD_89579 | JGI IMG/M metagenome (GOLD analysis project Ga0114931, IMG submission 89579) | Deep subsurface microbial communities from Kolumbo volcano to uncover new lineages of life (NeLLi) - 2SBTROV14_V59a metaG | ecosystem: Environmental > Aquatic > Marine > Volcanic | place: Kolumbo...
CATCGAGGCGAGCATGACCGAGCTCCGCGCCGAGGGCCTGTGTTAGGGCTGAGGGGGGCCTCGAAGACGCCTTCTCTGCCGCCGAGATCGGGAGATCGAGACAGAGCGCGCGGCGCCGGCGGTCAGAACAGGTGCTGGCCGCCGGTCAGCATGATCTCGTCGCCGGTGACATAGGACGCCTCGTCCGAGCAGAGGAAGAAGACGGCGTTGGCGACGTCGGCCGGGACCCCCATTCGTTGGAGCGGGATGCGCGGGATCAGGACCTCGTACTCGGGCGACAGCATGGCGGTCTCGATCTCGCCCGGGCAGACCGCGTTGACCCGCACGTCGAGGTGGGCGAACTCGGCGGCGAGCTCGCGGGTCAAGGCCGAGAGCGCCGCCTTCGAGGTGCTATAGGCGCTGCCGGCGAAGGGATGGACCCGGTGGCCGGCGATCGAGGTCAGGTTGACCACCGCGCCGCGCCCGCGATGGAGCGCGGCGGCGAAGCCCCGGGCCAGCATCAGGGGGGTGAACAGGTTGAGCTGATAGACCATGCGCCAGTGGTCGAGGCTGCCGTTGAGGCAGCCGAGGCGCTCCTTGAAGTCCGTCTTGGGCGAGACCCCGGCGTTGTTGACCAGGGCGTTGAGCGGCCCCTCGCCGATCACCGCGTTGGCCTCGGCGATGAAGGCCTCGACGCTGGCGCCGTCGCCGAGGTCGGCGACGATGTGGCGGTGGCGGTCGCTGTCGCGCAGGCACTCGGCTGGCACCACGTCGCGCGAGCAGGTGATGACCCGCCAGCCCGCGTCGGTGAAACGCTGGGCGGTGGCGTGGCCGATGCCGCGGCTGGCCCCGGTCAGGATGAGGGTGCGCCGCTCGGCCATCTCAGGCCATCGCGCTCAAGGCCCGGCGGGCGCGCCGGCTGGCGAGCACGGCGTCGTGGTCGACCGGGTCGATCTGCTCGGGGGCGAGGAAACGCTCGGCATAGCGGCGGTAGACCCCGGAGACGACGAACAGGGCGAACAGCTCGGGGTCGATGTGGCCGTCGTCGCGCATCCGGGCCATGATCCCCATCGCCTGGCTCAGGGTATTGGGCTTCTTGTAGGGGCGGTCGGCGGCGGTCAGGGCCTCGAAGATGTCGGCGATCGCCATGATCCGCGCCGGGATCGACATCTGCGCCCGGGTCAGCCCGCGCGGATAGCCGCTACCGTCGATGTGCTCGTGATGGCCGCCGGCGTACTCGGGGACCCGGGCGAGCGCCTTGGGGAAGGGCAGCTTCTCCAGCATCTCGATGGTCGAGACGATGTGGTCGTTGACGACGGCGCGCTCCTCGGGCGTCAAGGTCCCGCGGCCGACGCTGAGGTTGGCGACCTCCTCGGCGGTCAAGAGCGGCCGCGGGTTTCCGCCGGCATCGGTCCAGCGGCGCCGCGCGATGGCGCGGACGCGCGCCTTGTCGGTCTCGCTCATGGACTCGGCGCCGAGGTTGACGCGCTCGAGAAAGGCGAGGTCGCGGGCGAGCCCGGCAAGCTCGGCGGCCAGCGCCCGGCCGCCGTCGGTGGCGCGAGCGTGGCGTGCCTCGGCCTCGCGCCGGGCGGCGGCGAAGCGGGCGCGCACCGTCTCGATCCGGTCGTGGACGGCCGAGAGCTTGGTCGGCTTGTCGATCAGATGCTCGGGCGTCGTCACCTTGCCACAGTCGTGCAGCCAGGCGGCGATGTGGAGCTCATAGCGCTCGTCGTCGTCGAGATCGAAGTCGGCGAAGGGGCGGCTCTGCGACGCGCAGGCCGCCTCGGCAAGCATCTCGGTGAGCACCGGGACCCGGGCGCAGTGACCGCCGGTGTGGGGCGACTTCTCGTCGATGGCGCTGGCGATGACCTGGACGAAGGCGCCGAGGAGCCGCCGCTGGCCCTCGAGCAGCATCTTGTTCTCGAGCGCTACCGCCGCCTGCGAGGCCAGGGCCTCGACCACCGCCTGGTCGTCGGCCGAGAAGGGGCCGATGGTCCCGGTCCTCGGATCGCGGGCGTTGATGAGCTGGAGCACGCCGATCACCGCGTCGGTCTTGCTCTTCATCGGAATGGTCAGGAACGAGGCCGAGCGATAGCCGTTTCGGGCATCGAAGGCCCGGGTGGCCGAGAAGTCGAACGCGCTCTCAGCATAGGCGTCGGCGATGTTGACCGTCTGACCGCTCAGCGCCACCAGCGTCGCGACACTGGCGAAGCTCTCGCGGCCGGTCTCGGGGTCGTGCAGGTAAAGCGGCGGGAAAGTGATCGGGCGTCCGGTCGTGCCGCCCATGGCGAGGCCGAGGGCGGTGTTGCGGACGATGGCGAAGGTGAGCCGGTCGCGGGGTGGCCGCCGGTCGCGGCGGTCGCGGCGCTCGCCGCTGCGCCGCCGGTCGGTCTGGCTTCGGCGCCGGCCGCCGTCGATGTGGGCCAACCAGCGCCGGTCGTCGCCGCTGCGGGGCTCGGCCGTCCAGCGGCGATCGCGCGCCTGGCGGCGGTCGCGGCCGTTGCGGCGCTCGGCGCCTTCGGGCCGGGTGTCCTCGCCGGCGTCGTCGGCCCTGAGGTAGATGGTGCCACCCTCGGCGTTGGCGATCCGCTGGGCCTCGAGCAGGATGCGCTCGAGCAGGCGGTCGATGTCCTTCTCGGCCGAGAGCGCGACGCCGATCTCGGTGAGCCGCTGGAAGCGCGCCTCGCCGGCGCGAAAGCGGACCTCGCGGCGCTTGATATCGGTGATGTCGACATAGACGACGACGCGCCCCCCCTGATCGGTGCGGCCTTCGCTCACCTGCAGCCAGCGGCCGTCGGCGAGCCGGACCTCGAAGAGGTCGCGGGCTTGGCGGTGGCGGGCCATGCGCTCGGCGATCCAGGTCTCGGTCGAGAGCCCGTCGAGGGCGATGGCGCCGCGGCTGGCGGCCTCGGTGGCCAGGGTCGCGAACGAGGCTCCGGGGACGATGACATCGGCGATCAGCGACAGCATCTCACGTGCGCTCGGGTTGCACAGGACCAGGCGATCGTCGGCGTCGAACAGCATGAAGCCCGACGCCAGGCCTTCGATCGCCCAGTCCAGCCTCGGCGGTGCGGCGACGACGTCGTGCCCGGCCACGGCCTCGGCGACGCGGCGAATCTCGGCGGCCTCGAGGGGCGCGACCAGACAGTCATCGACGGCGAGAACGGTCCGGGCGACGGCGCCGAGCCGGCGCCGTGCGACCACCGCGACGATGGCGACCGGGCGGCAGCCCGGCCGGCGCAGGCGGTCGACCAGGGATACGAGACCGTCCGGCGGCATCTCGCCGGCATCGAGGATCACCAGATCGGCGGCTCTCTCGGTAACCAGGCGGGCGACCGCCTCGCCATCGCCGATCGGGGCGGGGTAAATTGCCGCTGCCGGCAGCGCCGTCTTCAGCGCCGCGGTGTCGGGCGCCCCGGCACTCGCCAGGATCACCGTCGGTGCGGGCCGCCGCGCCTCGGCGCGCGGTTTCCTTGGGGATCGCCGATCGCCCATCAGTGCATCAAGAGAACCGAGATGTCGGCGGCGCCCAGCATATAGCCGGTGACGCTGCCGAGGATCATCCGCCGCAGGCGGCTGTGGGTGTAGGCGCCCATGATCAAAAGCCCGGCGCCGATCTCATGGGCGTCGGCGAGAAGCGCCTCGCCCGTGCCCGTCCCCTGGGACGTCATGCTGTGGATGGCGGCCTCGATGCCGTGCCAGGCCAGGTACTCGACCGCATCCTCGGCCGAGGGCGAGGGCCGCGATGACTCCTCGACCGAGATCACGGTGACCCGTTGGGCGCGGGCGAGGAAGGGCAGGGCGTGGATCACCGCGAGGCCGGCCTCGAAGGAGCCGTTCCAGGCGATGGCGGCGTTGTCGAGGGCGCCGATCCGGCCGTCGGGAGGGGCCATGAAGAGCGGCCGGCCGCTTTCCAGCATCGCCGCCTCCAGGGTCGTCCGAGCCGGGACCTCGGCCTCCTTCCGGGGGCGCGCGATCACCAGCATGTCGGCGACCCGGCCACGCTGGGCGATCAGCTCCTCCTCGCGACCGGTCTCGACTCGCAGGCGCGCCGAGCGGGCGACCTCGGTTCCGACCGCGGTGGTCTCGACATAGCCCCGGGCCTCGCAGGCGGCGGTGAAGTCGGCGCGGGCGCGCTCGGCGAGAAGCGCGCTCTCGTGCTCGGCGGTGGTGATCAGCTCCTCGATCATCGCCCCGGTCATGCCATCGCCGATGTAGGCGAGCGCGTCGCGGGCGTTGCGCCGGGCATGCAGGCCCTCGAGATGGGCATCGAAGGTGGCGGCGACGGCGAAGGCGGCGTCCAGGGTGGGCCGTCCCGCCTCGCTTCCGGTGACCGGAGCCAGGATGATGCGAATGTCCATCGCCGTGTACCCTCGACCGTCGTTGGCGGGCTGATTTTGCCGACTCCGAGAGGCCGTGACCAGGGCCGATCATCGGCCCCGCCCTCAACCCGCCGTCGCCACCGTCATAGTATCATATGGAACGTGAAAATCGTCGCTTATTCAATTGTACTAACACAAATTCGTCAAATGCCCGCATCAACCCGCGGGCTGGGGATCGAGGGCCAGCGCCGCGCCCACCCGGGCCGCCACCGCCTCGACGCTGCCGGCGGTATCGACGGTGGGCCAGGCGAGGGGACCGACATCGTAAGCGAGCTGGTGGCGCACCACCGCCTCGTCGGCGTCCGAGGCGTCGCCGGCACGGGCGCGCACCCGGGCGATCAGGGTCTCGGGCGAGGCCGCCAACCAGAGCCCGGCGAAGGCGACGCCGGCCTCGCGCGCCACCGCCGCGATGGCGCGGCGCTGATGGGGCCGGGCGAACACGGCATCGGCCACCACCGAGTGGCCGGCGGCGAGGATGACGGCGGCGCGCCGGGTAATGGTCTCGTAGACCCGCCGGGTCGTCTCCTCGCCATAGGCGTTCTCGGGCAGGCGCTCGGTGGGGGCAAGGCCGAACAGCCGCTTGCGCACGACGTCGCTGCGCAACACCACCGCCCCCGGGGCCGGCTCGAGCGCCGGGGCGAGGCGCCGGGCCAGCGTCGACTTGCCGCTGCCAGAGAGACCGCCGACGGCGACCAGGCGCGGCTGCCCGGGCGCGAGATAGGCGCGGGCATCGGCGAAGTAACGCCCGGCCTCGGCCATCAAGGCGGCGGGGTCGGGGGCGCCGGTCTCGGCCGCGGTCACCGTGACCTTGGCGCGGACGGCGGCGCGCGCCGACAGGAACAAAGGCAGGGCGGCGAGCCCGCGGTCGGCCTCGATCGCCGTCACATGGTGGTCGAGAACCCGGTTGGCGAAGGGCCTGAGGCCGCGGTGCATCAGGTCCATCAGCAGGAAGGCGAGGTCGTAGAGGATGTCGCAGCAGGCGATGTCGTCGTTGAACTCGATGGCGTCGAACAGCGTCGGACGGCCGCGGAACAGGCAGATGTTGCCGAGGTGCAGGTCGCCGTGACAGTGGCGAACCAGGCCGTCCGCGCGGCGCTCGTCGAGGAGGGGGCCGAGACGCTCGACGGCGGCCCGCGCAGACCGGGCATAGGCCTCGACCGCGGCCGCCGGGAAGGGGCCGCCGGCGTGGGCCGCGAGGTCGGCGAGGTTGCTCTCCACCACCCAGGCCATGCCGGCGCGGCCGCCCTTGTCGGGGCGGCGGGCGGCGGCCTGGTGAAGACTGACCACGGCCTCGGCGAGCGCCGCCACCAGATCGTCGGTAAGCGCGCCGCGCCGCGCCATGCGGTCGAGCAGGTCCTGCTGGTCGAAGCGGCGCATGTGAACCAGCCAATCGACGGCGGTGCCCGCGCCCCCCAGCGCGAGCCGCCCGCCTGGATCGCGGGTGACGGCGACGACCCCCAGATAGAGCTCGGGCGCGGTGCGCCGATTGATCGCAACCTCGGCCTCGCAGGCGCGCCGGCGGCGCTCGGCGGTCGAGAAGTCGACATAGTCATAGCGGACCGCGCGCTTGAGCTTGTAGGCGTCGCCGCCGACCAGGAAGACCTCGGAGATATGGGTCTGGATATGCGCCACCTCGGCACCGGGCCGACCGAAGGTGGCGGGCTCGGAGAGGAAGGCGACGGTCGCACTCTGATCCTCGACGATCACACCCGGGCCTCAGCGGAAGGTCGGGTGCTGTTCCTGGATCCCCTCGGGATCCTGGTGGATGATGACCTCGGCGCCCGGGTAGGCGGCGCGGATCAGCGCCTCGACCTCGTCGGCGATGCGATGGGCCTCGGTGAGGGTCAGGCCACCGTCGAGCTCGAGGTGGAGCTGGATGAAGGGGTGGACGCCCGAGCTCCGGGTCCGCAGCTCGTGGAGGCCCTTGACCTCGGGGTGTTCGAGGACGATGCGACGGATGCGCTCGCGCTCGGCCTGCACGAACTCCCGGTCCATCAACAGATCGAACGAGCGCCGGGCGATCAACCATACCCCGCGCAGAAGGTAGAGCGCGATGGCGCAGCCGAACAAGGGGTCGGCCGCGGTCCACCCCAGCCAGCGGGTGAGCGCGAGGGCGACGATGACGCTGCCGTTGACGAGAAGATCGCTCTGGTAATGGAGGGCGTCGGCGCCGACCGCGGTCGAGCCGGTACGCCGCACCACATGGCGCTGATAGCGGACCAGGATGACCGTGACCACGATCGAGAACGCCATCACCGCGATCCCGGCCTCGGCGTGCTCGACGACGGTCGGGCGGACCAGCCGGTTGACCGCCTGAATGGCCAGGAAGACGGCCGAGCCGGCGATGAAGGCCGACTGGCCGAGGGCGGCGAGCGGCTCGACCTTGCCGTGACCGAAGCGGTGCTCGCGATCGGCCGGCTGGAGGGCGTGGCGGACGGCGATGAAGTTGACCAGCGAGGCGAGCACGTCCATCAGCGAATCGATCAGCGAGGAGAGGACGGCGATGGAATCGGTCGCCAAGAGCGCCGCCGTCTTGACCGCGATCAGCAGGCTGGCCACCACCACCGAGGCCAGGGTCGCGCGGCGCATCAGGCGCTCGCTTTCGGCGGCACCGACCTCGGCCCGAACCGGCTCGACCCCGCCGTCTTCGGGAAGGACCCAGCGCTTGATCAGGCGTGCGACCACGGCCGACGGCCTCCGATCAGGGGAACAGGCGCTCACGGCGCCAGTCCTCGCCGTCGCGCGTGAACACCAGACGGTCGTGAAGGCGGAAGGCGCCTTCGCGCCAGAACTCGATGCGTTGGGGACGGACCCGATAGCCGTTCCAGTATGGCGGGCGGGGGATGGCGCCGACGGCGAACTTGGCGGCGAACCGGGCGAGGCGCCGTTCGAGCTCGAAACGGTCGGCGAGCGGGTGCGACTGGCGCGACGCCCAGGCGCCGATCCGGGCCTGGCGCGGGCGCGAGGCGAAGTAGGCGTCGGCCTCGGCGTCGCTCACCCGGGCGACCGGGCCCTCGATACGCACCTGGCGATCGAGCGGCGGCCAGTAGAAGCAGAGCGCGGAGACGGGGTTGGCCTCGAGCGCCTGGCCCTTGCGGCTTTCGCTGTTGGTGTAGAAGACGAAGCCCGCGACATCGAAGCCCTTCAAGAGCACCATCCGTACCGTCGGCCGGCCGGCCGGGTCGACCGTCGCCAGCGCCATCGCCGTCGGGTTCTTGAGGCCGCACTGCAAGGCCTCCTCGTGCCAGGCGGCGAACAGGCCGATGGGATCGTCGGTGTCGGGGATGCTCATGACGGCTCGCTGGACGGCGACGGCGATCATGGGGGGCCGACCGGTCGGCGTCAACCGAACGACCATCGCCCCCTGGGAACGCCGGTCCAACGAGCCTATATTAGCTGCGATGAAAGAGACCCGCGGATCGACGCTCGCGGGTGCCCTCTTGAGTTGCCAAACTGGAAGGGTGAGTCGACCATGAAAACCCCCATTTTCGCCATCGTGTTGGCCGCCACGTTCGCGCTTGCCGCCTGCGCCGAACAGACGGGTCCCAAACAGGCCGGAGGCGGCCTCATCGGTGCCGCCCTCGGCGGCCTCGCCGGGAGCCAGATCGGCCATGGGACGGGCAGGCTCGCCGCCGTCGGTGCCGGCGTCCTCCTCGGTGGTCTCCTCGGTAGCGAGGTCGGTAGGTCGCTGGACAAGGCCGACCGGCTGTATGCCGACCGCACCGCCCAGCAGGCGCTCGAAAGCGCGCCCACTGGGCGGACCTCGAAGTGGGTGAACCCCGACAGCGGGCATTCGGGCACGGTGACCCCGGAGCGCACCTATACCACGGCCCAGGGTCAGCCCTGTCGCGAGTACACGACGACGGTGGACATCGGCGGTCGGAGCGAGAGCGCCCACGGCACCGCCTGCCGCGAGGCCGACGGGACCTGGCGCCTGGTTCAGTAAAGCCGGGCGCCGCCGGGGCGTCCCGAAGCGCTCGCAGAGGTGGGGAAAGGGGGCCTCAGGCCCCCGGAGCGATCCGCCGGCGCAGGGTCTCGAACCAGGCGAGTTCACCGCGGATGCGGGCGATGTCGTGGTCGAGCCAGGCGAGGAAGTCGGCTTGCGCATCGGCCTCGGCGGTGCGCAGCTCGACGAGGCGCGCGAGCTCGGCCTGACGGCCCTCGATCAGCATGTCGATCTGCTCGGCCCGGGCAGAGGGCGGCAGGCAATGCAGGAACTTCATCTTGAGCGCCACGATCAGCCGGCCGAAGTCCCCGCTGGGCGCCCGGATGCTCGCCGACAAGAGCTCGGCGAGCTCGCGCCGGCCGGCATCGGTCAGCCTGAGGCGGGTATCGGCGGTCGAGGGGCCTTCCTCGGCGACCTCGATCAGGCCCTCGTAATGCAAGAGCTCGATCGAGGTGGCCATGACATCGAGGGTGGGCCCCCAGAAGCGCGAGGTGAAGTCGCGAACGGCATTGGCCAGCGAGGCGTAAGTCCGCTCGCCATCGGCGAGAATCCCGAGTGCGGCGAGCCGCACGGCCTCTCTAGGCATCAGGGACTTGTCAGGGAACATCGCGTACCGTGATCGGCTCGAGCGCGGCGAGGCCTTCTCCATCAAGCTAGGGTCGGCGGGAGCCCCTGTAAAGGGCGGCTCAGGGATGGATGCCGCGCAGCCGCTCGTTGCGCCGGCGCAGGAGCTCGAGCGCCGTCATCAGGATGATCGAGAAGCCGATCAGCAGGGTCGCGACGGCGAGGATGGTGGGGCTGATCTGCTCGCGGATACCGGCCCACATCTGGCGCGGGATGGTGCGCTGCTCAAAGCCCGCGAGGAAGATCACCACCACCACCTCGTCGAACGAGGTGACGAAGGCGAAGAGCGCGCCCGAGATCACCCCAGGCAGGATCAACGGCATGGTCACCTTGAAGAAGGTGCGGGTCGGGGTCGCCCCGAGCATGGCGGCGGCCCGGGTGAGGCTGTGGTCGAAGCCGACCAGGGTGGCGGTCACGGTGATGACCACGAAGGGTGTTCCGAGCGCGGTGTGGGCGAGGATCAATCCGAGGTAGGTCTGGGCGAGGCCGATGCCCGAGTAGAAGAAGAACATGGCCGCCGCGGTGATGATCACGGGCACGATCATGGGCGAGATCAGAAGCCCCATGACGGCCGAGCGATAGGGCATGTGGCTGCGGCTGAGACCGAGCGCCGCGACCGTCCCGAGGCTGGTGGCGAGGGCGGTGGCCGAGGTCCCGACGATGAAGCTGTTCTTGATCGAGTGCAGCCATTGCGGGTTGCCGACGATGTCCTGGTACCAGCGCAGCGAGAAGGCCGAGGCCTTCAACGCCAGCATATCGTGGGTGAAGGTGAAGTAAGGCTGGGCATTGAACGAGAGCGGGATGATCACCAGGATCGGCGCGATCAGGAAGAGAAAGATCAGGCCGCAGGCGACCCGGAACCCATAGTGCCAGGTCCGTCCCAGCGGTCCGACGTAGGGCGGCAGCGCCATATCCGTTACCCGAGCTTCATGTTGTTGATCCCGACGATGCGGTTGTAGAGCCAGTAGAGCGCCAGCACGCCGACCAGCAGCAGCCCGCCCAGCGCCGACGCCAGCCCCCAGTTGAGCGACTTCTGCATATGATAGGCGATCATGTTGCTGATGAGCTGACCGGTCCGTCCGCCGACCAGCGCCGGCGTGATGTAATAACCGATGGCGAGGATGAAGACGAGCAGCGAGCCGGCGCCGATACCGGGCACGGTCTGGGGGAAATAGACCCGCCAGAAGGCGCGCGCCGGGCTCGCCCCGAGCGACCGCGCCGCCCGCACGTAGGAGGGCGAGATGCCCTTCATGACGCTGAACAGGGGCAGCACCATGAACGGCAGCAGGATGTGGGTCATGGCGATGATGGTGCCGGTCATGTTGTAGATCATCTGGAGACGCTCGTTGTCGCCGATGATCCCGAACCAGACCAGAAGGTCGTTGATCACCCCTTGGCGCTGCAACAGCACGACCCACGCGGTGGTGCGCACCAGGAGCGAGGTCCAGAACGGCAGCAGCACCATGATCATCAAGAGGTTGCTGGTGCGTAACGGCAGGGTCGCCATGAGATACGAGATCGGGTAGCCGAGCAGCAGGCAGAACCCGGTGATCGAGAGGCTGACCCAAAGCGTGCGGAGGAACAACGGGATGTAGATCCGACGATCTTCCGGCTGGGCCACGATCTTCCCGGCGGCGTTATAGGTGTAGTCCAGCGCCGAGACGTAGAAGGCGAGGGTGAAGGGCCTGGACAGACGCCTGATCGCTCGCCAGAGCAGTGGGTCGGCCCAGCGCCGGTCGATCTTGGTCAGAATCTCGCGGGCGTTCGACAGGTCTTCGCGGCGGGCGAGCTTGCGCCCCGTCTTCTGGACCAGGCTGCGGGCGCCGGTGATCTCGTAATTGAGCCGCCCGGCGACCTTGCCGATGGTGCGATCCTCGCGCCGGGCGACCATCTCCTCGGCGATGGCCAGGTAGACCGAATCGGGGGGCTGCCCGGTGCCGTCCCACGCCTTGAGCGCCTCGGTGGTTCGGGGCAGGAGCTTGGCCACGGTGGGGTCACGGACGCTGCGGGTCAGCATGTCGGCGAGGGGGAAGGCGAAGGTGACGAGGATGAAGACGAGCAGCGGCACCACCAGGGCGAAGGCCTTGATCCGGTTGATCCGCGTGGATTGCCGAAGCTTGAGCTTGAGCGGCTGCCCGTCGGCGGTGGTGATGAGCGTGGTGTCTGCGGTCAGCTCGGCCATCGGTCGTCGTCAGCAATCGTGGTCGAAACGGGGGCGGGCGCAACCGCACCCGCCCCCAGCGGGGCCCGTCCTAGCGGGCGAGCCAAGCGCTGAAGCGCTCGTTCAACGCGTCCTGGTTATCGGCCCAGAACTCAAAGTCGTTTCGCAGTGCCGTCTTGAAGTTCTGTGGCGCCGTCGGCATGTATGGCTTCATGTCGATGTTGGTGCCCGTATAGTTAGACACCAGAGGAAACGACGACTTGCGCACCGGGCCGTAGGAGATGTATTTGGCCTGGTCGGCCAGCCGCTGGGTATCGGTCGAGAACTTGACGAACTCCAGCGCCGCCTTGAGGTGCTTGGTCCCCTTGGGGATGCCCCAGAGATCGAGGTCCCAGACCTGGCCGTCCCAGACGACGACGAAGGGCTTCTTCTCCTTGACCTGGGCGTTGAAGATGCGGCCGTTGTAAGCTGAGGTCATGGCCACCTCGCCGTCGGCGAGCATCTGCGGCGGCTGGGCGCCGGCCTCCCACCACAGGACGTCGTCCTTGATCCGGTCGAGCACCTTGAAGGCGCGGTCGACGCCCTCGGGCGTGCCGAGCACGGCGTAGACCTTGTCGGCGGGAACGCCGTCGGCCATCACCGCCCACTCGAGGTTCACCTTGGTGCCCTTGCGCAGGCCGCGCTTGCCAGGGAAGTTCTTGGTGTCGAAGAAGTCGCGGAGGGTGCTCGGCTTGTTGCCCGGGAACTTGGTCTTGTCATAGGCGTAGATGGTCGACCAGACGATGGTGCCGACGCCACACTCCTGGATCGCACCGGGGAGGAAGTCCTTGCTCGCCGGGGTGCCGTCGGGCGCCGGCGGCAGGATCGAGGGGTCGATGCGCTCGAGGATGCCCTCGTCGCAGCCGCGGACGATGTCCGAGAGCTCGAGGTCGACCACGTCCCAGGTCACGTTCCCGGCCTCGACCTGGGCGCGGGTCTCGGCGAGCCCGCCGTTGTAGTCGTCGGAGTTGATCTTGATCCCGAACTTCTTCTCGAACGGCTTGTGATAGGCCTGAATCTGGCTGTTGGTATAGGCCCCGCCCCACGAGACCACGGTGAGGGACTCGGCGGCGGCGGGGGTCGTGGCGAGGCCGAGAAGCCCGGCGCCGAGGACCGCGAAGGCGGACCCTTTCAAGGTGTGTTTCATGTCATGCAGTCTCCCTTTGTCGATGGCCGGATCGCCGGCCCTTCATTGACGCACTCCCAGCGGTGAGCGCCGGCACCGCGGTGTGACCAACCGCGGCGCGTTCCGTGCACCCTCAGGCATCGAGGGCACGGCAATCCTCGGTCCTCCAGCCCAGCCTCACGGTCTTGCCGCGCTCGAGCGCCACCTGGTTCGAGGCATTGGGGACCTTGACGATGAACTCGTCGGTACCGCAGGTCGCGACCCGGGTGCGGATGTGGTCGCCGAGGTAGATCAGTTCCTCGACCCGGGCCTCGACGGTATTGGGCAAGCGCCCGTCGGTCGGGTCGATCTGCACCCGTTCGGGGCGGAGCGAGATCATGGTCGGCTGGCCCACCGCATCGACGTTGACCGCGAGCGCCTGGACCTCGCCCCCGGCATCGAGCGTGACCGTGCAGGTCGTGCCCTCGATCGCCTTGACCCGGCCGGTGAGCCGGTTGTTCTCGCCGATGAACTGGGCGACGAAGGCGTTGCGCGGCTCCTCGTACAGCTCCTCGGGGGTGGCGAGCTGCTGAATCACGCCGTCGTTGAAGACCGCGATGCGGTTCGACATTGTGAGGGCCTCGCTCTGATCGTGGGTGACGTAGACCACCGTCACCCCGAGGCTGTCGTGGATGTGCTTGATCTCGTACTGCATCTGCTCACGGAGCTGCTTGTCGAGCGCGCCCAGAGGCTCGTCCATGAGCACGAGCTTGGGGTCGAAGACCAGGGCGCGGGCGACCGCGACCCGCTGCTGCTGGCCGCCCGAGAGCTGGCTTGGACGGCGGTTGCCGAAGCGGCCGAGCTGGACCATGTCCAGCGCCCGGGCGATCCGCTGCCCGACCTCGGCCTTGGCCATCCCCCGTACCTCTAACGGGAAGGCCAGGTTCTCGTTCACCGTCATGTGGGGGAAGAGCGCGTAGTTCTGGAACACCATGCCGATGTTGCGCTTGTGCGGCGGAACGTTGTTGATCGGCCTGCCGTCGAGAACGATCTCGCCATGGGTGGCGGGCTCGAAGCCGGCCAGCATCATCAGGCAGGTCGTCTTGCCCGAGCCCGAGGGGCCGAGCATGGTCAGAAACTCGCCGGGGGCGATGTCGAGGTTGAGATTCTTGACCACCAGCGTCTCGCCGTCGTAGCTCTTCTGAACCTTGACGAAGCGGACGAAGGCGTCCGTCGATTCACCCATGCCGTTGTAACCGTTCTCCGTTTCGCTCAAGCCGTTATCCCCTGTTTCTAGGAATTTACCACAAGCCGAGCCAATTGCGAGCGACAACCTGCGCCCCCACCCGCGCACCGATCGGTCTCGTTTCGCGGCCCGTTATCGCCGCCGGACCCCCGTCGCGATGCGCCCCCCCCGAGTGCCCGTCAGCTTCCGACGATGGTCTGCCAATAGCGCAGGTTGAGCGCCCGCAGCACGCCGTCGTGCGCCCGCTCCAGGCAGCGGCGCATACTGA
>Ga0114931_10007067_pt1 | contig 13750 bp, 13 predicted proteins | sample 2SBtaG_FD_89579 | JGI IMG/M metagenome (GOLD analysis project Ga0114931, IMG submission 89579) | Deep subsurface microbial communities from Kolumbo volcano to uncover new lineages of life (NeLLi) - 2SBTROV14_V59a metaG | ecosystem: Environmental > Aquatic > Marine > Volcanic | place: Kolumbo...
CAAGCTGGCGCCGGCGCTGGCGGCGGGCTGCACGTTCGTATGCAAACCGGCCGAAGCCACGCCCCTGTCCGGGCTGGCCTGGGGCCGGCTGTGCGAGCTGGCCGACATTCCCGCCGGCGTGGTCAACATCGTCACGGGCGACCCGGCGCCCATCGGCGCAGCCCTGATGGCCTCGCCCATCGTGCGCAAGATGAGCTTCACCGGCTCCACCGCGGTGGGCAAGCTGCTGATCCGTCAGTCCGCCGACACGGTCAAGAAGCTGTCGCTGGAGCTGGGCGGCAATGCGCCGTTCATCGTGTTCGACGACGCAGACCTCGGCCGCGCCGTCGAGGGCGCCATGGCCAGCAAGTTCCGCAACAGCGGCCAGACCTGCGTGTCCGCCAACCGGTTCATCGTCCACGACAAAGTGGTGGACGAATTTGCCACGCGCCTGGCGGCCCGGGTCGCCGAGCTGAAGGTCGGCAACGGCGCGGACGAAGCTACCGACCTGGGGCCGATGATCAACACGGCGGCGGTGACCAAGGTGCGCGAGCTGTTCGCCGACGCCGTGGCCAGCGGCGCCACCCTCGTGTCCGGCAGCGAGCCGGCCGCCGACAGCCTGTTTTGCGAGCCGGCAGTGCTCACTGGAATCACCCCGGCGATGAAGATGTTCCGCGCGGAGATCTTTGGTCCCGTGGCGGCGATCAGCAGCTTCGCGACCGAGGCTGAAGCCATCGCGCTGGCCAATGACACCCGGGCGGGCCTGGCCGCGTATCTGTACACCAACGACGTCGGCCGCATGTTTCGCGTAGGCGAGGCGCTCGAATACGGCATGGTCGGGATCAACGAGGGCATGATCTCGTCGGCCGAAATTCCCTTCGGCGGTGTCAAGGAGTCGGGGTTCGGCCGCGAAGGTGGCCGGCAGGGCATCGACGAGTACCTCAATCTCAAATATCTGTGCGTTCACGTGGACGAGGCCTGACCATGACCGGCCCAGGACGGCCGCTGGCCGGCAAGCACATCGTCCTCGGCGTATCGGGGGGTATCGCCGCCTACAAGGCGGTCGAGCTGTTGCGCTTGCTGACCAAGGCCGGCGCCGACATCCAGGTGGTGATGACCGAGCGCGCGACCGAGTTCGTCGGTGAGCTCACGTTTCAGGCGCTCAGTGGCCATGCGGTGTTCACCAACATGTTCAATCTGACCCAGGAATCCGAAATCGGCCACATCCAGGTCGCCGACACCGCGGACCTGGTCATCATCGCGCCGGCCACGGCCAACACCATCGCGCGGGTGTCGGCAGGCTTTGCCGACGATCCGCTGGCGGCCGTGTGCCTGGCCACAAAGGTCCCGGTGCTGTTGGCGCCGTCCATGAACGTCAACATGTGGCAGCACCCGAGCACCCAGGCCAACCTGCGCCGGATCATCGACCGGCCGCGCCACCACGTGGTCGGACCGGGCACCGGGTTTCTGGCCTGCCGCTGGACCGGGCCGGGGCGCCTGGCCGAACCGGCCGACATCGTCGAGGCGGCGGCGCGCATCCTCACCCCGAGGGACCTGACCGACAAGCGGGTGGTCGTGTCCGCCGGACCAACCCAGGAGCCCCTCGATCCCGTTCGCTTTGTCAGCAACCGGTCCACGGGCAAGATGGGCTACGCGGTGGCGCGGGCCGCCGCGCGGCGCGGTGCACAGGTGGTGCTGGTGTCCGGACCGGTAGCCCTGACGCCGCCGCTCGGCGTCGAGCTCGTCGGCGTGCGCACCGCACAGGAGATGCACGCCGCGGTGGTCGCAGCCGCGGCCGGCACCGACGCCGTGGTCATGGCGGCCGCCGTGGCCGACTACCGGCCGGCGACCGCCGCTGCCGACAAGCTCAAGAAAGACGGTGCAGGCCGCAGCCTGCAGTTAGAGTGCACCGCCGACATCTTGCACAGCCTGGGCACCAGCCGCTCCGGCAACCGGCCCGTGCTCGTTGGCTTTGCCGCCGAGACCACCGACGTGGTGACCAACGCGCGCAGCAAGCTGACCAGCAAACCCTGCGACCTGATCGTCGCCAACGATGTGTCTCAATCTGATGCAGGTTTCGCCACCGACACCAACCGCGTCACCCTGGTGGATGCCGGTGGTGAAAACGCCCTCGAGCTGATGAGCAAAGACGACGTGGCCCACGCCATTTGGGACCGTGTGGCGGTGCTAATCTAGTTTTTCCAGCGCGCCGATGAAGTCTTTTTTGTGGTAGCCGCCGACGAAGCGCTCGCTGACCACGCCTTTGCGATCGAGAAAGAACGTGGTGGGCACTGCATGCACGCCAAACGCATGCGCGGTCTTGAATCGATGGTCGAGCAGCACAGTCTTGCCACCGAGCTTGTGTTGCGCCACCCAGTCCTGCTGTTTGGGGCTGCCGTTGATGGCAACGGCCACCAGCACGGCATCGCTGCGACCTTCGAGGGCTTCGACCAGCTCGGGCAACTCCCGAACACAGGTCTTTCATGTGGGCGACCAAAAGTTCACGATCACTTTTTTGCCGGCGAGCGCGGCCGGGTCGAAGGTGCCACCGTAGAGCTGGGGCAGGGCGAGCTTGTCGATCATGACGCCATTGGGCAGCGGCGGCTCTTTGTTTTTGCAGGAAGCAAGCGGGAGTAGGGCGCACGCTGCGACCAGACCTGCGACAATGTGGAGGGATCGTTGCACGGGGCGTACAGCTAATGTATAGCACCGAGCCCGGCGCGGCAAACGCCGGGCGCACGCAGGATATGGCACAACCACGCGACTTGGAAGACGATCTGCTCGATCTGGTCCGCGACTTCAAGGGTCATCTGGTCCGGCAACAGCGCGCGGGCATGCGCGTGGTGCCGGGCGGACCGACGACGCGTCCCGATCTATCGGACCTGGCGCCGGCCCAACCCACCGGCGACGCGCACGACTATCCCGAGGAGCCGCCTGCGCGCACGCGCCTCACCCTGGCCGAGGTGCGCGCCGAGCTCGGTGACTGCGCGCGTTGCGGCTTGAGCAAGACGCGAAACAAGATCGTCTTTGGTGTGGGCGCGCCCGACGCCTCACTCATGTTCGTCGGCGAAGCCCCCGGCGCCGAAGAAGATCGCCGCGGCGAACCGTTCGTCGGTCGCGCCGGACAATTGCTCGACAAAATGATCGCCGCGATGGGTTGGACCCGCGACACGGTCTACATCGCGAATGTTCTAAAATGCCGGCCTCCCGGAAACCGCGATCCGCGGCCCGAAGAAGTCGAACAGTGCGAGCCGTTTCTGGCAAAGCAGATCGAAGCAATTCGACCGCGGATCATCGTGACGTTGGGCAGACCGGCGGCGCATTTGCTGTTGCGCACCAACGCTCCGATCAGTGCGCTGCGCGGTCGTTTTCAGAGTTATCACGGCACGCCGGTGATGCCGACGTTTCACCCGGCGTTTTTGTTGCGCTCCCCACATCGTAAACGCGACACGTGGTCCGATTTGAAACAAGTCATCGCCGAGCTACAACGCCTCGGCATCGCTACCCCGCACCCAGCCGAGACGTGAGCCGTGTGACAACCTTGTTGAATTCGAAAAATCCGGAACACTTTGTCGGGCATTCGGGTCGGGTCTCCGAGTCGCGCCTTGACAGGAATGCAGCACGTTTCTATGGTGCAGCCGCCGTGGCATCGTTGTGCGCAAGGAAACCATCCCGATGACCAAACAAGAGCTCATCGAACGCATCTACAAGAAACGTGGCCTGCCGGCCGGACTCACCAAGAAGGCCACCGCAGACATCATCGACGGAGTGTTCGCCGAGCTGGGCGACTACTTCATCAAGACGCGTGTCACCAAGGCGAACACGCCGCGGTTTACGTACCCGGGCTTCGGCACCTTTGCAAAACGCAAGCGCGGTGCGCGCACCGGGCGCCACCCTTAAACCGGTGAGCCGATCAGAATCCCCGCGAGCAACACCGTGTCCTTCGCGGTTGGCAGCGAGCTCAAGTCGCTGCTGAATGGCAAGTAACAACCACCAGCTCAGCGCTGAGCTGAACGTCGACCGGCTCGAGGCAACCATCGCCGCAGCGGTCAGCGAGTGGACCGAAGCGCAGCGCGATGCCCACGTGCACGGACGCGCGATGCCACCAGCGCCGGCGGTCGTGCGTTCGCAACAAACCCGGCGCCAGCTCGCCCAATGGGCCGAACATTCGTTGCGCGCGCGCCAGCTACAGCTGCTGTGCGAACGCGCCAACGCGGCCGCGCAGAACGGTCCACACGACGTCGACACAGCGCTGCGCCTCGACGGCGCCACCCGCGCGCTCTACGACTGGGCCCGCCAATACGACGGCGCCCCCGTGGTGGCCACACCCGGCCCAGATCGCGCCCTACGCGCCCTGATCGGCCGGCGGCTGCGTTCACGCTCTGCCGCAGGAGAGGGCCGCACACGCCTGGCAGCAGCGGGCATCGACCTGGCGGCGGTGCGGTTTTTCGAGCCGCACGCCGGCGCGAACCGGCGGCCACACACGTATCTGATCTCACCGCCGGACCGGGTAGCGGTCGTGGCACACGCGGCGCCCACCCTGGCCAGCTGGCGGCAGGTCTGGCACGAGCTGGGCCACGCAGCGTTCGCGCGCAGTCACGATCCGCAACTGTCGTGGTCTTTGCGCGATGCGCCGTCGCCAGTAGTGCACGAAGCGTTTGCGGAGCTGTTCGCCTCGCGGATCGACGACGCCGATGTGATCGCCGCGCTGTTGCAGGTGGATGACGACGCGGCCGCTTCGATCTCCGGCTGGCGCGTCTATCGGCGGCAGCTATGGCGCGACCAGCTGCTCGCCCCTCAGGCACCGGCGGCGAACGCGCGCTATGTGATCGCAGACGCATTGGCGCGGGCGTTGCGCGTGCGCACGGGGCCATCCACCGAGGCCATGGCAACAACCATCCGCGCCGCGGCGTGGCAGGGCGCCGGCTACGAGTGGCACGAGCTGGCCGGACAGTGAATAATCGACGCGTGCATGTGCGCACCGCCAGCCTCGCCGGTCTGCTCGTGTTCGCGCTGGGCGCGTGCGGAGGTCCGTCGCGCCACGCCAGCGCACCCGTGTCCGATACCGACACGCTGGCGACCTTGCGCTACCGGTTGGCGGTCAACCCCAACGACCGCGCCGCGCGCGTTGGCCTGGGCTTGCTGTACGCGCGCACGCACCTGCGTCGCGCAGCCCTGCGCGAGCTGAACAAGGCGCACGAGCTGTCGCCGTTGCGTGGCCAGGCGCGGCGGACGCTGGCGGAGCTACTCGTGGCGCGCGCCAAAGCCCGCGTCGCTGCCCATGTGCTCGGTGCGGCCGCCGACCTCGACCGCGCCGTGACACTGGTCCCCGCTCTAAAGCCGGCCGCGCAGCTGCGCGCGAGTGCCATCGCTACCGGCGCCGTGGCACTGCTCAACAGCAGCGATGCGAACCAGCGCAAGCGGGGCCGCGCGCAAATCGCACGCCTGGTCGCATACGCACCAAATCACCCGTTGGTCGCCGTGACGGATCGCGGCGGCGCAACACTGGCCGCCCTGGGTGCGGCCGTGCGCTGGCTGCACGCGCGCGGTGCGCGGCGGCTCGTGCTGAAGCTGGGCAACGCGTACGTGCAACGGGGCGGCCGCGACGCGGCGGTGATCCGGCCGTGGTTGCGCGCGTTCAACTGGTGGCACGGCGCCAACACGCGACCCGATTTGTTGCTGATGACCGCGCTGGCCCGGGCGCAGATCCGCGTGTGCGACATTGCCCGGTTGCCGGACGACTACGGCTGCAACCACGAGCTGGAGCGCATCGCCGCGTCGGCCGACCGGTCGCAGCGGCTGCTCGCCCGCGCGCGCCAGCTGTTCTGGTTCAGCGCCGAGCCACGCGATGCCGGCCCCTGGGCCATCATCAGCCTGCGCGCGTGGCTATTCGGTGCCGCCGACGGCTGGTTGGCCGAGCTGTCGCGACGGGTGGACGTGCGTGCGGTGGTGGCCGCACCGGCGCAAATTCCTCTGTACGCGCGGGCGACGCTGTTGCGCGCGGCCGGCAACCCGTAGGCGGCGGCACTGGCGCTCACGGCCGCGCTCGCCCGGGTAGACTCGCTGTCCCCCGAACAGCGAGCCGTAGTGCTGGTCGAAGCCGCGCTGCAGCACAAGCGCGCCTGGGTGACCCGCGCGTTGGCACGGCTCGAACACGGCGGCGCCATGGGCTGGCGTGCAGCCCTGGTGGTCGCCCGGGTGTACCGTCGCGAAGTAGCGGTGCTGAAGCGCGCGCCGAAGCAATACGCGCGCTCGTACCTGCGCGCCAGCGGACGGCTCGGGCCGGCGGCAGCGTTCGGCGATGATGCCGCCGCGCAGCTGCGCTTCGCCCGCTGGTCACAAGCGCTGGCTTCGGCCCCGAGCGTGCGCCGCCAGACGATGGCGCGCTGGCGCAGTCTGGCCAGCCTGGGCACGGCACCCTCCGCATCGGTCACGGCCCTGGGCAGCGTCGATTTGCTGGCGAGCGAAGCCACCGCACACCTGGTCCGCGCAGGGCGGGGCGGCGCCCTGGCGCGCATCGCCACCGCCTACGCCAAAGACCGGGCGGTGGCCGATCGTCTGGCGGAACAGTTCGCCGATGGCGGTCTTCGGGTCGGTCCGCGCGCCGCGGCGCTGGCGGCGTTGTTTGCGCAGCTGGGTGACCCGCGACGGACTCGACGCTGGGGCGACGCGGTGGTCACCGCCAACCCGCAATCGTGGCGCCACCTGGTGACGGGTGCCGTGGCCGCCGCTATCGGTGGACAACCCCGTCTGGCGCGGGTGCGCTTCCTCGCAGCCGCCAGCCGTGCCCCGGACCCCGGCGCGGTCAAGCTGCTCGCGGCGCAAACGTTCGTGCGCCTGGGTGCGCCGGTGGACGCGCTCGTCGAAGCGCGCACTGCCGTCCGCCACACAGCCCCGGGCGAAGCCCAGGCGGTGTATCAGGTGATCATCGCCGCGTCGCTGAAGCTGCGCCGCATCGACGACGCCGCGCGCACCGCGCGCCGCTGGATTGCCGACACGCCCGCGCCGTTTCGCGCCGCGGCCCGCGACTATGTGGTCACGACCTGGCCCGTGCTGGCGGGGCGGTTGCCGGGCGCCCGGCGGCGGCCACGCGCGCCGGGCCGACGTGGCGATGAATCGGATGTGGCCATGGCTGTCGCCACCGGCACAAAGGCGCTGCTTTACACCGCGCGGCTGTGGAACCCGTACGACACCCGCGCAGCCGCCGCGCTGATCGCCAAGCTGGCCGAGCCGACGCCGCGCCGGCAAGCGCTCACCGGCGAGCTGCTGGCGTCCGTGCTGGTGCGCTGGGAGCAGGGCGGCCGGGTCGCTCCACCGGTGATCGCCGCGCTCACCACTGCGCTCGCGCCACACCCGGCGGTGGCGGCTGCGCTGCGCAAACAGGCCGCGCGCTTTGCACGCACCGAGGCTATCCGACGGGCTTCGCCGGATGGCTCTTTTCGGAAAATACCTGGGCGATAAAGGTCTCGACCTCGGCGTCCTCGCTGCGCCAGGTGTCTTCGGGCAGACCGGCTTTCTGGCACACATGGGCCAAAAACGTCTCCGCATCCCAGTCGCGCTCGGCGGCCACCTGCGGCAGCAGCAGACCGCGACGACCGCGGGCCGCGATCACCAGACCGTGTTTGCCCACCTCGATCTGGGTTGGATCCTCGAGCGGACGCCGCTCTCCCAACACCGAGATCTCGATGGACAGGTCGTCCATTTCCGCGTCACCCACCGGCGGAAACCGCGGATCCCGGCTCGCCGCCGCGACCGCCATCTCTTGAATGACCTTATATAACGGTCGATCTTCTTGTTGCGTACCGATGCATCCGCGCAGCTCGCCGCGCTTGTGCAGCGTCACGAACGCGCCGGCTTCGGCCACCAGCGATGCGCGGTGAGGTTTCCCCGGCGGGACGCGTCCGCTGTACAGAAATTCTCGCAAAGTGGCGCGTGCGATGCGCAGAAGCTCGCGCTTCTCGTCGTCAGTCAGGATGTGGTCGTATGACATGGCCCCAGCGGCGAGCTTATCACATTGCGGCGGGTGACTACCCCCCCTGTGGTCAATCAACTCGGTGGTTTACAAAGCCGCGCCAGCGCGGTACGGGTGTCTGTGTTAGGGACGAACCGTCGGATGTCGTACGCCAAAGCGACAAGACTCGCGCTGGCGCTGTGCTGCGCCGCGAGCATCTTTGCCTGCAACAAGCGAGATGACCTGGACGGCGAGCGCAAGCCGATCGCGGGCCTGACCGAGCGGGGCAAAAAGCACAAGCTGCCCATCCGCGGCAAAGCGGTGGTGTACGACCTGTACAACAACCGTGCGGTGGCGCTGGTGCATGCCCGGGGCAGCCTGCTCATCGACTGTGGCACCGCCGACTTCGCCAAGTACGTCGAAGGCGCTTACCGCTCGCCCTGGCACCTGGGCGCCGAAGACCACGACAAGCGGGTCGCTCTGCCGCGCGGCCACGGTGGCAACCTGTATTTTCCCGTCGACACCGACCCCGGCGGCATTCAGCGCGACAAGGACGGCGGCCTGTACCTGCATCTGCGGCTGCGCTCCACCCACAAAAAGCAGCTGGCCAGCGTCCTGCTCAACGAAAAGCGCGTGCGTGACATCCGCCTGCCCAGCACCGAGTGGAAGACCTACATCGTCCACGTGCCGGCATCGTTCATCCGCACCGGCGAAAACCGCCTGCGCTTCTACTTCCGCTACACCGGCAAGATCTCGGACGAGACCACCGCCGCGGCGTTTGCCCACCTGCGCATCGGCGGCGCCAAGCCGCCACCGATCACCGACACCATGCACGCGGCCAAGGTCGAGCGCGCCGGCGAGGTCGCGCCCGCGTTGCAGGTCAAAGGCCCGTCGCGCATCTCCTATTATGTAGCGGTGCCCAGCAACAAACCGGCGTTGGCGTTCGCCATCGCGGGCAAAGGCAGCCACGTGGCGATCCGCGTCCACTCACACGAGGGCAGCGCCCAGCTGTGGAAGGGCACCGGCGGCGACAAGTGGCGCAACGTCACGGTGGATCTGACCTCGTACGCCGGCACCGTGGTCCGTCTCGATCTGGTGAGCGACGGCGCGGTCGACTGGGCGCGCCCGGCCATCGTCGCCGAGTTGCAAACGGATGCGCCGGCCAGGACCCGGTGGAAAAAGCCCGATCACATCATCGTGTGGACCATTTCGTCCCTGCGCATGGATCGGTTCGCCAAGCGCAACCCGCCAACCCCGGCGTTTTCGCGCTTTGTCGAGCGCGCGGTGTTGTTTTCGAACATGTCCGCCACCGCGCCGGCACCGGCGCCGGCGCACGTGGCGCTGATGACCGGCAGCTACCCGCTGGGTGTCCACGGCAGGCGCATCGCCAAGCACAGCACGACCCTGGCCGAGCGTTTCCGCGACGCCGGCTATCGCACGGCGCTGATCAGCGGCAATGGTTTCGTCAATGACGAGGCCGGGTTCGCCCAGGGCTTCGACCGCTATCTCAACCCGATGCGGCGACGCCATCCGTTCGGCGCCAAGATTCTGTGGAGCCGGGCGCGGCGGTTTCTCGCCCGCGCGCGCAACAAAAAGACCCTGCTGTACATCGCCACGGTCGAGCCGCACCTGCCGTACACGCCCGAACACGAGACCCTGGCGCAGGAGTGGAAACACCCGGACCAGCCATTCTCGCCGGCAGCGACGGGTCGTCTGCTCCAGCAGATCGCCAAGGGCCGACACCTGGAGCCGAACGAGCGCCGGTACGTGCGCGCTCTGTACAACGCCGAGGTGCGCGACGCGGACGCCGCCTTTGGCAAGATGCTCGCGGACCTGGACAAGCTGGGCATCGCGCAAAAGACGGCGGTCGTCCTGGTCGGCGATCACGGCGAGGAGCTGTTCGAGCGGGGCACCATCGGCCACGGCGCCAGCCTGTACGAAGAAGTGCTCCACATCCCCGCGGCCATCGCGCTGCCCGGTCAGTCCGGCGCACGCAATATCGACGCGTCGGTTGGGTCGGTGAATTTGTACGCGACCATTTTGGACCTCGCCGGCATCTTGCCCAACGCCGGGAACCAGGGCGTGAGCCTGTTGCCGCTGCTCAAAGACGGCGCGCCGCGGCCGCGACCGACGTTTTCGATGCTTCCGGGCTATGGCCGCGCGGTGAAGCTGGGCCGTTACAAGTTGATCGTTCCCTTGCGCGGCCGCCACATGCTGTTCGACTTGCGGACAGATCCGCAGGAACGCACCAATCTGATGGGGACACGGCCGCTGCTGGAGCGCTACATGCGCAACGTGTTTGGTATTGGCGTGGCGTACCAGAGGGCCTGGAGCCGCACCCGTTGGGGCACCGCTGACAACGTGTCGGCGACGTTCGCGTCCGATCACGGCCTATGAACATCCTCCTGGTCACGGTCTTACTCCCGGACCGGATGCGTTATCGCCCACCGTGCAGGAGTGGGGACCAGGACCAGGGGTTAGTCGTTAGGCCTCAGTGCACGTGCTGATGCCGAACCAACTCAATGACCTGCTGCTTGGTCGGAATTCCCGCCCATGTGCCACGGCTGCGGCACGACAACGCGGCTGCCGCTGAGGCAAACTCCATGCATTGAGCGAACGGCATTTTGTTGAGCACCGCGGTCACGAAGGCGCCGTGATAGACGTACCCGGCGCCGGCGGCGTCGACCACATCGACCTCGAACGCCGCTTGTTCGACGAGCTCGTCTTCGCACAACCCGATCGACCCCGCTTCGCCCAGGGTCAAAATGACCACCCGCGGACCCAGGCGCTGAATTTCGGCCAGCGCGTGGTTCAGCTCCCCGGTCGGTGCCAGCTCCGAGGCCAGCCGTTCGGAGCTGATGACCACATCGGCGATGGCCACCAGATCGCCGAGCCCCTCGCTCACCCGTTCGCCATCGAACACCACCGGAATCTGTTGGGCCCGCGCCGCTTCGGCCGCCGCCAGCTGTGCCTGCGGGAAGGCGCCATCGACGATCAGCGCGCTCGCCCCGCGCAGCAGCACATCCAGATCCAGCTCGGTGTCGTGCAGGGTAGCCACGTCGCCTTCGGTGGCCACCGCGATGCGCCGCTGGCTGCTCTCGGACTGCAGCGTAAATGTGAACGGCGACAGCCGGCCTTCGGCGCGCACCGCGCGGAAATCGATCCCAGCTGCGGCCAACGCGTTGCGGATGAACGGGGCGAAAAAGTCGTCGGCCAGCTTGGTGCACAGGCGGCCGGCACAGCCCATCGCCACGCTGGTGCCGATGGCCAGGCAAGCCGAACCGCCGACCTGTACCGAGACTTCGCTGAGCTGGGCAACGCGATCGTTGTCGGGCAACGACGGGGTCACGCCGAGCAGACTGATTCCGGCACGGCCGATGCCGACCACCAGGGGTCTATCCATGAAGAGCTTTCTGCCGGGTCTTGCCCGGTTGCTGTGTCAGCGGTCGCACGGAGGGTGTGGCTTGGATCGCAAGTAGGCGTATTTACGGTTGCGCAGCATGAACGCTACGGCAACCTTTTGAAACTATACAGCTATGCGCCGTCCAGCCCCAGCGTCGAGGGGGGGAATCCCGCCCTCATGATAGATACCAGTCAGCGTGGAGGCAACGCGCGGCCCGCATCCCAGGTCCATGTAAGAGAGCGGGCTAATAGGGAGCCCAGTGTCACGAGACGAACCTGTGAATATCGCAGCCAGCAAGGCATCGATGTCCGTTGCCAGACCCCGACACCACAAGAGGCGAAACGTGGGCGCTGACGACGCGGAGCTGATCGCGGGCTGTCGCCGCGGCGAAGAGCGGGCGATGGAGGCCCTGTATCACCAATACAAGCGCCGGGTGTACGGCCTGGTGACGCGCATCGCCGGTCCGGCCGACGCCGACGAGGTCGACCAGGAAGCCTTCGTGAGGATCTTCCGCGGCCTGTCCAAGTTTCGCGGCGACGCCGCGCTGGGCACGTGGATCTACCGCCTCGCGGTCAACGCCGCGCTCACCTACGTCACCCGCCGGTCCACGCGCAACAAGCGCACCGCCGCGCTGGTGGACGTTCCCGCGCCGGAAACGACGCCGCGCGATCCGAACCTGGCCGCGCGCCTCGAAGACGCGCTGACATCATTGCCGCCGGGCTACCGGGCCGTGCTCGTGTTGCACGACATCGAAGGCCTGTCCCACGAAGAGTGCGCCGAGATCATGGGCTGCCGCGTGGGCACGTCCAAATCGCAGCTGCACAAGGCCAGGGCGCGCATGCGCGATATGCTGGGACCGGAGTTGGCGGCCGAGCGCAAGCACCGACGCAAGCGAGGTGAGGGCTGATGCGTTGTCGAGACATCGATAAGTTGAGCTCTGCTTACATAGATGGCGAGATCGACGAGGTCCGCGCGCGGGCATTCCGCGGCCATCTACACCAGTGCGAAGCGTGCCGCGAGCGCGTCGCCAGCGAGGCCGACCTGCGCGACGCGTGCGAGCAGCTCGACCCCATCGACCCGCCCGAGCATCTGTGGCGCAACATCGAGCACGCGGTAGCGCGGGCCGAGATCGCCGACGCCGAGCGGCCCCGGGTATGGCTGTGGTGGCAGCGCGCACGCCAGCACTTGCTGCCCGCCGCCGTGGTCTGCACCGCCGCATTGCTCGCGGTGGTGTGGTGGAACAAACGCAACCACCAGGATATGAACGAGTCGTTCGTGGCCGCGCAGCCCAGCACCGAGCTGCACGCCACGTTGCCGCCGCTCGAGACCGCGGTGGCCAACAACAAGCCGGTGCCCACACAGAGCTTCACCGAACAACGTATTGAACAGATCGATCGTGCAGACGCCCGGTACATGGCAGTGATCAACGAGCTCAAGGGCATGATCACGAAAGAACGCAAGCGTTGGTCTACGGCCATGGGCCGGCGCTTCGACAAACAGCTCGCCACGCTGGAAAGGCGCGCCCGCGCTCAGCGCAGCCAGGTCGGGCCGCCGGAGAGCAATCCGGCCAACCGCGACGAGCTGTATGCCGTGTACCGGGCACAGATCGATTTGTTGCAGCAGGCCTCGTTCGGGGAGGTGCCGCGGTGATGCGCGTTGGCCTCGCAACCGTGTGCGTGCTGCTGCTGGTCCCGGTGGCCGCGGCGGCCCAGAAACCGCGCGCGGGCGGCGTCTACGAGCGCAGCATCGTCGAAGTCGCACCGGCCAAGAACGTCCCCATCAAGGGCGTCAACATCGACAACCGCCTGGGCAACGTACGCATCGAGGGCCACAACGGCTCCAAGGTGATCATCGAGGCCGTCAAGCGCGCCGGCGACCGCGAGACCCTCGACCGGCTCAAGGTATCGCTCGTATCGGACCCGAGCGGCAAGGTCCGCATCTCCACATCCATCGCCACCGGTCGCGAGCTGCGGCCGATTCCGCGCGGCTCGGCACGCATCGACCTGGTAGTCCGTGCGCCCAACAGCGCGCGCGCCGTGGCCCGGATCTGGAACGGCAAGCTCGTGGTCATCGGCATGGAGAACGGCGCCAACCTGGTCGCCAATGAAGGCGACATTCACGTGCTCAAGGCGCTGGGCGCGATCAGCACGCGAAACGCCCAGGGCAAGCAACAGTTCTCGCAAATCACCGGCTCCATCGACGCCAAGGGGCTGATCGGCGACATGGACCTGGCCATGATCGGTGGCAAACGCGTGTTCGCCAGCGTCCACCAGGGCAACATCACCGGCCGAAAGGTGCGGGTCAAAGAGCTCGCGCTGCGCTCGATGAAGGGCGACATCGTGCTGCACGCCCACCTGATCGTCGGCGGCAAGTACCGAGTGAGCACCTACGACGGCAACATTCAGGTCACCTTCGGC
>Ga0114931_10007068_pt1 | contig 13749 bp, 14 predicted proteins | sample 2SBtaG_FD_89579 | JGI IMG/M metagenome (GOLD analysis project Ga0114931, IMG submission 89579) | Deep subsurface microbial communities from Kolumbo volcano to uncover new lineages of life (NeLLi) - 2SBTROV14_V59a metaG | ecosystem: Environmental > Aquatic > Marine > Volcanic | place: Kolumbo...
CGACCTGGCGCGCCAGCAGGAAATCGCCGCGGGTCTCGCCATAGGTCGCCACGTCCTCATATTCACTCTGAAACGCGGTGCGCTCGAAACCAAAGTCCGCGGCCACCGGCGGTATCATACCGGCCGCGCATGAGGTTCAGATCGGCGCCGGTGCTGAACAGGCGTTCGGCGCTGCGGATCCACAAGACACCGATCTCCTCATTGGCCGCGATGTCGTCGAGTGCCGAGTCGAGATGGTCGATCCAGTCTTCGTTGATGGCGTTGACCGGCGGCCGGCACAGCGTCACGGTGGCGGTATTTCGCATAATCACCAGCGAGATCATTCGCGCGCGTTTCCCTGCCGTTATCTGCCGGTCCGAACAAACGCTCACTTGCGTGAGACCGGGAGGCTGAACTAGAATGAATGAACATTCATTCAGAATGATAAACTGCAAAATCAACTGATTGCAAATGTTTTTGCAAAATTATTGGAAGCACCCCGATGCACATAGCTGAAGCCGTGTTACAACGCCGTTCAATTCGTGCGTTTCGCAACGATCCGGTTGCCATCGCAGACATCCGGGAAATTCTGGACAGGGCAAGACGGGCACCGTCAGGCGGCAACCTCCAGCCCTGGCATGTCCATGTTGTGACCGGTAGGACGCTGCGGGACATTGTCACCTTCGCGCTGCACCAGTTCGACAGGGCTCCCGGCGGAGACCCTGCCGACCATCACCCTTGTCCGGTGGCCCTGTCTGAGCCCTATCGCGGCCGGCGTCGCGAGGTCGGCCGGCACCTGTACGACATTGTCGGTGTGGACCGGGGAGACAGGCGCGAAAAACTGAAGCACCTGCGGCGAAATCTTGAAATTTTCGGCGCTCCGGCGGGCATGTTCTTCACCATCGAGCGGCAGATGGAGCCGTTGCAATGGACGGATCTCGGGATGTTCGTCCAGACCATCATGCTGCTTGCCGTCGAGCGCGGCCTGGCTACCTGCCCTCAGGGCATCTGGTCGCTGTTTGCGGCAGCAGTGCGCCAGGTGCTGACTCTCGGTGAAACCGAAATCGTCGCCTGCGGCATGGCGGTTGGATATCCAGACGAGGGCGCCGCCATCAACACCCTCGCGAGCGAACGCGCCGCACTCGACGAAATCGCGAAATTCTACGGCTGAGATCCGGCTTGCGCCGGGCCCGCGCACAGGTCGTGTTTTTTCCACTGCTCGCGCCCGGCCGCAGTCAGGAACGGCTCGATCAGAAGTTTGCGGCCTTCCTCGATATAGTGTTCCAGATCGTACTTGCCACGGAATGCCCAGTGTTTCAGCGCCCAGGCATGGGAAAAGTGCACATACTGGTACGTCAGAAGGTCCAGATTGACCTCCTTGATCAGGCCCTGTTCAACGCAATCAACAAGGATGTCGGAGAATATCTTGTTGGTGCGGGTTTCGGCGTTTCCGATAAGAACCCGCCGCTTGGGGGGCAGCGACCATGTCGACCGGTAGGCCAGAACCGTTGCTTCGCGCAACCCGTCAACCACGCTGCAATAAGCCCTGAGCGCGGCGCACAGCCTCACCAGCGGGTTGTCGAGCCCTTTCAGTTGCGGCGGAATATCCCGTTCATAGGTCTCAAGCACCAGTTTGAGAGTGAGAAAGAGGATGTCTTCCTTGTCACCAAAATACTGATAAATCAGCCCGGTGCTGACCCCGGCCTTGCGTGTGATCTGCTGGATGGTCGTGCGGAAATATCCCTGTTTGGAAAACAGCTCAACAGCCGCATCCACAATCTGGCTGCGTCGCTCGGCGACCAGTTTCGGATCTAATACAAGACTTTCAACATCGTCGGAAACGGCCATGATCGCCATCCTTGGAAGGGCCGTGTGATCGCTCACATCCCCTCATGTTTAAACGCATGTGCAGCTATAGCACTTGTGCCGTATTTGGGCGCCATGCAATCGGACACCGAATCCACTGTCGCCAGGACCGCCCGCGTCAGGGACGCCAGTGATGATGATATCAACCCAGATGCCGGGCGATGACCAGTGACTGGATATCGTTCGTGCCCTCGTAAATCTTGGTCAGCCGCGCGTCCCGGTAATATCGTTCAAGCGGGAAGTCGGTGAGATAGCCATATCCGCCAAGCGTCTGAATGGCGTCGGAACAAACCTGCTCCGCGGTTTCGGAGGCAAACATCTTGGCCATGCAGGCTTCTTTCAGGCAGGGCCGCCCGGCGTCGCGCAACAGGGCTGCGTGGAACACCAGTTGACGCGCGGCCTCGATCGACATGGCCATGGCCGAGAGGCGGAACTGGACGGCCTGATGCTCGAAAATCGGTTTGTCGAACGTCACCCGTTCGCGAGCATAGGCAACCGCCACGTCGAACGCTGCCTGAGCGATGCCGACCGACAGCGCGGCGATGCCTATCCGCCCGCCCTCGAGATTGCTGAGGGCGATGCGGTATCCCTGACCCTCCTCGCCGAGGCGCATGGACTGTGGTATTTCAACATCCTCAAGCGCGATCTGGCAGGTATCGGATGAGCGCTGGCCGAGCTTGTCCTCCGTGCGCAGGACCTGGTATCCTGGTGTTGATGTCGGGACCAGAAATCCGGTAATTCCCTTCGGTCCGGCCGCCGGATCGCTGGCGGCGAAGATCAGTGCGATTTTTGCGGTCGAGCCGCTGGTCACGAATTGCTTGATGCCGTTCAGGACATAACCGCGCCCGGTCCTGCGTGCGGTCGTTTTCAGATTGGATGCATCCGACCCGCCCTGGGGCTCGGTCAGAAGAAAAGCGCACAGCATATCGCCGCGCGCCATCGGTTTGAGGTATGTTTCCTTCTGTTCGGGTGTGCCATATTGGTCGACCGGCATGCAGCCGACCGAGTTATGCCCGCTCATAACGGTCGAGACGCCGGCATCCGCACTGCCGATGACTTCAAGCGCCGCCGCGAGCGATACATGATCGGCGCCTGAGCCACAGAATTCGGGGCCGATCAGCATTCCCATCAGCCCGAGTTTGCCCATCGCGGCAATATCATCGGCGGGAAATTCCGCATCCCGGTCGCGCTGTGCGGCATTGGGGGCGAGCCGTTCCGCGGCAAAGCGTCTCGCCGTGTCGCGGATCATGTCCTGCTCCTGGCTGAGAATCATGAAAGCCGTCTTTCGATAAGCGCCACCGCGGACCGGAGCCGTGCACTAATTGCCTTCAAATACCGGTTTTTCCTTGTTGACAAAGGCATGGTAGGCGCGCTCGAAATCCTTGGTCTGCATGCAGATTGCCTGGGCCTCGGCTTCGGTTTCAAGGGCCTGCTCGATGGTCAGGTTCCATTCCTGGTGCAGACACTTCTTGGTGACACCATGAGCGAATGCGGGCCCATTGGCCAGCCTGAGCGCCATTTCGTTTGCCCGCTCCATCAGCTTGCCAGGTTCAACGATATCATTGAAATAGCCCCAGGCCTTGCCCTCCTCAGCCGTCATCACCCGGCCGGTATAAAGCAGTTCCGAAGCCCGGCCCTGGCCGATAATGCGCGGCAGGATGGTGCAGGCGCCCATGTCACAGCCTGCCAGGCCGACGCGCACAAACAGGAACGCGGTCTTGCAGTCCGGCGAGCCGTAACGCAGATCCGATTCCATCGGAAGGATGGCGCCGGCGCCGGTGCTGATGCCGTCAACGGCGGCAATGATCGGCTGTGGGCAATTGCGCATTTCCTTGATCAGGTTTCCAGTAATGCGGGTAAAGGTGAGGAGTTCATCCATTTTCATGCCGACCAGCGGGCCGATGATTTCATGAACATCACCGCCCGAGCAGAAATTGCCGCCCTCGCCGGTTAGGATCACAACGCGGACGTCTTCGGCATATTGCAGCTTGTGGAAGGTATCGCGCAGTTCGGCATAACTTTCGAACGTCAGCGGGTTCTTGCGTTCAGGCCGGTTCAACGTGACGGTCGCGACCCGGTCTTTGACCTCCCAGCGAAAATGTTCAGGACGCCAGTCGGCTGCTTTCAGTTTGTACATTCGTAAACTCCATTCGGATGGTGTGAAAAAACAGCTTCGAGCAGATGTGCTAGCGAGCTAACCAGCCATGGTCAATCCACCGCTGACGCTGAGCACCTGCCCGGTGACAAATGCGGACTGGTCGCCGGCGAAAAACAGAACGGCATCGGCGACCTCTGATGGCTGGCCCAGGCGGCGCATGGGGGTCACCCTGACAAACGCTTCACGGAATTTTTCCGGGACCGCGGAAAGCAGCGGCGTATCGGTCGGGCCGGGGCAGACGCAGTTCACGGTAATATTGTAGCGCGCCGTCTCGCGCGCCAGGGATTTCGAAAAGGCAATGGCGCCGCCCTTGGCACCGGAATATACGGTTTCGCCCAGGCTGCCGACGCGCCCGGCATCGCTGGCCACCGTGACCACCTTGCCGGAGCGGCGCTCGATCATCTGATCGAGAAAAGCACGGGTGACCGCAACCGGTCCCATCAGGTTGATGTCAATAATCTTGCGCCAGAATTCCGGTGTGTTGTCGATGAACGGTTCGGTCTTGCCCCAGCCCGCGACATTGACGACGATATCGATGTCGGGAGATATGTTGGCGACACCGTTCCTGAATGTATCAATCGAGGCCATGTCGGTCACATCAAGGCATCCGATATCCGCCTTTTGGCCCCTGCCTCGGATCGCCGCGGCACCTGCTTCGCCCTCTTTCTCGGCAATGTCGCCGATAAAGACATGCGCGCCCGCCGCGGCCAGGGCCTCCGCTGTCGCGAGGCCGATGCCGGACGCGCCACCGGTTATGACCGCGGTTTTTCCGTTGAGGTTCATCTTGATCTCCCTGCCTGTTTGACTGCCGAGTTTTCGGGGCAATAACGCCTCCACTTTCCCCGTCAGCCACCTCTATTTCATGGAGAACGCTCAAGGGAATGTTTGTTGAATGAGTATTCATTCATTTGGCAAAGGTCAACGAATTTCTTGGGGTCCCGGCGGCCCGTGCGGCGCGCCGCAACGGTGAAGCGGTTGATCGTTTCGGTTTGGCGCAAGGAGGCGGGCATCGCCGGTCGGATGGCCTGCGACCGGCTCAAAGCTGAAGCGGCGTGGCTGGAGGCGGACCGGCAGCATCCGGCAGCATATTGAAGGAGCTTGATCCGGGCGCCGAAAGACCGCATTCTTTCGGTGGCACAATTTTCACCGCACGATACCGGCTTTCCGTCCGGTGAGCGGCATATGAGGGGCTCATTGGCTTTTTCTCGGGTCAATTATCGCAACAGCAGCGGCCGGATATGTGCCGGTATCTGGGCGTGCCTTCTGATTGTTCTGCTGAGTTTTGGCGGTTCCGGATCTGCGGCCGCGAAATCCGGCGGCGGGGCGAGGACAAAGCCTGTCGCCAATTTCTCGCAAAGTGCGAAGAGCAGGAAGAAAGTCAGGAGGTCCGCGAAGCGCAGGACAAAGGCGAAACGGCGGCGCAAGGCAAAGCGGAAACGAAAAACCGTTCCCACGACACCTGCCGGACGGCTTGGATATGCGATCGGTCTGGCGGGCCGCGGCAAGTTTGACGCAGCTCGGGCCCAGGCGAAACAGTCAGGCCTGCCCGGCTCGCAAAAGTTGATCTCCTGGTTGGTCCTGCAGCATACGCGTGCCACCCCCACAGCGAGGGAAATCACCGGGTTTCTGGCCGAAAACCCCGATTGGCCGCGCCGCGAGCGCCTGCTTGCCAGGGCCGAGGCGGCGCAATTCTTCCGGCCGGAAACGGCGCGAACGACGCTCGCCTATTTCAAGAAAAGACCGCCGAAGACCGGCGTTGGCATGGCCGCGCTGGCGCGCGCCTACAAGCGCCTGAACAATGAGACGGCCGCGAAACTCTGGCTCAGGCGGGCGTGGACGACACGCCGCCTCGGCGGTGGACTGGAAGCGATACTGGTCAGGGACATGGGCAAGTGGCTGAGGCCGGCAGATCATCTGGCGCGGGCCGCTTTCCTGACCTTTGCCGGTGCGCCGCGCGCACTGATGGCGATTATAAAGCGGCTGAAGGACAAGGCCCGCCGGGCCCAGGTGCTGGCGCAGGCATCGTTCCTTTTTCAGTCGAAACGCGCCCCGCGCCGCCTCAAGGCAGTTCCCGCCGCACTCAGATCGAGCCCGCCGCTTGCCTATGCCCGGTCGCGCTACTGGCGCAGGAAGAACAACAACGCCAGGGCACGCACGGTCCTCATCAGGGCCGCCGCCAGCAAGCCGGAGCTGAACGATCCGGTGGCATGGTGGAAGGAACGCCGGTTTCAGGCGCGCGAGGCGCTCGGGGGCGGCAACCCGGAACTGGCTTATGCGCTGGCCGCCGTGCATGGTCTGAAACAGGGGCTTTATTTCGCCCAGGCGGAATTTCTGGCCGGCTGGATCGCGCTGGTTCATCTGCGCCAGCCCAGGCTTGCTTTTGATCACTTTTCCGCGCTGCGCCACGCAGTGCGCAAACCGCGCTCCATCGCCCGCGCGGAGTACTGGCTTGGCCGGGCGCTGCGCAAGCTCGAACTGCCGGAAAGCGCCAAGGCACGATTTGCTGACGCCGCCAAGTATGTCAGGACCTATTATGGCCAGCTGTCACGCGATGCCATTGGCCGGTCGCCGTCCGTACCCGCAATGAGCGAACCGCCACCGGTTGATCCGTCCGCTGCGCGCGACTTTGAGCTTCGTGAGCCGGTGCGGATGGCGCGGCTGCTGGTCGAGGCAAAGCAGAATGACCTTGCAACCGCATTCCTGTTTGCGATGGCTGACCGCGCCACCGCCCATGACGAGTTCATCCTGCTGGCCCGGCTGGCGCGCGAACTGAGACTGCCCCATGTGAGCATACGCATAGCCAAGAAGGCCGAAGCGCGCGGACACTACATGGGCCGGATGGCATATCCCGATGACATCCTGCCAAACTTTGCGCAATTGACCGACCCTGTCGGCACGCCGCTGATCTACAGCGTGATCCGGCAGGAGAGCGAATTCAGCACGGCCGCCATGAGCCGCGCCGGGGCCCGCGGGTTGATGCAGCTGATGCCGAGAACCGCCCGTCTGGTGGCCCGCCAGCACAAGCAGCGCTACCACCGCGCGCGGCTGACGTCGGATCCGAAATACAATTTACAGATCGGCAGCGCCCATTTGTACGATCTGCTCGAAAACCACCGGGGGTCCTATATCATGGCGCTGACCTCCTATAATGCCGGGCCTGGCCGCACCTTGAAGTGGGCTGCGCAATTCGGTGATCCGCGTGCCGCCAGGGTGGACCCCGTCAACTGGATCGAAAGCATTCCCTTCAATGAGACGCGCAACTACGTGCAGAAGGTGATGGAAAACCTTCAGGTCTATCGATCCTACATAACCCCTGGTGAATCAAATTCCCTGACAATGGACTTGCGCAGTGGGACGCCGCCGCCCAGGACCAAGAGTGACGCCCGCAAGCCTGGCGGAAAATCCGGCAAAAAGAAGAGTTGAGGGGATAGCAACAACCTGCGGCGGTCCCGGTCCCGGCCGGCATTTCGCTCTGTGTGTCGCCGCGTCAGGTCATTTATGACAGTACCGGCGGGCAAGAACAGCACTGCCGGTCCCCGATCAAGCTACGTCGTTAAGCGGGTGGTCTTCCGCGCTCATCGCCTCCATGTCATCGCGGCCTGTGTCCGGCCCGAAAGCCGGCCTCGTATGTATCGAACCCATGTTGGCGCTGATCGAAAAGTCTGGGGCCGGCGTAATCGCCGGACGTGCGCCAATATTCTAACTAACGTAAGGTTGATAAAATTACCTGCCGGCGCTAGCGTGATCAGGTTTGGCATGCCAGGTCGGGGGAGGCGGCACGATGCAATGGGCATTGAGCGAGGAACAAAAAGCATTCAAGGAAGCGGCTGCCCGGTTTTCCAGGGAAAAGCTGGCGCCGCATTATCGGGACCGCGACAGGGAAACGTCTATTGACCGTACCCTTGTTCGCGAAATGGGTGCGCTCGGTCTGATCGGTCCCGACCTGCCGGAGGAGTATGGCGGTCTCGGTGCCGGCAGCGTCACCTCGGGCGTGATTCTGGAACAGATCAGCTACGGCGATTTCAACATCGCCTATATCCAGTTGCTCGGCTCCCTCATGGCCGGCCTCGTCGCGGCCCATGCCGAAAAATCCATTGCGGCTGAATGGGTTCCGAAAGTAGTTTCAGGCGACGCCGTTATCGGTCTCGGGCTGACCGAACCGCGGGGTGGCTCGGATGCCGCCAACCTCATGCTCAGGGCCGAGCGCTCCGGGAATGGTTATGTTCTGAACGGTGAAAAGACCTCAATGACGATGTCCGATCAGGTCGACGCCATCGTGTTGTTCGCGCGCACGGGCGCGGCGGATGCGGGGTCGCGCGGTGTCAGCGCCTTTTTCGTGCCGATGAACGATCCCGGCATTGCCAAGACCAGGTTCAACGATGTTGGCAGCAGGATTATCGGCCGGGGATCGGTGTTTTTCGATGATGTCAGGATCCCGGCGGACCATCTGATGGGTGAGGAAAACCGCGGCTTCTCGCAGGTGATGGAGGGGTTCGATTTTTCCCGTGCGCTGATCGGCCTGCAGTGCGTCGCCGCGGCCCAGGCATCGCTGGATGAAGCCTGGGACTATACCAGGGAGCGGCACGCCATGGGCCGTCCGATCGCGCAATACCAGGGTGTTACTTTTCCGCTCGCGGAGGCCGAGACACTGATCGCGGCGGCCCGCCAGCTCTGCTATCACACGCTTTCGCTGCGCGACAATGACATGGCCCACACGGCGGAAGCGGCGATGTGCAAGTGGTTTGCACCCAAGACCGCGTTTGATGCCATCCACCAGAGTCTTCTCACCTTTGGCCATTATGGCTGGACCAGGGACCTTGCCCATCAACAGCGCCTGCGCGATGTCATGGGGCTGGAGATCGGCGATGGCACGGCGCAGATCATGAAGCTCATCATTGCGCGCGAAAAGGTCGGCCGCGTGGCGGTTCAATACGCCTGATCAACAGTGTGAACGGAGAAATCCACATGTCGGAACCGGTTACAGTTTCCATCGAGGATGGTGTCGGAATTATCGAACTCTCGCGGCCCGGGAAGTTCAATTGCCTGTCGTCTGAAGTCAAGGACGGGATCGATGCCGCGCGGCGGAGGTTCGAGGATAGCGCCGCGGTGCGGGCCATTCTGGTGCGCGCGCAGGGCAAGCATTTCTGTACCGGCGCCGATCTTGACGAAGTCAAGGCGGCGCGCACGGACCGGGACAGGCTGCAGGCGTTTATCGTGGGCGGTCTGGCGGTGCTTGCGCGGCTCGAAGCCTCGCCGCTGCCGGTGATTGCCGCAGTGCAGGGTCTGTGCCTTGCCGGCGGCACCGAACTGATGCTTGCCTGCGATGTTGTGTTTGCCGCGCGATCCGCCCAATTCGGCGATCAGCATGCCCAGTTCGGGTTGCTGCCGGGGTGGGGCGGGAGCCAGCGGTTTCCGCGCATCATCGGCCTGCGCCGCGCCATGGATCTGTTTTTTTCGGCGCGCTGGATTTCGGCCGAAGAAGCGCTGGCCTGGGGGCTGGTCAACTATGTTTGCGACGATGATGCACTGAGCGACGAAGCCATGGCCTATTGCCGCAGGCTGGCAACCCGCAGCCGCACCGGACTTGCCGAAATGAAGCGTCTGGCGAGAGAGGGTCTGGAAGGCACTCTGGAAGAGGGCCTGCATCTCGAACTCGAGAGCGCGGTCGCCCATCTGATGACCGATGATGTTACCGAAGGGCTGGCCGCGTTCGAAGCGCGCCGTGAACCGAAGTTCGACTGACCGGCAGGTTGAGAGAGGACGTCATGAATTTTGCACTCAGCGACGAACAGCAGATGATCTACGGCTATGGCACGGAGCTGGCCAAGACCTATGATCACAAATACTGGCTGGAAAAGGCGCGAGCCCATGAATTTCCGCGCGAGCTGTGGCAGCAGATCGCCGACGATGGTTTCCACGGCATCATGGTTCCCGAAGAGTACGGCGGCTCCGGGCTCGGCATGATGGAAATGGCCCTGCTGAGCGAAGGCATGTCGAACGCCGGCATTCCTTTGCTGATGACGGTGATCGGGCCGACCATGACACTGCCGACGATCGCCAGGAACGGCACCGAAGAACAAAAGGCGCGCTGGTTGCCGGCGGCCTGCAAGGCGGAGATAAATTTCTGCTTCGCCATCACCGAATCGACCGCCGGCTCGAACTCGATGCGTATCAACACATTGGCCAAGGCGCGCGGCAACCGGTTTTCGCTGTCGGGCAGCAAGTCGTTCATCACCGGCGCCGATGTCTGCGATCATGTGCTTGTCGTCGCCCGCACGACGCCGCACAGCGAGGTCGAAAAGAAGACCGCCGGATTTACCCTGTTCATCGTCGATCTTGCGGCCAGGGGCGTTGACAGACATCGCATTTCGATCAACCTGCCGCTGCCGGAAACCCAATGGAATCTGTTTTTTGACGACGTCGATCTTGGTCCCGAGAACGTCATTGGCAAAGTTGGCAAGGGCTTTGACATTCTCTTTGAATCGCTCAACCCCGAACGTATCGTGGCCGCCGCCATGTCCTGCGGAATTGGCCGGTTCGCGCTTGAGCGGGCGGTTGAGTATGCCAGTGAGCGCAATGTGTTCGGGGACCCGATCGGGGCCTATCAGGGGGTTCAGCATCCGCTGGCGAAGGCCTATGCGAACATCGAACTGTCGAGCCTGATGATGCGCAAGGCAGCGTGGGCATATGACAATGGCGAGCCGGCGGGAGGACCGGCGAACATGGCCAAATACGCTGCCGCCGAGGCCGGGGTGGAGGCCGTCGATTCGGCGTTGCAGTGTCACGGCGGCAACGGTTTCACCGAGGATTACGGTATCTATGAGCTTTATCCGCTGGCGCGCCTGTTGCGCACGGTGCCGGTCAATCGCGAGTTGCTCCTCAGCTATATCGGGGAGAAGATGATGGGTCTGCCCCGGTCCTATTAGCAGGGCCGACGGGATCTGCGATCCGGCGCCAGGGTATGGCTGTCCACGACAGATCGAGGGAATGAGTCATGGCTGAAAACGCCGCAAACAGGACAGCTCCCGGCCCGCCCCGGGTTTCGCCCGAGATGATTACCGAGCGGGCGATCATGGCGGCGCCGCAAAATCGTGCGCTGGGAATGGAAATCATCGCATTGGTGGATCGCGAGGCGGTGTTCCGGCTTGCCTATCGCGACGACCTCGCCGGCAATGCGGAGACCGGCGTGCTGCACGGCGGGGTTATCACAACGCTTCTTGATGCGGTATCGGGCGGCGCTGTCTTTTGCTCGCTGCCCGCACTTTCACCTGTCGCCACGCTCGATCTCAGGATCGATTATCTCAAGCCGGCGACACCGGGCAAGGATCTGTTTGCCCGTGCGCGCTGTTACAAGACCACCCGCCACATCGCCTTTGTACGCGCCTGGGCCTATCACCAGAGCCAGGATGATGCCGTTGCAACGGCATCGAGCCTGTTCATGCTGTCGTCCTCGGCAAAACCGCTTTGACAGCGAACCAAACGAGCAAGGACATGACAGGTCTGGCAAGATTGTTCCAGGAGGCGCGAAATGCCAACCGCCCGCAGGATTTGGTCGATGCGATGCCCTATTGCGGTTATCTTGGGTTGCGCGCGGTGCTCGAGGGTGATGATCTTATCATCAGGCTGCCGTTCAAAGAGGCCTTGATCGGCAACCCGAAAATTCGGGCCCTGCATGGTGGCGTTACCGGCGGGATGCTCGAGAGCACCGCAATTCTGAAGCTTGTGTGGACGCGTGACAGTGTTGATGTGCCCAAGATCATCGGCATCACGATCGACTATCTTCGCGGGCCGCGTCCGATCGACACGTTTGCCCGTGCGAAGATCACGAAGATGGGGCGCCGCGTCGCCAGTGTTCATGTCGAGGCGTGGCAGCAGGATCCGGACAGGCCGATTGCGATTGCCGGCACCCATTTTCTGTTAATCCCGCCTCAGGCCGAGCCCGGCAAGACGCAATCATGGTGAAGCAAGGTAGCGAACAGATGGCGTGCATATACGAATTCAACGGTTTCATCCCTGTCGTCCCGGAAGATGCATTCGTGCATCCCGAGGCGGTGCTGATCGGCGACGTTATTATCGGCCGCGGCTGTTACATCGGTCCCTGCGCCAGCCTGCGCGGCGATTTTGGCGGCATCAGGATTGGCGATGGCGCCAATGTTCAGGACTGCTGCGTGCTGCACAGTTTCCCCAACTGGCAGGTTCGCATTGGCGTCGATGGTCACATCGGCCACGGCGCCATCCTGCATGGCTGTCATATCGGCGCCGATGGTCTGGTCGGCATGAACGCCGTGGTCATGGATGGCGTGGAAACCGGCGAAAGCTGCATCATCGGTGCCAATTCCTTCATCAAGGCCAACACCAAGATCCCGGCGCGTTCACTGGTGGCCGGCTCGCCGGCAAAAATCCTGCGCGAAGTGCGCGACCAGGAACTGAAGTGGAAACAGGACGGAACGCGTGGGTATCAGAAGCTGGCCGAGGCGTGCCTGAACGGCGGACTGCGCCGGGTCGAGCCGTTGCGCGAGGTCGGGGCGGACCGCCCGACCTGGCCTGTCGGCGACACCCGGCCGCTGTTCGAGGTCAAGCAGGAGACATCCGAGTAGCTCGGTGCCCGGCCGGACAGGCCGGGGCGCGCCACGCAAGCAGTTCACCTCAGGTCTTGCTCGCTTCGTCGTGCAGCGAACCGGCATCTTCCTTCAGACAGGCGGCGTAGAAGTTAGGATAAACGTCCCGGAATTCGGTGACAATCTCGGTGACCGGGACATCGGCGAAACGGCCGCGGTCGTTGATGTATTCCATATGCCGCCTGTTGCCGCTGTCGAAGGCATGAAACAGCGCATCAGCCGTGCCGTCGAAATCAAGCGGCATGACACCGAACTTGTCACACAGGGAAAGGTCGAAAGTGGGCGTTGCTTTCAGCCATTTTCCGTCGATATACAAGTCGGCATAGCCGTGCCAGACGAAGAAGTCGCTGCCCATCAGATCAAGCAGCCGCTTGCTGGTCAGGTGGTTGCGAACATCGGCGAACCCGACCCGGGCCGGCACGCCGGCGGCAATCGCGGTTGCCGCCAGCAGGGCCGCCTTGGCGACGCAAAATCCATATCCACGGTGCAGCGTGGTGCTGGCGCGAAATGTGCCGCTGTCGGAAAAGTCGACATAGGGCTTGTAGATGATTTCATCCCTTATCCTGTAGTAGAGACGGATCGCCGCCTGCCTGTGATCCGGCGCGTCGCCGACGGTCTGGCGCGAAAATGCCCGGACATCCGGGTGATCGGCGTCGACGAATTCTCTTGAGGTCAGATAGTCTTGCGGGTCGTCGCTGAGCTTATTCATTGGCTTTCCTCAACTGGCTTTCAAAATGGTGCCGGATGTGATCGGGAATGGCGGTGGATGCCCCTGTGCTGCGGTCTGTAAAGACCTGGATAAAGTGCCCATAGGCCGCAGGAGTATCGTCGCCGGACGAAAATATCGCAATTTCATAGGTCGCGCTCGAGCGGCCCATCGCGCCGACGCAAATTCCGGCTTCGATCTCGGCGATCAGGCCGATCGACCGTCGATAGCGGCAAAGCGATTCAACAGCCACGGGGACGACATCGTCATTGCTCCAGTCAAGGCCGGCGTCCGCCAGCAGGCGCATGACGGCGATCTCGAAATAGCGGTAATATTCGACATTGTTGACATGCCCCAGCGGGTCGAAATCACTCCAGCGGACCGCGATCGTGACGACGGTGCCATAGTCGCTCCGCGCCGCC
>Ga0114931_10007069_pt1 | contig 13748 bp, 9 predicted proteins | sample 2SBtaG_FD_89579 | JGI IMG/M metagenome (GOLD analysis project Ga0114931, IMG submission 89579) | Deep subsurface microbial communities from Kolumbo volcano to uncover new lineages of life (NeLLi) - 2SBTROV14_V59a metaG | ecosystem: Environmental > Aquatic > Marine > Volcanic | place: Kolumbo...
GCCCGAATCAACAGCGTGTTCTCATCGGTGTCCGCGTAAATCTGAATCGCCGACGGCGCCACCCTGGCGGCCGCCTTCCGCCCTCGGCCCGGCTGCTTTCGACCCGCCGCCCTGGACATCGCCTTGGTCGGCGATTGCTGGGCCAGCAGCGTCCGCAGCTTCTTCTCGTCCTCCTCCGCGTCGAGCACCTTGATCTTCCGGCTGATGGGCTGCTGGTCGTCCACGTCGATGCGATTGACCAGTTGAATCGCCTGGGCCACCTTGTTCTGCGGACCCTTGAGGATGATCCGCTCGCCCACCGGGATGATCTTCAACGGCTCGGCCACCGGGTTTTCGGCGGACGGCTGTGACGGCCGGCCCTTGGGCCTCCGCGCCTGCGGGGCCGCCGAGCCCAACAGGCTGTTCAACGTGTCGGCGATCTCGGTGGCCGGCCGGTTCTCCGCCACGACGATCACCTGCGTCGTCGCGACCTTCTCCGCCTCGGTCTCCATGTCCGCGACCCGATCGCGGATTTGCTGCATCACCTTCGGCGGAGCGGTCACCACCAGCGAGTTGGTCACCGGCTCGGCCACGATCCGCACCCCCGCCTCACCTGTCGCCGCTGGGCTGCTCAACGCCCGCAGCTTGGCCCGAACCCCCTTGCGCCTGGATACCGGCGCCTTAGCCCGCACCGCCCCCCCACCGCCGGGAAAGATCTCCGAGAGAATCGGCGTGATCACTTCGGCCTTGCAGTAACGCAGCGGGATGACCGTCATCGGCGCGGTTTGATTGATGTCCAACCGCTGGATCAGGGGCAGGACCTTCTCGATGAAGTCCGGCTTTGCAAAAATGTTGATGGTGTTGTTGTAGGCGTCTGCGGTCACCATCTGCTGCTCGGCCGTCTGTCCACCGCCGGGCCGGGGCGGATACATCTGGTTCAGCATCGCCGCCACGTCGGCCGCGTCGGCGTTGTGCAGTTCGACGCTCCGCATGACCGGTTTGACCTTGCCCGCCAGCGAATCCAACTGTTGGATCAGCGGCTCGGCCTTGGCCCAGTCCTTGTCGCTGCAAAAGACGATCAACGTGCCCGCCGCGTCGTCCGGAATGAAAACCGGTCCGCGCCCGGGCGCCGCCGCCACCTGCCGGCGCACCGGCACCCGACGAGCGCCCTTCTTGCCGAGCCGCCGCCGGACCACCGAACGGCGCGCCGGCGGGGCGTTCGACCCCGGCATCATCTGTTGCAAAGTCTGGGCAAGGTCGCTGGGCTTGGCATATTCCAATGCAACGAAGTGCTCGCGGGGCTTCTCGACGTCGGGCACGTCCAGCTTGGCCACCAAGTCCAGGACCTTCTGATAGTTCTGTTTGCTGCAAGACACCAGCAGCGTCGTGCTCGACCGTGGTGTGATGGTCGGCTGCGGCATCCCCCGCCCGGCCGCGGGCAGATTGGCCAGGATCGTCGAAGCTGCGTCCGCCGCGTCGGCATGTTGTAGTTCGATGATCTCGTTCACCCAGTCCGGCGGCACGTCGTACTGCTCGACCAACTGCCGGGCCCGGGCGACGCCCTCCTTGCCGCCGTAGAGAATCACCGCGTTGCTCGACGTGTTCGCAAAGATGTCGCAGGCCAAGGCGTCCTTCATCGCCTGGGGAATCCAGACGTTTGTCTTGGCCAGCGCCGCGTTCTGCTTGGCGAAAATGGGCTTGAGCGTCTGCACCACCGTGTTCGCCGCGGCGGTGTTCAGTTGGACGACATCCTGCACCGGCGGGCGCCACTCGCCGACGTCGATGTTGTCGATCGTCCGCCGAACCTCTTCGAGCAGGTGCTGCGGACCGCGGATGTACAGCACGTTGTTCTTGATGTCCGACACGATCGTCAGCCGCTTGGCCCGCTCCATCATCGGATCGACGGCCACCGCTTGACGGCGCTTCCCCCTTCGAGCCACCGCAGGCCCGGAGACCGGATACCACTGCCGCAACAGCGTCTGGACGTCGGCCGCCTTGGCGGCCTTCAGCTTCACCACCAGCTTCGGCTGGTCGCTTTCTCGCAAAGGCTTCTGGCCCTTGGCCAGCTTGTCGAGCACCTCCTTGAACAGTTCGTGCTCCTTGGCCAATCCGGTCAGCTCGATCGTGGTCTGCCCACTGATCTGCGTGCCATAGGTGTCGGAGAACTTCGTCCGAAACTCGTCGAGCACCTCGAACGGCGTCCAACCGGGCGGCACCTCGATGTGCGTCAGACAGACGTCGTAGGGGTCCAGGTGCGCCGCCTCGAACTCCGCAAACGTCTCGAACATCTTCTCCGGCGGAATCCTGCGAACCAAATCGGGCATGTTTCCCACGATGAGATAGCCGTCCTCGCGCTGGATGACGTAGCTGCTGAGCGGCTGCTGTTGGAGAAGCCAGTTCAGCTTGTGCAGCGCTTCGATAAACGACAGCTTCTCGCTGCTGCGATAGGTCAGATTGCCCGTCATCTCCCCGGAGATGTTCACCAACGGCAGCCCGCTGACCCTCGAAAAGTCCGCCAGCACGTCGGGCCAGGGAGTCTTGTCATACTCAAACCGATACGTCTGCGTTTCGGGGTCCGGCGGCTCGGTGGTAAAGACAAGCGTAGTTTTCGTATCCGCCACCGCCGACTTGGCGGTCGCGGCCTGATCCGTCGGGGCGCCCCCGGCCGGCTTGGCCGGAGGTTTGACCCCGGGCTTCACCCCCGCGGGCGGTTTGACCTTGGGGCCCGCAGACTGGACCGGCGGTCGCGCTGCCGGGCGGACCACCGTCCGAGGCTTCTGCGCCGCAGGGATGCCATGGCCGTCGCGCCGCACATCGGTGACAGGCGGCTTGAGATTCGGCCGAACCGGAGTCTTGCCTGGCGCGGGCCCGGCCTGTTTACCCATCCTCATGTGTGGTGGCCCGGTGCGGCCGATCATGGGGTGACCCGGACCCTGCCTGGGCGTCAGGAAGGACTTCGTCGGTCGAGAGGTGGCCCCAGACCCCTTGCGAGGAATCGGCTTTTTGGCCGCAGGCTTGCCCTTGCGTAGCGACGCCATCGCCCGGCGTCTGGCCTCCGCCAGCTTCGCCCGCTGAGCGGCGCTTTGCGTCGTCGCCCTGCGACCCTTCGCCGGCCTGGCCTTCTTGATGACGTAGCTGGTCTGGGCCCGCTTTTCTTCGGACGGCTGGGACCTGGGTTTCTCCTCCTTGGGTGGGCGCTCAGCGCCCAGCGCGGCAACCACCATCACCAAACAAGCCGAAAACAAAAGCCCCCCGATCACGCGACCTCCCCAGCGTGCCCATGGACCTCGGGATGACATCATCGTTGCACCTCCCATTTCGGCCGCACGATCCTTCTCAGTGCCCGCACCCCAACGGCCGTCATCCTGCCCGACCAACGGCGTCCCGCGCCGAGATTCGCAACCAAAAAGCTATTGCCGTGTCCACGCATCAATCGCCGCCGCCAACTGCGACTCTTCCCGAACCTTCAGCGGGACCCGGTCGGTAAAACTCTTTCCCAATGGATAAATGTAAAAATGGCCGCTCGGCATCTTCACCACCCCGCCCAGCGGATGCACCGCCAACAACGTCCCGGAGTCGACCGCGCCCTCTTGCCCCGCGGTGATGATCTTTCGCTCGTTCGGCCCGCTCACGATCATCTCCTGCGCACCGCGGTAGGTCCACAACCCGCTCACCGTGTACCTGGGGTCCGGGGCCGGATCGACCGGCGACGCCGGCCCACCAGCAGCCGCCACCGCCACCGCCGGCTCGACCGGAATGGTCAACACCTGCTTGCCGGCCGCGGGTTTGTAGGTCCCGCCCTGCGCCGGCTTCTGTGATTTGTATCGCGCCGTCACCTGAACCTGCTTGGCCTCCCACTGACCCACGTCCTGCACCTTGCCGGGTTCGATCAGCATCGTCGGCGGACGAATCTGCTTGTTGTCCTTCGTCGTAATCACCACGTCGAGCAACACCTCGTGGCTGTCCTGGTTGTTCACCGCCAGCGTCACCACCTTCGCCGGCGGCTCCGGTGAGTGCGTCGCCACCTGATACACCCAGTTCTTCTGCTGGTTGAAGTCGAACCGCTTAGGCCCGAAAGCCTCGCCGTCGGCGTACGAGCCGGTGATCTCCACCACGTCCCCCTTCTCGGACACCGGCTTCTGACTCTTACCCGCGACGGTCTCGTATAGTTGCTTCCGCAGCTTGCCCTCCCAGAAAAACTTCACCTCCAAGGCGACCGTCTTGTAGTCCTGGTTATCCACCATGACCAGATTCGTCGGGGCCGGCACAAACGACCGAAAGATGTTCCGCTCGGACAGGACCAGATACCGGCCCTCCTCGGGAAGGTCCTTGCGATAGGGCGGCAACGACGCCAGCCCCTCCGCCGGCATGGTCGTCGCCCCGGACGCTCGCTTGATGTCAGCCCGAGCAATCCGCGGCAGGACCGGCGTCTCCACCGTGAACGCCAACTTCACAATGTTCCGCCCCACCTTCGGCCCCAGCGGCGTGATCGTCAGCCGGGTGATCTGGCACAAGTACGGCGTCTGATAAATGTCTCGCAAAAACTCGACCGCCCTCTCATACGGGCCCACCGCCGAAACCCCATAGGCCACGGTCGTGATCTTGGTCCTGCTGCCGATCTTCTTGCCCGTCCGTGGCTTGAAGTTCGCCGAATCGAACCCGTGGCGCAAGGCGATGTTTTTCAGATCCGCTCCGAGCAATTCCTGGGCCTCGGCCGAGTCGAAGGAGAACGTGCGGACCGCATCGCCCAGCCACGCCTGCGACAGCCCTTTCTCGGTCCGGATCAGCTTTTGCAGCTTCTTCTCTCTGTTCAGTCGCGAAACGTACGCAGCCTGCGCGTCATGCGATGGATCGATGAACACCAACTTCACGACGTAGAACAACGCCAAAACACCAAACAGCGTCCCAACGATGATCGCAAACTTGTTCTCGCGCGGGTTCATCGCAGCCGCCCCCCCTTCCCAGCCGCCGCAGGCTGAGGCTTGGTCTGCTCCGCCCCTTCAAGATGTGATCCTTTGTCGTTCGGCGCGGTCTCCTCCTCGGCAGTCGGCTCCGCATCCACCCGCGGCGCTGCGCTTTTCCTCAGCGCCGGCCGCAATGGAATCTGCGCCGCGATGCTCGTGTCGAAACGATACACCTCGCCCGGACGCACCATCCCGATCCGAGTCTCCTGTCCGGCAGTGACCTCTTTGAATCCCAGGTCACGCAGCGCCGCGCTTTGTCGGCTCACCGTGCCCAACTGCGCCGTTCGCAGCTTCAGCTTCAAGGTGCTGGTCCGCAGCGCCGACTTCCGCCGCGGCCGCGTCTCAAAATCCAAACGGGTCACGAGCGCCTCCGCCTCCGGCGGGAAAACCTCCGTCACCGTCGCCAAAACCTCCGGCCAGTATTGCTCCGATCGCTTCCAGTCATCCACAGCCTTCACCTGCTTCTTAAAGGCTTTGATGGCTTTCCCACGTTTCTTATCGACCGCAATCCGCGCATCCAGGTCCGACACCTTGTCCCACTTCGGGCCAATGAATCTGATCCGAAACGTCACCACCGCGGCAATGAGCAAGACGGCCGTCAAGATCGCCACCGGGGCCCGGCGGATTCGCTGGGCCCGGCGGCTGACCGGCTTCTTGGGATCCAAAAAGTCGAACGCCCCCAGCCCTCGGCGGGCCTGACGCATCGCCAGCCCCAGCACCGCGCTGAACCCGCGCAGTTCGCGGCCGCGTTGCGGCGAAAGGCCAAATGTCTGATCCGGAGAAAACAACCGCGCCGGCGCCGCAAACCGACCGGCCAACGACTCGGCCAGCTCCGGTTCCAGGCCGGTATCCCCGCACACCACGATCTGATCAATCTTCACCGACGGATCGGTCGCCCGCTGGGCCTCGAACGAGCGGATCACATCGACCACCAGCCGGCCGACCACCTCGCGCGTCTGCTCATTCGGTTCCAGATCGTCAAGGCGCGTCGCCGTCATCCGACTGTCCGAAACGTCCTGCGAATTGGCGCGATCAAAATCCGGCAAGACCACCGACGCCGCCCGGCTAAACGTCAACGCCCCCGATTGAACAATGTCGATCTCAGTCAGCAGCGGACCGACCTCCACCACCAGCATCGACTTGTTGCGGTCATCCGGCAGGCTGGCCAAAACCGCCAGAAGATTGGCATGGGGACGCAGACCGATTTGCTCGATCGTTAGCCCGGCCTCACGGGCCATGTCCCGGTAGAATGCCAGATCGTCGTTCCGCACGGCGGCCACGAGCACGGGGCAGGGCGACTTCGGGTCATACGCGCAGCAAATCGCAAAGTCGATCGTCGCCTTCTCCGCGGCAAACGGCAGTTCCTTGACGATCTGGAACTGAACGACCGCCGCCATTTCGTCTTCAGGCGTCGGCGGCAGGTTCAGCGTATTGAGCACCACCTGCTCCCGCGGCACGTTCAGCACCACGTGCTTCGCACCGATCCGCGCCTGACGCATCGCTTCCCGAAGAAACGCACCCAGCGATTCGGCCTGATCCGTTGACACCTCCGCCGGGATCGGAACCGACACCACCTTGAGCAGCTCCACGCCGTCGGCGCGCAGCCGGACCATCGCCATTCGCAAATGACGCGCGTCCCAGTCAATCGACAGGAGCTTCTTGCTGCCCAGTGTCAGTGCCATCTCTACAAGTCTCGATTCACCTTTTCCAAATCCGACGGGCCGTACCACCCGTACTTGCCTCGCATCAGCCGCATCTCATTTCGATCGATTCGCCAGTGCCCGACGCTCTTCGCCGTACGGGTTGTAAGCCACCCCAAGACTGTCCAAGTTTCGGTAGTACAACACCTGCGGAATCGGTCCTCGCATCTGGATCACCATCATGATCCGCGAGATGACCCCGATGTGATCCGCATAGCCCACCGACTCGACCCGATACACCGACGCCTTGGTCGTGATCCGTGGTAAAATCTGGCGGAACTTGTTCTCATCCAAGACGCCCTGCGTGAGCAACCACGCCGGCGTCGACTTATCCTCGCTGCGCAGCTCCTTCCGGGCCGCCACCATCGCGTCCACCTCCGCTGGGCTGATCCCCTCGATCGTTGCCAACACCTCACGCGGCGCGGTGCTCACGTTGATCCGCCCCTGAAAAAACGGTGATGGATTCACCGTCAACCGATCGAGAATCACCGGCAAATCGTCGTAGGTCCCCGGCGGCTCCACGTCCGTGAGATTCCGATACGTCGGAACGTTGCCGGCACCTTGATTCTCGGACCTGCCATTTGCACCGTTTTGATCGGTCAAACCCCCCCGGCCACCCCCAGCATTTCCGTTATCGGGCTGAGAGGTTGCCCCCAACCCGCTTGCCTGTGTTGTCGCTTGGGAGGTGGCCTGGTTCTGCTGTGAGTCCGACGCATTGCCCGCAGGCTCCGGCGGCGGCGGCGCCGGAATGAGGTTCATAACACTGTTAAACCGGGCCCCACCAGACCGAACCCCGATAATATAGTTGATAAGGTCGCCGCTGATCTGGGCCTCTTGGAGCCTGCTCTGCAACTTGTCCAAATCCTGCATGTTGAGATTGACCCGAGGCGAGTTCGTGCCCGTCGTGTCCATGTCCTGCGACCACACCGTCAAATATGGCGCCACCCCGCGAAACAGCTTCCCGTCCCCGTTGTCCGGCGGGAATGACGTATCCCCGTCGTCTTCATTGGGGTCCAACAGGCCGTTCTGGTTGTAGTCCTCGCCGAAAACCACCCACGCCGTAAAACCCCGCACCAGCAAGAGCTCCTCCACCGTGGAAAATGGCGCCGACTTGGCCCGATACGGAGGGTCCAACGCCTCGTAATAGTCATCCTTGGCCCCACCAGGCCGCGCTTTGTTCCCCGGCGACCGCCAATCCAGCAAGGAATGCACCAGGTCGTCGATGGGTGCAACCTGGAATTGATCAGAGTTCGGCGGAATCACCTGCAAGAACAGTTGGAAGAGCTGTTGGTCGGTCGCTACGTTCAAATCCAGCCGCGAACACTCATCCGTGATCCCATACCGCGTCTGCTTGGGATCATCAAAATTGGGCGCGTACAGCGTGTATCGCCACGCCGGCTTGGCCGAGGCGTCATACGTCCGGGCATCCGACCGCTGCTGAAAAGTGGCACTGCCCACGTCGCCCTCTTGCCCGAGCACCAGGGCCGCGTGGTAGGCGTCAGGGTTGTCAAACCACGAGTCCACGTCCCCGGGCGTCTCTCGCAGCGTGACGATCGCCCGCTGAACCCCCGCCTCCGCCGCCATCCGGGCCTGGAACTCGTCGGTCTGGGCAATCACCGTTTTCAGGTGCGCACTGACCATAAAGGTGTAGCTGGCCGCCAAAAGCGCAAGAAGTGCCACCATGACCAACACCACCAGAAGGATCAGCCCCCGACGGCGGACAACTATGTTGTTGCAATAACGTAACTTCATGTAAAACATTACATTACACTACGTTGCGGACTCTGTTGCACTTACGACCCACTGCTCTTGCCGATCCGAGATCGCCGCTGGGCCCGCTGCATCCGCGAGCCGAAAAACGCATCCGCCTGCGGCAGCCGAACTACCACCGAATAGCTATCCGGCGAGTACGGTTCAGGCTCGGAAACCGTCAAGTCGGCATTGGTATCCTTCAAGTCCTTGTTCTCCTCCTCCGGCGGTGGCAGTTCGGCATAGCCCACCGTGATCTCCACCGCCTGCGGCAGAGAATTTCCCTGCTGGCCCGCCGGATCGTTCCCGATATCCCACTTGTCCACCCAATCCACCCCGTCGAAGTAGCGAAACCGCACGTACTTCAACTCCGATGAAACCAGATCCAAATCCACCGATTCGGCCTGATTGGCGAATTGATTCGTCTGGTACAGCGTCTTGACCTCACGCCGAACCAGCCCCATCGGCGCGTCGGCCTCTGTGCCGTCCGGATAGGTATGCCTCTTGTCGGGGTCGTACGCCAGGTAATACTGCACCTGGCGGATGTCCGACTCCGCCGGAAAAGGCACATCCTTCACCGAAAGCCGCTTGAAGAGCTACTTGTCCGGAATTACCACCGTCTGGATGGTCAGCAATCGGTCCGTGCCGCTGATCCCCGGCCCCGCAGCGTTGACGAACCCATTGGCCGCACGGATTTCCTCGGCCATGCGTTGGGCGATATTGCGAGCCAGGTATCCCGAACGCACCGTCTCCTGCACCACATCCCTCGTCCGCAAGATGGTGTCGTAAAAGACAAACAACATCACCGAGACCAGAACCATCAGCCCCAGCGCGAGGAGGAGTTCCAGCAGGGTGAACCCCCGACGCCGACGCCCTGCTCGCGGAAGGTGCCGCCTCATCGCCCACCCCCCCGCCGACCGCCGCGGGGCCGACCGCCGCTCTGACCGCCACCGCTCGGCGGCCCACCGCCCAGGCTACTGCCGGCACCCGGCCCGCGATTGCTGCCGCCACCCTGGCCGCCCCCGCCCGCACCGCGATTGTTGCCGCCTGGGGGACCACCCAAACCGCCGCCCTGTTGCCCGGCCAGGTTTTGCAAGCCGCTCAAATCCCCGCTCTGCGCCGCCTGGATCAGTTGGTCGATTTGCCCCTGGGCCAGATTCGCCCCAAACGCCTGGATCAGCGTCGGCAACAGGTCCACCAGTGTGTCAAGGTCCAACTGGGCCAGCGAACGCGGATCGAAGTTCGTCGGATCAAGCACCTGCGACCCGCCGGGAATCGCGTCGGTCAACTGTTGAATCTGATCCTGGTCCAGCCCGAAGTCCTTCTCGAAATCAATCCCCCGCGGCTCGGCCCGCTCAACCCGTGTCGCCAGGATAAGCTGATGTTCATCCTCCGAACCGTCCGGGTCGCCCATATAAATGTTCAGGTCCACGTCCAGCAGGCCCTTGACCCGGTCCGCCGGGTTGACCTCCATCCGCCAGGACATCCCGGGAATGGACTCATCCCCAAACCAACCGGACTGCTCCCGGTCCGTCAGGTCCAGCAGGCCCGTGTCCATCTCCGCGACCAACTTCTCGGTCATCAGCCGCGCCCGGGTCATCTGCTCGGCGAGTTCGACGTGCTGCTGCCCGTTGTGGAACGCCAGCCCCACCACCGCCATCGCCACCAGGAGGATGCCCAGCGAAATGACCACTTCCAAGAGCATCACCCCACGGCGCAAAGCCCCACCGGCCCCCAGATGTCCGGTACCAACATGAGATGGCAATCGCGGAGTCGTTCGGCTCATCCTGCACGCTCCCTGCCGAGAGCCCCGGAGCTCTCACGCACTGATACCCCCCTTATACCCTTGACCGGGCCGTCCGTGGCAGAAGCCGAGAGGAATCAGAACAGGATGGATGGCGAACCAATAAAAAACGTAACCGTTGAACAGATAAGATGTTATCACTGGATGCCCGCCGGATCGGGTCCGCGAATCAAGGCCTGCGATTTGGCGACCACGCAGCAGCGTCTAACCGCCCCCCCCACGCCCCAGGGTCTTGCGGATGTTCTGCCGCTCTTGATCGGTCAGATCACTGTTATTCAGGGCTTGGTCCAGGTCAGAACTGCCATTGTCCGCATCGGCTTGGTTTCCCTGCTGATCGCCATCTCCCCGGCCGCTCTGGACTGGATTGCCCGTCGACGAGCCGCCCAAGCCATTCTGATCGCCCTTACCACCGCTGTCCCCCGCCGCGGCACCGGGATCGAGCGCACCCCCCAACCCCGGCAGCCCGTTGGCCGCATCCTGACTCGATCCACTCGCCCCACGGCCCCGGTTGCCAACCCCCAAGCCCGTCCCCGGCGAGCCGCCCGAGGCAAATCCACTGCCCGAGTCACTGTTCACGTCGATGGACAGGTTCGAGACATCCGTCTGGTCGGGCAGTTCCAGCTTTTCCCGAGCAATGTAGAAACTCTCGTCGGCCAACTGGGCCTCGGTCACCTGCTCCCGGACCTCCGCCAAGCCGGTCCGCCCGTCCAGAATGACCCAAAGCTGCTCGTCCTTCTCCTCTAACGGCTCCTCCGGCGGCCGCTTCGAGACGATGATCGTCGCCCACGAAGTCGATCCATCCGCCTCGAAAACAATCGGCGGACGATTCTCGTCGATCGGGTCCTGGCCCGTGTCCATCTTGCTCTGGGCCGCCCCGGAATCAAACTCGCTACTATCCGCCGCCTCACTGTCGGATTGGGTCTGATCTTGGTTCTGGCCCTGCTGCTGCCCCTGATCTGCATTGGTGTTCAACGCCAGCGGCTCGAGGTATTCCGGCCGGCCGGGCCTGATCTCGTGAACCTGCACACCCGCCAGCAGCATCGGCTCCCGCGCCCACGGCGATGGCAGCGGATCCCACTCCCCGGGACGCAGGATCGGGTCCGCCTCATACTCGATGTATGGCTGCTGCTCCTCGGGGGCAAATCGAACGCGCACCCGGCGATGCTGCAACGCCGCCTCCGACCGCGCCATAAAAAGCATGTCGCGAACGTGACCCGCCGACTCCGGCACCTCCGCCGCCGTGATCTGGTTCTCCAACGCCGGCCACGCAAAACCGGCCAGCAGCACCAGCAACGCCAAAACAACCAGAATCTCCAACAGCGTGAACCCACTGGCACGTCTGTAGCACCGGGTTCCAACCGGCGACCCGACTGTGGTACCGGTTACCAACCGGTGGGGCCATCCACAGAACATACCACGGGCGCTATGTTGCAAGGGTCGGGCCAATGGGTCGAATCCTGTCATGGCCTAGCCATTCGTATTGCGATCGCTTTCCCAGTTGGTGATGTCGTCCTCGTTGCCGTCGATCCCGTCGGGGCCCATGCTCCACAGATCGACCTGGCCGGGATTGTGTTCACCCTGGGGATCGTATTGAAAGTCGCGGCCCCAAGGGTCCTTCAGACCGCTGACGTCCTTGATGTAAGGGCCTCGCCACTTCTGGGCGATGTCCTCATCCGACGGCTTTTCGATCAGTTCCTTCAACTCCTCGGGAAACTGACCCACGTTGACCTTGTACAGGTCGATCGACTGCGAAAGGGGGCCGTTCGGACCGATCGCCGCCTTGGCCATGTCGATCTTGGCCTTGTCCGCCTGCCCCGTCAGCGCAGGCACGACAAACGCCGCTAACAAAGCCAACAATCCCACCACCAGCAGGATTTCCAACAGGGTGAACGCCCTGCGCCCCCTGCGAACGCCAAACCTCCTTCTTGCCGGATACATATCTACAATCTCCTTCAAATTTGAGGAACAACCGACGCCTCGCAAAACCATCCGCCTATCCCATTCTATCTGACCACAAACGATTCGGCAGCCAATATCCGCTCAACCTCCACCACACCCCCCCCCACCAGCCCGAAGCGCTAGCGAGGCCCCCAGCGTTAAGGCCGCCTCTACTTGATCCCCCCCGCACTCATCGTCAGAATCGGCAGCAACAGCGCAATGGCAATGATCGCCACAATGCCCGCCATCCCCACCAACAGCAGCGGCTCCAACAGCCGCACAGCCAGGTCGATCTGCCGCGAGGTCCGCGCCTCATACGAATCGGCGATCGTCACCAGCACGTTCTCCAAATTGTTGCTCTCCTCGCCCACCGCAATCATGTCGACGATGTCCAATGGGAACAACCCGCTCTTGCCCAGCGGCACAGACAGCGAGGCCCCCTTTCGCACGCTCTCGGTCGCCCCCTCGATGACCTCCTCCAACAGAACGTTGCCCGCCGAATCCCTGGCGATCTTCAAGGATTGCAGGATCGGCACGCCGTTTCGCAGCAGCGTCCCCAAGATGCGGCAGAACCGACAGATGCCGACCAGTTTGATGATGTTTCCAAACAAAGGCAGCTTGAATTGCAGCCGACTCAAAGTGGCCTGTCCGGTCTTGCTACGAAGCAACCCCACCACCATGACCACCAGGACTACCCCCACCCCAACAACCCACAGCCCGTGGGCCTTGAGAAAATCGCACGCCGCGAAAACAAGCCTCGTCAGCACGGGCAAATCTCCGCGAAGAAAATCTCGAATCTTCGGCACCACCACCACCAGCAGAAAAGTGACGATCCCCGTGCCCACCACCAGCAGGATCAGCGGATACAGCATCGACCCGATGACCTTGTTCCGCAGTTCGTTCTGCCGCTCAGTAAAGAGAGCGATGCGGGTGAGGACCTCCTCAAGGAACCCGCCCTTCTCTCCCGCACGGATCATCGCCACGTGCAGCGGGCTGAAGGCGTTGGGGTGCTTGTCCATCGCATCGCCCAGCGTCTGCCCGCTGGCCAAGTCCTCCCGCACCTCGTGTAGAACCTCCTTCAGCACGGTATTGGACGTCTGCTTGTGCAACACGTCGAGCGAGCGCAACGCCGGCACCCCCGCCCGCAGAAGGTCTGAAAACTGAGAATAAAACACCGCCGCCGTGGTCGGCCGGACCCGCTTCTTGCCCCGGCCCACGGCCCGTGCCGCCTTGCCGCCCTCGTGGATCGCCACCGGAAACAGGGCCTGCTCGTCCAGGCTGCGCAGGGCCTGCTGCTCGCTGTCGGCGGCCACCACCCCGGTGATCGTCCGCCCCTCTGCATTGCGTGCGGTGTAAGAGAAGCTCGGCATACTCACGACCCCGGGACCACTGAAGGCCCGGCTCAACAAGATTCAGAAGCCCTATCGGCTCGTAACCCCATAGATGATAAACGATTAGGGCCAATCAAGGGCACACTGTCCCCCACCAGAGCCCCCAGCGCAGGTTTATACCGCAAACCGACCGCCCAATTGCGGGGCCGTGACACTTTAGGCGGCGTCCGCAGCCAGAACCTGATGCAAGGCGGACGCTGCTGGCGGCAAACCGCCGGCTTCC
>Ga0114931_10007070_pt1 | contig 13747 bp, 10 predicted proteins | sample 2SBtaG_FD_89579 | JGI IMG/M metagenome (GOLD analysis project Ga0114931, IMG submission 89579) | Deep subsurface microbial communities from Kolumbo volcano to uncover new lineages of life (NeLLi) - 2SBTROV14_V59a metaG | ecosystem: Environmental > Aquatic > Marine > Volcanic | place: Kolumbo...
CGCGAAACTGCGGCGAAAGATTCCGCTCCCGATCGTCAGGATTCCACCGAGCGGAAAAACCAGGACAGCGACATACAGCACCGCCGCCGCGGCGCGATTCCGGACTCGCGTCGCGAGCAGCAATCCCACCGCGGCAAGCGCCGCCGTCACGGGTCCGATCGGCGGATGACCGATCGAGCTGGTGCCGTCGTCGAGGTCGAGCCGTCCGCCGACGAACATCCCGCCGAGCCATTCACCGGCGCGCTGGGATAGCAGCCCGAGGCGCCCCGTCCAGTCGGTCGCCTGCCAGACGTCGGAGCCGAGCAGGGAAGCGGCTCGGTGATGATAGAAATAGGCCTCGGGATACTCGAGCGCGAACATCACCATCGGCACTGTCATCAGCGCAACCACCAACCAGAACAGCACCGCGCCACGGCGTGCTTGCGAGCGCGCCGCGGGCGCCCGGCCGAACAGATCGACCGCAAACACCGACGCCAGCACCGGCAAGGTGATCACGTAGGCGTTGTATGTGTAGACGCCGAGCCCGGCGACCAGACCCGCGAGCGCGTAGAGCACCTCGCGCTTTCTCTCGCGCGCGGCGAACAACACCCACAGGGTCGCCGCGAAAACGCACGGCCAGGCACCCACCATCAACCCGGTGCGGCTGAGATGAAGGTGCCAGCGCATCACGGCGAGCAGAAACGCGGCAAAAAAGGCGACTGTGGGATCAAACATCCGGCGCGCCGCCAGGTAGGTGAAGACGACCGCTCCAACCCCGATCAGGGCCATCGCCAGACGGACCGAAAACACCGACGGCCCGAGCAGCGAAATCACCGCCGCGACAAAGTACAGCGGCCCGGTCGGTTGGCCCAGGCCGCTCGGGTATACATAGGGCCCGATCCAACCTTCGTCGAGAATCCACAGCGCGTCGAGCCCGGTCAGGGCTTCGTCGCCGTGGAACCCGTAGGGAACCCGATCGAGGTGCCAGACCCTCAGCGCCAACGCGAAGAACGCCAGGAACAGCATCGGAGCGGCTCCGACGAGAACCGGGTGGAGGTGGAAACGGCTCGGCAAGCGCATGGCGACTTGCGGTACTTCGCGCCGATGTGGCCGCACATTGCAAGCCGCACCGCACCCGAGATGCGGACTCGCTCATCGCGAAACATCCCACGCGAGACGTGCGTGCGATTCGCGGTGGCCCCCTACGGGCCGCTCTCTACCGCTCTCTACCGGGTGACACGAGGGGCCCCGTCGGCTAGCTTGCGGCGTTCATGCAAGACGACGCCGCCGACAACGAACGCAACGTCATTCTTCTCAGCGGAGCGGGCCACTTCAGCACACACTTCTTCGAGCTGATGTTTCCGACCCTCGCGGTACAGTTGGCGAGCGATACCGGAACGCCTTTCCAGGACGTGCTCGGCTGGAGTTTTCTCGGCTATCTGTTCTTCGGCCTCGGCGCCCTGCCGTTCGGATTTCTCGGCGACCGGCTCGGCGCTCGCGTTTTGATCGTTACCGGAATCGCCGGGATGGGCGTATTCGCGATCGCCGCCGGCGAGTCGGAAACCGGCACCGCTCTGACGATGTGCCTGGCCGGGATGGGCATCTTTGCCAGCATCTACCATCCCGTCGGGATGAGCCTGATCTCGCGCACCATCGCCCGCCGCGGCCGCGCTCTGGCCATCAACGGAATCTTCGGCAACGTGGCCATCGCCCTGACCCCGGTCGTCACCGCGACCCTGTGTTCCACCTTCGGCTGGCGCACCGCGTACTCGATCGTCGGCTACGCCGCGTGCGCACTGGCAGTCGCCTGCGGATTCCTGCCACTCGACGAAAGTAGAACCATCGAGCCGCCCGACCCCGCGACGACAGATCGACAACCGTTCCGCGCGAGCAACCTGTTCGTGGTCCTGCTCATCGCATCCGCCCTGGCCGGGATCTCCTACCGCGGCAACACCATCCTGCAGCCGGCCTACTTCGCGCAGAATGTCGACCAGATGAGCTTCGGCGCAACGACCTCGCTGGTCTATCTGTTCGGCATCGGCGGCCAGTACCTCGCCGGCTTCCTCGCCGACCGGCGCGATCTGCGCTGGCTGTACTTCGGATTCCACGCTCTCTCCCTACCCGCCCTGATCGCGATGGCGATGCTCACCGGAATCCCGCTGGTCGGCGCGGCGATGATCTTCGTGTTCTTCTCACTGGGCATGCAACCAATCGAGAACAGCCTACTCGCACACGTGACCCCTGCGCGCTGGCGGTCGACCGCCTACGGCGCCAAGTTCGTGCTGACCTTTGGCGTCGGCGCGTTCGCCGTGCGGCTGGTCGAGTGGGCCGAGGTCGAGGCGAACCTCGCCTTCGCCATCGTCTGCATGGCGGGCGTCGTGCTGGCTCTACTCTGCGTCATCTCGGTCTTTCTCGCGCTGAGCGTGGGGCACGAGTTCCGCACCCATCCGACGCGACCAGCCGAGCCCTTGCCAACCGGGAGCGTCTAGTAGCGCGCGCTTGCACCACCGCATGACGACCGCTACGCCTGGAAAGAATACGGAGGTCACCGATGCCCCATGCACACAACCGATCGCGGTCGTTTCCATCGCTCCTTCTCGCCGGAATCCTCCTGCTGTATTCTGCCAGCGGCGCGTTGGCCGGCGGCGATTGGAACGATTCGGCGGTCGACTGGAAGGGGTACGAAACCGGCCTGGCCGAGGCGGCGAAGAGCGGCAAACCCGTTTGTCTCATCTTCTACACCGACTGGTGCCCGCACTGCGCCAAGTACAGCAATGTGTTCCACGACGACAAGGTGATCGCCAAAGCGAAGAGCTTCGTCATGATTCGACTCAACAAGGACAAGAACGCCGAGCTCAGTAGTAGGTACGCTCCGGACGGCGAGTACATACCGCGAACGTTCTTCCTGAGCTCGCACGGCGAGGTGGACGATTCCATCAAGGCGCCACGCGACAAGTTCCAATTTTTCTACAACCCCGAGTCGCCGGCGGAGTTGCTGGTGGGGATGGACCGCGCGCTCGGGAAGAACTGACGCAGGGCTGCACCGGGCACGCGCGGATACAAACGATGCGGCGAAGGAAGGAACACCCCGCAGCGGCGCACCTGGTGCACGCCTTCGATTCGCCGGCGCGTATCGCGGCCGAGGGGCCGCGCACCCTGGTCCGCGGCAGCGGCGCCTACGTGTGGGATTCGGCGGGTCACAAGTACCTCGACGCTCTGTCCTCGCTGTGGAACGTGTCGGTCGGACACGGCAGGCGCGAGATCGCCAGTGCCGTCGCGACGCAGATCCGGCAGCTCGCCTATGCTCCCACGCTGCTCGGATTCTCGTCCGAGCCGGCCCAGCAACTGGCGGCTCGCATCGCCCGCTGGACGCCGCGCGGACTCGGTCACGTTCTCTTCACCTGCGGCGGATCGGAGTCCAACGAGTCGGTCATCCGCCTGGCACGGCTGTACTGGAAGCTGCGCGGTCACGCGCAGAAGACCGGTTTCGTCGCGCTGAGTGGGGCGTACCACGGCTCGACCACCGGCGCCGCATCGCTCACCGGGCTGGAGAAGTTCCACCGCTACTTCGAGCCGCTCATGCCTGGGGTCGAGCGTATCCCGCGAGCACACTGCCACGGCTGCGAGCTGGGCCTGAGCTTCCCCGACTGCCAGCTCGCCTGCGCCGACCGGCTCGAGAGAACCATCGAACGCGTCGGCGCCGAACGCATCGCGGCGTTCATCGCCGAGCCGATCCAGGGCGTCGGCGGCGTCATCATTCCCCCGGCCGGCTACTTCGAGAGAATCCGCGAGATCTGCGATCGGCACCAGATCCTCATGGTCGTCGACGAGGTCATCACCGGCTTCGGCCGCACCGGCAAACGCTTCGGGATCCAACACTGGGACGCCGTCCCGGACATGCTGGTCTTCGCCAAGGGCGTCAGTAGTGGCTACATCCCGCTCGGCGGAGTCGTCCTCAGCGATGCACTCTATGACACCTTGATCGATGCCGGAGAGGACTTCGCCCTGAGCCACGGCTACACGTACTCCGGACACCCGGTCGCCTGCGCCGCCGGACTTGCCACCCTCGACATCCTCGACAAGGAGAAACTGGTCGGCCGGGCCGCCAGGGTCGGGCGACGCATGGCGCGGCAGCTCGAGAAACTCCGCCGGCATCCGATCGTCACCGACGTTCGCTCGATTGGCATGATGGCGGCGATCGAACTCTCGCAAAACCAGGAAAACCCGGCCGATGGCCGGCCATTGCCTGCGTCGGTCAGCCCGGCCGAGCGCGTCCGCGACGCCGTCTTCGATCGCGGTATCATCATCCGCGCCAGCGGCGACGTCGTGGTGATGTGTCCGCCTCTCATCACCGCCGAAGAGGACATCGATCGCATGGTCAGCGCGATCGACGACGCCGTCGCCGACTTGACCGATCGCCAGTGAGCCCGGATCATTCGCGCCATTCCACCGAGTCCAAAATGTCCCGAGCTTCGAATCACTCCGCTGCCCACCTGCCGGAGACCCTCACGTGACGATGCGTCTGCTCTTGGCCGCGGTCGCCGTTGGCGCAGCCATGGCGGGTTGCACCTCGGAGCCGGAGTCGACCGGTCCGCCCACCGCGCTCTCCCGCGCTGGCGATCTCCATGTGGACAACGTTATCCTGATCAGCATCGACAGTCTGCGCGCCGATCATCTGGGCGTTTACGGGTACCGGCGGCCGACCTCGCCAACTCTCGACGCGTTGGCGGCGAGCGGCCTGGTCTTCGACCGCGCTTACAGCACGACATCGTGGACACTGCCTGCGCACACGGCGATGTTCACCGGCCTCGACGATCGGGCACACGGAGTCCGGCATCACAAGACCAAGGTCGCGGCCGAGATCCCCATCCTCGCCGAAGAGCTCGCCGAGCACGGCGTCAACACGATCGGCTTCTACTCGGGCCCCTACCTGCATCCGACTTTCGGTCTCGGACGCGGCTTCGAGCAATACTGGAACTCGAGCTCGGTGCTACCGAAGGACGCCAACCGGGCCGTCGGCCTCACTCATTACGCGAGCTTGAAGGACGTCACAAACCCGATCATCCTCGCCAACGTCCGCAAGTGGTTGGCCGGCGGTGGGCCGATCGGCGAGCGCAATTTCATCTTCATCCACATGTGGGACGTGCACTACGCCTACATCCCGCCCGAGCGTTACCTACAAATCTTCGATCCCGATTATGAGGGCTCAATCGACGGAACGGTGTTCCACAACAAGGCCGTGCGGGACGGCATGCCGCCGCGCGACCTCGAGCACTTGATCGCACGCTACGACGGCGAGATCCGCTACACCGACGACACCGTCCGGGAAATCCTCGATCTCCTCGAAGCGAAGGGCCTCCTTGCGAGCGCCGCCGTCATCGTCGTCGCCGATCACGGGGACGAGTTTTTCGAACACCACGGCAAAGGGCACCATCGCACGCTTTTCGAAGAGGTACTGCACGTCCCACTGATCATCCACATTCCCGGGCGCGCGCCCACACAACCGCGGATCGACAAGATCGTCAGCCTGATCGACATCTACCCGACCGCCTGCGGCCTGCTCGACGTGCCATGCCAGCAACTCGGCAACGCCAGCGAAAGCCTCGTCGAGTTTTTCACCAAGGGCAACGCTTTCGCATCGCGCAACGACGCGCTCGCCGACCTGACCGTGCCGGAGCTCCTGTTTCGGCACGACGGCATCGTCACGCCAGAAGGCAAGGTCGTGCGCTGGTTCAACACCGCCGATCACACCCTGCGTTTGGTCCGCGACGACCTGCCCGATCAGCCCCTACCGCCGACGGCTGCGCTCGGCGACGAACCGACACTCTTCTTCAGCCCTTCGAACCTCGTCGACGAGCAACACGGAGAGTTCGTCAAACCGGGAGCCGCGGGTGAAACGATCGCTCGCGTCGTCGAACGTCTGCACCGTCGCGCAAACGAGGCCGACCAGCTGCACGACCGCCTCGTTCCCTCTACGGCCGACAACACCACCGTCATCGACGAGCAAACGAAACAGCGCCTGCGCGCCCTGGGCTATATGAAATAACCCCTCAGCCTCGCCTTCGCCCAAGCCTACGAGCGAAGCGAGTTGAGAATGCTAGCCCTGCGACAACCCCGGCGTCTCACTCGTCGCAGGCGCCGCTTCGCTCTCCACCGAATCCCCCTCGAGCTGCGAGATATCGCGTACCGCGCCGCGCGCCGCGCTGGTGGTGAGGGCAGCGTAGGCCTGCAGCGCCGGCGAGACGACCCGGTCTCGATGTTCCGGCTTCCAGGCGCGCCGTCCGCGCGCGACCATCTTCACCCGCCGGTCGATGAGAACATCCTCGGCGACGTCGAGCACCATCTCGCGATTGGGGATGTCGATGCGGATCGTGTCTCCCTCTTGCACCAGACCGATCGTTCCGCCCTCCGCCGCTTCCGGTGACACGTGACCGATCGACAGTCCCGAGGTACCGCCGGAGAACCGGCCGTCGGTGATCAGCGCGCACACCTTGCCGAGATTCTTCGACTTCAGATAGCTCGTCGGATACAGCATCTCCTGCATGCCCGGCCCGCCCCGGGGGCCTTCGTAGCGAATCAGGACGACATCACCGGCTACGACTTGATCGAGCAGAATCGCCTGCACCGCGTCGTCCTGGCTCTCGAACACGCGCGCCGGTCCGGAAAACGTGAGCGCGTCCGCCCCGACACCGGCCGTCTTCACGATACAACCGTGCTCGGCGAGGTTGCCGAAGAGAATGGCGAGCCCGCCATCTTTCGAATACGCGTGCGCCATGTCGCGGATGCAGCCGTTTGCCCGGTCGACGTCGAGTTCGGGGTAGCGGCGGTCCTGGGAGAACGCCTCGGTCGTCGCGACGCCGCCCGGCGCCGCGCGATAGAAGTCCTTCACGCCCTCGTCGTCGGTATCACATACGCCCCAGCGACCAATCGCATCTCCCATCGTCGGCGAGTGCACCGTCGGCAGGTCGCGGTGCAGCAGACCGGCGCGATCGAGCTCGGCGAGGATGCCGATCACGCCGCCGGCGCGGTGCACGTCTTCCATGTGGTAGAGCTGGGAGCTCGGCGCCACCTTGCAAAGATTGGGAACCGATCGCGACAATCGGTCGATGTCGGTCATGGTAAAGTTCACACCGCCCTCCTGGGCGGCCGCGAGTAAGTGCAGCACCGTATTGGTCGATCCACCCATCGCGATGTCGAGGCTCATCGCGTTTTCGAACGCGCCGAACGTCGCGATCGAACGCGGCAGAACCGAGTCGTCGTCCTGCTCGTAGTAACGCCGGGTGATCTCGGTGATCAAGCGAGCGGCGCGCAGGAACAGCGCACGGCGGTCCGCGTGGGTCGCCAGCAGGCTACCGTTTCCCGGCAGCGACATGCCGAGCGCTTCGGTCAGGCAGTTCATCGAGTTGGCGGTGAACATACCCGAGCACGATCCACAGGTCGGACACGCCGAGCGTTCCATCGCCGCGGTCTCTTCGTCGCTGACGCTCGCGTCAGCGGCGACGATCATCGCATCGATCAGATCGACATTGCGATTTTCGCCCTTCCACACCACCTTGCCGGCTTCCATCGGTCCACCCGAGACGAACACCGCCGGAATGTTGAGCCGCATCGCCGCCATCAGCATTCCCGGCGTGATCTTGTCGCAATTGGAGATGCAGACCAGCGCGTCGGCGCAGTGCGCGTTGACCATGTACTCGACCGAATCGGCGATCAGTTCGCGCGACGGCAGGCTGTAGAGCATGCCGCCGTGACCCATCGCGATCCCGTCGTCGACAGCGATCGTATTGAACTCTTTGGCCACCCCGCCGGCCTCCTCGATCTCCCTCGCCACCATCTGGCCGAGATCTTTGAGGTGTACATGTCCGGGAACGAACTGGGTGAACGAATTGGCGACGGCGATGATCGGCTTGTCGAAGTCGTCATCGGTCATTCCGGTCGCGCGCCACAGCGCGCGAGCGCCCGCCATATTGCGGCCCTGCGTGGTCGTATGCGAACGGTATTTGGGCATGCGCGCCTCCTCGCGGCCATCCTGCACCCCGACCCCGGTGGCCGCAAGGTGGTCCTTCAGCCAGCGCATTCGCCCAGACCCGTGGCGTGGCGAGCAGGACTACGAGACCCTACTGGTCGGCAGAGGCATACGCTCAGGCACCAGCTGGGGACGGTGATCGCGCATCAACCAACGATCGACCGCGAACCGGTCAAAGCGATGGCGCAATGCTGCTCATGTTCTGTCATTCGACGGGCCGCCAGCTCAGACGTCTTCCTCCGGGTCGGCATATTCCACGACCTCCCCCGCGTCGCGCTTGAAGTCGTCCGCAATCTGCCCAATGACCTGCGCCAGGCTCATCGTCGTCTCGGTCTTCGGCCGGCCCCGCTGGGGCGGGGGTTTGCCAACATCGAAATATCTGACGACGCCTCGTATCGGACCACCGGGGACATCCTCTGGGACATAAAGACCGACGACCGACCAGTCGATGCGGTTGAGTTGCGTCGGGAGGCTGTAGTCGATTCGTCCGGTACGAGAGCGGAGGTTCGCCACCGTGCGCGCAAAGCTGGACCGGCCCGCACGGTCGACGGTTGCGTCCAGCGGAAGGTAGAACACCCCCACGACGAAGGCTCGTGGCTGGTACTCATGGATCGCGCGTACCTCGTCCTGGAGTTCGTAGAGACGATTCTTCAGATTCCTTCCGTAGTTGCCATCAGCGGGTGCAAAGTTCTCGGCCTTCAATGAAATAGCGACCTGGAGACCCGACGCGAGAGTAGACGCAATGACATCCACCTTCTTCTGCCCGCGACCACCCACACCGGTCAGTGATTCCTGACCCGATCCGTCGGCGTTCGGCCGGATTTCGAGGCGTGAAAACAAGACGTTTCCGCGAAGAGCGTTTGCGAAACCGACCGCACACGCATCTGCAAAGCGCTGCCCCCACTGGCGCTTCTCTTCCGTCGTGCCGGCGTCCGGTCTCGGTCCGGCAGCGTCTAGCGCCTCTAGCATCGCGTCGCTCGCGTCGAGGTCACGCCACATCAGTTGAGCGCCTTCATCAGTCGGGCCGTCAGCTCGGCCTCGTCCTCAGTTTCGCACTCCCACAGCACGAGTACGCGGTAACCCAGGGCGCGGAGTTGTTCAACCTTTCGACGATCTCGCGCAATGTTGGCAAGGAACTTTGCCTCCCAAAACTTGCGGTTGCGCGTGGGCGTCGTGGTTCGGACACAGCCTGGGTGGCGATGCCAATAGCAGCCGTGGACGAGAACGGCCCAGCGTCGCTTCCGATTCGCAATGTCCGGCGATCCCGGCAGATCGCGGTTGCAGATGCGATAGCGATGGCCAAGTCGGTGGAGGGCGCGGCGGACCGACTGCTCGGGCGTCGTGTTCCTTCGTCGGACCCGCCTGAGCCTCGCCGAGGTTTCCGCATCGACCACCAGCCCTCTCTTCGAGGGCTCGGGCGGCTCCGACTCCGGCTTACGTCGCCGCAACGGCTACAGCCATTGCACCAGAGCGACGCTTACGCGCTCGGGTGCAGGACGGCCCATCGGTGACCGCTACCATGGCGCGCATCCGTTCCAGGTGCGCCTCAACCGCATTGATGAACCCTTCGGGAAACCTCAGCGAGCCCATCGCCGCCCGCGACAGGAAGCCGGCGGTAGCTCTCACCGAGAGCGGCGTCGGTTCATACCGGAGGAAGTCGATCAGCGACGGGGTGACTTTGTGCTTCGGCCAAGCCGATACCTCGGCAATGTGTACTCCGTCGCCGAGGTTCCAAGCCGCGCGAGGCCAGGGACGTCCGGAGCGCAACGGCGGGTCCCAACTGGCGTCGTACGGGCCCGGAGCGGCGAGCCGTTCCCCGACCCAAGCCGCAGCATCAACGGTAACCGCGTTTCCCACGAGCTTCCAGCGGTGGGTCGCCCGCGTGACCTCAGCGGCGGGGATGGTCCAGTCCGCCGGGAATCCCTGAAGTCGCTCCGTGTCTCGGATATCGGGCTTAACCACGTCGCCCGTGGGCATCAGTATCGCGGGCGGGGAGGGGATTCCGATCGTGGAGCCGCCCTTCAGCGTCGGCACCGCATCGACTGCGGCGCCAAGGCCGCGGACTCCTTCAGTCCAGTAGAATCCAAACGCGCGATCTGGGCTGAACGACGGCAGCTCAGGTTCTCCTGCGTCATCGACGAGAAGCACATCTCTCGGATCGCCTTCGAGAGAGGCGAGAAAGAACACCCGCTGGCGACGCTGCGGGAGCCCGAAGGCACGCGAGTCCACCACGCGGTATGCCCAGCGATATCCAAGCCTCTCAAACTCGGCCACGATAACGCGGAGGGCACGCCCGCGACCGAGTTGGAGCATGAATGGAACATTCTCGAGAAGGACCCACGGGGTGCGCTGTTGCTCGAGCAATCGGAATACCTCACCGACGAGGCCCGAACGGGCACCGGAGATCCCCTCGGTCTTTCCAGCTTGACTGAGGTCCTGGCACGGGAAGCCTGCCGCCGCGAGTTCGGTCTCTGCTGGGAGCTTCTTCAGCGTGCGCACATCGTCGTGGTACAGCACGCCCGGAAATCGTTCCTCGAGGACCGCCCGCGCTCCGATATCATTCTCGCACAGGAGAACGGTCTCATGGCCAGCGCGATGGAGGCCGCGCTCAACTCCGCCGACGCCCGCGAAGAGCCCGGCAACCTTGAAGCTTCGATCCGGCTCCCGGACTCCTCGGTTCGAGCCGTTCGGCATCGACGGGCGTGTCCGCTTTACGAGCGAGAGCTGCTGCCCGTCAGCTCTCGTCCTGCCCTCGAGCCGCGTCGTCATCCACTCACCTCCAGCCCCGCACTGCCATCCACTCACAGTTAGCTAGTACACTCGGAATCGCCTTCAATAGCCTATAGCGGAGATGGGCGGCGACGTCACGCAAATAGGAGAACAAAAAGCGAATATATACCCACCAGACCATCGGTACAGGGTCCAAGCAACCTAAGTAACTAATTTTACTATATTAATCAGCTCATGGTGTGTGCCTTGGCGGATTTTCTGATCCGGTCACCGCGCCTCCCCAACGAGGCGACCTGCCCTCAGCCGGGTACCACCGTGCGTTCCTCGGCCAACCATATCGGAGATCGCGAGAGATCGATGAAATTACGTTCGTCGGCGAGCAGCGCCGCCCCTGCTTCACGCGCGTCGGCTGTGCTGAAGGCAGATTCGAGGGCGGCTCGGTCATCGAACCACAACTCGGCGACACCGTCATAGGGCTCGGGTCCGCCGCGACCAAGTCGCAGCACCTCGTTGAGATCATCGTGGCTGGTGTGAAGCTGGACGTAGCGGCGCGCGCCGATTTTCGCGGCGCGCTCCTTCACCAGCGGCGCGTGTGTCGTGTACCAGTACTGTTGGAACTCCTCGCGCGACAGCTCGCGGCGGCGGCGCAGGCAGAAGATGAGCTTGATCATCGGTTGCGGAGCATAGCACCGCATCTGGGTCTCCTACGACAGCTTCGAACCACGCAGAGGGCAAAATTGTTTCCGAAAGTACTGTGTCCGCGCCGCCGGATGCGGCCAACGACGCCCCCCGTTTGCTCTGCAACCGCCGCGCCGACATTGTATGACGATGTCGAACGACCCGCCGAAATGGCTGACCCGGACCCTGCAGACTCCTGCCCAAGAGGACCATCTCAGCGTCGGTGGATGCACGATCCACCGCATGATGTGGGGTCAACCACAGCAGCCCGGGTTGGTATTGGTGCACGGCGGCGCCGGCCACGCCCATTGGTGGAGCTTCCTGGCACCCCTGTTTCCGCAGTACCGGGTGGTTGCGCTGGATCTGTCGGGGCATGGCGACAGCGGTCGTCGGACCAAATACAGCCTCGACGACTGGACCGAGGAAGTACTCGCGGTCACCCACGACGCCGGCATCGACGGGCCGCCGGTGGTCGTCGGCCACTCGATGGGCGGGTTTGTCGCGACCGCGACCGCCGTGCGCGCCGACGCCGAGATCGCCGGCATCATCATTCTCGACAGCCCGATGGTGTCGGCCGACGCCGAGGTCGAAGCCGCCCGTCTGGGCAAGGCGTTCGGCGCTCCGAAGGTCTATCCGGACGTAGCGACGGCGATCAGCCGGTTCCGGACGGTTCCGCCGCAGGAGCACTACGACCCCCACATCTTCCGCCACGTCGCCGAGCACTCGCTGCGCGCGGTCGAGGGTGGCTACAGTTGGAAGTTCGACCCGGCGTTGTTCCACGCCGTCAGCCGGAGCTATGCGGCGCAGCTGCTGCCGCGGGTGAGCGGGCGTGTAGCGCTGATCCGTTCGGAGTTCGGCCTGGTCACACCCGAAGTCGGTGCAACGATGTACGAAGCGCTCGGGCGGGTCGCCCCGGTGATCGAGCTCCCCCTGGCCGGTCACCACATGATGCTCGACCAACCGCTGTTGCTGGTAACGGCGCTGCGGGCGCTGCTCGCCGACTGGGAACACTCGGTACCATTCTCCCGCCAGCACATCGGCCGGCGCTAGCCGCGAACGGCTCGGCCGCCAGATCGTTCGAACGAAGGACAGTCTTCAGCGGTCAGCCACAACGACGAGTCACCGACAGCCGTCGCCAAGCGACCACCATCTCTGCCTTTGCCTCTGCCCCTGCCTGTGCCCATGAGCGGAGCGAGCTTCAAAGGGCGGAGCGAGCTTCAAAAGGCGGAGCGAGCTTCAAAAAATCGTCGGCACGTACTCGACGAGCTGGCCGACCAGGACGCTGAGCTCCTGCAACATCGGCTGCAACCGATGCACCGCGTCGGCTCGACCGCTCAAGAGCACCAGCAACAACGCGATCCAACCGCCGGCGAGGACGATTTCCCCACCGACACGAAACGCGCCGCGCCGTTGACGTTCGCGAATAACCGGGCTCCATCCTGTAAGCGCTGATTGCTTCATACTACGTGGGATGTTTTCCCACGTCGCTTTATTGCACCCCCGCTCCACGGTTTTGATGCCCACCAGGAGTATCTCGGGGGTGCGCACGCTGCTCCCATACCGGCCCGGAAATTCTCCACCGGGTAACTGCACCCGTGACACGTGCCGTAGCAGACGCCGTGATCACCGGCAGATTTGGTGAGTCACCCTCATGCGTCGGCAACCCCCCGGCACTAGTGGGCCGGGCAATTCACGCCCGCGCCGAGACGACGTGTCCCCACAGATCGAGATACCTGAACGGAAACGGGAAATGGCCGAAGGTGACCTCGCCGAATCCCGCCTTCTCCAGTACCGCGCGCAGCTCGTCTCGAGTGTAGAGATTGGCCGCCCACCAACGTTCGATCAACGGCCGCATCAGCGCGTTGTTTCGCGTGATGAATAGCTGCAGCGTTCCGCCTTCGGAGAGCCGCATGCGGAGCGCAGCCAGCGCCCGCGCGAGATCGGGACGAGCGATGTATTCCAACATGGAAGCCGTGACGACCAGGTCGTAGTCTCGCCAATCCTCGGCGAGTGTGTCGAGGCGCAGCACGTCCGCACGAGCGAGACGGACTCCCTCGATCTCGGAGGTCGCGAGCGTGGCGCGAAACCGGTCCAGCATCTCCGGCGTGAAATCGAAGCAGTCGATACGGCTCGCGCACCAGCCACGAGCCGCCAGTGCCGAACGGAGCGCAAGCGTCGTCACACCGGTTCCACACCCCGCGTCCAGAACGCGCAGATCGGCACCGAGGACAGGCGAGCTCGCGAAGGCCGCGCGCAAACCCTGCGGGTAGCCCACCCAGCGAATGAAGCGCAGGTAGCTGTCGACGCGCGCCGAATAGATTTCGCTTGCGTCCA
>Ga0114931_10007071_pt1 | contig 13746 bp, 12 predicted proteins | sample 2SBtaG_FD_89579 | JGI IMG/M metagenome (GOLD analysis project Ga0114931, IMG submission 89579) | Deep subsurface microbial communities from Kolumbo volcano to uncover new lineages of life (NeLLi) - 2SBTROV14_V59a metaG | ecosystem: Environmental > Aquatic > Marine > Volcanic | place: Kolumbo...
ACAGTTGTCGAACAGGTCGCACGCGCGGCATACGTCCGGTTCTTCGCCCAGGTGGGAGAAGCCGGGCAGATCGAAGATGGCGTCGCCGCGCTCGACCACCAGCGACACATCTCCCGCCGGTTCGGGCCAGTACACACACGGCAACAGCTGACCGCCGGGGGTGATGCGCAGGCTGGTCGCGCCGCATCTGAGATCGAGTCGCGGCAGGCCCAGCGCGGCGCGAACAACCGGCTCGGTGCACGCGATCAGGGTCGTGTTGTCCAACAAGTCGCGGATGGCGGTCCAGAACTGATCGTAGGTCGGGATGAACGCGGTCGAGTGCACCGGTTGGTAGACGTTGACCCGCAGCGGAGCGCCGTGCTCGGCGGCGACTTTGGCCAGGGCGGAGAGATCGCGGTGGTTGGCTTTCATCATCACCGCGAGCACGGTGGTGCCGAGGCCCAGGTCGCGGCAGCGATCGAGCGCGGCCCAGGCGGTATCCCAGGCGCCGTCGCCGCGAAACGCGTCGAAGCGCTCGCGGTCTGGAAAATCCACCGACACTTCGATGTCGTTGAGCCGGGTGAGCACCTCGTCGGGGAGCTGGCCGATGCTGTAGCCGTTGGACGTGAGGCTTACCCGCAAGCTGCGCTCGAGCAGGTCGTCGACGATCTCGCGAAACTGTGGGTGCAGTGCGTTCTCGCCCGTGCCCAGATTGACGCCGCCGATGTCGATGGAGTCGCACACGGCACGCACGTCCTGCGGCGACAAGTACGTCATGGGTGGCTTTGGCCGGTAGCAGTGGGCGCAGCTCAGGTTGCAGGCGTTGGTGAGGCCGAGGCCCAGGGACGCTGTCATGCTGGCAATTTGCCCACGAATGGCCGCATCGAGGGTTGATGCGGATCAAGTACACCTTGGTGTAGGGTGTCACCCTGTCGATGGTGAAACCGCCCGACCAGGTCGCTGTCGTAATTATGGCCAAGCGCCCCATCGCCGGTCGTGTCAAGACCCGGCTCGGCGGCGCGCTGACCGGGGCCGAGGCCGCGGCGCTGTACCGCGCCATGCTGGCCGACCGCTGCGCCCAGGTGCGGGTCCTCGACGGAGTTGCGCCCGCGATCGCGTTCGCGCCCGGCGAGCCCGGTGACCCACCGCCCGAGGTGCCGGCGGGGTTTGTTTTGGTGGACCAGCCGGACGGCGGGTTGGGCGCGGGGCTGGCCGCGGCCGCGGCGCAGTTTGTCGATGCGGCCACGCCGGTGCTGTTGGTCGACAGCGATTCGCCCACTTTGCCCCTGGCGTATCTGCAACGCGCCGTGGAGCGTTTGCGCTCCGATGACTGCGATGTCGTCATCGGCCCCGCCGACGATGGTGGCTATTACCTCATTGGCCTGTCGCGTCCGGCGCCGGCGTTGTTCGATGACATCCCGTTGAGCACCGCCGAGGTGTTTGGCGAGACGCTGGCGCGCGCGGCGCAGTTGCAGTTGCGCGTGCACCAGCTACCCGCGTGGTGGGATGTGGATGAGCCGGCCGATCTCCACCGGATCGAACAGCAGCTGTTCGATGTCTGGTGGCCCACGCGCACGGCCGATTGGTTTCGCGCGCGGGGGGCGGGACCGGTGCCCGACAGCGCCGGCTCGGCGGCGCTGTGGCACGAGCCGTGGCAGCGGTTGTCCAGCCGTCTGGTGTACCAGACGCCGTGGCTGGCGCTGCGCGAAGACCGGGTCAGAACCCCGGCGGGCCAGGACACGAGCTACAGCGTGATCGCCACCGGCGAGTGCGTCGGCGTGTTGCCGTTCGTCGACGACTCGACCGTGCTGCTGATCCGCCAGTATCGTTACGTGGCCCAGCAGGTGACCTGGGAGATGCCCACCGGGGGAATTCACCCTGGCGAGACCGCCGAGCAGGCCGCCCGCCGGGAGCTGGGCGAAGAGGCGCGGGTGAGCGCCGAACAGCTCGTCGAGCTGGGCAGCTACCACACCAGCAAGAGCGTGATGGACGAAACCGCGCACCTGTTCATCGGCCGCGGCCTGACGCCGGTGCGCGCGACCGCCGACGATACCGAGTTCATCCGCACCGAGCAGGTGCCGTTCTAGCGCGCCCTGGACATGGTCACCGCCGGTGAGATCACCGACAGCATGACCATCATCGCGATTTTGCGCGCGGCCCTCGTGTCATAGGCTCCAGTCGACGCCGCACTGCCAGCAAAACACCGGTCCGTCTCCGCGGCTCAGTTGCTGCCGGTGGCGTTGGTACTCCGGGCCTTCCCAGATCGTCTCCCAGTCCGACTCGAACAGGTTGCCGCAGCGGATCTGTTCGCGCGACGCGACGAACGTCGAGATGCAGCAGGGCACCACGTCGCCGTTGGCCATGACCACGGCGCTCTCCCACATGCGCCGGCAGTTGCGCCATGGCTCGGCGTCTTTGCTGCCGCACAACATCTGGTCGGGGCGCTGGCGGCCGCAGGTGCGCAGCTCGATGCCGTGCTCGCCGGCGAGGTCCATGGCGCGGGCAAGCTGACCGTCGAAGCCGTTGTGTTTGCCGTGCAGCGATGCCGAAAACGTCGCCGCGCCGAAGCCGAAGTGAACGAGCCGCTGCAGAAACACGATCTCGGCGCCGACGTCGGCCGCGAGCTCGACCAGCCCCGGCAGCTCCTCGTAGTTGTATTGGGTCATGGTCATCCACAACGCCAGCTCGGGCTTGGCCGGAGCCGGGCCGCGCGCTTTGCGAAACGCCCGCAGTCCCGCGATCACCTTGCCCAACGCGGGGACGCCGCGTACCAGCGCGTAGGTTTCGGGGCGGACGCCATCGACCGACACGTTGAGCCGCTCGAGGCCACTGTCGATGAGCGCCGCGGCGCGGCGGTGGGACAGGGCGATGCCGTTGGTGTTGAGCTCCACGTGAATGCCGCGGCGGGTCAGCGCGCGCACGAGCTCGGGCAAGTGGGGATACAGCAGCGGCTCGCCGTTGACCTGCAGGGCCACGCTGTCCAGCTCGGGCAGCGCCTCGGTGATGCGCAGGGCTTGCTCCAGGCGTAGATCCGCGTCGGGTTCCGGCGCCATGGTGCGCACACACGTGCGGCACTTGCTGTTGCAGCGATTGGTCAGCTCCAGGTGAAGTCGGCGGGGCAGGGTCATTGCGACATCTCCGTCGCCAGGACGCGAAGAAACGCCATCGATGCTCGCGCAGTGCCGCGCACGGTGCCCGATACCTTGGAGCGGCTCCGCCTGGCGCGTACGCAAATTGGCAGCTGGCGCACGTGCAGGCTGCGGGCAGCGGCGCGCAATTGGAGCTGCAGCGGCCAACCGTGGCCCATTTCGTCGAGCTGCAGGGCGTCGAGGGCTTCCGCGGTGATTGCGCGCAACGAGCCCACGTCCCGGTAACGCACCCCGTAGGCGCGGGCGATCAGACCGACGGCGAAACGATTGCCCAGACGCTGCAGCAAGCGCAGCTGGTCGGACGCGCGACAGCCGACCACCAGCTGGGTGCCATCGCTGAGCAGGTCGATGACCCGGTCGACATCATCGCCGGCGATGGTGCCGTTGCCGTCGAAAATGGCGAACGCGTCGGCGCCGGCCGCCCGGGCGATGTCGATGCCGGTCATCACCGCGCGGCCGTAGCCGGGGCGCATTTCGCCGACCACCTGCGCGCCAGCGGCCTGGGCGGCGGCGACCGTGCCGTCGCGGCTGCCGCCGTCGACCACCACGACGCCGTGGCAGCGACCGTTCAGGGCGGCGGCGACTACATCGCCGATGGCGCGACCCTCGCGCAGGGCGGGGATGACGGCCCAGGGCACCATCGTTCAGGCCTCCTCCACGACCGGCACCACTTCGGTGCGGTTCTGTCGGGTTTCCCACAGGGACGCGAGGCCGACCCGGCCCAGACCTGCGGCGTACAACAACAAGAACGGCACCATGGTGAAGATGCCGCGCTCGGCGAGCCAGCCGGCGATGGCCAGACAGCCGACGGCAAAGCCGAGCTCGGCGCTGCCCAGTCGATCGTCGGCGACCCGGTAGCTCGACGCCGCGCCGCCTTTGGGGGTACGCACGAACGCGCGCCGCCGCGAGCGCAGTCCCTGGAACACCGCGACGCTGTTGGACAGCGCGACCCCGGTGCCCAGCAGCATGATCGAGCCGACATCGCGCAGGCGCTGGCGCCAGGGGATGCCCGCGCGTTTGCCCGCGAGCCACGCCATGCCGACCGGACCCCCGGTGGCCATGGCCAGCGGGGGCAACACGGTCCACAACGACGCACCGGGGCTGGCGAGCAGGCCCAGCGGGATCGCCGACACGGCGCTGAGCAAGATCAGCGGGTGAACGGCGTAGTGGGTCAAGTGCAGGGTCGCCTGGAGCTTGGCACCCAGCGACACCGGCGCCCGCCAGATCGGCCCGAGCAGCTTGCGCGCCGTCGCCGTCGAGCCACACGCCCAACGCCGCTGTTGTGCCTTGAACGGCAACATCGTTTCGGGAATCTCGGCCGGGCAAACCGTGTGCTCGGTGTAGCGGATGGTCCAGCCGCGCAGCCATACCCGGTACGACAGGTCGAGGTCTTCGGTGAGCGTGTCGGCCGACCAGCCGCCGCCATCCTCCAGCGCGGCTCGGCGCCACAAACCGCCGGTGCCGTTGAACGACACGGACCAGCTCGCAGCCGCGCGCGCCGGTTGCTCGATGAAAAAGTGGACGTCGATGCCCAGAGCCTGGGCACGGGTGAACGCGCTGTGGTCGCGGTTGATGTGGCCCCAGCGGCTCTGCACACAGGCGATATCGTCGCCGTCCAACAGCGGCACCATGCGCTCGAGCATGTCGGGCTGCGGCACGAAGTCCGCGTCCAGGATCAAAAACAGCTCGGCCTCGGTCAGCGTCATCCCGTGGGCCAGCGCACCGGCTTTGAAGCCCTCGCGGTTGCGCCGGCGGACGTGGTCGATGGTGATGTTGTCGCCGGCCAGGTCCGCGATGGCGTTGCGCACGAACATTGGCGTGTCGTCGGTGGAGTCGTCGAGCACTTGAATGTCCAGGCGCCCGCGGTAGCGCAGCGCGCCGGCGGCGTGGATCACCCGCGCGACCACGTCGCGTTCGTTGTAGATGGGAATCTGCACACACACGTGCGGCCAGTGCTCGCGCGGGCCGGGCGTGGGCTCCTGTGCGCGGCGGCTCCACAACATCAGCACGTAGCCGTTGACGCCGTAGGCGAACAAGGCGGCGAGGACGACGAAATACGCGACGATGAAGGCTGTGATCATGCGGGCACCAACCTCGGTTCTCGGGCGCGAGCCCAGACGACGAGCACCAGCGCGAACGCCGGCAGCCATTCGGCGGCCAGCACCCAGTCGGGCATGTGCCCTCCCGGAGCGCCGTACTTGAGATAGGACAGGGGCAGCAGCCCGGCGAGCCAAACCCCGGCGGGGTGCGGCCTGATCGCGATCAGCGGCACCAGCCACACGGCGTACCAGGGGTGCACCGCCGTCGGCAGCAACAACACGAACGCCAGCGCCAGCTGAGCGGCCGCGGCGAACGAATCGTCGTGGTCGTGGCGCGCGATCCACAGCACGGCGTAGCCGAGGGCGGCCAGACACAGCATCATCGCCAACACCCGCGCGTGGGGCAGGGCGACCGCCAGCGTCAGCTGCAAGTAACCACGCAGCGACGGATTGAAGTCCTCGCCGCTGCACACGTAGCTGGGCAAAAAGCCGAGCACGTGGCCGCCGGCGATGATGATGTACGGCAGGTAGCCCAGCGCGATGACCGCTGCCGCCGCAAGCGCGGCCTTGCGTCGTTGTGCCCGCGGCACCGCGGCGAGCAGCACCAGTGGGTAGAGCTTGACCAGCGTGGCCGCGCCGATGAGCGCGCCGGACCAGCCGCCGCGGCGGCGCTCGGCCAGCAGCAGGGCGCCGAGCATCAGCGGCAGCACCAGCGCATCCACGTGCCCGGACACGCAAATCTCGGCGATGACCAGCGGCGACCACGCGTACAGCGCGAGCCTTCCGCCGGGGAGGTTGCGCTGCCGCAGTGCCAGCGCCACCAACAGCAGCGCCCCCAGCTCCAGGAGCATGGCCGCGGTCTTGACGCCGACCAGCGAATCGCCGCCGACGCCGGCCAGCGTCAAAAATGCCATCTGGGCGCCCGGTGGATACACCGTTACCGCATGCGGCCGGTTGATGTGCGGCCAGATCGCGTCATCGCGCAGCTGCGCCAGGGCCGGATCGGCCGGGGGGTGGTCGTACGGGCTCACCCCGGACAGCTGCACCCGACCATCCCATACGTAGCGGTTCAAGTCGCTCGATAGATCGGGTGACCACGCCCACGCCGCCAGGCGAAATACCACGGCCATACCGACGATGATCCACAGCGTGGCGCGATCGCGCCGGTTCCACGCCAGCACCACCGCCGCCAACTGCAGCCCGAACAGAAGCATCGCGCGCCAGGCCCACGCCGTGGTCGCACCGGAAGCTGGTAGGCCGCGGCTCCACACGATTGCCTGCGCTGCGCCCAGCGCGACGAGCAACCACAACGCCGCGTTGCCGTCGCTCGCGCGACGCAACCAGACGCGGGGGGATGAGGGCTGCGCTGTGCTCATGTCACGGCGGTGGAACGCAAACGGCGGTCTCGGCTCGTTGTGGCACCACCCGGTTGTTGATCATCCGGTTGATGGTCTCGGCGTCCAGGGGGCCGGGGCCGAGCAGTCCCGCCTCGGGGGTCAGTGCAAAATGTGTCGACGCCGCGGCCGGCGCCACCGACATCACGGGTCCCAGCGGGGTCGTCACCGGGTCTTCCCACATGCCGTCGCCGTCGACATCTTCGTTGACCAGCTTGTCGAGAAGGTGGGTGGTGCCCTGGCCGTCGACGAACACGAATTCGCCGGTGCCGAAGCCCATCACCCGCTTGAGGAACGTCTCGTTGTCAGGGATGCCGTCGGCGCGCGGATGGCAGCTCTGACAATCGCGCGGTATGCGGCGCACGGTGTGGTGGTGCACCGGGTTGTGCTCGTTGCCGTTGCCCGAAAATCCGTCCACCGTCGTGAGTGGCTGTGCGTCGACGAGCTTGTTGCCGTTCGCGTCGATGTGGGTGAAGAAGATCGCGGTGCCCACCATCGGTGAGATTCTGCCGCGGGTGTTGAAGCCCAGCGCCAGTCCGTCGGCGATGACCGACATGGCGTAGTTGGAGATCTTGCCCGGCTCCACCGCACCGGTGACCCGGTTGGTGGCCATGACCCGGTCGTCGCGCTCCACGTGGCAGCCGTAGCAGTTGACCGTCCACTTGTTGTGGCAGGCGAAGCACTCGAGCCGGCCCCGGCGGCTGCCCAGGTCCCCGGCCAGCGTGGAGTTGTTGGGCATGCCGGGGAACTCGGTGCTGATCTGTGCCGGGTCGGTGTTGGCGAACCGCGCGGCGATCTGGGCGCGGAGCTCGGCGCTGCCCGAGTGCAGGGCGCAGCCCATCTGCGTCCGCGGGTTGAACTTCTCGTGGCTCGGGTCGGCCCGGTTGGCGATCTGCGTGAGCGGATGTTCTTTGTCGTCGAACTTGCCGCGCTGGAACAGATACCCGTCGGCGTCGCTCGAAATCGCCTGTTTGTTCTCGGCGTTGCCACCGACGCGGCTTTTGGCGATTACGAACGGCAGGTCGCCCGGGGTGATCTTCTTGTCGGGGCTGCCATGGCACGACTGGCAACGCACCCGGGTTTCGAACTCGAGCCGCTCGGTCATGTGCTCGGGACCGTGGAGCTCGTCCATGGTGTGGCAGTCGATGCAACCCATGCCTTTTTCGGTGTGGATGTCGGGCGGCGTCTCGTCGACGTCGTTGGTGCCATCCTCGTCTTCGATGTAGAACGGATACGGCTTGCCGTACAGGGAGTAGCCACCCTGGTAGCGCACGTAGTTGCTCTCGGGCCAGTACACGGCGTTCGGCGGATTTTCGATGCCCGTGTTGGAGCCGCCCATGCCGGTGTCGCCGTCGGGCTCGGAGCGCTCGCGCACGCCCTGGGCGAGCAGGCCGCGGTGCAGGTGGGCGTGGTGGCAGTGGTTGCACTGCGAATCGGGGATCAGGTTGGTGAGGCGGTGGCGCTTGGGGTGGCCCATCTCGTCGATGTCCTGGGTCACGTCGGTGGTGCGCGTACGCGTGTCGTTGGCCGTGAGCAGATGGCAGCCATCGCAGCCGGCCGAGGTGTATTTGCCCGGCAACATGACGCCGTCGCGGGACAGGTGACAATCCACGCACAGCTGACCCATGCTGGCAAAATGGCCGCGCTCGGTCGCCCCGCCGTCGGTCATCTGGGACACGTCGTCGGGCAGGCGGTCCAGCTGGCCGATGTAGCCGTCGGCCGACAGCGGAAATGGATCACTGACCGCCCGCACGCCATAGCGCGCGTTTCTGTCGGTCAGCCCGCTGAAGTACAAGCCGCCGGCGAGCTGGCCGGCCAGGGTAGCGTGGTTCGACATCACGCTGGCTTGCGTGATACGCGTGTGACAGTTGCCGCCGCCCCGGGTCGTCGACCCGCAGGTGCGGTCCACGATCCGGTAATCGGCCGGGTTGAGAAACTGCAGCACGTCTTTGTCCAGCTCGTCGAGCTCGCGCAGCGACGCGTTGGCCAGCAGCACGCCGCCGGGTTCGTGTACGCCGGGGGTGGCCGCGTTGAAGGAAATGGTCGTGGTGGGGTGGGCCGCTTGCTTGGTCGTCGCCGTGGGGTCGCCGCCGTGGCAATCGGTGCACGCCAGCGGAGCGCCGCCGTAGTGGATGTGCTCGACCCGGGCGTGGCAGCCCGTGCTCAAGCACCCCTCCAAGCCCTCGGCCAGCGGGGGTGGGTCGTAGCAGCCGGCGAGCCCCGCAACAGCAAGGGTCAGAGCGACCAATGTCGCGCCGACGGCCCCTGTCGTCCAGGAGGGCTCACTTCGCGTGCTGTCGATAGGCTTTGCCACTGCTAGTTACATCCGCAACCGCCGCCTGGCTTTCCACTTCCCCCCGCCGCGCCCTCGCGCACCATCCACATTTTCGCCTGAAATGCCCGAGCACGAGCGTCGTCATCCACGTGCTTTTTCATCTTGGCCATGTGCTCCTTCTGCCACGGCTGCACATGGGCACAGCTCGGCGCAAACAGCAGCAGCGGAAGCGACATGACGGCGAGCAACAGATAAGTGCGTTTTGTGTTCATGATCACCGCAAGCTTTGCGCGTTCTTCGGACCAGGAAGCGGAATTGCGACGCGCGCCGGAAAATCATGCAGGTCTTGTTCCCGGAAGGTACTCCAGGTCAATCTGCGCGTACTTGCTGACGCGCAAGTAGCGATATGTCCCGAGTGGAGATCATGGTCCGCAGCCGATGGTGCGTTCGCTGGCCCAGTGCGCTGTAGTGTTGCTCTTTGTGGGCTGTGGTTCGTCCAACGCCCCGGCACCGAGCCAGCGCGACGGCGACGCCACGTTGTTCGAGTCGCAGGTCCAACCGGTGCTGGTGAAACACTGCGCTTTCCTCGGCTGTCACGGCCGTGAGGGCATGCCGCTTTCGATCTATGCGCTGAATTACATGCGATTGCGCGACCCGGACGGCCGCATCGACCCGACGCGCCCGGCGCTGGATGAACGGGCGCTAACGGGCGCCGAGCTCGACCACAACCGCAAGGGCCTGGCCTCTCGCGTGGGCCGCGACGATCCGAACGGCGACATCGAGCGTTTCCTGCAGCGCCTGATTCCGGCGAGCAAAGGCGGCATTTTGCACGCGGGGGTGGTCGTGTTCGACAACCCCGACGACCCCGACCTGCAGGTGCTGCGGCGGTTTCTGGAGACGGTGGAATGAAGCGCGTCGCTGCGTTGGTGGGGCTGGTCGTATTGGCCACACCGTGCAGCGCGAACGCCCAGGCGGTCCACGACGAGAAGGCCAACGCGGGCGTGTCGACGTACATGGATGCCCTCGACACGGTGATCGTCAGCCCGTTCGCTCGGGCCAGCGCGCTGATTCCAGGCGACGTCGAGCTCGGTGTGTCGTGGAACGCCGATGTGATCAGCTCGGCGTCGGTGGATGTGATCACCGCGGCGACCGATCGGATCAACGAGACCCGCAACGAGGTCGGGGTGACCCTGGCGCGAGAAAAAGGCCCGTGGCGCACCGATCTGCGCGGCCACTACGCGTACTCGTTCGAGCATGACGGCGACTCCCACATCATCAGCGCCGGCGCCAAACACGGCTTCGACCAGGACAACTACGAGCTGTCGCTGGGCTACGCGCTCACCCTCAACCGGGTCGGCGTGTCCACCGAAATGCCGGCCGACTGGCGGTCGTATACCGCGCACACGCTGGACGTGGGCCTGACCCGCATTATCAACGCGCGGACCCTCGCGGAGGTGATGTACTCGCTGTACTTCACCAAGGGCTACCTGGCCAGCCCGTACCGCCGCGTGCCCATCGAGGTCGGCGACGATCTGCGCGGCGCAATCTGGGTGGACGAGGTGGTTCCGGACGTGCGCTGGCGCCACGCGGTCACCGGCCGGGTTCGCCGCGCGTTTGGTGAGCACCTGTTCGGCACGGTGCAGTACCGCTTCTACATGGACGACTGGGGCGTGTCGGCGCACACCGAGCGCGGCGCGGTGACCTGGGAGCTCGGCGATGCGCTCAGCTTGCATTTCGAGCAGCGGGCATCGCTGCAGTCCGCGGCGTCGTTCTATCAGCAGCGCTACACGATGGAGACCGAGCACCGCACCCGCGATCGCCGGCTGAGCCCGAACGAATCGGGGATGGCTGGCGTGGCCGTGGTCTGTGACAACGACCTGGGTCAAACGCTGGGCAAGCTGCGCGTGCGCCTGGGCTACGACGCCATGGCGTGGCGGTTCTCGGAGTTCTCGGCGCCCGATTTGTCGATCACCAGCGGCGCCGCGATGCAGCCACTGGGCTGGGTGGTCGGGCAGTTGATTCAGTTTGGATTGGAGTTGCGACGATGAAGAAGTACTGGTGGTTGCTGGCGGTCGCGGTGACGGTGTCTTGCTCCGATCCGGCTCCGGGTGTGGACGAAGACCTGGGTCCTGTCGACGATATCGTCTCCTTTGCTGACCGGATCAACTGGCCGGGCGTCGACCGGGCCAACGGTCGCGTCATCCCGTTCATTCGCGGCTTCGGCGAGGGCGGGCAGGCGGCGTACTGGTTCCTGGGCTTTGCCTCGCGGCTCACGGCCGACTCGTTCTGGTTTTGCGAGGAAGGCGACACCCTGTGTCCCCTCGACGCCCACCAGCGCCTCAACTGGGACACGCTGGTCAGCCACCCGCTGTTCACCCGCCTGCCGGGCATGGATGGGTTCTCACCGTTTTGGCAGATGTGGAAAGTGACCGTTCCACCGGGGTTCGAAGCCGAGTCGGTCAAGACCACCGCGACCCTGGATCGGCTGCGCGCCGACGGAACCGTCACGGTCGAGCCGCTGATGACCGACTTTGGCACGATCAACGGCGAGCTGTTGGGCTACCAGGAGACGATCCTGCACTGCGCCCTGGTGCTGACGGGCACCACGCTGGCCGAGAACGGCGAAATGATGCCGGACAATTCCGGGCCGATGCTCCGGCTGGAGAGCAAGTTCGGCTGGCACGAAGGCTACAAGGTGGAGTTCATCGATTTTTCGCCGTCCGACGGCATCTTTGCCGAGGCCAACGACAGCGAGAACCGCCCACTCATGCGCGTGGCGAACATCTACATTCAGTGGCGGCGCTGCAACGAGGATCCGCGGCCGGCGATCTGCGACATTCCGGGCTACGCCTACACCGACCGCCGCCCGGTGTCCGAGCGCGGCCTCGGCCAGGACATCACCAACGACGGTGATGACAACGACACCAACAACACGGTCGGCGCGGTGCCGTGCAAAATTCCGCTGCGCGCCGAAGAAAAGATGTATTCGCCGCTGTGGGCGGTCAACAACGTCTACGTAGAACAGGCGGGCGTGAACACGAACATGATCGACACCACCAGCGACCAGATGGTGTCCGACATCATGAGTGTGGTGGATATGTTTGCGGCGGTCGCGCGCGGCGAGCTGAGCGAACCGGAGAAAGCAACCGAGGATTCCACCGGCAACCCGGTGCCGGGCAATGACGGCCAGCTGCACTTCAGCTGTCCCAATCCCGTTCCCGCCAACTACGTGCCTTACCCATGCTCAGACAACGACTGATCCTGTGTTTGGCCGGCCTCGTCGCCGGTTGTAGTAGTCCCGCGGGACCCCCCGGGCCCCTCGAGATCGGCGTGCGTGACACCAACGGCCGGTTCGTGGCGTTCAACGCCGACGAAAGCGTCCCGGTGGTGCTGGGCGCCAACGGCCTCAACATGATCGTGCCCAGCGTGCGTGCGGTGGATTGTGATCCCCGCGCCCCCGATGTGAGCGTGGAGGTAGTGGTCGGTGGCATCGTCATGGCCGCCGATATCCGGGGCGAGCGGGTCGACATGACCGCCGACGGTCCCGGCTACGCGTTGTTCGATCTGCGCGTGCCGTTTCAAACCGACCTGTGTTGTTACAACTGCAGTCCCGGCGTGGTCAAAGCGCACCTGCAGGACGCTTCGGGCAAGACATTCGAGGGCGAGGTCACCATCGTGCTCGAGCGCGCGGCCTGTCCCGACCCCGGCGTGTGCTGTGGGGATGTCAACGCCTGCCCTGATCCCAACCTAACCCAGGTGTGTCAATGATGAACCGTTGGTCGACAATACTGTGCTCGCTGAGCATGCTCGTGGCAGTTGGCTGCAGCGACAGCCCTGCCAGCCCGGACGCGGCTCCCGACGTCGAGATCCTCACCCCCGAGCCGACCGGCGCTCCGACCCAGGTGGCCGAAGGCCGCCTCACCTGCCTGGGCAACAACGCCCCGCAACCGCCGGCAGGCTCGGTCATCGAGCTGACCGGGTACGTGCGCACCTTCTCCGATCCTCCTGCGACCAGTGCGCCACCGGCCGCCACCATCGAGGCCTTCACCACGTCGGGCACGTCGCTGGGTACCGGGTTTGCGGATCCCGCCAAAGACGGCCGCGTGGCATTGAGCGTGGCGATTCAGGACCAGGGCTTCGTCGGCTACGTGATGATCACCCAGACCGGGTTCGTCGACTACCGGTTCCAGACCAACCGCGGCGTCACCCAGACCGAGGCCAACGGCTGGACCTGGCTGCTCACGTCCGCGGAGCTCGACGCCGCTGCCACCACGCTGGGAACGACCGTCGATGCCAACAGCGGCCAGCTCATCGGCACGGTTCACGACTGCGACAACTTTGGCGTGCGCTACGCGGTGGTCACGGTCGCGGGCGAGACCAACGGGGTCGTGTACACCGATACGTTCGACGTCAACCCGTCGCGCAGTTTCAGCGACGCGAGCGGCAGATTCGTGATGGCCAACGTGGCGCCCGGACCGGTAGTGGTCAAGGCGTACGGCCGGCTGACCGCGGGCGGACCGCTCACGTTGCTGTCGTCGATCCAGACCGCCGTGGAGGCGGGCAAGATAACCGCGGTGGCCCTGCAACCGCGGGTCGGCACGGACTGAAGAGGGAGGTTTCATGGCTGGCACACGTCTGTTTCGCATAGCTACATTCATCGCTGTCATCGCCGGCTCCGTAGCCGGGTGCGGCAGCGGCGAGGATATCGTGTGCGAGTTTTCCGGTGGGGCCACCGCCACCGTCGGCGGTGGTACGACCCAGACCGGCTTTGTCGCGTTGGCCCCCGAGGCGCCGATGGAGGTCATCCTGGGTCCCCAGGGGCTGTACATGCTCACGCCTTCGGTGCGCGTGCAGAACATGTACCCGGGAGTCAGCGGGCGCACGGGCGACTCCAACGATCCGACGATCAC
>Ga0114931_10007072_pt1 | contig 13746 bp, 17 predicted proteins | sample 2SBtaG_FD_89579 | JGI IMG/M metagenome (GOLD analysis project Ga0114931, IMG submission 89579) | Deep subsurface microbial communities from Kolumbo volcano to uncover new lineages of life (NeLLi) - 2SBTROV14_V59a metaG | ecosystem: Environmental > Aquatic > Marine > Volcanic | place: Kolumbo...
GCGGCGAGCAAGAAGGCCCGTGTGCTTCTGCGCGATGCCTATCGCCTGTTTGTCGCCGCCTACCGCGAAGCGGCTGAGAAGCTCCGTCGCGGGGCGTGGCCAGTGGCATTCCCGAGCGGTTGTTTCCCACCGGCCTTGCCCTTCGTGCGCGCGTTGATGGTGCCTGGGTAGCGCCGGCAGCGCTCAGCCTGGGGTTGTGGGCGCCTGGCGCAGTCGATATCGCGGGTTGGGGTCAGTCCGCTCGGGAGAGGTGTGTCTGGATGGGGCGTCTTCGCGGCATGTTGGGCATCGGCTCGGCGCAGAGCTTCGATTTCCGTTCTGACAGTCGTCGATGCGAAGGTTGAACCTTGCGATCGAGCGTTCATTTCATCGCACCGCGGGTGTCAAAGTCCCGTCAGGCTCACCGTTCTCTATGCTCTCTATGCAAGGGTGGCACGTAGATTCGCCTGGTTCTCTATACAAGGGTGGCACATAGATTCGCCTAGCGGACTGCGCTGAGGATGGCACGGGCGGTTTCGGCTTCGGGGGCGTTGGGTGCCATGGCGACGAAGTGGTCGAGGTCGGCCATCATCGCTGCCTTTTTCTTCAGCTTGCCGTAGGTAATACCGCGAAAGAAGTAGGCCATGGCAATGTTCTTGTTGTGGAGGAGGGCTTGATCGAACATCTTGCGTGCCTGCGGCCAGTTCTCTTGGCGGTAGTAGATGGTGCCCAGGTAAAGCGCTGGTAGGGGTGCCTCTGGTTCCAGCTCGAGGGCTCGGTTGTAGGCCGAGGTCGCCTCGTCGAGATGGCCGAGACCCTGGGTGGCTTGACCCAGGGCGTAGTAGGCATCGGCGGTCTCGGGCTCACGGCGGGTCCAGTTGGTGGCGCGGTTGAAGGCTGCTTGGTAGTGCGTGCGGGCTTGCTCAGGCCGCTTGGCAGCCTCGTGTACGCCTCCCAGGTACAGGTGCGGCTCTGGGTTCTTGGGCTCGAGATCGGATGCTGCTTGGTAGGCCTCAAGCGCCTCACCGGCTTTGCCTTCCTGCTCGAGGATGCGCCCTTCGAGCATCTTGATCTAGGCGTTGGCCATCTTGGCCTGGAGCATGGGTGCGAGGGTCTCGCGCGCGGTGCCGGTGGACCAGGCGAGAAGCTGGCGCTCGGTGCGGCGGACGACCCGGCGCAATGCGCGCAGCTCTTCGCGGTTGGTTTCCTTCTTGGCGGGGGCCTGCGCCCACGAGATTGTGGCGCCGAGCAGCAGCATGGCGAGTCCGGTGATCGCGAGGCGTGCTTTGCGTTTGAGAACCATAGGAAGTCCTTTCGCGGTGCCGACCCGGCAGCGCAGGGTTTGGATCAAGCCTCTGGCAAGTGATGTGCCAGCTTGCGTGGAAGATGGCTATCGGAAGCCTAGGGCCCTCCGCGTTCTTGGTGGATTGGGGAGGCACTCCGTCTCCCCAATCCTCGAAGGAGCATGACATGGGTAGGAACCGTCGCCAGAAAACGAAGCGTCTCTCCCGATCGAGCCTCGAGCCGGGACGCGACGCACGCCTGAGGCGTTCCGCGCGCCAGGTTGCAGCCGGGCGTCTGCGACGTGCACTGGCGGGCTACTTGGGCCTGGCGGCGGAGCGACCGCACAATCTCGCCGCCCGCAACCGTGCCGGCGATGTGCTGGTGCGCGCCGGGCAGATCGCTCGGGGCGTGTCGCTCTTTGCGGCGGTCGCAGAGGAGTATGAGCAGGCCGGGTTCGAGGCCAAGGCAGCAGCGCTGCGCCGCAAGATCTTGCGCGTGGCACCGGACGATGTCGCAGCCCGCCGGGCGATCGTGCGTTGGTTGCACGATCAGGGATTGGAGGCGGACGCGTGCTCAGTCGCCAGCGCGCAATGTTGCGGGCCGCGTGCTCAGTCGCGCTCGTAGGCGTCGACCAAGAACTCAAGCAGCGTGAGCCGGTCGGCGTCCGGCATGCTGCCGAACAGCACGCCGCCGCTGGCGCCGTCTTTGTGCCGGACCACAGCGGACACCTGGGATAACTCATGATCGGAATCAAGCCGGAAGCTGAGCCGCACGCGGGTGCCTTCGGGGATCTCGGGTGGCAATACCAGGCCGATGCCGTGGGCATTGATATCGATCGAATCGACGACCCAGGGCTGGGGAGCGATCTCTGCTGCGTCGATTGCCACCAACACACCGGGCATCGGCAAGCGCCTGCTGCGGCGTTCAGCCGCGCTCTTGTCCTGGCGTTCAGAGGCCCCGGCGCTCTCGGAAGATCTTGTGCCATCGGCGACCGCGCCGGACTCGGTTGGTGGACCCTCGTCGCTCATGGTTTCTCCTGGCTGACGCCAGACGTGTTTCGAGACCCGCGTCTGACGACCGCCGTTTCAGGGAGCATATCCCAGCCCAACCTGCTAGGCTGCATGCGGTGCTCGATCGCATCGACGCGCCCCGCCCAGAGCAAGTATGCCGCCCATACGCCACGCCCGCCGGGCCCGACGCATCCAACGCTTGCCCGTGCGCCAGGCCCCGATGCACGAGGCGAACCCAGGGACAAAGCGGTGGCCGAGCGCCCGTGCCGTGACCAGCCGGTAGCCCTCCCAGGCGCCTGCCGAGGACGACCCGGGGTGCAGCTTGCGTTGCGCTTTCCATCACGGGCTGTGTCGTTACCGGAGATGCCTGGCGAGCCCCAGTGGGCGAGGGTCGAATCTCTGGCCCAAGAGCCCATCGCTGAGATCGTGTGGACCCACAACCGTTCGCGCATGCTGAGCGTGCGGCGCACCGCGGCCGGTCTGGTGGTGCGCGCGCATCAGTGTTTTGCCGCCGCGCCGCTTGCGCTCGATACCGCGCTGGCGACCCTACTCAAGGGTCGCCAGGGCACCGAGCGGCGGCATGCGGTCGCGGCAGTTCGTCAATATTTCGAGCGACATGGGCCTCCGCCATCGTCTCGGTTGGCACCTCGAAAGCTGCGATGCCAGCCCGTCGGCTGCACGCTCGACCTGCGCGATCTGCGCGACGAGATCAACCAGCGCTACCACCGAGGTTGTCTCGAGGTCTCCATCACCTGGGGACGACACGCAGCAGCCCCAGGCCGTGGCCGGCGGCGAAGGTCGATTCGGCTGGGTAGCTACGATGCGCGCGTGCGCCTGATACGCATCCATCCGCAGCTCGACCAGACCTGGGTGCCGACTTATGTCGTAGCCTATGTGGTCCACCACGAAATGCTGCACGCTGCCATCCCGCCGCTCGAGCGGGGCAACCGGCGTGTGCTCCATGGCGCCGAGCTGCGACGGCGCGAGCGTGAATTCCCCGACCTCGCGCGTGCCACGCGCTGGATCGACGAGCATCTCGAACGACTTCTCGATGGACGCGCACCCTCGCCGTGCGTGGGCGTCCTCGGTTATCGCGCTCGGCAAGGAGGCTGATCCGTATTGCCCGTACGGCGCTTCGTGGGCGGCGCGAGGCTCTCGCCGTATCACGTTCTCGACAAATACCTGCCGGTACTCGCCTTCGAACGCGGCTTGCGAGCCCTCTCGCGGCGCTCCGCGATACACCATCCGTCTCTTTTCAACAGGCTCCTAGCCGAGCGGTAGGAAGATGAAGCCGTGGAAAATGCCCAGGATCGCGATGCCCCCACTGGCCTCGATGCGGTAGGCGATGCGGAAGCCGCCGTAGCTCATCTGGCGCAGCGTGGGGTCGGCGCGGTGTGGGTAGGGCCGGCCGAGACGAGGGTCGTCGGCCAAAGATTGGACCTTGGCGATCAGCGATTCGACGGTGCGCCGTGCCGTGCCCGGGCGGTCCTGTGCGATGTGCTTGAAGATGTCGCGCAGTGACGACACCGCCTCGCGGGTCCAACTCAGCGCGACCACGAATGCACCTCATCGCTCAGTTGCTCGGTGGTCAGCATGCGGCCGCTGGCCAGGTCATCCAGACCCCTGCGCACCAGGCGTTCGAAGGCCAGCTCGCGCAAGATGTCGTCATAGGAGGAGTCGGCTGGACGGCTGGCGACAATGGCGGCGACACGCTCCTGTGCGGAGGGCTCCTGTGCGGAGGGCTCCTGTGCGGAAGCAGTGGTTGCCGTGCTGGGATCGCCGGCCCGGGCCGGACCACGGTCCTGGGCCTCGATCATGCGAGGAAATGGGATGGGCTTGCGCATGTCCTTGGATCGAGGATCAGATGCTAGGGGGGGCGTCGGACGATTAGTCGGATAGTGGTACGACCTTGACGCCAGTGGTGTCAGCTCCAGGGCCGACATAGCCTACCGCACCACGCTCGCTGCGAACAAAGGCGATCACCGCTGCATCACTGTCAAGCTGTGGCGGAGGCACGTCACGTCCGGCGAAGATCTTGCGTTGCCAGTAGTTGTTGATCCGATCCACAGAGCGCCCATGGATGGCGAGTGAGAAGGCCTCGCGCACGGCGACACCGCTTCTCTGGTCGACCGGCATCACAGGCAGGCCATCCGGCCAGTAGGTAGCCTTCTTGAGCAGGAAGTCGGAAACCTCTGCACGGGTCAGAGACTGTGTTGGGTTCTCGGCATGGACCACGACTCGGATCGTGGTGGCGGACTGAGATCGAGCGATGCTCACGCCTTCAAGCGTAAGCATGAGGACCGAGAGGACGATAAAGAGCCTGCGCATGTCGAAATCCTCAAATCCTAGACGCGCCAACTCGACCGCGATCAGGTTACCACATCCGTTCCCTCTGTGTCGGGAGCTGGTCTGTCCAGGAGGCAGCGCGATCGCCAGCCATGGCCGCTACCATCGAAGATCTACCCGGAGGACCCCACCCATGCCGTTCGCGATCGCTGACCTCCCCAGCCTCAATGCAACGCTCAACGCCCTCGCTGCCAGCCTCTTGATCACCGGCTTCTTGCTCATCCGGCGCCGCCGGATCAAGGCCCATCGGTGTGCCATGATGGCGGCATTTGGTTGTTCGGTACTTTTCTTGATCTCTTACTTGGTCTACCATGCTCATGCCGGCTCGGTTCGCTTCCCCGGCCAAGGCGCTGTCCGCACCCTCTATCTCGCCATCCTGGTCACCCACACGGTGCTCGCAGCCGTCGTTCCGGTGCTTGCCTCCATCACCCTCGTGCGGGCCTTGCGATCTCGGTTTCCCGCGCACCGTCGCATCGCTCGCTGGACCTTCCCGATCTGGCTCTATGTGTCGGTGACGGGCGTGGTGATTTACTGGATGCTTTACCGCATGCACTGGTGACGGCATCCAGCCAGCCGTTCGAGCCAGCCCTCCGGCGCTCAGCCGGCGCGGGTCGCGGGCTCGACCCCAGGGTCTGTGGGGAAGCGGCGCGGGTCGGCGCCCGTGGACAGGATGCCGCCGCCGAGGCAGACGTCGCCGTCGTAAAGCACCGCAGGCTGGCCGTCGGCAAGACCGGGATCGGCGCGCTCGAGGGTCACCTCGAGCGCGGTACCAGGCGCTGGATGCGGACCCGCTGGTGGCCGTGCGGTCGCTTCGGGTGGCTGGCAGCGGACCTCGCAGCCGACTGCCTCGGGGGTGTGGCGCACCTTGACCGTCAAGCGGGTCTCGCCGCCAGCGACCAACCCGTCGGGCGGACCGGCGATCCAATGCGGCCGTCCGATCGTGAAGCGCCTGCGGTGCCAGGCCGCGAGCTCCTTGCCATGCGCCACCCATAGCTCGTCGCGCGCCACATCCTTGCCCACCACATACCACGGGCCGCCACCGAGCCCCAAGCCGCGGCGCTGGCCGATGGTGTGAAACCAGACCCCACGATGGCGTCCCAGCCGCCGTCCGCTTCGAGCCTCGCGGATCCAGCCCCGGCGGGTGCCGAGACTGGCCTCGACGAACCGGTCGTAGCGTACCGAGCCGAGGAAGCAGATCCCCTGGCTGTCGGGGCGATCACGGTTGGGCAGGCCGAGATCATGGGCCCGCGCCCGCACCTCGGACTTCAACAGGCCGCCGAGCGGAAAGCATAGGCGCGCCAGTTGCGCCTGTTGCAGGCGATAGAGAAAGTAGGTCTGGTCCTTGACAGGGTCGACGCCGCGCAGCAGCCGTGTGCGGGCGTCAGACCCCGTGCCCTGGGTCTCGGTGCGCGCGTAGTGGCCGGTCGCCACCCGTTCGAAGCCGTGACCCAGGCGTTCGAGCTCCTGGAAGAAAGCGCCGAACTTGACGTGACGGTTGCAGCCGATGTCTGGGCTCGGGGTGCGGCCCGCGGCCAGCTCGGCGAGTGCGTCGGTCACCACATGCTGGTGGTAGGCCTGCTGCAAGGCCACGACGCTCAGTGGGATCTGGGCCGCGTTACACACCGCGCGGGCATAGAGAAGATCCTCCTGCCAAGGGCAGGTGCCGAGGTGGGCCATCTCATCGGCCAGCCATACCTTGAGATAGAAGGCATGAACCTCATGCCCGGCAGCCGCCAGCATGCGCAGCGCGACGGCGCTGTCGACCCCGCCTGAAACCAGTACTGCGATGCGCATCCGAGACCCCGCTTCAAGGCGCCAGGCGCTCGCGATCCGAAGCTCGGGGCGCTGCGAGCCGCGGCAAGACCAGCAGGGCGCTGGCTGCGGCCGCCAGCGTACCGAGGGCGACCGCCAGCCCGAAGCGGCGGGTCGGCGGAAAGCTCGAAAGCGCGAAAATGCCGAAGCCGCCGGCCAGGATCGCCATGGCACCGAGGATCGGACGCCGCAAAACCGCGCACGCCAGCGACCAGGCCTCGCCGGGGGCCAGACCGCCACGACGGGCCAAGCGTACCGCTGCGACCAGATGAATCATGCCGTCGATGCCGAGCGCCAGGGCGACGTTGGCAGCCGGGGAGGAGATGAAGTCGACAGGCCAGCCGAGAAAGCCCATGGTGCCGAGTAGCAGCGGCGGCACCAGCACCAGGGCAAAGACCATGGCGGCTGCGGTGCGCGCCTCGGCGGCCACCAGCGCGGCGATCACCACGAACAGCGCCATCAGGCCGCCGAGCCCGCGCAGCAGGCTGCTTGCGACCAGCGAGCCCAACTGCGCTTGCAGGTCGTAAATGCCGCCGACTGCATCGATCTCCAGGCCTTGGCTGGCAATGGCCGCCTCGAGTCGGGCGATCACGGCCTGGCGGGTGGCCTGGCGACCGTGCTCGCGCATGCGCAGGAGAAAGAGCGCTCGGCTGCGCGAGGGGTCGATGAAAGTGCGGGCGATGTGTTCGAAACGCGCGCTCAAGAGCAGGTCGACCAATTGCCCTCGCGACAGCAGCCGCGCCAGCGGCACCCGGCGTGCTTCGTCGAGCAGCACCGGCAACGAGAGCACGACACCGGTCACCGGATCAGCGTCGAACGCGGCTTGAAGCGCCCGCAGCTTGGCGGCGCTGCGGTCGCCGAGCAGCGTGGCGCCTGCGGCCTCGGGGTCGCGGACCACCATCATCAGTGGGCTCGATCCGCCGCTCGCATCGATGCGGGCGATGCCGCGGTAAATCGGTCCACCCGGGGCAAAGAAGGCGAGCAGGCTGGGGTCGGTGTCGAGTCGACGCAGGCCGAAAGCGGCGACCAGCGCCAGGATGATGACCGCCACCGCCGGCAGCGTACGTGCCGGCCGGAGGCGCCGCGGGGCACCGGCAAGGGTCGCTGCTGAACGAGGCGTGCCGGGTGCGGCGGCGAGAAAACGCGGGTACAGGCCGAACGCCGAGAGCATCGCCATGGCGGAGGCGATGGCGCCGGCCGTGGCCAGCTCGCGCAGTGGTTGGGCACTTGCCAGGCGCAGGCTGAGAAAGCCGAACAGGGTCGTCGCCATGGCCCAAAAGGACGCACCCAGCGTGCGGCCGACTCCGAGGCCTGCCTGCCGCGCTGCCTCGAGGCCGGGATGCTCGGCCGCCACACGTTCGGCGTTGGCGGTCAAGAAGACGATGTGCGACAGGGTGAGCACGAAGACGATGGTGACGATGTTGGCGCTCAGCACGCCGATCTTGGCACCCAGCAGGTGGCTACCGGCGAGGGTCAAGACCACGGCGGCGGCACACGACACGAGGGTGCCAGCGAGCACCCGCCACGAGCGGTAAACCAGCGCCACCAGCAGCCCGAAAACGAGCACCGCGGCGAAACTGAAGGTACGCAGGTCGCGCACCAAGGAGCGGCGCACCAGCTCCACGACAAACGGCACGCCAGACATCTCGAGCGCGAACGACGGCAGATCGTGGCGCGCCACAACCTGCTCGGCAGCTTCGAGCGTGGCGCGGCGGGCGTCTTCGGTCGCTGGCCCTAGCGTGACGACCAGGTTGGTCGAGCGCGGATCCTCGGCGGAAAGCAGCAATCGGCCCCACAGTGCGCTGCCGGGCACTGCCTCCGGGCGCGGCGGACCGTGGGTCAGGCTGAGTACGCTGGAAACGCCGGGAATGGCCTTGAGCGCGTCGCTGAGCGCGCGCACCCGTGCCAGGCCCTCTGCGCTCAGCGGATCGGCCAAGCGCGCCATCAAGTAGAGCTGCTCGGAGGTGGGGAACACCTCTTCGATCGCACGCGTCGAGGCCAACGCCGGATCCTCGGTGGCGAAGAAGAAGTCGGGTGAGACGCTGGGTGCCAGATCGACACGCGTGATCACCAGCACCAGCGCCCCCAACACCAGTGCCAGCAGCGGCAGGAAGGCGGCCCGCACAAGGGCCGCGGCACGCGGGGGCTGCGGCGTCTCGGGCGCGTCGGTCATGGCGCGCGAGCTTATCGCGCGCTCGCTGCCGGTGGTGGCTGCGCGGTCGATGCGTGGTGGCGATGCAGGTGCCGCAGCGCGCTGACGCTCGAGTAGGTCGACACCAGGTAGGGCACGAAGGCGGTCAACGCCATTTTGAGCAGGCGTACAGGGTCGATCTCGCCACGCAAGATGTTGTCACCATGGTTGATGGTGATCTGAATGAGACCCACGACCGCAGCGGCACGCAGTGCACGCCGGACGGTCGGGCCTTCGAACGCCACATGGAGCCAATTTCGCATCGCTTCTCCGCAATCGACCCCAGGATGCTCACCGCGGGTCGGGGAGCCAGACCCTATCTGGTCAGCAGCGCCCCGGTGCACTGCGCGCGTCGGTGCTTGGTGCGAACGTCGATACAGGGACGGGGTTTGCCCGGGCGGGCGTTTCATCCTCCCTGGCCGGCCCGCGGGCTGGGGTAGGCTGCGCCGGTCATGGCATCCGATCCGATTCGTCTGCTCGTCGCGTTGTTGGTCGCGACGCTCATCGCGCTGGTCGTCAATCGCCGCGGCGCGGACGCGCCGAGCGGTCTTCGCACCCCCTGGCGTTGGCTGGCGGCGACCACGTTGATCGCTGTGGCGCTGTGGCTGGCCGTGCTGATCCCGGTGGCGACGGCCGATCTGCCGCAGGATCTCGATCCGGCAGCGCTCGCGCCTGCAGCTCTGGTTGTGACGCCACTGCTGCTGCTCGGAATCGCCGCCGTGTGGGTGGCGCTCGCTTGGGGTGGCGACCGGCGTTGGCGCCGGGCGCTCGGCCTCGGTGCTTGCCGGCCGCTGGTCGAGATGGCGGTCGGCGTGGCCGTGGGCATCGCTGCTTGGGCGGCGGTGCTCGTCTCGATGATGGTGCTCGGCTCGGTGCTGCTGCTGGTGCGCGGAGAGCTACCCGGCGGCGGCGTACCACCGCCGATGGTGGTGTGGTTGGCGGGTCTGCCGGTGGCTTGGCGCCTGGGTCTGAGCGTCGCCGCGGGGCTCAGCGAGGAGATCTTCTTTCGCGGTCTGCTGCAGAGCCGTTTGGGCATCGTCGCCTCTACCTCGATCTTCGTTCTGGCCCATGTTTCCTACGGCGCACCGCTGATGCTGGTCGGGCTGACCCTGCTGTCGTTGGGCTATGGAGTGCTGGTACGCCGGCGGCGCAGCGTTTGGGCCGCCGTGACGGCCCACGCTGTGTTTGACGGCGTGCAGCTCCTCGTGGTCATTCCGGCGGCGCTGGCCGCGCTCGAGGCGGCGGCGCCCAGCGGCGTGTCGCCGGCCGCGCTGGTGGCCGTCTGCTATGCTGCGCAATGAGTCATGTCCCCAGCCGAGTCTCCCAGAACAGAGCCAAGCGCGACGCCCGAGGTCCGGATCACGGTCGGGAGCCGTTTCGAAAACATCGAGTTGATTCAAACGGTGGTCGACGATGCCTTCAGTCGTCTGGGGCTGGAAGACGATGACCGTCATTGGGTCGGGATTGCAGTGCGCGAGGCAGTGGCCAACGCCATCAAGCATGGCAACCGCGAGGATCCTGATGAGCTGGTCGATGTGGAGTTGCGGGTCGAGGGCGACCAGGCGGTGATCCGGATCGAGGACCGCGGATCGGGCTTCGATCCCGAGCAGGTCGCCGACCCGCTGGCGCCAGAGAACCTGTTGAAACCGAGCGGACGCGGCATTTTTTACATGCGACGCTTCATGGACGAAGTGTCCTATCGTTTCTTGCCGGGCGGAGGCACAGTGTTGGTGATGCGCAAGCGCCTCGCCTCCCCCAGTGTCCCGGCCAGCGATGAGAACAGCGAAGCGAACAAGGAGTCGAACGGATGAAGATCGAGAGTCATTCCACCAACCAAGTGTTGATCATCAAGCCAAAAGGCAAGATCACCATCGGATTGGGCGACGTGGCCTTGCGCAAGGCGGTTGGTGAAGCCCTCGAAGCCGGTGCCCGCAGGCTGGTCATCAATCTCCATGGAGTCAGCAGCCTCGACTCATCCGGAGTCGGCGAGCTGGTCAGCGCCTACACCACAGTCACCCAGCGTTCGGGCAAGCTGGTGCTTGCCGAGCTGCCGAGCAAGATCGCCGACATCTTGCAGATCACCCAATTGATTCAAGTCTTCGACGTGTACGACAGCGAACAAGAGGCGGTCGACAGCCTGAGCTAAGCGCCGCGCGCGTCCCGCCTGCAGCCCGGCGCGGGCGTTTCTCATGACGATGTCGCAGACCGTGCCGCAGCCAGCGCCTTGCCCCGCAGGTATTGCCTCGAGCGACGCGCTGTCGGCACGCCAGACGCAGGTCAACCAGCGTCTGCCCGCGTTGTTGCCGAAAGAGGAGACGCCGCCAGCGCGCGTGCACACGGCCATGCGCTACGCACTCACCGCGCCCGGCAAGCGCCTGCGGCCGGTGCTCCTGCTGAGTGTTGCCGAGTTATTCGGCGGCGATCGGCTGCGCCACGCAGGCGAGAAGGGACCGGTTCTCGATCTCGCATGCGCGGTCGAAATGGTCCACGCCTGTTCGCTGATCCTCGACGATCTGCCGATGATGGACGATGCGCACCTGCGCCGCGGCCGGCAGACGGTGCACCGCGCGTTCGGTGAAGACACGGCGGTGCTGGCCGCCTTTGGCTTGCTCAACCGCGCCTACGCGCTGGTGGCCGAGCGTGGCGCGAGCCTCGCGCTGGGTCGCTACCGCGGCGAGGATCTGATCCATCATCTGAGCACGGCGGTGGGCTCGGACGGGCTGATCGGCGGCCAGGCGCACGATCTGGAAGCGCGCGACCAGAGCCTTGACCTCGATCGGCTGGAGTACATCCACAGCCACAAGACCGGTGCTCTCTTCTTGTGTGCGGCGGAGCTCGGTGCCATGGCGGCAGATGCCCGCCGCCGTGAACTCTCCGCCATCAGTCGTTATGCGAAAAATCTTGGGCTTGCCTTCCAAATCACGGATGATCTTCTCGATGTCGAGCAGGCGTCCGCGGTCACCGGCAAGGACAGCGGCCAAGATGCCGGTCGCCCGACCTTCGTCACTCTGCTCGGCCGGGCGGGTGCGCGGGCCCTCGCCGAGGAGCTGCTCGACTTTGCGGTGGCGTCGCTCGCCGGCCTCGGACGCAAGGCCGACGATCTTCGCGCCCTCGCCCGGGTGGTGCGCACCCGGCGGCGCTGAGGGCTGTGGGTGAACGCGTCACGCGAGAAGCCGGCGGCGCCCGCCGCCCTGGACTTGGTCCGGCAGCGACTGCGCCGCCTGGGCTATCTCGACCGCTCCGTCGAACGCTATTTGCTCCAAGACGCGCTTCGCCCCGAACGGCCGGTGCGTGCCGTGCTAGCCCTGGCGGCCAAGGTCGGTGCGCTCGGCGGCGTGCCCCTGGCCGCGGCAGCAACCCTGTCGCTGGCCGCCGCCAACGACCTCTTCGCGCGGGCCCCGGCCGATGTCCTGCCGCTTTTTTTGCATCTGCTGTTGCCGACCTTGCTCGGCCTGATGGTCGGTTTCATGCTGCTCGGCGGCTTGCTTGTTTCGCTGCTTTCGCTTTCGCGTTCGCAGCGCATCGAGATCCCGAGCGTGGTGACCGCGACACTCGCGGGCTGCTCGCTGCTCGCTTTCGCCGCCTGGCACGAACGGCCGCTGCTCGCCGCGCTCACGCCGTGGCAGGCGGCACTGGTGATCGCCGGTGCCTTGGTGGTCGCCGTGGCGCTGGTGCGGGTGCTGCACGGTGGGCTCTTGACGTTCGCCATCCGCCTGCGGGTTCGACCCCCGGAGCGGCCGGTGACCCATCTCGCATGGCAGGCGTTGCCGGTCGGGGTGGCGCTCTTGGTGCTGTCGGTGCCGGCGTTGCTCGGCATCCGCCCGCCACCGGCCGCACCCACCAGCTTGCCGTCGCGACCCGCTGCGCGGGTGGTGGTGATCGCTGTCGATGGCGTACGTGCGGATGAGTTCGAGGCGTTGCTGGGCGCCGGTGCGCTGCCGGCGTTCGCGGCGCGGCTGGCGTCAGGTGGGGCGCTCTTGCCCTACCGCCGCTCCGAGATCCAGCCGGCTGCTTTCTGGACCACCGTGGCCACCGGACGCTCGGCTGCCGACCACGGCCTGGCCGAGATCGATGGCTTTCGCCCGCGCGGCCTTCGCACCACGCTGGTCGAAACCGGTTTCCTTCGGTCCTACTTTGCCTCCGTCGGCGTCGCCCTTGGTCTGGTCGAGCATCGACCGGTTTTGGCCCCGAGCCGGCGCGTGCCTGCGATCTGGGACCTGGCCTCGCGCGGTGGCCTGCCGGTGGCGGTGGTCGACTGGTGGGGAACCTTCCCGGCCGATCCGGTGCCGGGATCGATGCTCGCGCACGGCGGCTACCAGTTGCTGGCGGAGGGTGCTGCGGGCGCTGTTGCGCCGGGATCCGAGACCGCTCGGCTCAAGCGCCTGGCGCAGCAGGCCCGGGTTCCGGATGCGCTGTCGCTCGCCGAGCTCGGCCGCGACCAGCGCCAGCGTCTTGTCGACCGCGCTGTGGTGCCAGACATCTTTTACCAGGCGGTGTTTTCTCGTGCCCTCGCCGCAAGCCCTCGGCTCGCCGCTCTTTACCTGCCGGGCCTCGATATCGCGGCCGACCTCGCCGACTTGGGCAGCGTGACCATGGCGTCGTTGGTCGGCTGGCAGCTCGCCGCGGTCGATCACCAACTCGCGAACCTCGATCCGGGTCTGGCGGCGGTGGTGGTGGTGCTCGACCCTGGCCGCCGGCAGCACGATGACGGCGCCGGGGTGCGCGGCCGCGTGCTGCTGTGGCGTCCGGAGGGCTGCGATGGCCGCCAAGAGACCGCGCCGGCCGAGATCGCCGCGGGCATCCTGCGCGCGCTTGGTCTGCCGCAATCACGCGAGCTTCCGGCGCCGCCGGTCGCCTGTGACTGGCCACCACCCGGGTTGAGCATCGACACCTACGGCCCGCGACGGCCGCCAGCGCTGCCCGCCGACGGAGACGAGTATCTCAAGAGCCTGCGTTCGCTCGGCTACTTGTAGCGCCAACTTGTAGCGCCAACTTGTAGCGCCAACTTGTAGCGCCAACCTCGCGCGACGATTCGTAGCCGTGCTGGGAGAAGGAACCGGGCCGGCGACTGCCATGGAAGAGCCGCCGGCCCGGTGGCCGTCGAATGACGAGGATCCTGCTTGA
>Ga0114931_10007073_pt1 | contig 13745 bp, 17 predicted proteins | sample 2SBtaG_FD_89579 | JGI IMG/M metagenome (GOLD analysis project Ga0114931, IMG submission 89579) | Deep subsurface microbial communities from Kolumbo volcano to uncover new lineages of life (NeLLi) - 2SBTROV14_V59a metaG | ecosystem: Environmental > Aquatic > Marine > Volcanic | place: Kolumbo...
ATGGGAAAATTTCTACAACTACATTCGGCCGCACAGTGCGCTTAATGGTAAAACCCCTTACGAGGTCCTCAGAGAAAAATTAAAATGAGGGGTATATGTCTATGGAATTCGGGAGATATACAAGACAGGAACCTTTCATTTGATACCAAATAACTCCGATATTAAGTTATTGGATGAAGATTATAAAAGTATGAGAGAAATGATATTTGGTGATTATCCGGATTTTGATTTGATAATTAGCGAATTGAGTCTATTTCAAAACAAACTTAATCAAATGTAATAATAGCAAGAACTAAATCGCTAAGAAGATGAGGACTCTTGTAATAGGGGATATACACGGGAATTTTAAGGCGCTGACACAGGTGCTGGGGCGTGCGGGGTTTGACCCCGATAAGGACAAGCTCATATCTCTGGGTGACGTATATAACGGACACCCGGAGTCCGCCCGCTGTGTGGAGTTTCTCCGCAAGCTTCCGAACTTTATATGGTGTCTCGGGAACCACGACTCTCACGCGAGGTGGTGGCTCCAGGGTGAGTGGAAGCCCGGGGACCCGGAAGGAACGTGGTCTCTGGTCTCGCTTAAATCCGTGATAGATTCCTACAGAGACGAGAGCGGCAGGCTCGACCAAGAGCTTATTCAGCGCCACAGGGAGTTTATAGAAACGGCGGTGCCGTACTACATTGACGAGAAGAACAGGCTTTACCTGCACGCCGGCATTGACTGGCGCTTCCCTGTGGACGAGCAGCCGCAGTACTGGATATATTACGCGGACAGGCTTACATACGGGGAGTATGCGGTTATCCACGAAAGAGAGGGTACGCGGTTTCCTTATAAAGACGTTTTCATCGGGCACACTAAGACCATAAAGGAGCACCCGAAGGCAAAGCCCGTGAGGCGCGCTAACCTCTGGAACCTGGACACGGGGGCGGGGACGCACGGGAAGCTTACTGTTATGGACGCCGATACATACGAGTACTGGCAGAGTGATTGGTGCAAATAAGATCAAAGTGTTGATCTTAGAGGAATTATCAATATAACTTCCTTTAATCACTGAAGAATATCAGGCTTTAAATTCTGTTATTTGCATATATAGGCATAAATTCGGCATAAAAGCATAAGGAAAGTCTATTTTCTGAACATGAAAATGCTGTAGAGCCCTGTGGGTTCGGAGAAGATTTTCTCGGCTGTTTTAAACCCCGCGTCGTTTCCAAGCCCGGTCCAGGTACTCATGGTCTCGGGTATCTCGGTCGTCTTTACATGCTCCAAAAGCGTTTCCGCCTCTTCTTGAGAAAGCCCTGTCCATGTGTTCTCGATTATCCCCTTGATCCGATCGAAGTAAGCTTCTTTATTCTCACCCTCTATATAAACAGGTTCATATATGAGAAAAACTCCGTCTTCTGAAAGAGCGTCGTGTACGCGCTTCATAAATCCGGCTTTCGCTACCGTATCTAAATGGTGGAGCGATAACCCTATCCATACGACGTCAAACGGAGGCTCTACGAGACTGTCAAACTCGTTTAAGTCTCCTTTCTTTAGCTCTTTCCCGCATCCAAGCCTGGTGAGCTCTTGAGCTGCTGCCTGAAGGGCGGCTTCTGATAGATCTATACCCGCGTAGAGGGCAACGTCTGTATCCCTGAGCGCTCTTGAAGAGTAGCAGGCGTCGCCGCATGCCAAGTCCAGAAATCTGAAAGGCTTCCGGACTTCATTAGAAATTATCTGACGGAGGACTTCATAGGCCTCGGCGTGGCCCATGTAATTATTCTCCAGAATCTTTTTATACGCGGCCCAGCTGGTGCTGAAATACTCAGATGAGCTTCCACTCGATATTTCACTTGCTATGTTATCTGACATATATGCGCGCTCGTAAGTCATTTTGTGCGACAAAAATACTTTGCGCTTGATTAATTATCAATCTGTTTATTATTATTGTATAGCTCATGTTTCACAATAGCTTCATATGAAGTATATAATATATGCACCATAATTTAGATTGGAGGATCAAATGAGATACATTTCAAAATTGTTGGTATTGATGTTCGTGCTGGGCCTGGGTTTTCAGCTCGCAGAGGCAAACCCGGTGATAAACGAGAAGGACTCTCCCAGGTTTTTATACAGTTTAAGCGCCACTTCAGGGAAGATGGAAGGGGACAGAATAACGCTTGAGAACGTGCCGCTGGTCATTTATTTCTCAGACCGCCCGAACCGTCTGGCGGGTCAGCTGAGCCTGAAAGTGTTCGCTCAGGGATGGGACCAGGGTAAGGGTAGCTTCAAGGCCGACCCGCCCAACGCCACGCTTTCGATACTGACGGACGGCGGAGTCCAAAACACCGTGATCGAGATTTCTGAGCCCCAGACTAAGGTTAAAGAGGGCACCATCTCGTTCAAAGTCAGGGTGCTTGAGGGGGAAGTGCCAAAGTCCTTCGGGACCGCAACCCTTTTTATTGACTCTAGCGCCGCAATCCTAGGACGTATATAGCGCGTCGCTGTTATTGCGTGAAAGACCAGTATGTGGGATAAGATGATAAACAGACTACATATTGCAGATGTGCTGAAGGATGATAAGCTCAGGTTCCTCCGGGTGCTGTGGTGTGATAACGGGAACGTAATACGCTCAAAGGTCATACATCTGCCGTCGTTTAAGCGACACCTCCTGAACCGTGGGATGGAGGAGCTTAGGAGTGAGGAGTTTATATATAAGCTCGAGCAGGCCCTCGTGAATACCCAAGCGCTCCAGGCAATAGACGCGGGGCTCGACGAGCCTGTGCCGGAAGCCGGGCTCGAGCCGGTTAAGGAACTCAGGCTCGTTCCGGACTGGTCTACTCTCACGATGCTCCCCTACGCCCCGGGGCACGCAGTTACCTTGGGGAACTTTATGCTCGACAGCGTGACCGAGCCATGGGAGCTTTGCTCTAGGGGGCTTCTCAAGCGCACTGTGAAAAGGGCAGAGGACTCAGGCTATGACGTTATGTGTGGGGCAGAGATCGAGTTCTTTTTGTTCGATGGAGCTCCGTTCCGGGAAAAGGGCGCGCTTGAGCCAGTTGACCGGGACGCTTACGCTCAGAACGCCGCGTTTGAGGTGAGCCGTGAGCTGATAGACGATATTGCGGATACATTATATGAGATGGGGATTGAGCTTGCGTACTATAACCCCGAATCCGGGCCCGGGCAACACGAAATATTCATACACTACAGCGACCCGCTCGCGCTTTCAGACAGGATTGTGTATATGCGTGAGGCTATTCGCTCGCTTGCTCTTCAATATGGTGTAATAGCCTCTTTTATGCCGAAGATATTTCAAGAGGCCACAGGGAACGGCTGCCACATCCATATGAGCATATGGAAAAACGGACAAGATGCGCTCGGGGACGGTAAAGGGAACTGGGGGCTTTCGCAAGCAGGCGAGTCTTATGTCGCGGGCGTTTTAGAGCACCTCCCGGCGCTTATGGCCTTAACTACGCCGACTCCTAATTCATTCAAACGTATACAGCCCAAGTTCTGGAGCGGCGCCTTTAAGGTGTGGGGGTTGGACAATAAAGAAGCCGCGATACGGGTGCTAATGAACCCCTTCGGCGGGGGGCCTAAGCAGTTTGAGCTTAAGCCAGTTGACTCATCGGCCAACCCGTACATTGCTCTTACGGGAATAATCGCGGCCGGGCTTGACGGAGTATCGAACAACATGAAGCTCGGCGAGCCTCTTCAGAGAGACCCCGGGAACCTTAGTGAAGAGGAAAGAAAAGAGCTCGGCGTGGAGTTACTTCCGACAGATCTTGAAAAGGCGCTCGCCGCTCTTCGTAAGGACGAGGTTTTAAAATCCGCATTTGGTAAACGCTACTATGAGGTTTACGACGCCGTTAAGAGGTTCGAGCATGAGGAGCGCGGGGATTATGATCTAGAAAAAGAGCGCTCGATGCTGCTTACCCGTTATTAAGCCGTGAGAATGAAAATGTTATATTTCCCGACTCGAAAACATAAGTTCTGGGGGGGTAGATATGAAAATGCTTATCCTGTTATTGGCAATGCTAAGCACGTTTCTCGCTGTATCCGCCCAAGCACGGGTATTTACCGAAAACGATATCAACGGGCCTAGCTATTTATATGTCCTGAGCGCGAAGCCGGGCACTATGAAAGACGACACGCTTACTCTGAAAGGCGCATACCGGCCGTTGTATATTCCTCCGACCGGCCGAGCAGGATAGCGGGGCACAAATCTACGGCGGACTTCGCTGACTCGTGGAATAATTCCTCGGACAGCTTCAATGCCGGCCCGCCTAACGCCACGCTTTCGATGCTCAGGGAAGAAGGGGCTAATAACCTCGTGGTTGAGCTTGTCAATATGGAACATGAAGACGGGGAGGCTGCATTTAAAGTGAGGGCGCTTAAGGGTGAGGCGCCTGCATCATTCGGGCCTTCGTCTCTTTTTGTGGACAGTAAAGGGTTTGGCTTTTTAGAACAATAAGACTTCTGGTCCTCATCAAAATTATAAATAATATCTTGGCACTGTTAACACGAGCGTAGTCTCATAAAGCTCCTCAATTCCTATTACCAGGCCAAAAAGGAATATCGCGTCGCTGCCATAAACACCCCCTGCTAGAAGAAGCGTAATTCCCATGAGAGCTGTAAATATTCTGATGCCTTTTGCGATTGAGCTTAGGCTTTTCTTCTTACCTGAGCGCAGTTCCGTGATAATCCCTCACAGATCGCAAATTAGAATAACCGTCCCTACAGTTATTAAGAGGGCGGGGTATAATTGATCGCTAAAGAATATGGATTGTGATATAGCGATCATGGGCTTTTCGGCCGCGCGCCCATAGCTTACGAAAATACTCCCAACTGTCCGTCTGAGGATAATCTCGATATTTTTGTTTTATGCCGTTTGTTCCCTCTCCAATCCATGTAGCGGAGCCCGACAGTCTGCTCCGGGTTAAGGGTCATTACGCAGTAGCCGTTATTGCCCCTGTCTTTTCTCAAATCATACGGGAAGAAGCGGTGCTCAGTCTCGAGGAACTCGATCGGAGCGGGTGGTTCATCCGGCAGGTCGACTTTGGCGTAAGGGAACCCCCCGTGACCGATGCAGCTTCCAATAAAGCGGAATTTTTCCGTTCTGTTAAATAGACCGCAGTAATGCGTGTCTCCCCAGAACCAGAGGTCCGCCAGGTCTTTTTTAAGAATGTTTTTGAGGTCCCTAGAAAAGAGCTTCCTCACCTTCTTGCTGTCATATTTATAGGGAGAATTCGCGCTAAGGAGTATATTGATTTTATTCTCGTCCTTACCCCTTTTAAGAGCTTTCCCGAGCCATTTTTTGAGCTCAGGATCGATGAAGCGGTGATCTTTATCGTAGTCCGAGTCAATGCCCGCTATCAGAAATTTATCGTTTTCGAGGGTGAAGTAACTGCCTTCCTGACGGTTTCTGAAGTTATTCCTCTTCCAGTCGAGCGTTTCAAAATAGTGGGTTCCGCCGCTGTGCATCTCGTGGTTGCTGTTGAGCATGAACAACTCTGTGCCTCCATCGAGCATCTTTTCGAGCGGCTTCTTAAAATGGTTTTTGAACTCATAGCCCCTGCCACGTCCTCCAGGTGTATAGCGTAGGGGTAAGAAGCTCCTCCTAGCTGTTTCGCTATGTATAGGTAATGGTAGAGCCCGGTGCCGAAATCGCTGAACAGCGCAATTTCGAGGGGCTTGTCTCCATCTACTAGCTCGTATCTGAAATCGTTTTCGTCAGCAGCTTTTCTGAAGGGGTGCTTTTCGTCTCTGAAAAACGCTTTAGCGTCCATAATGGTCCAGCCGAAAATATCACTGTGCTCGAATTTGTTGCTACCGGGGTTTATGGGGATCTCATCTAAGTCCATACCGGGAAAGCCGAAACCGGGCGGCAGCTCAAGGGGCTGCCCGGGCAGGAGCTCGGGCATGTTCCGTATCGCCAAACCAGGATTCTGGAGCGCAATTTTGGTCCTTGCGATAACCGTTCTTGCCTGCTCGAGTGTAAGCTCGTCGTTCCATGAATCGCGCATTTTCTTAAGCGTGCCCTCTGGGTCGCTCTCAAGCATAGTCTCGATACTATTTAACTGCTCAATTGATACGGGTGAAACTTCATATCCCGCCGCTTCCGACTCAACCCCTGCGGCGTGAGATGTGTCACGTATGCTTTGAATTTCGGATGTATAATCGAAACCAAGCCTCTTGAATACCTGACTCTCCGGGGAGCGCGGGGTCTCGCCCGGATCGAAAGTGACGTTAAGCTTCTCCAGCACGCTGTGGATATTGCAAGCGACTGCGTGCTCGTCCGAGCTAGTCTTTATCTCTCCCGCAAAATGAAGACCCACTGCTACATCTCCGTCCCGGTCTTGTGTATTTATCATCCAAAGACTGCCGGAATCCCCGGGCTCACTGATTTCATCATCAGTGTCATGACGGTCGGTGTCGAGCGCAATCTCGAATCCGCCTATTCCCCGGACGCCCGTGTTTCCACCATAATTAAGCTTTGTAACCACACCTGTTCTTCTTACCACGCCGTAAGTTACTCCTGTGGTTCTGCCCGATTTCACGACGCTGTCGCCGAGCTCTGCAATAGCTATACGGTTGGGTTTTACGCCCAGCTCAAGTATTTCCGATAAATGAGAGCGGTTATCGATTCTCGCAACTGCGCAGTCGCCCGCTAGGCCCAAATGGCTCCTTACAAGTCGTCCCATGTAATTAAAATCGGTCTCGCTGTCGTCATAGGGGCCGGGTTGTACGATTTTGTCCCCAATTTCCCCCGTAGGCATGTGAAGAACGTGCCAGTTGCTGAGCACATGGGGCTCTCTTGTATCTCTGTCGAATACTATGGCGCCGATCGTTCCTGCTGAGCCCTCAATGTGAGATACGCTTACCCCGGGGACCAGGGGGTCGAGCCTGCTCCGTCTCCTGTCTCTTATGTTATCAAGCGTCTCGGGCCGGGTTTCGGAAACTATCTTGTAGGAAGGCTCGTATTTACGTTCGGTTACGTGTATCTCGACTTTTTCACCTCCCGGACCTTCAAGAGTCTTTGGCAGCGGCTCTACGCCCATAGACTCCAGAGCCGATTCCTCAAACTTCTTGTCCACTGTAACCTGGATACACATTTCTTTCTTTGGATCATTGTCTAAAAAGCCGACGCCGACGGAGTTTACATTAGGTTGGTTTAAGAGCCGGTTCTGGTGTTTTCGGAGTAGTAATTTTAATTCAGATTCGGTTAACTTTTTTTTCTTTGCCCCCTGTTTTACAGCCATGCCGGGACCTCCTGTAAATAGATTTTATACTCCTGACTATGCCTTGGGGCACTTGTCAAATATTAAATTTGCCGCCCCAATGAGATGTTAATATGTAGTATGAAATTAGTAAAGTATTGCAAGAGTCTAAATATTCAGCACTTTAAATGGGGACTATTATAAGACTAAGCACAACAGAGCGGTAACGCCGCATTTTACCTGGAGTAGGTTGAAAGAACTCTGTACGTGGCGTTGTCCGGAGAGCTTGTCAGAACCCGGCATAGGGCTTAACGGTTTTGCCGGAGTTTTGTCTGAATGAGAATGTGGGCTTAATATAATTTGAAAAGTCGGGGATGTTATCTATAATTTTACTCTTACAAATTTAGAGCACGCGAGGGAGTATATGAGTATTAAAACAGGAGTTGCAATATCAATTCTAATCTTAATAACAATAATAGGGTGCGGTACGGAAAAGGAAAGGAATCCGGTGCTCGATATCAAACCGGGTAAATATAAGATAACGGTGGTAAGGGACAATCATGACGGCCAGGAGCCTGAGGTGACCGTTATAGAAAAATGCGTTTCAGTAGAACAATACCAGCCGTTTAGTGAAAATTATGAAAGCGAGTTTTGCGCTGTGACTAACTTTGAGAGAATAGGGACGAGCGTAAAATACGATATTGAATGCAATAAAGACCTGAGAACCGGGATGAAAGGAACTGTTAGTTACGGTTATATGGACGAGAGGTTAAGGTGGTCTAATAGTTCCATCGGTACGACAGACGGGAGAATCTATTCTTTTAAGATAGACGGGGAAGCGCTTTTGATCGGGGAGTGTGAAGAAGCGGAAGAGAAGATAAAGGTGTTTTGATAAAAACTCTCTATTTGCGTATTACCATTAACCCCCCCCTTACGTCCTAACTGCGCCTGAACGGTTTGTAGATTCCCGGCACAGAATTTCGGGAATGGTAAATATTGATCTCCCCTCACCTTAAGTTATTTTGTCACCGGCTTCATCAGCTCGGTAAATTGTGAAGACCGCGCTGACTTAGCCCAAGGGAGCCGTGCTTCCCGGCTTTGGTCTCAGCGATCCGATGGAGCATTTCGGTGACGCCCTTTGGCTCCGTGCATGCTCAGGACGAAGGGGTTCCTAGGTATAATAGAAGGGGCTACATCGCTTGCTCCGTTTTCCGGAAAAGGCATAAAAGGGCAAATTTAGTGCCGCTATTGCCCATTGTTAAGTATTCCGGGTTAGTTAAGGTTCGGGGGCTTAGAATGAAAAAAGAGCTTTACACACGAAAAATTAAGGTATAATAGTATGTAGGGTCAGAATTTAAGTAATGATTTATGGTGATTAGATGGCAATTTTAGTCATTTACATGATGGGGAATAATAAAACACTTAAGGGCGGATTAATACGATTTTATAAATTTAGTCCTCCCCCCTGCTTGACTCCAAGCCAATAGGCTTCTTGTCATTAGATCCGGGTCCTTCCCGATCCCCACTCCAACACCCTCCGGGAAGGATATGGGGGAGGGCTGAAGTACTCTTCCAGAGATTTGGATTCCTAAAAACTCACACCTGACTGACAAGAATATACGGTTGGAGATTGCTGCCTGCCCAGGTCTATGATTCTCATATAAATGTAGTATGTTATTTGTCGCTGGGGCTTAAGCTGCGGTAAAATACGACACTGAGGTTTATATACAACAATGACAAATACAGACACTGTCGAGATACTCGACAGGCACATTAAAGAAAAAACTGCCAACGGCAACATGCACCCCGGTGAGAACTGGTACGAGCGGGACTACCGTGATGCCGAGGATATGGTTATGAGGTTCTCCGACCTCAACTGGCAGGGGCTTAAGAATATTTTCGGGGACAGGCCTCACATATGGCAGGAAGCGTGCGTATTCGTTCTTGGTGAAGCAAGTACACAGGGGTCTGTCTCCATGCTCGCCGACATCTTTGCGCGAGGTACGGACGGCATAGCCTGCTATGCGGCGATATTTATATCGCAGGAGGACTTAAGCAAGCTTAGCGACACGGAGCAACAGCAGATCGGGCTTAGAGCGCGGGAGCTTTTAATAGACGACGTATACAAAAGCTACGGGGATCATTATCACGTATCACTCGAAACGATACGTGAAAAGCTGGGGGTGTAGCAAATGTATTTTTTTAGAAGAAGCAATATTTGCGGAGAGTAAATATGGTATTTAAAATTCCTGGTTATCGGTTATAATTATAGCGATATTATTAAGAGGGTTGAGAGGGCCCGCCGTTTTTGAAATGTTTATGCAAACATAATCTTATGAACTAAGCTAATCCCGCATCCTTATCCTGGGTCCTTTCCCTCCACCTACCGCCATCTAGGAGCTGGGATAGGATGTTGGGACTTAACATAGCCGTTTAGTTTTTGCTTAATGTATTAACGTCCTTTTATGATTCAACACTCATTGTTTTAGCTCCGTTTCCGGAACAAAATATTATTTCTTCTTTTGAGCGGTCGCACAGGAAGTGTGACTTACTGAAAGCTTGCAAAAATCATCGACCGGACTCCCTCAGCCAGGGCTTTGGCGAGCGGGCTACTACTTTATATTTCTAAGTTGTTTATGTGTGTCGGAAATAGTTCATCCTTCGACAAGCTCAATATGATAGAGATAGAGTGTGAATTGTCCAGAATAAATCTGGCGTTGTTTTGCATGAATCGTATATAATAGTTTTTCGATTGAGACTATGGAGGTTAGGTAATCAAATGCTGCATTGGTTGAATAGATTCTTTAAGAAGAAACCGCTTACTGTGGAAGAAATGGAGGACAGGGTATTTATAAAAGGCCCCCATTCGAGGCTCAGGGAGCTTTGGTTTCTGATACGCGTGATGTGGGGTTTTTTGTACGGCTTCAGGATACTTCATTTCGTGGGTCCTGTGGTTACTGTGTTCGGATCGGCCAGGACGGAGGAGGATAGCCCCTATTACAAAAAGGCGGTAGAGGTGGGAAGCGAGCTTGCTAAACTGGGGTTTTGTGTGATGACAGGGGGAGGGCCCGGGATTATGGAGGCTGCCAACAGGGGGGCAAAGCAGGCGGGGGGAGGGTCGATCGGGTGCAACATCAGGCTTCCGTTCGAGCAGCAGCCTAACCCTTATCTCGACATGATGCTTGAATTCAACTATTTCTTTGTAAGAAAGGTGATGCTCCTTAAGTACTCGTACGCTTTTGTAGTGATGCCGGGAGGCGCCGGTACGATGGACGAGCTGTTTGAGACGATAACCCTCATACAGACAAAAACAATATACAACTTTCCTATAATTCTCATAGGAAAGGAGTATTTTGAGCCCCTTATGGAGTTTTTGAAACGAATGGTAGAGGAGGGGACTATTAGCGAGTCCGATCTTGATCTGTTTATCGTTACGGACAGTGTAGAAGAGGCGATGGGGCATATAAAAGTCAATATTGTAGATAAGTATGGGATGGAACTTAAGAAAAAACCTGAGCCTTCGAGAATACTTCTTGAGCGTTGATAATAAACTTGTTGAGAGGGATTAACTCGATTGTTCAGCTATTAACTGCTTGAGGCGGTGAACATTCACTTAATATTCACACTTCTAGCTGTATTGTCGGGCGTCGGTCAAATGTTGTATATTGATATCCGGAACTTTTATAATTCACATTTGTTATCCCCGGAGGATCTTGAATGAGGTACATAAGAGATTTGAGGGAGTATTTACGAGTTCTCAAGAGCATGGGAGAGCTTCAGGAAATCGACGAAGAGGTCGACTGGAACCTCGAAATAGGGGCTATTATAAGAAGAGCCTATGACCTGCGCGCTCCGGCTCCACTGTTTAACAAAATAAAAGGTATAGAGTAAGGGTTCAGAGTGCTCGGCGGCTCGGCGGGTATAAGTAAGCAGGAAGGGCTTGAATTTAGCCGGATCGTGACATCGCTCGGATTCAAACCCGAGGCCGGGGCTAAAGAGATCGTAAATACGCTTGCGGATTCTTTTGCCGGGGAGGGAATAGCGCCCAGGTTAATTCAGGGCGCCGTATGCCAGGAGAATGTAATAGCCGGAGAGGACGTGGATTTAATGCGGCTGCCTGCACCTTTTATACATAGCGGGGACGGCGGCCGCTATTTAAACACCTGGGTCACGGTCGTTGTACAGAGCCCTGATAAATCGTGGACTAACTGGTCTATTGCCAGGATCATGCTGCTGGATAATAAACGCATGACAGGTCTTATCCCGCCTCAGCAGCATCTGGGTATCATTCACCAGATGTGGAAGGACAGAGGAGAGCCCACTCCGTTTGCGCTCGTTTTAGGGGCGCCGCCCGCAGTGCCGTTTTTCTCGGGAGCCCCATTCCCGACTTATGTGAGCGAAGGGGAGGCGCTGGGCGCTCATTTCGGAGAGCCCATAGACGTTGTTGAGTGTAAGACTGTTGACCTGCAAGTGCCGGCATACTCTGAAATCGTTATAGAAGGCGCTATAGCTGAAAAAGAGACTGCCGAAGAAGGACCGATGGGGGAGTTTGCGGGCTACATGGGTGAGCACGACACGCCTCAGCCAATGTATAAAGTGAGCGCTATCACATACAGGGACGATCCTGTATTGCCGGCAGTAAACGCCGGCGTGCCGGTCGAGGATACGCAGACCTGCTGCGGCACTATGTACTCGGCTGCCGTACTGGCCGAGCTTAGAGCGCATAATTTCCCGGTGGATACATGCTTCCTTACGTTTGAGAGCGCGGTACACTTGCTGGTGGTTACAGTGGAAGAGATGGAGCACACGCACGAGAGTGCAAAGAGGCTTGCACAGGAGGCTAAGGAAATAATATTCAACAGTAAGCCCGGTGTGGATTTCCCCAAGGTAATGCTGGTTGATAATGATATCGATCCAAGCGATATAAGCCAGGTAATATGGGCGTTTTCCACTAGAGTACATCCTCAGAACGACGCACATTTCTTTGAGCATCAAAAGACATTGCCGTTGCTTCACTATTTAAACGCCGCCGAAAAAAAAGATATGAGTAGTACAAAAGTGGTATTCGATGCGTTACTTCCTTCATTCGATAGAGCTAAAATATCGAGCTTCGAGCATAATTATCCAAAGGAGCTTCAGGAGAAGGTACTCAAGAGCTGGGGGAAATATGGATACGGGAAGTGATATTGTGCGGTTGAGAGCTTGGTATTGCCGCGGCTCCTGTGGGGCCTCGCGCTGACTACTCTTTGACCGCACACAACATGTGCGCACAGGGTGAGCTGGTTTATGTGGTATCGAGGTTCAAGGGGATTGCTTTGTTACTATCACACTGACAGTCTGAAAGAAAGGAAGCAGAAGCTCCCTTTGTGTATTCTCCGTAAGCTAAATCTTACTTTTAAGCAGCTAATTTCCTTCTTCTTATTACTATAAAGCCTATTATCCCCAGAATTCCCGCCATTGTAATCAGACCCCACACTGAAAGCGCCGGGATGGGTCTCGGGTCAGCCTGCCAGATCTTTATCACTGTGTCCGACGGTATATCGATTTCTTGACCATCTAACGAAAATGAGGCAAAGCCGACTATTGAGTCTATACCTACTATCTCACTTGTGTAAGTCCAGGATACCTGGCCAATATCATTTGTTCTACAGCTATCCGGAACGCATTCACCGCTGAAGGGCACACTCGTTCTGCCCTCGTTAGCATCTTCGCTAAAGCTGCCAGGCTTCGTCAACTGACTACGCCACGGCAAGCTGCTACGCTCGCAATCACAACAAAAGGATATGGATTCCTGCCTTCGCTGGAATGAGGTCAATGTGAAATCGGATACGAATCGGGGGGAATTGCTACGCTCGTAATGGCGGAGTTTAATCATATTTGTGATATTGCGTGTAATGTTATGAGCACGATGGTGAGGGTTGGACCAGAGAAAGTAGAGGATATACAGAATATATATAATATTAATGTAAGCGCTTTTGGCGCGGAAGCGGAAGCCCTATTAGTGGAAACGCTCAGGCGGGAGGGGATACAATTATATCCCTGGTGGCGGAGGGGGACGGGAGTGTCATTGGACATATACTATTTACTCCCGTGAGCGCGGGAGAGAGTGGGGTAAATGCCGTCGGGCTTGGGCCGATAGCGGTCGCTCCCGGGAGTCAGGGCAAGGGCGTCGGTAAAAAGCTTGTCGAGCAGGGACTCGAAACATGTCGGGAAAAAGATATAGCAGCCGTGTTCGTTTTAGGCCATCCCAGGTACTACGCGAAGTTTGGTTTCAAGGTGTGCCCTGGTATAGAAATTTATTACAAGGATGAGCAGTTTGCTCCTTATTCCTTTTACAAAGAGCTCAAGAATGGATCACTCGAAGGCGCGCAGGGGTAGGTTAGATATAGTCCCTCTTTTGATAGTGTCTGAAGCTATATTTTAGGTGATTAGGTCATTTTAGGACTAGGCTATAAAATACCTAGCCATGACATTAAAAAAGCTACAAGAAATAATAAGCGGAAGCAAATGCCTAAGATGTGAAAATACAAGATTATATAAAC
>Ga0114931_10007074_pt1 | contig 13743 bp, 11 predicted proteins | sample 2SBtaG_FD_89579 | JGI IMG/M metagenome (GOLD analysis project Ga0114931, IMG submission 89579) | Deep subsurface microbial communities from Kolumbo volcano to uncover new lineages of life (NeLLi) - 2SBTROV14_V59a metaG | ecosystem: Environmental > Aquatic > Marine > Volcanic | place: Kolumbo...
AGCGTCATGAGTTCGATATCTGATACAAATCCATGGAATATAAAACGTTTATCACCTTCCACCATTTTCATAAACTGCGCAAGTGGCGCATGCCATGGATGAGGTTTTATTTGTCCTTGTTTCGCCTCAAATACCTTTCCAACACAAACACAGGGAACATTAGCCAGTTTTATAGCTTGGGCAAGAGCAGGAAGATTTTTATTCCATGTAGCATCTCCCACATAGAGAACAAAATCAGTTAAACTTTCAAGATTTTTATTGGAGCTAATGTGTGCAAAATTTAATTGAGTAAATTCCGGTTGGATTCCCTCGTTATTGGTATGAAAAGGATGATGATCGTTTCGGGGATCTATATGGGGCAAAAATATACGAGGAACGGTTGGATATATCACTTTGATATTGTTTTGTGGTATTTTGTATATGGTTATAAGGTCATTTTTACTTGCTTGCGAATCAGTAACAATAATGTCATATTTCCCCTTTGCCCTATTACTAAGAAATTTATACCACCAGCCACGCAATCCAATAGGGAATTTTTTCGGGTATTTTAGGGGGATAATGTCGTGTATCACGGCAATATGTTTACTCCCCCCTTTATGTATAGATATCGGCTTTTGTATGGGACTAAAAAAAGGATTTACCACTACAGCATCTTTTTTTATTTGTTTCAGGGTATTTGTGTACTGAATGAGAAGATTATCTCCAAAATTTGGTGGATTGATGTGAAACTGAGATATTGTTTCTGTTTTCGTTTGACTTGGTCTTTTAAATTGTTTTATGTGGTCAAGGCTATCGAAGGCTTCTCGGAGTGTTTGATAGTATCTCCCGATACCACGTACACGACTCTGAGGATCTTCTGCTGTGGGATCGTAGACTGAAATATACTTCATATAATTATTGTAGCAGGTTAGTAGACAGTAGTTAGTAGTTAGGGGTTAGGGATTTACTTTCTAATTCCTAAATCCTAACTACTAATTGCTAGCCCCTAGCTACTAGATAGGATTTGGTATTTATTTTGTCGGAAATAATGACATATCTTATTTATCTTGTTAAAACAGTATAATTTATATCATTGTTTTGAGATCCGTACAAATAGTAGCTTATAATAATATGTAAAATAATATCGACTCACAGTGAAGAAAAGATGCGTGAGTCTTTTGCTACACAGCAACAGGAGCCTTGATAGGGGGGTGAGGGTTGTAGCCTTCAAGCTTAAAATCTTCCGGCTTAAACTCGAATATATTTTTTACATGAGGGTTAATCTTCATGATGGGAAAGGGGCGGGGATTACGTTTGAGTTGTTTCTCAACTTGGTCCATATGATTTTGGTATATGTGTACATCTCCAAAGGTGTGCACAAAATCACCCAATTCAAGATCGGTCACCTGTGCAATCATCATGGTCAAAAGGGCATAGGATGCAATATTAAAAGGAACACCCAAAAACATATCAGCGCTTCGTTGATAAAGTTGGCAAGAAAGTTTTCCATTGAGTACGTAAAACTGGAACATAGTATGGCATGGAGGAAGTCCTGCTTTGGACATCTCTTCAATATCTGCTACGTTCCAAGCTGAAACAATATGTCTTCGGGAAAAAGGATCTGTTTTGATATTGTTTATAACTGTTGTGATCTGGTCTATTTCGCCGCCTTTTATAGATTTCCAGTGTCGCCATTGTACTCCGTACACAGGGCCCAATTCACCCCATTTTTGAGCAAATAAAGCATCTTTTTTTATGCGTTGTATAAATTCTTTCTGGCCTAATAAAGCGCTATTTCCATGATTCTGCTTGGAATAATAACGGTAAGGCCATGCGTCCCAGATATGTACATCATTATCTACTAAATATTTAATATTTGATTCGCCTTTGAGAAACCATAGCAACTCGACTATAATGCCACGTAAAAATACTTTTTTAGTTGTCAAGAGAGGAAATCCAGAAGAGAGATCGAAACGGATTTGTCTTCCAAATAAGCTTCGAGTGCCGGTTCCCGTTCTGTCATCTTTGGAGGAGCCATTGTCACGAATGTCTACAAGAAGGTCGAGATAGTGTTGTTCTTGTGTGTTCATATCATCCAGTACTACCAAATCCTCCCCGTGATTTTGAGCTCATTTGATCTACTTCATTAAATTCTGCTACTTTTGTAATAGAAACCAGGAGTGCTTGGGCTATGCGTTTACCCTTTTTTATAGTCACGTCTTTTTTGGTGAAATTAAGGACTTGTATTCCTATTTCATCTTGATCGCCATGGTAGTCTTGATCGATAACCCCTATACCATTTGCCACCATAAGACCTTTTTTTATGGGAGTAGAACTACGACTACTTAGCATAAGAAAATAGCCTTTTGGCACGGCGACAATGACGTTTGCCGGGATAATAGTGGGCCTCCAGGGGGTAATAGTCGTTGTCTTGCGTGCATACAAATCAAAGGCTACTGAACCAGGAGTTTGGTACTGCGGAAGGGGTAATGTCGGGTCGATGCGTTTAATATTCACCTGCATACGCATTATTGTACCATACCTTATGGAAGTAAACAAAAAGAGAGCGTGGTGTGTAGAAAATGTGGATAAGTATGCGGGAAATAGGGGTTTTATGAGAGATAGAGTAGGGGGGTATAGTACCAAAGTGAAAATATCAAATCACAAATGAAAAACGACAAACAATCGCAAGATGTACTTTGCATATATTAGGCGATTTGAACCTAAAATAGCACTATAGATATCTAAGTGCTAAGATCGCCGTAATTTTGTACGGGTTCTTGGGGAGACTTACTTATATTTAATGTGGATGAATATATGATTATTTTTTTTATATTGCTGAATGCAGCAAGCTAAACATTTATGAATAAAATAATAGTTTTAAAAACCAATAACTATTTTCACGATCGTATATCGTATTATTTTTTTGAACCATTGAAAGCGATCATTGTATAGGTATTGTTGTAGCAGGATATATCATCTTTTACTCTTATAAAGAGCCTTAAATTATTGCAAAGGAGAAATATACTATAATCAAGTAGTAGGCTAAATATTATAAGCTATTAATATTATTTAGATTGTTGTAGAGCTTAAATAAATAATACCCTTAAATATTATAAGATTGAATAAATGTTTTAAAATGTACTGACCGTTTTCCTTCTACTTGTACTTGATCAAGAAAAAGAGCGTTGTGTGCCACATGGAGCTTGAGCAATTTCACTCTTAGTTGATTTTGACCTTTTTTTATCTTAGTCCAAAGCCCTGGCCATGGATAAAGCCCTTTATATAGTTGGGAGACAATAGAAGCTGCGGGCCGTTTTTGCTTCAATGCATCTTTATCATATGTGCTCCAGTATTCTTTCATCATTTTAGGAATAAATTTAATTGGTGCCGTATCTCCATTGAGAGCTGCAGTAATAAGGGGAGAGGCTATATAACCATCATTTCTATTTAAAAGGCGCGAATATGTAGCGTTCTCCTCTTTTTGTTTTTTGATTGAAAGTGTATTCTGTTCTCCTGCATGTATTGCATCTGTTATTAGTTGAGTAGCTATTGGAATAATTTTTTTCTCAAGAGTAATTTTAGTATCTTCTTCTGTTATTGCTACTTGTTTTTGTAGAATGATATCACCAGTATCCAACCCTTTATCCATGCGCATAAGCGTAACCCCTGTCGTACGATTTCCCAATATGAGTGGATATATAATGGGTGCGGGACCTCTATATTGGGGAAGGAGTGAGGGGTGAATATTCCAAAATCCATACGTTGGCAGAGTAAGAACTGCATGGGGGATCATACAACCATAAGCAAAAGCAATACAGAGATCTATTTGCTTCTTTTTGAGAAGGTTAGGAAGTTTATTCAACGATTCATGATCAAACAATGTAAGATCGTGCTTTTGAGCAAAAATTTTCACCGGCGTTGGTGTTATTTTAAGATGTTTTCCTGCGGGCTTATCTGGCTGGGTTACTACGAGAGATATCGTAAGGTTTTTGGTTCTCATTAACTGATTAAGAAGTGATACAGAAAGTTTTGGACTTCCAAAATAGGCGATTGTCATAGTTATTGTGAAAACGTTAATGTACGCTTGATAAGCGGTAATAATGCAGCTTTTACTTGAATATATACACTCATTTTATTATTTGGATTGTCTGTCGTAAATTGCAAATAGCCCTCTTTATTGAGTTTTGCAGAATCACTGGCACTATCTTTGCCACACGAAACAGTAATAGTATCTTTTGTATCTTCTGCGTAATCAGGGAGAAGATATTACAATCCACAATTTTCATTTGTTACGGTAATATACTTGTGAGGGATAATGGTTATCGTATAAGGTGGTGGGGTAATGCTTAAGATTATGGCAATAGCTTTGTTTGCCGTTTCTACCCGCTTGCCATATTGCATGCCTCCTATAAATAATAGGAATGCGATAAGGAGTGCAACAATGATAATGGGTCCCTTTTTCATACTCTTTGAGTATATCAATATTTTTACTTTCTTGACAAATGATAGAACACAGGGTATAGTTAAATAATCCTCCAAGTGCAATTTCACAATGATATCTTTTTTGAACACTCAAATTTCTAGGGAGGTTTCGCGAAAGCGAGAATATGTATGTCGTTGTGTAGGAAACTGCACAAGATTTACCACCCGTTAATCTAGAAAAAAAGATACTGAAAGAAATTCATACGGAGGATTATTCTTTTAGCTCCATTTATGTTAGAGATAATGTCGACATTTGAAAAACCCGCATGTCATTTATTATTAATTAATCCAATTTATGTCATCTTCAGATTCAGTAAGCTCTAAACAAGGGCGCGTCCCGTCGCTTGACGTCTCAAAAATGTTGAAAAAAATTCGTAAACCCACTCACCCTGTTCCAACAAAACAATCTCGTGTGCCAAAAGGACATATGAGTGACAAACTAAGGGAAGATTTAAAATCCAGTTATGAAGCCGATGGAGTGTTAGATATAACATTTGGTGGATATGGCTTTTTACGTAAAGATTATTCTGTTAACCCCGATGAGGATATCTATGTATCTACTTCTCAGATTCGTAGATTTTGGTTACGCAAAGGAGATAAAGTGAAAGGTCTTGCACGTCCGCCAAAAGACGGAGAGCGCTTTCATAGTCTTCTATTAATAAAAAAAATTAACGGACGTGAGATGACTGAAGAGGAGAGTAGAACTCGTAAAAAGTATAACCAACTCACTTCACTTCACCCTCATAAACAAATATTGTTAGAAACAGAACCAGATATTCTTTCAACGCGTATCATAGACCTCATATCGCCGATAGGATTTGGCCAACGTGCCCTTATTGTTTCACAACCAAAGGCAGGGAAAACGACATTTCTGAAAGATATTGCTACGGCTTTGAGTAAGAATCACCCTGATGCCCATATTATTGCCATCCTTATTGGTGAGCGTCCTGAAGAAGTAACTGAACTCAAACGTAGTATTATTGGAGAGGTTGCAGCATCTCATTTTGATGAGACACCGAAACAACAGACAAAGGTTGCAGGACTCGCACTTGAACGTGCCAAGCGTTTGGTGGAAACAGGCAAGAATGTCGTTATTCTCTTAGATTCGATCACTCGTTTAGCCCGCGCATTCAATCTAACGATAACTAGTTCCGGACGTACGCTTTCTGGTGGATTTGATCCCCAAGCACTGTATCCAGCAAAAAAATTCCTTGGAGCTGCACGTAACTGTGAAGAAGGAGGAAGTTTGACTATTATCGGAACAGCACTTATCGGTACAGAATCACGAATGGATGATCTTATCTACGAAGAGCTTAAAGGTACGGGAAACATGGAGATTCACCTTGAACGAAAAATAGCTGAAAAGCGCATATATCCTGCTGTCGACATTGGTGCATCTGGTACGAGACATGAAGAGCTCCTTTTTGATAAAGAAACATTTAAGCTTGTTACTACATTGCGCCGTATAATGGCTTTGCGAACTCCTGAAGAAGGTATTATGGCACTTATAGACAAGCTTCCAAAAACTAAAAACAATAAAGAGTTTTTGGAGTCTTTGAAAAAAGGCTAATAGTGTAGAATAAGTATATGCAACATCTTGATAGACGAGTGAGTAGAATTCTTGGTCAAATGCGAGGAATTCAAAATATGGTGAAGGAGAATAGAGACTGTGTTGAGATTCTTCAACAAATGTCTTCGGTGAAAAAAGCTATCAATGGGCTCTCTCGTGAGATAATACTCTTCTATATGAAACAAGAAGTATCCTCCCAACAGGTTAAAAAGTTTGAAAAACTTATAGATCGGGCCATAGATCTATGACGCGTATCATAGATAAAAATTCTTTACGCTTTTACTTTGAACTTTAAATGGTGTGTTGATATACTGTATGTATGGAAATACACAAGGTAATAATAGTTGGTGGCGGACCTGCTGGGTTAAGTGCTGCCCTTTATACTGCTCGTGCAGGGCTTACACCCTTGGTTTTTGCTGGATCTCCTCCTGGTGGTCAACTTATGCTTACTACTGAAGTAGAAAATTTTCCTGGGTATGAAGAGATTATGGGTCCAGATTTAATCCAAACGCTACGCAAACAAACTCTGAAGTTTGGTGCCAAAATTTTTGATGATAATGTAAAAGAGCTGATAACTTCTTCCTATCCCTTTACTATTAAAACAGCAAAAAAAGAATATAGTACGAAAGCAGTTATTATCGCCACAGGAGCACAAGCGATATGGCTTGGACTTCCCTCTGAGACAAAGCTCAGAGGGAGGGGAGTATCTGCATGTGCCACATGTGATGGGTTCTTTTTCAAAGAGAAGGATGTGGCTGTAGTTGGCGGTGGAGACACGGCAATGGAAGAGGCGCAGACACTTACTAAATTTGCTAAAAAAGTCTATCTCATTCATCGGAAGGATAGTTTTAGAGCCTCAAAAATTATGCAGGCTCGGGTGAAAAAAAATCCCCAAATTGAGCTCATAATGAATGCAACTGTTGTCGAAGTGCTGGGTGAACAAAAGGTAGAGGGGGTTATACTCAAAATCCAAAATCCAAAATCCAAAATCCAAAAACTGGAAGTTGATGGAGTATTTGTGGCAATAGGTCATAAGCCTGATACCGCAGTATTTAAAGATAAGGTATTGGTTGATGAAAAAGGGTATATTATGACGAGCGGTATTGCCGCACTCGTCAAATTTCAAAATCCAAATGCCAAGTTCCAAACAGACGCATTTAACCCCCAATTTCAATCAATGACTTCTGTTCCAGGAGTATTTGCTGCAGGAGACTGTGTTGATCATATCTATAAACAAGCAGGAACAGCTGCTGGAATGGGAATAGCCTCAGCTCTTGATTTATAGCGTTGGATAGAGACGAGAAAAGCATAGCGCTTAGTAATAATCTGCGGAGGTGATGCGATTTAACAAGCATTAAAGCACCCCCTTTGCCAGTATATTAGTTCAGAAGCTGACAAGTCGTAATACACAGAGCCCAAAACGAGATTGATTACCATATAAGTAATTTATGAAACTATTATCTCAATACTTGCTATTTCTCAAAAAATATAGCTTCTCACGAGCTATTTTCATGGGCCGAAGGTTTGAGCAGTTTAAAGATATTATTGTAGCATTGCTTGTCGTAAAGCGCGGAAAATATTCAAATTCATTTATCAACACCTCTTTTTTTCTCCTTGTGATCACCGTGCTTGTAGCTGGCCCCATAATAGCTGAAAATAATGTATATAATAAGGGAATACCCGATGAAGCGACATATTTTAAAAGTTCGTCTATAGCATTTGACCCATTTGAAAATGCAGTCACAACAATCGTGTCGCCAAAGCCACGTGATAGAGTCATACAGCATACTGTTATCGGTGGCGAAACACTTGCATCTTTAGCAACGCGGTATGATATATCGGTAGATACCATTAAATGGGCAAATAATTTAAGCTCGGATTTGATAAAACCAGGCCAAGTTCTTGACATTCCACCGGTTACTGGCATTGTGTATACGGTAGCTCCCGGGGATAACATCTATACTATTGCAAAAAAATATCATATCGATGCGCAGGGAATTGTAAATTTCCCATTCAATGATTTTGTAGATCAGGATACATTTCAACTCAATCCAGGACAAATATTGTATTTACCAAATGGTTCTATTAGTCCAAAGCCAGCTATTCGCCCTGGCCAGCAACACTATGCTGTTGCGAAGGCCGGAGTTCAAGGAACATCAAGTTTTATCTGGCCAACAACAGGGGTCATTACTACGTATCCCGTGTGGTGGCACATGGCCCTTGATATCGCCAATAGATCAGCACCACCTATTATTGCTGCAGACACGGGAACGGTAATATATACTGGTTGTCTTAGCTGGGGGTATGGTTGTCATATTATCATAGATCATGGAAATGGCTATCGCTCGCTTTATGCCCATTTATCTGCAATAGAGGTGGTGGCAGGCCAAACAGTAACAAGAGGTCAGCGTATCGGTGTGATGGGATCTACTGGCCATTCAACCGGAACCCATTTGCACTTTGAAATTCGTTCAGGAGGAACCCTTTTAAATCCTCTTAACTTTTTACAATAACCATTCATTATGGAGCAACATATCATTTCTCCAAAACTTCTTATCAGCGGGGTAGTGTATGGGATTATTACATTAGTCACGTCAGTAGTTTTACAATATGTATTTTTTTCTCCCCATATTATTGTATGCAATGAAGCCTCTGGGACAGCTTACGTCATTAAATTATCTCGAACGTATGAAATAGTAATACCAACGTCATCAATAAAAGATACGATTACTTGCATGGGTCGTGGGATGGCATTTTATGATAGAACGGTCGATATTTTTCTTATGAAAACGGAAAACAGAACGTTTATAGCCCAACTTGAAAAAAGATACGCCATAAACAGAGTAGCACTCGTTAGGTTTAAGAACCAAGCAATACAAGTAATGTTTGATAACGAACGGATATTATTGCGCAATCAGGGCCTTGCATATGTATTATATCCAAAAGCAGTAAAGAAACCCTTTAAACTTTTACGAACGGAACAAAATAGTGATATTGTTGCTATTATAAGCCCACCATTAGACCCAGTCATTCAAGGACTTATTGCACAATATCCTCAAGAACAGATTCCCCTGATATCCATAAAAGTGGGCGAGCATAAAAGTATTAAACTTGCGAAGAAGTAGGTTTAGTAAGCAAGATGTTACGTATTTCTCGAAATAGATTGAGTGCTTCAAATCCTATCCACGTTTCCCCAATAAGTTGCTTGGGAAGTCCCGGGTCGTCTTTCAAAATGGTTACATAGTCTTTTACTACAGTATGCATCTTTTGCACGCTGTCTTGATTGGTAGAAAGAGTGGTGTGCCATAACTTAAACAATGTACGATATTTTTTTTCAAGAGATGTTTTTCGCCATACTTTTTCTATCAATACTTCTTTATTCCCAAAAGCGTGATCAGATTCGAATGCCTGTACATAGGTTTCGATTTCCTTATCTGATACACGTATTTTAAGCCAAGGAATAATTGGATGGGGAGTAAGCCAAAAGGACCTATGCCATGGACCCAGACCCCAACGAGCCACATCCCTTCGAAGTTTATCTCTCAACTCTCGTTTACGCTCAGGAATCTCATAGGATAGTATTCGCCACTTTCCATCCCACTCACTCCTTATGAAGCGAAAAAAAGGGAATATAAGAGCTATTTCATCAAAGCCTTTGTTGGTAAGTGTGTATGCAGTAGTATTCCCCGTATCATTAGATTTTGACTGTATGAGAGCGTTTTTTTCTAGGTTTTTAAGAGTGGTAGTTGTTTTTTTGTTAAGAGTAAGATCAAATATAGTACGAATAGTTTTTGTAAATACTACCGCTTTGTATTCATGAGAAGACATAAACAGTAATGATAATAAAATCTTCGTTCGTATGTCTTTAATTCCCATAACACATAAAGTAACAAAGAATACAACGTCTGTCAAATCTAAATAATAATAGGGTATTGATATCTTCCAAACACGCGCAAATAGGGGCAGAGATAGGTTTATATTATCAGTCCATGATAGAAATTGCTAATAAATATACAAAGAATTGGGGATTGTTTTGACAGGAAGTAAGAAAAAAATAATAAAATATGTATTGAGAAAATTATAATAATGCAAACGTCAAAAAATAATGCGCAAATTTTTTGATGGACTAAACGAAGGAAAAATAGTAGTAACTATCCTATAGAAGTGTATGAAACTATTATATTTATAATATAGGCATTATATATAAAAATAATGATTTTATTATAGATTATATAAAAGCCTTATGCTAATATACGTTAATATAATTCAAATTGATTCATATTTACTACAAGATATAATTTACACCATTTGAGTATGTATAGCTCTGTATTTGAGGAACGGTTGGATTTATTTTTCCCTAAGATATCTATTATATATTTTTGTATATATGTATATTTAAGGCTTTATAAAAATATATTATTAAAATTCATGCTACCAATTAAATTCATATTGCTACCCATTCATGTCTGGTGATCTATTATCTTCTGGGAACCGCTTATTGCGATACAATTATTAAGTATACGAACGTTATATAAATAAGCTTTGAGGTTTCATAAAGCCTTAAAACACCTCTTCTCTATGAGAACATTTAAGAGGGGGAGTGGCGATTTATTGGAGTATACTGTTACATTTAATTGTTATAATGATTGTATGAGAAAAGCACACTATTCTCCTTCTACGTTTAATAAATATATTAATTCTCTTATTCTTGAATCTGATAAAGTGCGCAGACTATCACAAGCTACATCTATTCGTGAGTGGTTACAATGGCATAAAGCACATAAATCAATAAGTTCACGTGAGTATCATTTAGCAATACGTCGATTAGAACAAGCACTTCAGCGACATAACCCCCCTCTTTTTCAAAAAAAATTATTCATGATTGGTTTTTTTGCATGTGTCTTTTTATTAACAGTTTTCATCATTACGCTGAAAAATAGGGATAAAGGAGCAGGAGATAACCAGGAAGACAATACATCTCGTATCGTAACATTGCCTTTTAGTGGCATTTTGAAAAATTTAGACGGCACGGTCGTAAATACGAAAAAAGATGTGATTTTTCGATTGTATCCAGACAAATTAGGGGGTCAGCCCCTCTACACGGGACAATGTATCGGTGAAAAAGGATTGGTACCTGAATACGATGGATCTTTTACTATTGTATTAGGATCAGATTGTGGTATGCCACCACTTACACAAGCGTTATTGGATACATACAAAACACTTTATTTAGGGGTGCAAATTGGCTCAGATGTTGAACTAACACCGCGTACCCTTATAGCTTCTGGGTCATATGGAGGAAATGCATCAAAACTTCAGAATTTATCGGTTGGTTCTATTGCTGGAACCATTCCGTTTATTAATCAACAAAACATTTTTAAGCTTACTGAAAGCAATCCGACATTATTAAGCACGAACGGAACTTTTAAGATACAGGGACAAAAGCTTATTTTGAATACGACCCTTGAGCAGGGGGGAGATATCCGTATTCAGCCAGCTATTGGAGCAAATACACTCATAATGAATGGCAATGTGGGAGTCGGGATACCGGCACCACAACATAAAGTGTCGGTGTGGGGGCTTGAACCGTATAAGTCTATTATGTCTGTTATTAATACATCTCCTGAAGACATTCGTACGTCGTCTGTGCTTGATCTTTCACTGGGCGCTTCTCGCAATGGAAATAATGCAACGTTCGTAAATTTTATAGCTGAAGCAAGTCAAGAAGCCCCAGGCACTAATGTTGGGAGGATACATCTTGGGAACGGAGGGGTAGTATATGAAACAAAGGGAGCAGATTTTGCAGAATACTTTGATACGGATAATGGTGATTTATTTATGAACCATATGATAGTTGGAATAAGTACGGACGGAATCCGTCCTGCAAAAAAAGGAGACCGTATGATTGGGGTCATAACCGATACGCCCGGATTTATTGGAAACTCACCCTATACCAAACGGGAAAAATCAATTCTTGTCGGGCTTATGGGACAGGTTACGGTTTTGGTAACAAACGAAAATGGCCCGATACATATGGGAGATTTACTAACCGTTGGGAGTATTGCTGGGTATGGAGTTAAAGACATTTCAACTGCTTCAGAAATAATTGGGGTAGCTCTTGAAAATGGAACAGAGCAGAGGTGCAATAAAAAAGAAGGTACGGGCCAAAAAAAATTAAAATGTGGGAAAATACGGATATTGATTGATACAACAAGGTAGATAAAATACTAACCAAATTAAGGTTGACAAGTGTGTTAAATGTCTTTAGAATCTTTTCATATGGATATTAGACCCCTTCATTCGCTTCAGAAAATGTTTATGTATGCTCTGATATTTCTGTTTCCTCTTATTTTCTTTCCTATAACGCGAGATTTTTTAATTTATAGTAAATTTTATTTTATTGTGTTTGCGATGCTTATTGCGCTTGGAGGATCAGTTAGCATTTTTATTATCTCTCGGAAATTTCGCTGGGTTCATAATCCTGCTACTCAATCGCTTATCCTCATTGTATTGTCCTATATACTCTCCATAGTATTAATGTCCCCTAACAAATGGCAGGCTTTATTCAATCCCCAATATGGGTTAATTATGATCCTTGCTCTGATTATAATGTATTTCTATGCTTCAGATGTATTCGAGAAAGCTAAAACTTCTCCGGCGCTTGTTATATCTGTTTCAGGGCTGTTAGTAGCAATATTTGGAATCATTGTTATGGTTGATCCATTCCAAAATGCAAACCTACCTCCTTATTGGTCCTTTCTATCAAATGTATTATTTAATACCGTAGGTTCGTCTATGCACTTTATAGGGTTCCTGTTCTTTATTCTTGTGGGATCGAGCTTGTATATGTGGAGGACACATACTACGCGTCGTACTCAGAATGATGATCCTCGGGTGGTTATGATATTGCTTGGTTCAATAGTCACCTTTACGCTCATTGCTCTTATATTCTATATTTTTACTCTCGCACAACAAATAATGAATGAAGGAGCACAGATTATTTTACCCCCTTTGGTCATTTCATGGCATGCGGCAGTTGAGATATTAAAAAATCCAATGAGTGGCATATTTGGGGTTGGTGTAGATAATTTCGCTGCACTCTTTACGCAAGTTCGTACCAGTAGCTATAATGCATCTGATCTCTGGCAAATTAATTCATTTAATACGTCTCGTTCGGCAGTATTACATATTCTTACAGAATTAGGCGTACTTGGGCTTACTGGATACGCGCTTCTGGTTTCGCTCTTTATGAAACATCTGAAAGCTGTGAAGTTGGAATATGCAGGATATTTCATTGTGTCGTTATTGATATTGATAGTACTTCCTCCATCTATTATTTCATTTTTTCTGTTCTTTCTGAGCATCGCGCTTATGGCAGCTGATTTGAGAAGTAAGTGGCATCATGATGAGTATGTAATAGACTTTAGTTCTTCGCAACTTGTGCCGATATTTATTGGCATTATTGTCATATTCTTCCTTGTCTATGGGGCAACAGTGTATTTCTTAGGGAGAAATTTTATATCTGAGATTTACTTTAAGAAATCACTTGATGGAATAGCTTCCAATAGTCTTGAGCAACTCTATGATAATCAAGTGCGTGCATTGCAGTACAATAATGCAAATGAAGAGTTTCATAGGCAGTTTGCCCAAACAAACTTGCTCTTTGCCAACAATATCGCCTTGAAAGATTCCAAAAAAATAACTGATCA
>Ga0114931_10007075_pt1 | contig 13743 bp, 10 predicted proteins | sample 2SBtaG_FD_89579 | JGI IMG/M metagenome (GOLD analysis project Ga0114931, IMG submission 89579) | Deep subsurface microbial communities from Kolumbo volcano to uncover new lineages of life (NeLLi) - 2SBTROV14_V59a metaG | ecosystem: Environmental > Aquatic > Marine > Volcanic | place: Kolumbo...
CAACCGCGCCAAGTCCGAGTTCCTCGCCAACATGAGTCACGAGCTGCGCACGCCGCTCAACGCGATCATCGGCTTCTCGGAGCTGATCGAGAACCAGGTGTTCGGCCCGGTCGGCAACGAGAAGTATCTGGAATACGTCAAGGACATCCAAACCTCGGGCGAGCATCTTCTCGAGCTGATCAACGATATTCTCGACCTCTCGAAGATCGAGGCCGGCAAGCTCGAGCTCGACGAGGAGGAGGTCGACGTGGCGAAGGTTCTCGAATCCTGCGAGATGCTCGTGCGCGAGCGCGCCGGGGGCAACGGCGTCACGTTGCGGCGGAAGGTCGCGTCCAACCTCGGCCATCTCCGCGCCGACAAGCGCAAGCTCAAGCAGATTCTCATCAATCTCCTGTCGAACGCGATCAAGTTCACGCCCGAGGGGGGGCGCGTGGACGTGCGCGCCCGGGTCGACCATCGCGGCGATATCGTGATCTCGGTCGCCGATACCGGGATCGGCATCGCGCCCGAGGACATCGCCAAGGCCATGGCGCCGTTCAGCCAGGTCGACACCGCGCTGTCGCGCAAGTACGAGGGCACCGGCCTCGGCCTGCCACTCACGAAATCGCTTGTCGAAATGCACGGCGGCGCGCTCGATCTCGCGAGCAGCCTGGGCGAGGGGACGACTGTCACCATCCGCCTTCCCGCCGAGCGGATGATCGGCGCGCGCCGCGAATCGGCGTGACGCCAGCCAACGTCCCCGACGCGCCAAAGGCGCGGATTTCCTTGTATTTTATGAAAATTTCGCGGTGCTTCTTAAGCGTGGGGAAACCTTGATCGGCTAGGTTCGGGGCAGGTGTCCGGTTCGCCGAGACCATGTCCAGTCCAGGCCCCGCCATGCGCGCGCGCTTCACGCGACCGATGATCGTCGGCCTTGTCCTCGCCGTCGTCCTCGTGGGGGCGGGCGTCGCCTTACGCCGCGCCTCGATCGACCTCGACGGCCAGCGCGCGCTGATCGCCGAGGCGGTCGAGGCGGCGACCGGGCGGCGGCTCGCGCTCGCGGGGAAGGCCCGGCTCGCGCTCGCTCCCGGGCCGCACATCCTGGTCGAGGACGTGACCCTCGCCAACGCGCCCTGGGGCTCGCGCCCGGCGATGCTTGCGGCGCGGCGCATCGTGCTCGAGCTCGAATGGCTGCCCCTGCTCGCGGGACGCGTCGTCGTTCGCCGCCTGGTGTTCGACGCGCCCGACGTCCTCATCGAGACCGATGCCAGGGGGCGCGGGAACTGGGCCTTCGAGGGCGCCGGGGGCGCGGACGGCGCGGCCCTGCCGTTCGCCATCGACGAAATTAGCCTGCGGCGCGGCCGGCTGGTCTACCGCGACGGCGCGGGCGGACGACGGCTGTCGATCGCGATCGACGAGGCGCGCCTCGCCGCCGAGGATCGAGGCGACGGGTTCACGGTCGCCATCGCCGGCAAGGTCGACGGCCAGCCGGTTTCGATCGAGGGCCGGCTCGGGCCGTTCGCCGCCTTCGCGGGCGCGCGGCCGCTGGCGCTCGATCTGCGCCTTCGGAGCGGGGATCTCGCCTTCGCCCTCGCGGGTCGGATCGCGGACCTGCCTTTGCTCGCCGGGTTGGATCTCGGCCTCGGCGTCGAGGGCGGCGATCTTCGCGCCTTCGCGCGTCGGATCGGCGGCGACGGTCCCGATCTCGGCGCCTTCCGGGTTTCGGGCCATGTTTCGGGATCGGCCGCGCGCCCGCGCCTCGATTCGCTGGTCGGCCGCGCCGGGCGCGCCGATCGGGCGTCGATCTCGGTCGAGGGCTCGATCGACGAGCCGAAGGCCGGGCGGGGGCTCGATCTGATCGTCGCCGTGGTCGCCCCGGGCCTCGATCGCCTGGGCACCGCCTTTGGCGTCGCGCTTCCCGAGACCGCGCCACTCGCCGCGACCGGCCGGCTGCGCGACCGGGAAGGGCGCTACCGAATCGACGATCTCGCCGCGACCATCGGCGAAAGCGACTTCGCCGGGTCCCTGACGGTCGCGCTCGCCGGTTCCCGGCCGCGGGTCGAGGCGAGGTTGATCTCGACGCGGGTCGATTTCGATGCCCTGTTCGGCACCACGGAGACGGCGCCCGCCGACGAGCGGGCCGTGGAAGACGCGCGCCTTTTCTCCGCCGAGACGATCGATTTCGCCGCCCTCGACGCGCTCGACCTGCGCCTTCGCCTACGCGCCGACCGGCTGACCGTCGGCGGCTTCGTATTCTCGTCGAGCGATCTTGCGCTGACCCTCGATCGGGGCGAGGGCGGCTTGCGCGTCGCCCGGGCGCGTTATGGCGAGGGTGACTTCGTGGGCTCTCTCCGCGTCGATGCCCGCACTCGGCCCGCGGCGGTCGCGCTCGACATCGAGGCCGAGGCGTTCGACGTCGGCCGGCTGCTCTCGGACCTCGGCCTGCCCGATCTGGTCAAGGGCAAGGCCGAGGTCGCGATCGACGTCGCGGGCGAGGGCGCGAGCATCGCCCGCATCATGGCCTCGCTCGACGGCCACGCGCGCCTCGTCATGGGACCCGGGCGGATCGCGACCCGCTATGTCGATCTGTTCGCCGCCGATCTGTTCCAGAGCCTCGATCTGATCGCGAGCGACGATGCCGAGGCCCGCGTGAACTGCCTGATCGCGCGGTTCGACATCGCGGGCGGGACGGGCGAAAGCCGCGATCTTCTCCTCGACACCCAGCGTACGACCGTGACCGGAGGCGGGCGGATCGCGCTCGGCGAGGAGACCCTCGATCTCCTACTCGCGCCGCGCCCCCGGAACCCAAGCCTGATGAGCCTGGCGACGCCGATGCGCGTCGCCGGAACGCTCGCCGCGCCGACCATCGCGCCCGATGCCCTGGGTGTCGCGCGCTCCGCGGGCGTCGCGGTGCTGGGCGCGCTCGCGACCGGCGGGATCGGGATCGTCGCGCCCTTCCTCAGCGCGGGCACCGGCGGTGGCGATGTTTGCCGGACCGCCCGCGAGGCCCTGCTTGACCCCTCGCGCGAGGCCCGCGCGGCGGGGGGCGACGATCCGGCGGCGGGCGCCCCCGAGGGCGATCCCGGGGAGGGCGCGGGACGGCGGCGCACCAGCGATGGCCGATAACGCCAACCTTACTGCCGGTTGTCATCGACGGGTCGAACGATTAGCTTCTGTCAAGCAGCTCCCGTGGGTCATGTCCTCCGTGTCACGTCCCCCGGGGCTATCGGTCATTTTCCGGTCGCGACCGGATCGCCATCAGACCATCACCTGAACAAAGGCTTCCCAATCATGCTGTTTCAACGAGTGGCGCGGGCGGCCGCGCTCGCCGGCGTGGCCGGCTTTTTCGCGCTGTCCTTCGTCCCGCCGGCGGCGGTCGGCGCCGAGGACCCGGTCGTCGCCAAGGTCGATGGGGTCGAGATCCATCGCTCCGACATCGACGACGTCATCCAGGGGCTGCCGCAGCAGTACCGGCAGATGCCGATCGAGACCCTGTTTCCCGTTCTGCGCGACCGGTTGGTCGAGCTCCAGCTCGTCGCCGCCGAGGGCCGCAAGGACAATCTCGCCGAGGACGAGGCCGTGCGGGCGCGCATGCGCAAAATCGAGGATCGGGTGATCCGCGACGTCTACATCTCCCGCTATGTCGACAAGGTGGCGAGCGAGGAGAAGCTGCGCAAGCTCTACGAGGAAAACGTCGCCAACGCGCCGACCGGTGTCGAAGTGCGCGCGCGCCATATCCTGGTCAAGACCGAGGACGAGGCCAAGGCGCTGATCAAGCGCGCCAAGGCGGGCGAGGATTTCGCCACGCTCGCGCGCGAGAACTCGATCGGGCCGTCGGCGTCGCGCGGCGGCGATCTCGGCTACTTCGCCCGCGAGGCGATGGTGCCCGAATTCGCCGACGCGGCCTTCGCCCTCGAGGTCGGCGCGATCACGGAGACCCCGGTCAAGACCCAGTTCGGCTGGCATGTGATCAAGGTCGAGGACCGGCGCGACGTCGCGCCGCCGAGCTTCGAGGACTCGCGCGCCAAGCTCCGCGCCCAGGTGGCGCAAACGGCGGTGCGCGAGTTACTCGACAGGCTTCGGATCAAGGCCACGATCGAGACGTTCAATCTCGACGGGACGCCAGCCACGACGACCGAATAGCCGTCGCTGGCCGGACGGGGACGCGCGGCGGGCCTTCGCCGCCGCCGTCCCGTTGGCCGCGATTCGTCGGGCCAGCCAGCGCGCGCGCAGGGTGAAGCCGCTCCAGGCCGTGAGAAAGCCGGCGATCGCCGCCGCGCCCAGCGGGGCGCTCGCGATCGCCGCGACGAGCACGACCGCCGCCGCCATGCGCGCGGGCCAGCCGATTGGCCGGCCGATGTGAAGGACTCCCTGCACAGTCCCGTTCTCGCGTCCTGCCTGTTTCCGTCCGTGTGATCCGGACGGTTCCGCGCGCCGCGAGCCGGCCTTCGCCCCCCGACCCTCGAACCGGCGATGGCGACGCTGCCCGAGGCGATGCAAGTTTCCTGCCAGCGCGCCGGGAATGCGGGGAGATCAACGGATTTTATGGCTAAGGCCGCCCGGACCCCCTCGCGCGCGCCGCGCGAGTGTAAGAAAAACCGACACCCGGCGCCGCCTCGAAATGGGTGGATTTCAAGAAAACATATTGAGAATCAATTGGATGACATGCCACGCAGGGCGCGGGCATGTGTCAAGCGCGCCGACTCGCCGGCCACAGGAGACGCTCGGGCGCGCGCGCCTTGCCGGTCGTGGCGCGCTCGGCCGGGGGCAGCACGTCGAGGCTCGGCCAAAGCCCGCTTTCGAGCGCCTCGGCGTAGCCCGCCGGCAGGCCGTGGCGCCGCATCGCCGCCGCCGCCGCGCCGTGGTCGTACTCAAAGGCGCGAAGCTCGACGGCGATCCCCCGCGCCTCGGGATGGAGCAGGGCGAACCAGTTCCGCGCGGTGCCGTCGTTGGCGGGCATTCCGACCGCGCCGGCGTTGAGCCACAGGCGGTCGCCGAGCACGCGGACGAAGGGGATGCCCGAATGGCCGGCGACGACGCCCTCGGCGCCGGTCCTCTCGGCGGCCAGCGCGATCTCGGCGACGATCTCGGCTTCGGGCGTCGAGGGGAAGACGTAGCGGTTGATCCGCGACGGCGCGCCGTGAACGGCGAGCAGCCGGCGACCGCCGAGGGTGAAGCGGATCGCGCGCGGGAGCGCCGCCATCCAGCGCCGCGCCTCGGCGTCGATCTCCGCGCGGCAATGGGCGTACCAGCGCCCCGAAAGCGCGTCGCAGGCCGTGCCCTCGGCGAAGCCGCAGCCGCAGTCGTCCGATTCGGCGGCGAGCGATTCCTCGACGTTGCCCATCACCACCGCCACCCCCGCCGCGCGCAAGATAGCGAGCGTCGCCGCCGGATCGCCGCAATAGGCGACCGCGTCGCCGGTGCAGATCATGCGCGCGGGCGGGACCGCGAGCACGTCCGCCGCGGCGAGCAGCGCCTCGGTCGCCTGAAGATTGCCGAGCGGCCCGCCGAACACGATGACCGGACCGTCGAGCGGGCCGAGATCGAGACACGCCTCGCTCGCCCGCTTCGTCTCGCTTCGTTCCATGCCCATGGACCGAGGTTCTGGCATCCCAACCGCTGCGCGTCAACGTCGCATGGCGAACCTATGGTCAGCGCCGGCTCTTCGCTCTAACATAAGAAGAGATGAGCGTTGCGCTGGAGTTCGGAGAATGACGAGCATATCGCGCATCGAGCAGATGTGTATCGAGCGGGGGCTCAAGATGACCGAGCAGCGCCGCCTGATCGCGCGCGTGCTCTCGGCCGCCGCCGACCACCCGGACGTGGAGGAGTTGTACCGCCGCGCGAGCCGGCGCGATCCCAATATCAGCCTGGCGACGGTCTATCGCACGGTTCGCCTGTTCGAGGAGGCGAACATCCTCGAACGCCATGATTTCCGCGACGGCCGCGCGCGCTACGAGGAGGCGGCGAACGAGCATCACGACCATCTCGTCGATATCGACAGCGGCGAGGTGATCGAGTTCCACAACGAGAAAATCGAAACCCTGCAACGGGAGATCGCCGAAAAGCTTGGCTTCCGGCTGGTCGACCACAAGCTGGTCCTATACGGCGTGCGGATCGAGGGCGCTTCCCGCGAGCGCTCTTAGAGCGTGATTCACTTGAAATGAATCGGCGCCGGCCCGCCCGCGCTCTTACGTGATGCGGCGGCGGACGATGGCCGAGATGAACTCGCTGAACACGACGACCGCGAACACCGCGACCAGCATGATCGAAACCTCGCGCCAAGCGAACATGTTGATCGCGGCGTAAAGCTCGATCCCGATCCCGCCCCCGCCGCCGTCTCGTTGTCGCGTCTACACTATCGGCAATCGCGCGTCGGGTGTAAAGACCACGCGAATTTTCAGGCGTCGGTCGAGGGTGCCTGGTCGAGCAGGGCGGCGAGGCCGATCAGCGCCGGCCAGCGCGCGGTGATCAGCCGGGTCGGGATCGCCGCGAGATAGTCCTCGAAGCGGCCCTTGGCGACGAATCGGCGGCGAAAGGCCGCCGCGTCGAACGCCGCGCCGAGGCCCGGGACCACGCCGCCCGCCAGATAAACCCCGCCGCGCGCGCCGAGAGTGAGCGCGAGATTGCCCGCCGCGCCGCCGAGCGCGGCGCTGAACAGGGTGGCGGTCTCGACCGCGATCGCGTCCGAGCGCGCGCGCGCGCGTTGGGCGATCTCGGCGGCGCCGGGGGGCGGCGTCCCGCCGTTCCGGCCGTCGATCTCCGCGAGCGCGCGATAGATCTCGCCGAGCCCGGGCCCCGACAGCAGGCGCTCGACCGAGACATGGGCATGGCGCGTGGCGAGACGGTCGCGGACGGCGCGCTCGCGCGCGGTCACGGCGGCGAAGTCGGCGTGGCCCCCTTCGCCCGCGATCACGACCCAGCCCGCGCCCGCCGGCGCCAGACCCGCGACGCCGAGCCCGGTGCCGGGGCCGATCGCGGCGAGCGCCGCGCCCGGCGCGCCCGTCTCCGGCCCGTCGCCGAGCGGGCGGTGCTCGTCGGCCGCGAGATGGGGCAGCGCGCGGGCGATCGCCGCGAAGTCGTTGACGATCTCGACGCGATCGAGGCCGAGCGCTTGGGCGATCGCGGTTCGCGAGAGCGTCCAGGGGTGGTTGGTCATGGCGACGGTCTCGCCGAGGACCGGTCCGGCGACCGCGAGCGCCGCCACGCGCGGCGGCGACGACGGCGCGAGCCGGTTGAGCGCCACGCCCGCCGCGCGTTCGAGATCGGCGTGCGCGGCGACGTCGAGCACCACCGGTTCTCCCGGCCGCGCTCCCGGCATCTGAAGCGCGAAGCGCGCGTGGGTGCCGCCGATGTCGGCGAGCAGGCGCGGCGTCGCGGGCGCGCCGCTCACCGGTACGGGGGCACGGCGGCGAGCGTGCCGAGAAAGCGGTTCCGCCAGGCGGTGATGTCGTCGCGCCTGAGCCCCTCCATCAGCGTCTCCCAGCGCTCGCGGCGTTCGCCGAGGGGCATGGTCAGCCCGCGGTGCAGTGCCTCGGCCATGTCGTGCAGGTCATAGGGATTGACGATCAGCGCCGCGCCCATCTGATGCGCCGCGCCGGCGAAGCGCGACAGCACCAGGACCCCGGGGTCGGTCTCATCCTGGGCGGCGACGTATTCCTTGGCGACCAGGTTCATGCCGTCGCGAAGCGGCGTGACCATTCCAATCCGGCTGCCCCGGAACAACCCCGACAGCGCGCGTCGGCTGAACGCCTTGTTGAGATAGCGGATCGGCACCCAGTCGAACTCGGCGAAGCGACCGTTGATATGGCCCGCCGTGGCCTCGAGGCTGTGGCGGATATCGGCGTATTCGGGAACCTCGCTGCGCGACGGCGGGGCGATCTGCATCATGCTCACCCGGCCGCGCATCTCGGGATAGCTTTCGAGCAGCCGCTCGAACGCCTGCACGCGGTCGACGAGGCCCTTGGTGTAGTCGAGCCGGTCGACGCCGATCACGAGCTGGCGGCCTTGCAGGCTGTCGGCGAGGCGGCGCATCTGGCGCTGGGCCTCGGGCGTGCGGGCGAGCGCCGCGAAGTCCTCGGTGTCGATGCCGATGGGAAAGACCTCGGCGCGGATGGTATGGCCGAAGGCGGTCACCGTGCCGTCGCCGTTCACCCGCCCGCCGGCCTCCTCGGCGATATAGTCGTGAAAGGCGCGGAGATCGTTCTCGGTCTGGAAGCCGATGAGATCGTAGGCGAACAGCGCGCGCACCAGCTCGCCATGGGTCGGCAGGGCGAGCAGCATCTCGCGCGCCGGGAACGGGATATGGAGGAAGAAGCCGATCCGCGAGCGGTAGCCCAGCCGCCGCAGCCCCTCACCGAAGGGGATCAGATGGTAGTCGTGAACCCAGACCAGATCGTCCGCCTCGAGCATCGGCATCAGCCGCTCGGCGAGCTGGCGGTTGACCCGCCGGTAGCCCGAGAAGAAGCGGCGATCGAAGGCGGCGAGGTCGAGCCGGTAATGGAACAGCGGCCAGAGCGTTCGGTTGGCGAAGCCGTTGTAGTATTCGTCGTAGTCCTCGATCGCGAGATCGACCAGCGCATAGCGCACGCGGCCGACGTCGAACACGTCGACCTCGGTGGTGCTCGCGTCCCGGGTGACTTCGCCCGACCAGCCGAACCACACGCCGCCGGTCTCGCGCAGCGCCGACAGAACGGCGATGGCCAACCCGCCCGCGGTCGCCTTCGCCTTGATCGGCGCGACGCGATTCGAGACAACGACCAGACGCGTCACAACACCTCTTCCCAGGGGCGGCTCAAACGCATGGCACAATGGATCAGCCCGACGAGCGAATAGGTCTGCGGAAAATTGCCCCACAGCTCGCCCGTCTTGGGATCGATATCCTCGGACAATAGCCCGAGGTGGTTGCGACACGCGAGGACGTTTTCGAACATCTCGCGCGCTTCCTCGACGCGGCCCGTGGCGGCGAGCGCGTCGATGAACCAGAAGGTGCAGATCGTGAAGGCGTTCTCGGGCACGCCGAAATCGTCGGCAGTGGCGTAGCGGAACAGGTGGTTGCCGCGCTTGAGCCGCTTCTCGTTCGCGGCCACGGTCGAGACGTAGCGCGGGTCGTCCGCCGCCAGGAAGCCGATCTCGGGCATCAACAGGAGGCTCGCGTCGACGTCCTCGCCGCCGACCGCGTCGACGAAGGCGCCGAGGTCGTCGCTCCAGGTCTTGGCCAGCAGCGTCTCGCGAATGGTCTCGGCGCGCTCGCGCCAGAGGACGGCGCGGCGCGGCAGATCGAGCCGCTCGGCGATCTTGGCCAGCCGGTCGCAGGCCGCCCAGCACATCAGCATCGAATGGGTATGCACCCGCGCCCGTCCGCGCAGCTCCCAAAGCCCGGCGTCGGGCTTGTCGTGAAGCGCGAAGGCGCGCTCGCCGATCGCCTCGAGCCGGAGGAAGGCGTCACGCCCGGCGGGACGGAACAAGCGCTCGTCGAAGAACGCCTGGGTCGCGGCCAGGATGACATGGCCGTAAACGTCGTGCTGGTCGTGCTCGTAGGCCTGGTTGCCGACCCGCACCGGCCCCATGCCGCGGTAGCCGGGCAGGCTGTCGACCAGGCGCTCGACCAGGCGCTTCTCGAGCGCGATGCCGTAGACCGGCTGGAGATGTCCGCCGTCGGCGGTGCTGGCGATGTTGGTGACGTAACGGAGATAGTGCTCCATGGTGATCACCGCGCCCAGGCGGTTGAGCGCCCGGACCACGAAGAAGGCGTCGCGCAGCCAGCAATAGCGGTAGTCCCAGTTGCGCCCGGTATCGGGGGCCTCGGGGACCGAGGTGGTCATCGCGGCGATGATCGCGCCGGTTTCCTCGAAGCTGCACAGCTTGAGCGTGATCGCCGCGCGGATCACCGCGTCCTGCCATTCGAAGGGCAGCGCCAGCGTGCGCGACCAGCCGCGCCAGTAGTCGATGGTCCTCTCGCGGAAATCGCGGCCCATCTCGGCGACCGGGCGGACGAGCGATTCGTCGGGGCCGAGGACCAGGGTGATCGGCTCATCGAGGCCGAACTCGATCTCGCCCAGCAGATAGGCGAGCGGCGCGTCGGTCGTGAGCCGGAGCGTGACCGGCGGCGCGACGTAGCGGATATGGTTGCTGCCGTGGGTGATTTCGGGGCCGTGCGCGCCGTAGCCGTGGGCCGGACGCAGGATCACGCGAATGCGCGGCGCGCCCGCGATCGGGCGCACGCCGCGCACGATCATGGTCGGACGGAACTGGCGTCCGAACTGAACGAAGCGCGGGGCGAAGTCGGTGATCTCGATCGCGCCGCCGTTCGCGTCGTACAGCCGCGTGACCAGCACCGCCGTGTTCTTGACGTAGTTCTGCTCGGAATGGGTCATGTCGGCGAGCTCGATTTGATAGACGCCGGGCGTGTCGCGCTCGATCGCGTGGCCGTCGTTGAGGAGCTGGCAGAACACCGGCTCGCCGTCGAAACGCGGCATGCAGGACCAGGCGATCCGCGCCTCGCGGTCGATCAGCGCGCCGAAGCTGCAATTGCCGATGACGCCGAGGTCGAGGCTGTCAACCATTGGCCGTCTCCGCGGGGGAAAGGGGGGGCTCGGCGGCGAGTGCGGCGAGCCAGTCGAGCAGCGCCTCGACCGAGGCGATCCGGTATTGCGCGACGCTGTCCCGCCCGTCGCCGACCCGCAGGCTGATCCCGCCCCGCGCGGCGACGACCGCGAAACCGTCCTCGTCGGTCCGATCGTCGCCGGCGAACACGGGCGTGCGGCCCGCGAACGGCGGCTCGGCGAGGAAGGCGGCGATCGCCGCGCCCTTGTCGCCGCCCTCGGGGCGCAGTTCGACCACCATCTTGCCCTCGAGCAGATGGAGCGCGCCGCCGGCGACGGCGGCGGCGTCCCGGGCGGCGCGCCGGCAATCGGCCGCGCGCTCGGGCGCGCCCCGGTAGTGGAGCGCGAGCGTCAGCCCCTTGTCCTCGAGAAGGACGCCGGGGGTCCGGGCGGCGAAATCGGCGAGCCGCGCGCGGGCGGCGGCGAGCGCCTCCTCGGGCGCCTCGGCGCGCAGGATCGCGCCATCGGCGCGCCGCCGCTCGAGCCCGTGAAGCCCGGCGGCGGGAAGGACGAGCGGCGCGAGCAGCCGGTCGAGATCGGCGAGCGGCCGGCCGCTGACCAGCGCCACCGCGCCGCCGAGCCGCACCGCGAGCGCCGCCAGCATGGGCCGCAGCCGGGGCGCGGGCGCCACCGCGCAGGGCGCCGGCGCGATCTCGACCAGGGTGCCGTCGAAATCGAGGAACAGCGCCCAATCGGGGCGCGGGGTCGGCAGCGGCGGATGCGTCGTCATCGTCGAACGATCCTTGGCGGCGCGCGCCGCATGCGCGGCTGGACCGGGTGCTCGGGCATCGCGGTTCGGCCTCACACGAATGATTCGAAGGCCCCGCCGTCCGCGCGGCCTCGCCCTTCCTGTTTTGCCATGGCAACCCTTTCCGCTTCGCTAAGGTGTTTTCAGTCTTGGCGGCGCCGGCCCGTCCCCGATTCGCCGCAAACCGAAAACGCGCTCATCGCATCATCGTCGCGAGGGCGCAATCTGCCCCCTATGGTTAACCTGCGTCAATGCACGGGAATGGGCGAGGGATAAATAATATTGGCAACATGCCGAGCGTGCGCCTCGCGCACGACCGCAGGCGCGCGATATCCGGCGAATACGACCCGAAAGAGGAGCGGGGCTCGATAGGGAGAGCCTCGAAAAAGAGGAGTATCGACAATGGCTACGCATGGACTGATGCCCGACCTGCCCGGCCGGCGCGCCGCGCCGACGCCGATGGGCAACGGCAATCCCTTCGATTCGCTGCATCGCGAGATCGATCGCCTGTTCGATGACTTCATGCGCGGGATCGACGTTCCCTTCCTGCGCGGTGGCGAGGGCGGCGCGCTGCGCCCCGATATCGATGTCGCCGAAACCGACGCCGAGGTCGTGGTGACGGCCGACCTGCCGGGGGTCGACGAGAAGGATCTCGAGGTCACGCTCGCCGACAACCTGCTCACGATCAGCGGTGAGAAAAAATCCGAGAGGGAGGAGAAAACCAAGGAGTATCATCGCCTCGAACGCGCCTTCGGTCGCGTCCAGCGGTCGATCACGCTGCCCGAGGGCCTTGACGAGAACAAGGTCGCGGCGACCTTCAAGAACGGCGTACTCACGGTGACGATCCCGAAGAAGCCCGAGGCGAAGCGCGCGAGCCGGAAGATCCCGATCAAGACCGGCTGACGCGCGTCCCCGCGAGGGGCACGCCTCGCGGGGGGCGAACGGCAGGGAGAAGCGCCGGGGGCGGTCCAAGGCCGTCTCCGGTGTTTTATTGTCTCCGTTGGGCGTTCAAGCGCCGCGCGGGCCGCGCGACCCGGCGCGGTCAGCCGTCCCGGATATCCCCGACCTCGCCCACCGCGCCCGCGCCGCGGCGCATCATCCACAGAAGCAGCGCCAGCCCCGGCAGCGCGACCACGGTCGAGAGCAGGAAGAAGCTCACCCAGTCGAGATGGTCGGCGAACCAGCCGCCCGACGACGACAGCACCGTGCGCCCGAAGGCCATGAACGAGGTCAGCAGCGCGTATTGGGTGGCGGTGTAGGCGGCGTGGCAAAGCCCCGAGAGGTAGGCGACGAAGGCGGCCGAGGCCATGCCGCCGGTGAAGTTCTCGATCGCGATGGTGAGCGCGAGCAGGGGGACGCTGTGGCCGACCACCGCCTGGACCGCGAACATGAGATTCGACAGCATCTGCAAGACGCCGCAGACCAGTAGGCTCGGCATGGTGCCGTAGCGGCTCACGAACACGCCGCCCGCGAACACGCCCGCGAGCGTGGCGGCCAGGCCGAAGAGCTTGCTCACGCTCGCGATCTCGGTGTTGGTGAAGCCCATCTCGACGTAGAACGGATTGGCCATCACGCCGGCGAAGGCGTCGCCGAACTTGTAGAGCAGGATGAAGGCCAGAACCGTCAGCCAGCCGCGCCGCCGGGTGAAGTCGGCGAAGGGGGCGACCACCGCGCGTTCGAGCCAGGCGGCGCTCGCCGCGAGCGCGGGCGACAGGCCCGGGCGGCGGCCCGCGATCTCGGCCGCGCGGGCGCGGACCGCCGCGTCGTCGGCGGCGCCGTCGCCCTCGGGCTCGGGCGAGACGAGGACGGCGATCACCCCCACCGTGACCAGCGCCGCCATGGTCGCGTAGACCCAGAACCAGCTTCCCGCGAGATCGGCGAGGAACAGGGCGCCCGCGCCGCTCGCCAGCATGCCGAGGCGATAGCCCGCCTGGATCATCGCCGCGCCCGCGCCCTGCTGGTGGTCGGCGAGCACGTCGATGCGGTAGGCGTCGACCACGATGTCCTGGCTCGCCGAGCAGAAGGCGACCACCAGCGCCAGAGCCGCCACCATCGCCGGGTCGGCGAGCGGGCGGGCGTCGCCGAGCGCGACGATCGCGGCCATGAGCACGAGCTGGGTCGCGATCAGCCAACCGCGCCGCCGCCCCAGCGCGCGAGTCAGCGCCGGCACGGGCACGCGGTCGATCAGTGGCGCCCAGAGGAACTTGAGGGTGTAGGGAAGCCCGACCAGCGCGAACAGCCCGATGGTCGTCTTGTCGACGCCTTCGCGGGCCATCCAGATGGCGAGCGTGCCGGTGGTGAGCGCGAGCGGCAGTCCGCTCGAAAAGCCGAGGAACAGGACCGCGAGAACGCGCCGGTCGGCATAGACAGCGGCGGCATCCAGCCAGCCGCGAAAGGCGGTTCGCTCGGCCA
>Ga0114931_10007076_pt1 | contig 13740 bp, 16 predicted proteins | sample 2SBtaG_FD_89579 | JGI IMG/M metagenome (GOLD analysis project Ga0114931, IMG submission 89579) | Deep subsurface microbial communities from Kolumbo volcano to uncover new lineages of life (NeLLi) - 2SBTROV14_V59a metaG | ecosystem: Environmental > Aquatic > Marine > Volcanic | place: Kolumbo...
ATGAACATCAATAACTAAGCATTTCTTGTGTTTGAGACAAACTATCTATCCATTTAATTTCAAACCGCTTAAACTTCGCCCGCAAACTATAATCAAAAATCAAATTATTGATCCGTACCAATGCCCCACCCATAATCTCAGGATTCACCTGCAGATTAATTACCGATAACCCATCTAATTGTTCACTAAAATAGTGTCCAAATTCACGAATCTGCTCATCATACAACGGAATCGCTGTCCCCATATGGACGATCACCAACTCATCTGATTTCAATTGAAATACCTTTACAAACTCATCAAACATATCGAACTTTTTCGAATCAAACAACCAAAACTGTTTTTCCTCAAACATCATATCTAGCCAGGTATGAATATGCTCCTGACTGACTCCAGAAAATAGTTTTTGCAATTGGCTAATCTTCTGTCCATCTGACAAAGTATCATCCATCACCACCTCATGTGCCGCTTGCTTCAGTTCGTCTCGAGTCACCAATGCCTCCAACGTAGCCGAAACTACTTTCAAATCCTTAGTCGTGTAGATAGATTTAAGCAACCGATAGGCTGCATCTTCCAATTGGCTCATAGGTTACGTTATTCTGCACGCATCTTGTCTTTTTGTTGTTTGACCTCTTCCAATGATTTGTAAATCAGATTGACATGATCTTCAGTCACCAACCGTTCACCCACCACTCGTTCTGAAACACTAATCACCAGTCTGACCAAATCAGCCTCAATTTCATGTTGTCGCTGCATCCGATAATTTTCCAAATCCCCCGTGGCATTCTGCAAAATTGCATCTGCTTGTTCCCGAGCTTCTGACAGCATCTGCTCACGTTCTTAGTCGCATCAGCCATCAATCGGTCATGTTCTCGCTGCGCTTCAATTTGCAGATCATTAATAATCCGCTGCAAAATCGTCATCGCCGTTACCATCTTGTGCATCTTATGACTAGCCTGATCATGCACCTTAGTCTCATGCAAGTCCATTTGCGATTTGGCTTGCATCAAAAACGACTCCAATTCTTTCTCTTGAGCCTTATTCTTCCGCCAAAAATACAACAGCAACAATGCAATATAGACAACTGTAATAATAGTGTAAACAATCCAAACTTCATTCATAAGGGCAGTAACATCAAAATGATAGTACTCTTATCATACAGGACGCCTCAAAATCTTCACAAGTATCATCACTGCACAATAATCACTGCAGCTGCCACCGCCATCCCAGCTGCGATCACAAACGCAGCGATACTTGCATACAAATTCATCTGTAGTCGTCCCTTCGCAAATGGATTACGGCCAATTGCTTCCAAACCTCGACTAGCCATAATCCCCCCACCGATACTGGCTCCCAAGATTCCAAACCCAGCTGCCAAGCCTGCACCAATATAGCGCAACACTGAGAATCGATCCAATCCCTCAGTCTTAAATAACTGTTGAACCAACTTCTCTGTATCAGCGGCACCTTTGACACCTCCACCAGTCCCCGTTCCTGTCCCGCCAGAACCACCCGCTCCTGCTCCGCCGGGAGCAATCGCATCTTGCTTAGGCTCCCCCTGTACTTCAAATATATTTGATACCCCCACCATCCCATCACCAGCCACACTGATGATCACTTCCGGATCAGCCAAGGTTATTATTCCCTGTACATACCAAGTACCTTCCGCAGATGGGCTGGCCACCTGTGGATCCAACGTCCCCGTAGAGTCAGTCAAGGCCAAGGAACCCTCATAATCCGTCACAAAATTATTGAGTGAATCACGAGCTGCAATCGAAATCAAGAATGGCTCACCCACTTGCTGGGGAGATTCAATATCTTCGATCACTAAACGTCTGTTTAGTCCGGTTCCCACACTACCTACCACCTTTGCAACTTTAGTCACTTCACCTTGTGTGGCAGTCACCGTCAAAGTTCCAATCCCATTTTCATTAGCAGTCAATAATACTGTATTCCCTGCCGCCTCAGATATAGTTCCCAAATTCCCCGTGATATCAAAGCTGTAATTAACCCCGGTCACTGAAGATCCATAGGCGTCCACCCCACTGGCCACAATCGGAATCGTGGCTCCCTTCAGCAATGAAATGATGTCAGGATCAATCGTCACCTGGCTCAACACCCCCGCAGCCACTGTGGGCGTCGGAGTTGGCGTTGGCGTCGGCGTTGACGTCGGTGTCGGACTTGCCGTCGGCGTATTAGTCGGCCCCGTCGTCGGGGTCGGAGTCGGCGTGCCACTACCACTGCCACTACCCGAGCCACCACCTTCGATAATCGTCACCGATGATGTCGCCCCCACCGCACCTGACTCGACCTTCACCGTATTCGCATACGTCCCCGCAGTCGTCCCCGCATAAAAAATTCCTGTGCCATCGATCGATCCACCTCCATTGATCACACTCCACGTTGGTGAACTGACCGTCCGTTGATTATTGTAGGTATCATATCCCACCGCAGTAAAAGGAAAATACTGCCCAGTCGGAAGCGTCGCCCAATAGGGAGTCAACTCTATCCTCACCAAAGTACTCGCAATTGCGGTTTGATAAAAATGAGCCGCATTCGTGATACCAGTATTCAAACTTCCTGTCACAATGTAGGTGCCTTTTTTAGTTCCCAACTGTAAAGTGTTCGACACATTACCATTACTGTCCGACGTGCCAGAGCTCGATCCCAATAATTGATTCGTTGCATCAGGTGGATAACTGGTAATCGCCCAATTAACTCCCACATTAGGGATCGCATTGTTATACGGATCCACCACCTTCAGCGTCATCACATTACTCAAAGTACTATTCACTATCCCAGTTTGATTATTGCCTGCCGTAATGGTCAAAAATTTAATCCGACTATCAGGACTGACAGTAAACGTATCCGACGTCGAGTTTATCCCGTTATAATTAGCGGTCAAATAATCATTGGTATAGGCCTCAGTAATATACACCGTACCACTCCAGACCCCGTCAACAAAATTGCCCGTCACACTCGGCACGATCGTCCCCGATTCATCTGTCAAATTAATCGCACTTTCAAATCCAGTATCAGTCGTATTATCACTTTCCTCCGCATATATCGTGAGGTAAAACGGTACTCCAGCCATCTTCGCACTCCCCGCCGTAAAATCATTAAAATCAAATTGACTCACCGCCCACACAGAATGCGTAGACAATAGGACCATCAATCCTCCCAATATAATTGAACTTAAACGGAACAATTTCCAGGCACAAAACCTCATAAACTCACTATACCATCCTCAAAGCAATCTATAATATAGCCAATCACAATATTTACAAATTTTTTACCGTTATACCTCATTCTGAGTTCGTCAAACCAACTCTTCCTCGCAATCCTATCGTTGCAAACGAGTGATGCAGGTTTTCCCTTGTGACTTCACCCTCAGGCCGTACGAAAATCCCAACTAGATACATTATTGCTCATCGCACACCATACTTGATACTATAATAGTAGTATGTCTACTCAAACGCCCCCCATCGAAGACTATCTCCAACTCTATACCAATCCTGATAACAGCATCAACAAACCAGCCCTCTATCAATTCATCTCTCAAACATTTGATAAACATCGCAAATGGGCCGACTACCTTCTCACTAGCCCTGACAACACCACCCACTGGAAAAATCTCCATGACTACATCATCAGCAATACCAAGTCTGACGACCATCCCTGGCAAATTGGTTGGCAGAACCTGCAAAATCTAATTGAACAACTCGACGGCTGGTTCAATGATCACGTCGCCGAACCTGCCACCTTTGATTTTTCCATTAAACAAAAGGCCGTCGAGATCGGCTCTGGTGACGAAAACTACGACTACTATATGGCCCTCACCATCCGCCACGACCAACTCCTTGCTGCCGTCCAAACTTTCTCCATCTCCCTCCAACACCTAGCCTGGATCGTCGAATGCCCTGATGCCAAAGAAATTGTTGACAGCCAACACTTCCAATACTTCATCAACAACGACACCGAATCCCGCATCTTCCAACTCGCCGAACAAATGTACCACCTTCGCAAACAACAGTGGGAATAGACAAAGCGGTATCCTTCCTCCTTTGACTTCTCTAATCACACTCAACACCGAAATATCATTCGCATCTCCTCGACCTATTTTCTCACTATTATCTACAAAATTTTCCATTTCCAAATTCCTTCCCAATAAATCCTAACATCCAGCCCGTGAATCATCATCAACCGATCGCCTCAAATCCAATATCAACCATTCCTTATTCACCACCGCAACCTTAGTCATCAACTTAAAACGACTCAACCCTGTCATCAATCCAATGTACCACATCTTTTGGACTTGCTTCTCCTGCGGAGGCAGGAGCCCTACTTCCATAAATTATAAATCCCTACCTTTGCAAAAAATACACTGCTACTAAATCTTATCAGCCATCAATAATCCGATGATTACTAATCAGTATAATTCACCTAAATCTTCCACATTCTCCAACTCTTCTAAACGCTGCTGGGCATTGATATTATCCGGCTGTTGTCTTAGTACCAGCCGATACTCCCGTTTACCCAGCGGCCCATAACCAAAATCCACCAACGCTCTACCCAGTTCCATCAGATAACTGGTATTGGTCACATCTTTCATCACCAGCCAATTCAATCCTTGCAGCACACAGGCCTCATCCTCAGGGGCACACAATTGCAGTCGATCTGCCACCTCAGTTTCACTCAAACATGACTTACGTCCCAAATATCGCTCATCGCCAGGATAGTCAGGCAGTGCGACGGCCGCATCATGTACTTCTTTTGTATCCGGCTTATACTGATTCGCTTGAAACAAGGCTGCCGAAGCATCCTGTTTATCCCCAGATCGTGCATGCACGATTGCATTGATCATCACCGATTCAAACAACAAATCCACAAACTCCTTCTGCCACGGAGCCACTGCCTCATCCACCGGCAAGTCCAAATAGCTATTCTGTTGACCAGCCGGCACTGCACACTTCAGCTCATGCCAAATATAACCTGGTTGGATATACGCCACCTCTCCATTCAAGCCCAACCAATTAACATAAAACTCAGGAATTTGACTGACAAATACTGGCCTATCATTCGCCAATGCGGTGGTCATCACATCACCAATCCGATATGGGTTATCTTGATAGCCTATGCTTTGGAAACCAACCTCTGATGATCTCGACTCCAAATATCGCTCGCGTAACTGCGGTGTTACCGGCACGATCAATACATCCGGACGCCGACCTTCGACCGTCTGCAAATACAAACTGGTAAAACAAGAAATGTCAGAAAAACAAATAACCACACTATTTTCCGGCAATCGTGACAAACTGATTTCCATTGCCGCCCCCATCCAACCATATCCACGCAAATTCACCTGTGGATACGACTCCATCGCTGTCCAACCAGCAATTATCAAAATCAAACTAAAACCCAATGCCAGCCGCCATCGTCGATTCCTCCACCGACCAGTATCAAACCATCGCAGCAGCCATCCCGCACCATAGATAATTGGCAAACTCACCCCGATCACACCCAATCCATAAAACCGTTCTGCCAAGGCCACAGACAACACATGCAGCTCTCCAGTTTCAAAAGTAGACAACGGGATATAATACGGCAAAAACACCCCAAAGAACAAACCATGCGCCACCAATCCCCACTTCCAAACCGTATCTTTACACTTCGATAAAAGCCAATACCATCCCATAAGCAAAAAACTCAATCCGCCCCAGCCGATGTACCCAGGCAACATCCGCGTATAAAAATACCAGATACCTGACAATCCATCACCAGTAAACACTTCTTTCAAATACGCATTTGATTCTTTACCCTTCTCTATAAACGCCCCAGTATAGTCACCTCTAGTCAGCAAATGCCACCAGCTCCCAATCTCAGTCGGATCAAACCACCAAGACACCGGTGTGCTATACGATCGTATGCCCCACCATCCCAGCCAGCCATAACTCAAAGCAAACCCAACCAACAAACTGACCACTCCACCAAGCAGCCATATCCAACGTTTGTCTGATTGCCACCAATCCGCAAACAACCAAATTGTTATTCCGGGCACCAACAATACCAACAGCTGATGATGACCGAGTCCCATTCCCAAGACCCCGGCCAACAACCAGAGTTTCCAACCAGTCATCGATCCTCTAATCCACCAGCTCAACAACAACAAACTCGACATAAATACCATCGTCAGAGATACCACTTCCAATACACTGGCATATCGCCAAATCGGTACACTCAATCCCACCACCAACGTCACTCCAATCACCGCCACCCAACGTTCATAGCCATTTTTAAGTAACCGTTGACTCTCCAACCAAAACCAACCTGCCAATCCTAATATCCCTATACTCATTAGCCCAGCCGACAACACGTGCCCTCGCTGCGCCAACGAATCGATCCACACCAATCCATGCATAGCTAAGCCAGTCAGCAATACTAATAACGGATAACCCGGTGGATGCGCCACTCCAAAATGATACCCTACTGCCAACAGCTCATCGCTATCCGCAAAACCTGTCGGACCTGGTGCCGTCGTCCAACTGTACAGCCCCAACAATACCAACCACAGCAAACCAAAAATCAACCAATAGCCATACTTTTTCATATTCTCTTATATATACCATGACCAACTATCTTTTAGAAGCATAATATCAAACAGCAGAAATAGCCTTCCTCATTATGCATGAGAGTCTTAGAAAAATTACACAAAATAATCCAATAATTAATGATCAGTCATTCTCACTACAACTCCATCCCCGGCCCCCCCAATTTCCTCGCCTCCAGCTGCTGATACAAACTCAGTAGCTCCGATACATAGGACTCCATCCCCAACTGACTAGCAATCTCAGCCTGCAAGGCATAATGTCCCAAATTAGTCGGATCCTTATAAGTCGATCGTTGTGCTGCCCATAATGCTTCTTCATACTGCGCAGCATCGATATTCTCCATCGCTCGTGCAGCCCATTGCTCAGCCGAAGCCGGCGGGATAGACAAATAAGAAGGATCTCTCGATTGCGTCAAATACTGCACTGTATCACGAACCAACTGTTTATTATGCTCCAACTGCATCATTTGTTCTGCTATCTGCAAATGTGTTTGAGCAAGTTCAGTCTCACCCTGCCGACCCCATAAGTAACCGATCGTCGTATGCACATACCCCAGATGCCCATACCAGCCACGATCCCAATCCGTCTCAGGCTCCTGATCAAGTAACTGGACGGTCAACCCATAATCAGACGACAACGATTGCATTTCCTTCACCGGATACGTATCGATCGCAATCACATATCCTTCAGGCCGACCATAAAATGGATTTGCTTCCAATCCCAACAACTCGATTACCTCAGGCCGTAACGCATACGTATATACTGTCCGTCCCCGATCCAAATTCCAAGCGATCATATGAGCCAACTTATGATCAGAGTCATGGTCAGTCAAACCCAGATAATCCATCCGCTCTGGATAAAAATAATGCCATCGCATCTGATAGGTCGCCGGCACTATAGTCACATCTGTACGCACTCCTTCTACCAATTGCTTATAAAGCAAACTAAACACAAAATCATCATCCACTACCAGCATCACGTCATTTGGCAAATCAGACAAAATCTTCTCAGCATAATAATGCACAAAATTCGTCTCAGACAGGTCTACACGGTCATACTGCCAGTAACCTACTCCTATCAATAAAGCCATACCCAGACCGCCTACCACCCAATAATTTCGTAGCCATTGGCTCGACGAATACACCTGTTCATGCCACCAACCCACCAAACCCACTATCCCTGCCCAACCCCAGACAAACTCAGACAACAAAAGCATCCGATACCGCAGTGCCAACCCCCAAAAATAAGACGCATCACCCAACTTCGCAGCAATCGGAAATTTCATATACAACACAATCACCGGACCAGTCAACAGCCACGTCAGCAGCCAAGCCATTCCCAATATCCGGTGTTTATTCCCCAGCCACCAAAAACCATAGCCGCCCAGTAACAACCCCACCACTGACATATCGTTCAACATAAACAATATATAATTTCGCAGCGAATTCATCAGTAAATCAAACGAATACTCACCGGTTAATGTCTCCACTGCACTTCCCCCAGATGTATAAATCTGATACATAAATACATCCCACAGACCACGCAAACTTGGTTCCATAAACCAGGAGTAGCTGGCTCCATGGCTATTCAAACTCAATAATAAACCACCGTAACTCACTACCCAAAGAAATATCGAACCCAGCCCTCCCAGCAGCAGCCATTTCCACGCCTTTCGATACCACCACATCACATACACCGTCACCAATGCCAACAGCCGAAAGGTCGGATGATGTCCCATTCCCAAACCTAAGAGAACGAAATGAACCACCCACCACCACTTTACGGTATTAAAGTCAGACAATTCCCCATCCTCTGGCAGCAACAAATAAATCACCGTCAACCACCAACTAGCAAATAACAGATGATTCAATCCAAACACCTCTGTCAGATTACTATGCCACCAAAACTGAGTACTCATAGCCAACAGACCTACACCTACGGTCACTAAAACCGCGTGTAATTTACTTGTACGCAGCACCCGTAAACTGCCAAAATACACCATCACCAAACTCAACAACTGCGTCAACGCCGTAAACCAATTAGCTTGTACCGCCACACTCAACCCAGTTGGTATCTGCAACCAATCATGCAATAACCAAATAAACAACGGATAACTCGGTGGATGAGGTACGCCAGCCAAATACGCGGCCATAGTCAACTCATCACTATCTGCATATCCTATCGGCAACTGCGCCATTGTCCTGCCATACAACACTACCAAACAAACCATCAAAATCAGTACCCAAATCAAATAATAATACCGCTGCCACCAACCAATCACACGCTCCATACACCAGTTATACCACATTCAAGACACGGCTCTATATCAAAAAACGTTATTGCCAGAATACAAATATACATACTTTCCCAATCAATATTTGAATACGTGGCAAACTCTGCATTCATTATCCGACTAACGGACAACTATTAATCATAATCAAATAAATAATAATTTTACCTACTTCCCTCTTGTTACTCGTTACTCATTACTCGATACTTATACCCAATGTTCCCCCTCATCCCCCCCATCCTCGCTCAAATTCGCGAAGACACCGAAGTCATGCTCGCCTCTAGTCTCGAGGTCTTTGCCGGTAGTGGCACCCCAGAAGAAAATCTCTACGTCGGCATCATCGTCATCACTGCCGGCCTCATCGCTGTCCTCCTTGCTATCAATATCACCGTTTTACTCCAAAAAGTCACCGTCTCCGTACTCGTCAGAATCTTTACCATGTGGCTCATATTTGCTGCCGGAGTCTCTGCCATCGCCATTCCCAACTACATCGCCCAAAAGCAACAGTATACCCCTATCGCTGCAGATGAAAACGCTACTCCCACCGATATCACCATCAAACTCGATGATACCCACATCACCATCACCTGGCAGACAGTCGCCCCGACCTATGGCTATGTCAAATATCGCACTGATCTCACCACTGAACCAGTTGTCGCCCCCGAAACCAAACTCGAAGCCCGCACCTCTCACCAAGTCATCATTCCTCGCACCGTCTACCCAACATACTTCGAATTCATCATCATATCCGAAGGCTACGAATACCGTCTCGATGACCAGTGGATACCGCTTTAGCGACGGAGCACACCTAAGCAGAGACCTTTCTGTTTTGTAGTCAACGACCTCCCCTTACCGATAATTCATCCATGACATACTCTCATACAAATCTACTCCAACCTTACCCCCTTCAACCGCAGCGCATTCATCACCACACTCACACTCGAAAATGCCATCGCCCCGCTCGCCCACATCGGATTTATCTGAATTCCCCAAGGAATAAATACCCCTGCCGCCACCGGAATCAAGACCGCGTTATATCCAAAGGCCCACAACAAATTTTGTTTAATATTGATCATAGTTTTCTGCGACAATGTTATCGCTTCAGCGATCAAACCGACATCACCACGCAACAAGGTAATATCTGCCGTCTCCATGGCCACATCCGTCCCGGTCGCCATCGCTATCCCTACAGTAGCCTGTGCCAGGGCTGGCGCATCATTCACCCCATCACCTGCCATTGCTACTACGGCATACTGAGTTTGTAATTCTTTCACTTTCTCTGCCTTCTGATCAGGCAGCACATCAGCCATCACCTTCTCAATCCCCAAACGTGCAGCCACGGCCTCACCAGTCTGTCTGTTATCACCGGTTATCATCCAGGTATCGATTCCCAACTGCTGCAGGTCTTCAACCAATTCCTTCGCACCTTCCTTCGGCTCATCAGCCAATGCCAACAGACCAACTACAGACTTATTAACTACCACATATGAAACTGTTTTCCCTTTCGATTTTAGTTCATCACTCATTCGCATCATCTCTGAATCCAAGGCTACTTTTTCATCCCTAACCAACTGTTCAGTCCCCACCACCACCTCATACCCGTCTATTTTTCCTGCCACGCCTTGCCCTTCGATGGCCATAAATTTATCCACTTTTATTAATTGAATTTTTAAATCCTTTGCTCTATCCAATATCGCTCCGGCAATCGGATGTTCACTACCTTGCTCTAGTGCGGCAGCCAACTTAATAATCTTTTTCTCAGGCCATTTCTTGTTATCCACTGACATTACATCTGTCACACCAAACTTCCCATTCGTCAAAGTTCCGGTTTTATCTAATACAATCGCCTCTATCTTTCCAGCAATTTGCAACTTCTCCGCATTTTTAATCAACATCCCTGACTGAGCCCCACGACCAGTTCCTACCATGATCGAAATCGGCGTCGCCAATCCCAAAGCGCACGGACAAGAAATAATCAGCACCGTGATAAATACTCCTAAGGCAAACACAAAAGTAGTCCCAATCACCCACCACCACACCAACGAGGCCACCACCGCAGTCACGATCACGGTCGGTACAAAAACACCCGACACTCGATCCGCCAATCTCTGAATCGGTGCTTGCGACCCCTGGGCTTCTTCCACCATCTGCACAATCTTGGCCAGCATCGTACCCTCACCCACTTGGGTCGCCTCCAGCACAAGTCGTCCTTTACTATTAAAGGTACTACCGATCACCATATCGCCTTCAGACTTTTTGACTGGTTTTGATTCTCCGGTCACCAACGATTCATCCACATACGACTCACCCTCCAACACTCGGCCATCTACCGGTATCTTCTCTCCCGGTTTCACTACTAATAAATCCCCCGCTCGAACCGCATCCAAGGATATTTCTCGTTCATCATATTTCTCATCAGTGTTGTAATCATAACCCTTTATCCTATTTACTATATCCTCATCGCTATTTGCTAATATTAACACTCGCGCCTTCTTCGCCTGCAACTCCATCAATGACCGGATCGCATCACCTGCCTTGCTCTTCGCTCGCGCTTCCAGATACCGACCTAACAAAATCAATGTCACGATCACCGCCGCAGTTTCAAAATACACCTGACCGTCTCCACCCAATAGCGCGGGCCAAAACGTCACCACCGTTGAATAGACGTACGCCGACCCAGTTCCTAATGCAATCAACGTATCCATATTCGCACTCCATTGCTTCAATCCCATCCAAGCATTTCGAAAAAATTCTCTTCCCGCATAAAACAACACCACAGAGGTCAACACAAACAAAATTTCATTCGCTACATGCACAAACATCGATAGCAGGAGAGGCAACGTTAACGCTCCAGAAACAATTAATTTACGTAGCAATTTTTCCAGCTCCTCTTGTTTCAACATCACCGCATGATCATGATGCATTTCGTGATCATTGCTATCATCATCCGCCGTGTCATCCAACACAATCTGATAACTGCCGATTCTACTCACCACAGCTTTCAACTCCTGCCAATCAATCTGCTCTGGATCATAACTGATCGTCGCTTTTTCCGTGGTATATGTTACCGTCACATCCTCCACCCCAGGCACCTTTTTAATCACACGAGTCAGTGCCCCTGCACATCCACTACAGTGCATCCCTATGATCGGAAAGGTTTGTTTGGTCATCATGTATATATAATTTCGATTCTAATTTAAATCGCTGCAAACATCCAGCCACCGTACCATAGCTGGCAGTTTTTGCAGAGACCCGCATGCCACAAACCGAATCAGTTACCACTGGCAAGAGATCTATCATCTTACTCCGCAACTCAGCTGCCAGAGCATCATCGACAGCGTACATAGAGTTTATTTATAAATTCGTATAGTACGTACTTGATTCAGGATCTCATTTCAGATGACAATCCAACCTAACTACCAGTCTCTTTAACCTGATAACCGAGCTGTTCAATTTTCATCCTAATTTCACGTTCACTCACCTCCTCTGGGTCATATTCCACCACCATTTCAGACTTAACATACCTTGTCCGCGCGCTGATCACTCCAGTTACCTCATCTTCCAAAGCCCCATCAATATTCAAGGCACACGAAGTACAATGCATCCCATCAATTTTTAATCTCAGTATTTTCCCTTTCGCCTGTTTTTAAAATTATTTAAAAATATTCATACTATTTTCATCAAACTCAATTGTTGTCATTGCGAGGATTGCGCGCAACCCATGACGCACTAATTTCTATTTTAGATAATAAACAACTCACCAACGACATATTCGAATCATTGAATATATCACACATACTGTCAACGACTAAAATTTCATCTATATTCCAGACAATTAAGAATACAAACTCACCATATCCAAATAGCTTCTATCTTAACTACCGTTCACATTAACTCTCGCTCGCGTAAATAAAAAGTATGCTCCTGACAACAGCAATAAATTTGCAGACACCAGGGTCATCAAACACACCGCAGTCAGATACGAATTACTCCAATGATGCACCTGGGCATAGCCACCATGCATCGACATCTGCCATCCATCACCATCATGTCCGCCAAATGACCGTCCCATCATTCCTCTCGGAGGCACAAATCTATCATCAGACATACCGTATCGCAAATACGCTCGTCCCATATTAATATGCATCTCTCGCAATGTCTCTGAACCCTCGCCTCCCATCATCTCATCCATATATTCATGATCATCTCCCGGATGCATTTGCTCCATCAACGCATCTCCCAAACGAGCCCAGTCATCATCATTAATTTGAGAAAGATCCAGATCAGCCACCGCATTCATCTTTTGAGTCTCTAAAATTTCTGTCATTACCCCATCCACAGACATACCCTCTTGGCTACTTTCAACGCTACTCTCAGTACCTTCATTCTCATGATCAGCCATCATCCCCATCTGAGCCTGAGTAGTCTGCACCAGCACAAGCAAACTGATCAAAACCAAAATAAATCCTCCAGCTACTTTCCTCATCTTTTGTTTACCATAAAACCCAGACATGAGAGAGTCCTGAAATAATAAATATCCAAATCACTGTCCATACTTCCCCACCAGCGGCACAAACCGCACCGCCGATTCCGACACTATTTGTAAACCATCTATTTCTCTCACAGCTACTACCAATTTTTGAAACTCACCTCTACCTACCGGGATCACCAACCGACCGCCCATTTTCAACTGCTCCACCAAAGGTTTCGGGATCTCAGGCGCCGCCGCAGTCACCATAATCGCATCAAATGGTGCCTCCTCCGGCCAGCCCACACTCCCATTGGCCACTCGCACAAATATGTTCTTCAAACCTAACTCTGCAAATACTTTCTCCGCGCGCTCTG
>Ga0114931_10007077_pt1 | contig 13740 bp, 11 predicted proteins | sample 2SBtaG_FD_89579 | JGI IMG/M metagenome (GOLD analysis project Ga0114931, IMG submission 89579) | Deep subsurface microbial communities from Kolumbo volcano to uncover new lineages of life (NeLLi) - 2SBTROV14_V59a metaG | ecosystem: Environmental > Aquatic > Marine > Volcanic | place: Kolumbo...
GACCTGGTCTTGATATCAAACAGCACGACGGCATTTGCTCCGACCGCGCAGCCCCCGATAAAGGCGATGTGCCCCTTTTCAGCTCGTACGGATTCAATGTGTGTAAATGGCAGATCGAGCAGGTCCAGGCTTCCGGAGGTCACCTCCAGTAAAGCAAGCTGCCATCGTCCCTGTTCAAAGAAAGAGCACGCGATGAGTTCTTCGTTGACAAAATCGTAGGTAGACATGCCGAAGACCCACTGCGGCAGGCCAAACTCGGCCTCCCGTTCAACCAGGTGGCTCACTTGGTCGTTCTTGCAGCAGTACAAATTCCACCAGCCGGTGCGGTCCGAGACAAAGTAAAGCGCCCCGTCCGGCGACCACCGTGGTTGAAAAATTGATTCTTTTGCACCACCCGCAACCTTAGCCGGTGTGCTGAGGCTGCCGTGGTCATCGATGTCGGCCACCCACAGTTCGGTGCAATCCCAGGGCATATTGGGATGGTCCCAGGAAAGCCAGCAGAGGCGTGTGCCCGCCGGGTTCAGGCCTGGCGATGAATAAAAATCATGGCCTGCGGAGAGGGTCTGAATGTCTCGCGTTTCGTCCAGAGAGACGAAAACGAGTGAATTCTCCGGGTTCAGGCTGGAATGGGTATGGTCCTCCCGGACGCACACCAGGCCCTTTCGTTTGCGATCGAGAATTGCATCGGCGAAACGGAAGTTTTTTTTGGGTGTGATCGCCCGCGGCAAGGCGTCGAACGATTGCGCATAAATTCTCTGATCGCTGGCGTTGCAAAAGTACACTTGACCTTCTCCCGGACAGATGGAACCGCCACCGTATTCGTGGGCTCTGCTGCGGACGTTAAATTCCGGCGGCGTGAGTTCTAAAATCTCGCCATCGCGGGTTCGCCGCATGAGCACATTTCGGCCTCCTTCACCAGGGCGCATTTCAAGCCAAAACATATCCTGGTCCTTCAACCTGACCTGCCCCAACCGAATGACTTCAGCTACAATCAAATCCGAGGTGATAGGGGACTTCCAGGTGCCATAGCTTGCGATTTTCGCGTTTACCATAATTTGCTCCGTTTCACTCTTGTCCGGCTGTTCTTTTGACGCCGGGGATAAAATTTTTCTATCATTTTTGAGAACGAATTCATAGATTCCGCTGTGTGCGCTCATTCAAGATAGAGAAGGTCCGCGAGCAAGCGGATCGATAAGGATCGTCCGATAAGTGCAAAGCCGACCAGACGTTCGCCGCCTTGCAGGGGCTGGTGGCAAGCCGTGGCATCTTCAGCGCACAACACGGTAAGATATTGAATATGTCTTCCTGAATCAACCAACATTTGCAATTTGGAATAAATACGAAGCGCTTGGAGTGTGGCTCTTTATGGAAAAGAAAAAACATGTAACCGCCTGTACGATGGACTGCCCGGATAGTTGTGGCCTTGAAGTCGAAGTGCAAGAGGGGCGGGTTACACATATCGGTCCGTCCAGCCTGAATCCAACCACTCAGGGTTTTATTTGCGGCAAAGTCTCACGCTTTACGCGGCGACTTTACAGCTCCGACCGCATCCTGTTTCCTTTGCGAAGAGTGGGGAAAAAGGGGGCCGCTAAATTTAAACGTATTACCTGGGCTGAAGCGACCGAGTCGATTTGCGATAAATTCAAACAGATCGGGGCGGATTTCGGTGGCGAAGCAATTCTGCCTTATTCTTATGGCGGTTCCAACGGAATTTTGGGTCAAGACACGGCTGATAAGGCCTTTTTCGCCAAACTTGGTGCGTCCCGGTTGGCCAGAACCGTCTGCGCCGCGCCAACCTCCGCTGCCGCTCAAGCCCTGTATGGTCGGATGCCGGGCGCTGCTTTCGAAGATTACATTCATGCGAAATGTATAATCATCTGGGGTGCGAATCCGAAAGCTTCGAACATTCATCTCATGCCGTATCTGCGAAAAGCCAGGGCAGCCGGGGCCAAGATTGTCGTGATCGACCCGAAGTTGAACTTCGGCGGCAACGAGATAGATTTGCATCTGCCGGTTTACCCGGGCACCGACCTGGTTCTCGCACTTGCGATGGTGAATTTGTGGCAATCGCTCAATCTGGTGAACGAAACGTTTCTTAAACGTTTCACCAACGGTTCGGAAATTTTTCTGCAAGCCGCCCAGGCCTATCCACTGGAAAAGGCCGGCGAGATCACTCGAATTCCCCCTGAATTGATCGAACGGCTGGCCAGGCTATATGCATTCCACGACCCGGCGGTCATACGTATCGGATGGGGTTTGGAACGCAATCGGAACGGGGCGCGGGCGGTTGCCGCAGTCCTCGGGCTGCCTGCCATTCTGGGGAAATTTGGCCGGCCCGGTTCAGGCTACACATTGAGCAACAGCAGCGCTTACCAAATGGATGAGAGCGCGTTGGTGGACGCGCCGTCGTGGACAACGCGCGTCATCAACATGAATCACCTCGGCAAGTTCTTGCTGGAAGAAAACAGCCCTCCTATTAAAGGACTCTTTGTTTACAATAGTAATCCGGTCGTGACGGTGCCGGATCAAAAGGCGATTATCGAGGGTCTTGCTCGCGAGGATCTGTTCACCGTGGTGTCGGAACAGGTCATGACCGACACGGCAAGATTCGCGGACATCGTCCTGCCGGCGGTGACCTTTCTGGAACAATATGAGGTCAAGACCGGCTATGGTGCCTACGTCGCACAGTACGTTTCACCTGCGATCGAACCGGTCGGCGAGGCCCGGCCAAATGAAGAACTGTTTTCCCTGCTGGGGCGAGGCATGGGCTGGGAGGAGGAGGCTTTTCAGCACACCACGCAAGATTATATGGAACACGCGGTGAAATCGCTGCAGGCTTTTTCGAACGGGTTGAACCTCGAAAATCTGGCCGCTGAGAGAGTGCGCGTGCTGGATTTTGATGGTGGGCGGCCCGTTCAATTCATGAATGTCTTTCCGCGGACACCGGACGGAAAAGTCAACCTTGCACCGGATGGATTTGGAGAAGAACCGTACCGCTATGAAGTGAAGCAGGCATCGAAATTCCCTCTGGCCATGATTTCTCCCGCGACTGAAAAACTCATCAGCAGTACCTTAGGCGAGTTTAATCTGCCGGAATTGTATCTGTGCATGAACCCTGTAGACGCTGCCGCACGCGGTCTTGAACATGGCATGACGGTTCGGGTTTTCAATGAGTTGGGTGAAGTGGTGGTTAAGTTACGTATTTCAGATCGGGTTTGCCGCGGAGTTGTCGTAATGCCAAAGGGAGCCTGGCGAAAATCAAGCCTGAACGGCATGACATCTACCGCGCTGGTTGCTGCTAGCATCGACCCGGTGGCTGGCGGCGCTTGCTTTAACGATGCCCGCGTGGATGTGGAAAGTATCTCTCCAAACGGTTAACGTTGGCTGTTGCAATGAATGGGCGCTGAGTTCGCCAAACGGTTGAATCACGCACGAAAAGTTCTAGCCTTGAGTTGCTTACAACTCCCCGTACCAATTATGTAGTTAAATTACTGTAAATAATATTTTTAAAGTCAAGTGTCCGACAAGCGTGTCGATAACCGACTTGAAACAACTTGCTCTGTCAACCGTGCGTTTCGAGGACTCTCGATGAAATTTTACCCGTGCAGTTTTGCCATTCTTTTAAATTTGTTCCTGACGCCGGCCCGGGCGCAACTTGTGAAGCATGATGTCTCTTTGGGCTTTTCACTCAATGCCCAAAAACTTGATGGCGACATAGCCAACGGTGCTTTCAGGATGGGTGGGGCACCTTTCAATGTACGAGTCAGTCTTTCCCCGATTACTTTTTTCGAAACCGAAATTTCTTATTCGCGGGTTCAGGCTTCCCGGCCCTCTGGTAATCTCAGTTCAAATATGACAACATTTGGCGGGAAAGCCGGCATTCGATTTCTGCCGGACAGGCGCTTTAATCCGTTGGCGTACCTGGGACTCGGGATTTTCAATTTCAGGACAGCGGGCCAGAGTCGACGTTACTGGGACGGCTATTTCGGTGTTGGCGCCGGCGCTGAGTATTTTGTGGGCCGGCACGTGGGCTTAAATTTGATGGCGGATTATCGTTTCACAACCGGCGATGATTTTGACGGCAGCCGGGCGGGAGGAGGACGCGACTCATTTGTTAATGTCAGCGCTGGGTTTCATTATCATATTGGCGGCCGCAAGAACTACGCGGCCCTGGCGCGCGATCAGTGGCTGCCGGGGGATGGTTCTCTCGTGCGGGAAGTCAACACCACATCGGATTGGCAAGGTGACACGTCGCCATTTTCCGGGAAAACCGCTGCACAAGCATTCGCCGAACTCACATTCAAGAAGAATCAATTGATGCGGACACTCAAGGCAAAAGAACGTAAAATTCATCTTCTCCAGCTGAAGTTAGATCTTCTCGGACGGCGCGTGAGCGAATTGAAAACGGCGATTTCCGCACGCGTTGCGAGCCGTCATGGGGAGACGTCATTCAATGAGATACTGGTGCATTTTCAAAGTGCACTTGCTTTGTATCAGTCGGAATCTTATGACGACGCGATCAAGTCGCTGCAAACGCTGCTCATAACCGCACCGCGGCATCCACTTTCCGCCTCCTGGTGGTACTGGCTGGGGGAGAGCTACTTCGGGAAGGGAAATTTCGATGTTGCCATGAGCGCCTTTGAAAAGGCCGAGTCGCTGACATTGAACGCGCAAACCTCCGAATTAATTCATTTAATGGTCGGCATTTGTCACTTTAGGCTTGGAGACCGGGCGAAGGCCATTGCAGGTTTTCAGCAGTTGCTCGCGTCCGATGTGGAGGCAAACCTTCGCAGCGTAACGGCGGACTATTTAGCCGCGGTCGTTTTGAACTAGGAGAATAATTGTCATGATTAGAACGAAAAACATAACGCGTTCCTGCGATACCTACCGGAAGTTTCGCATTCTCCATGTGGACGGGCTCTACGACGGTGAGCGTCTCGGTTGGTTCCTGGACGTGGCGAATGATTTGTTTGAAGACGGCTTGCTGGAGCCGAACCAGATAGAGATTGAACTGGTGGCACGGTCACTCGCTCATGATGGCATCAAAGGAAAAGTCCTAAGGGAGGTTGTGATTAGGCACGATCTCGACCGACATGTTGACTTCAGGTTAGATTGCGTGCAAGATGCGTCGGCCGTCTTGTTCATTCAGCGCGGGGAATGGAACGGCTACATCCCTGAACGTTTTTTTGAATTACTCTCCCTTAGGAAAAGAATCCTTGCGCTGGTGCCAAACCCCGCTGCTTACAGTGAATATAGCAGTCCGGAGACTAGCATATTCGTGGTTGAAGGGCACGACCGCGAGGGTGCGCGCAAAGCTCTCATCTCATTGTATCAGAGATGGCACACTGAGAATTTCCATAATGTTGACCAAAGAACCGTCTTAACCCCCATCCGAGAGAATGCTGACCGACGCTTTTAGGACAAACCCGGTTAAGCCCTAGTGCGTGGGTTCGTCCGGTGCTGGCAGCGCCGCATGAAAATCCTTCCGGAAGCGGCGCATGTAGCCCTCCGTTAGTTCTCTGATGCGGTTGGCGCGCCCGGATTTGACAATGAGCCCCACATGATGCCCTTTTTCTAATCGCCAGCATATTTCTTCGTCAACATAATCAGAAGTGTCGGGTTCGGTTTGTCGGGCCAGGGTTAGCACCAGGCCGGCATGTTTTCCGTTGGATTCGGGCACCTGATAGTGCGTGGTGGTATCGGCGATTTCAATCCTGGCCCATTCCCGCCAGAGATTAATGCCGCTGGCTGCCTCAATCAACTCCGCGATATGAGCCCCACCCACCCGGGCCGCGGTTTCCAGAAAATAGAAATGGCCGTCGGCTTTGCTTCTGATGAATTCGGTGTGAGTCACACCCTTGACCAGGCCAAATTCCCGGATTATTTTTTCATTTAAAACGATCAATCTCCTGGCTTCTTTTGATTTCGAAGGAATCGTTCGTGTACAGAAAATACCACCACCATGCGCAACGTCCAGCGGCGGAGAGGCGTACTGGCTAACAGCGGTAAAATGCGGGCTGTGGTCAAGAACGATGGAATCGATGTGGTAGACGTCTCCAGGGATGAATTCTTCCAGCAGATTGAATGACTGTTGGTCGCCCAGCGAATCGATGGTGCGCCAGAGCTCCTCCTCGTCATACAATTTCTTGATTCCTACCGCGGAAGCCTGTGACCTCGGCTTGAGAACCCAGGGGGCGGGCACGGTTTGGATGAACGCTTTAATTTGCATGTGATTCAAAATATGGACAAAGCGGGGAGCGCGAATACCTCGATCCTGAGCCTGCATTCGCATGGCAAGTTTGTCCCGGAAATAACGGGCCGTCGTGTCGCCCATTCCCGGAATACGCAAATGCTCACGCAGCCGGGCAGCGGTTTCGACGTCAAAATCATCCAGGGCCACAATGACGTCGATGGCCTGGCTTCGGGCGAGGAAACTGACGCTGTAAATCACGTGGTCCAGGTTGTAAAGGTCAGGCAGCGCATGCAAGTCGTCGATCGCCTCACGCGGCCATGGTTCCCGCAAAAGATGCTCACCTGTCAGTAGCATGACATGACATCCGAGTTGTCGTAACTCACGCAGGAAAGTTTTTCCTTTGAAGAAACTTGCAATGCAAAGTACACACTTCTCAGAGGTTTTTGACACGTCCCACCTCCGTTTTTTATGTCAATTTTTGTAATGTAACATATTCCCGGCAACAGTGCAAGCCGGCGGATGACCTTTCCCTGAATTGGTTCTCTACAACATCTTGGAGCTTTCTCTTTACAACCTGGGGAAAAAATTGCTATATTGAAATAAGCAGGCCAGTGCCATCTAACATGGCCCTGTTCACATGAACCCTAAGCGAAAGAAAAACGAGATGAAAATAGGAATCCTGCGAGGTCAGGAAAACTCATTTCCTGATGCTCTCATCGCCCGGATAAACGAAAAAGCACGCCAGACCCAAAAAGACGTGACCGCTGAGTACATTCTGATCGGGGGCACGAAAATGGATGAACCCTGCCCTTATGATGTCATTCTGGACCGCATTTCCCAGGACATAGAATACTACCGATCCTACCTCAAACAGGCTGTGCTGCAAGGGGCCTATGTCATCAATAATCCGTTTTGGTGGAGTGCGGATGACAAGTATTTCAACTATGCCCTGGCAAATAAACTGGGAGTCGCGGTGCCCAAGACTGTGGTTTTGCCACAGAACAGCCATCCCGAGGGGACGACCACCGAATCGATGCGAAATTTAGCCTACCCCATGAATTGGGACGATATTTTCGCCTACGTCGGTCTGCCGGCCTTCCTGAAGCCTCACTCCGGTGGCGGGTGTAAAATGGTTTACAAGGTACACTCCCGGGACGACTTTTTTTACAAATACAACCAGACGGGCACAACCTGCATGGTTTTGCAGGAAAATATCGAGTTTGATGAATATTATCGATGTTATTGTGTTGGCCAAAAACACATTCATATCATGACTTATGATCCAAGGCTGCCATATGGACGGAATTACATTAAAAATCCTCCCCCAATTGAACCAAAGCTGAAGAAGCGAATGCAGGGCGATATTCTTAAAATCTGCAAAGCTTTGGGATATGACCTCAATACGGTGGAATTCGCGATCAAAAAGGGTGTCCCTTATGCAATTGATTACCTTAATCCGGCCCCCGATGCTGACCAAGTGTCCGTGACCGAGGCCAATTTTTCCTGGATTGTTGAAACGGTGGCCGATTACCTCATCGAGTCCGCGATGAATAAACCCGATATGGCCGGGAAGCTGCACTGGGCGCAATTTCTTAAGCCGCAAAAATTGAGAAAGAGTGGGGCAAAAACGAGGAGCAAATGAACAAGCGTCTGAAAAAACCGGATGCCATTCGATGAATTCACCCGCCGTAAGATATTATCATGACCTGCTTGAAGAAATGGGTCAGGAGCAGTTGGAAGGGATGGACGGTCGGTTTCGTGAGCGTCTTGCCGTGGAGAAGGCAAGTTATGGGGGACGGTTGCTAACGCGTTATCTGCGGCCTAAATTCCTGCGGATCGATCAAATGAAGCAGGTAAGGGAAGTTTGTACCGTGCTCCGCAATATCACGGCTAAAGCGAAAGATGCCTATTTCATCGATGCCGCCGTGCGGGAGGATGCCGCTCTTACTGAAAAAGAATCGGAGCTTGCCGCAATCGATCCTGGGTTCACAAGAATTTGCGTGACGTCTCGCTGGGATTCTTTTTGGGGAAAGGAGGGGCTCAAGTTTGTTGAGCTCAATGCTGAATGTCCCGCGGGAGTCGCTTATACGGATGTGATGAGTCGTATCTATTTGGATTTGCCGGTCATGAAGCGCTTTAAGGAGCGTTATCGGGTTGAGTCTTTTCACGTGCGTGAGATTCTGTTGCATGCCATGCTGGTGACTTACCTGAATTGGCACGGCCACAAAAGTGCGCGTCCCGTGCCAAACATTGCCATAGTCGATTGGAAAGATGTGCCAACTTATGCGGAATTCGAGATTGTGAGGGAATATTTCGAATTCCACGGTGTGCCTACAATTATCGCGGACCCACGTGAGTTGGACTACTCAAACGGCCGGCTTCGTGCCGGTGAGTTTGAAATTGATTTGGTTTATCGCCGGGTTTTGGTGCAGGAGTTTATCGATAAATTTGATGAAGTACAGCCACTGTTTCGGGCCTACCGCGATGGCAGTGTTTGCGTTGTGAACTCCTTTCGTACAAAAATCATTCATAAAAAAGCACTATTCGCGATGTTGTCGGATACCAAAAATGCGTACTACTTCACGAATGATGAACGTGAAATCATCAACCGCCACATCCCGTGGACACGCGTCGTCAAAGACGGCCAAACCGATATCAAAGGGAGAACAGTCGATTTGCTCGAATATGTCAGCCTCAACAAAGATAATTTGGTGCTTAAGCCAAATGACGAGTATGGCGGTAAAGGAATCTCTTTCGGGTGGGATATTTCGCAAGAGCAGTGGGACGCAGCGCTAAACGATGCCAGACAAGAGCCGTTTGTGGTGCAGGAAAAAGTGCCGCTTCCGTTGGAAAAGTTTCCTTTTTACGACCGTGGATTGACATACGAGGATTTGCTGGTAGATTTTGACCCCTTCCTCTTCGGAGTTAATATGGCAGGCTGCCTCACGCGCCTTTCCACATCAAACCTGGCGAACGTGACAGCGGGAGGCGGGGCGACTGTTGCATTTGTCATCGAGGAACAAAAGCATTGAACTAAGGATCGATGTCAATTCTGGCGGGATCAACAACAACGCGATTGTTCCGAATGTCTTATTCAAATCATCCAAACGGCCATTACTACCTGTAACAATATTGTCTCCATGGTTCGTGGCGTCAGGGTTAACAAGATGGTCCTCCATGTAGCCTGTACCCCGCGAGCATTGAAAGAGGGTGGTTGACCCTTTGATACGCTTCGGCTTTGAAAGGCCGCACCTACTCAGGGTGAACTGGTTTGGAGGCTGCCTCCTGGGCGCTGAAAGAACCGTGTCAAGATGGGGTGGATTCGTTTTGTTAAATCCATTATTCCACTGGGACAGGCGCAAATGACCAACACCAAGGCCACGGACAACTGAGCCGCTTTAAACTACTAAGGAGTGTATGTGTTTATTGGCTTGGGTTGAAGAGTTGACCTGCCTGTTGAAATCTGGAAAACGCCGCGCAAATATCCGTCTCCAATCAGCGAGGTGTAGAAACGACCCTCACTCCACGACGTGGCGGCATGGCAATTCCAGGGCCGGTACTACCGACCTAATTTTTTAGAAATCTGGTTACACCGTACTCACCAATACGGACCATTGGTCAATCAAAAAAACCAATTTTCCATTTGACTCTGTTCAAAATTAGCACTATAATGTAAGTCAATTGTATATTGGACTTAATGCGGTTTATCGACTCTGATTTCGACTCTGGTAATTCATGGCAAATGAAGGCATTCAGAACGTAGAGGATTATGATTTCTAGTATGACAGGTTTTGGGCGTGGTGAGGTGAGGGAAGACAGTTTCGTTATTTCAGCCGAATTGCGTTCACTGAATCATCGCTTTCTCGACATCGACTTGCGATTGCCAAAAGATTTTTCAGTTTATGAATACGACATCAGACAACTGATCAGTACCCGCCTGACGCGTGGGCGAGTGAGTTTGACCCTGACCGTTAAGGGGGATTACACGCCGGCGGCACGTTTGAATCTGGACAAACCGCTTGCGTCGCGTTACCTCGGCCTCGTAAAGGAGCTACGTGAAGAGTTTGGGTTGTCTGGTGCGGTGGATGTGCAACAACTTTTAACACTGCCGGATATCATTTCGTTTGAGGCCTCGGACAACCATGATGGGAACGTTGGGGCGGCGGTGATAAAGTGCGTTAACCTCAGTCTGGACGAATTGCACGAAATGCGGTTGCGTGAAGGGAAGGAACTCGAGAAGGATTTGTTTACGCGTTTACAACAAACCGGGGAACTGATTGTTCATATTCAGGAAAGCACGAAGCAAAACGCGAAAGCATATTACGCTAAATTGAAAGAACGTATTTCGGCCCTGCTCGAGTCCAATGTCCTTGACGATGAGCGGTTGGAGACGGAGGTCGCCATGCTTGCGGAAAAGGCCGATGTGACGGAAGAATGTATTCGCTTTCAGAGTCATAACAAACTTTTCGCGGAATTGTTGGCAAATGGTAGTTCCGAGGGCCGACGGTTGAATTTTTTGTTGCAGGAAATGAACCGGGAGGCCAATACGATAGGAGCGAAGGCTAATGATGCTCAGATAGCTCATTGGGTCGTCAATATCAAGGAGGAGGTTGAAAAGCTGAGGGAGCAAGTTCAGAACATCGAGTAAAGTATGGAAAGAGAAGGGCTTCTTGTTATCATTTCAGCCCCATCCGGAGGTGGAAAGACAACGATTCTGCGGAAGGTCTTCCGCTCTGGAAACGATGCCTTTAGATATTCCATTTCGGTAACCACTCGTTCGAGAAGACTTGGGGAAGTTGACGGACAAGATTATCACTTTATCACAAGAGACGAATTTTTCCGGCGGCGAGCTGCTGGTGATTTTGTCGAGTGGGCGGAAGTTCATGGTAATTATTATGCTACACTGCGTTCTCCTCTGCGCTTGTGGTTGGCCGAAGGGAAGTTAATATTCCTCGACCTCGATGTCGATGGTGGGCTGAAAGTCAAGAAATTATTTGGAGATTTAGCGTTGCTGATATTTGTTAAGCCGCCAACTTTTCAGAGTTTAGTTGAGCGCCTTAATTTGCGTGACACGGAAACCGAGGCTGAAATAGAGGTCCGGTTGCAACGTTATCCGAAAGAAATTGCCAGGTCGGAAGAATATGATGTTTGTATTATCAATTCAAATTTAGACAATACGGTCGCGGAAGTGCTGCATGTCATTGAACAACGTTACTGTTACCAATAATTTTGGAGGTCTTAAATGATCAAAACACTTTCCATCAGGGATATAGAGAAAAAAGCAACAAATATTTACGAGGCGATTGTCGTCCTAGCCAAGCGTGCCAGGCAAATCAATGACGATCAGAAGCAAGAGCGCGCTGCGGAACGAGATTACGAAGATGAATATGGCGGTTATGGTGAGGAAGAATATCCAGTAGAAGTGCCGGACGACTTCGAGGACCTTCCCAAGCCAACCGCTATCGCTCTTGAAGAGTTTCTTCAGGATAAGGTGAAATTCAACTATCTTGAGGATAAAAAGGGCGAAGAAATGTCTCGACCTTCCGAATCGTGAAATGAGTTTTGGTCAAAAACAAATAGCGATCGGAGTGTCTGGCGGTATTGCCGCCTACAAGGCCTGCGAGTTTGTTCGTGAATTAAAACGGCGGGGCGCAGCCGTGAGGGTTGCAATGACGCGTTCCGCGGAAAATTTCGTATCAGCGCTGACGTTCGCGACCCTGTCAGAAAATCCGGTGGTGACATCTCTCTTCAATAGCAATGCGGCGGAAGGGACGGCGCACATCGATATGGCGCGTTGGTGCGATCTGCTTGTATTGTGCCCCGCCACCGCCAACCTGCTTGCTAAAAGTGCAATGGGGATAGCCGATGATTTTGTTACGACTACGATTCTTGCCACTGATTCACCTGTGATTTTTTGTCCTGCGATGAACTCAGCGATGTGGCGCAAACCGGTGGTGCAAGGCAATATTGCCAGTCTCAAAGAATCCGGGTATCGATTTGTTGAGCCTGAGTGGGGCGAGTTAGCCACTCGTTCTGAAGGACTAGGCTGGGGACGATTGGCAACAATTCCGAGAATCGTCCAGGCCGTTAAACAGGTTCTTACCGGCACGACTGCCTGGGCGGGAAAGAAAGTACTGGTAACGGCCGGTCCCACACGAGAAGCCATCGACCCGGTGCGCTTCATCACAAATCATTCAACCGCGAAGATGGGTTTCGCCCTCGCGGAATCAGCCAAACTCAGGGGCGCCGATGTGACTCTAATCGCCGGTCCCAACTGTCTTGAGAAGATCGATGGCGTGACCCACGTTGAGATTGAAACCGCCACGCAGCTCAATGAATCGATTGACAAGGTCTACGCCCAAGCTGATTTGCTGTTGATGGCGGCTGCCGTTTCAGATTATAAACCCACCAAAATCGCTTCTCACAAGCTGAAAAAGAGCTCATCCGATATGGTTCTCGAACTGAAAAGAACCGAGGATATTTTGGCTTCACTTGCGAAGAAAAAGAAACATTGCGTTCATGTTGGTTTTGCGCTTGAAACCGACAACGAAATGGAGAATGCGGCGGCCAAGCTGTTGAAGAAGAGTCTCGACCTGATTGTGTTAAACAATCCTCTACAACCGGGCGCGGCTTTTGGTGGCGATACAAACGTGGTGACTATCCTCTCCAGGAACCAGAAACCGGAGAAGTTGCCAAAACTCTCGAAGACGGAGGTTGCGGAGCACATTCTAGATCGCGCTGAGCTTTTCATGAGGCCTTCAGTTGAGGAGGCCGTTGCGGTTTGATGTCCGGTGACCTGCCCCTTAAAATGAATACTCAGATCGACATTATTGAAAGAGCGACAAGGCACGTTGCCCAACAATTCGAAATCTATGCGGATGATGTCTATTTAGAGAAGGTGGCGACATCATCCCCTTCGGCTGATTTTTCCGGCCATGACCTCTCTTTGCAAAGCTATTTCCAAAAGATTAAAGAGTGCACGGCTTGCCGCCTGGCTGATTCCAGAAAAAAATTCGTGTTCGGGGTTGGTAATGAATCCGCCAACTTGATGTGCATCGGGGAAGCGCCCGGGCGTGATGAAGATATGCAAGGTGAGCCATTCGTGGGTGCGGCGGGTCAATTGCTCAATAAAATGCTTGCGGCGATCGGTTTCGCGCGCGAGGAAGTTTACATCGCCAACGTGATCAAATGCCGACCGCCATCGAATCGTGACCCTGAAGCTGACGAAGTTGCGCAATGCCTGCCCTTTCTTCGGCGGCAAGTGGAGTTGGTTAACCCCAAAATCATTCTGGTCTTGGGACGGATTGCCGCCAGGCATTTATTGCATCGCGATGATGCACTGAGTGCTTTGCGGGAAGAAATACATACCTTCATGGCGGCCAGGGTGGTGGTGACCTACCATCCCGCCGCACTTCTTAGAAATCCGCAATGGAAACGAAAAGCATGGCAGGATGTCCAGAAGGCCCGTTTTCTCTATGACGAAATCGTTGGCGACAAATCACCATTCAAGAAACCAACATGAACAGCAAGAAGGTAAATGAAAATAA
>Ga0114931_10007078_pt1 | contig 13737 bp, 8 predicted proteins | sample 2SBtaG_FD_89579 | JGI IMG/M metagenome (GOLD analysis project Ga0114931, IMG submission 89579) | Deep subsurface microbial communities from Kolumbo volcano to uncover new lineages of life (NeLLi) - 2SBTROV14_V59a metaG | ecosystem: Environmental > Aquatic > Marine > Volcanic | place: Kolumbo...
AAAGTGTAGTGTATTCGCTACATAGCTTCAAGAGCAAATCCTTTCTGTTTTAACTTTTTTTAAGAACGATTCGGGAAAAGTCCGCCAAGCGGGAAAACAGCAGGGAAATGTCGTGCAACAGGCGCAGACGGTTTTTTCTGAGGGATTCGTCTTCGACCATGACCATCACGTGGTCGAAAAAATCATCGACGGAACTTTTGATATCGACGATTTTCGCCAGGGCACCGGCAAAATCGCCTTGCCGGATCATGTGCTCCACGGGTTCGCGGATTTTCTGGTAATGCTCGTACAGGCGTTTTTCCTGCGGTTCACGCAGCAACTCCGGCTGCGCGGCGCCTTCGGCTTCCCCGGTCAGAATGCTGACCACCCGCCGGAAGGTGATGGCCAAAGGCTCGAAGTAGGGCTGCTGTTTCAACTCCGCAAACGCTGCGACTTTGCCGTCGACGTCCACGAGGGAATCGATCCCCGTTGCAAGCACGGCGTCAATGGCATCGTAAGGATAGCCCGCCGCACCGAAATGAGTTTTCAGCCTCTGCGAAAACAGTTCCAGGACGTGGGTGCGAATCTCCTCCGGCGCAAGCTTGATTTTTTGCCGGAGCAAGTCCGTTCCGGCATCGATCAATTCGTTCAGGGAAATCCGCCAGCCGCGGTCGAGGATGATCTGGATGATGCCCAGGGCGTGGCGGCGCAGTCCATAAGGGTCCTCCGAGCCGGACGGGATCAGCCCGACACCGATGCAGCCGAGGATGGTGTCCATTTTGTCGGCGACGGCAACAGCGGCGCCGGCGGCGTCCGCGGGCAGCGCGTCACCGGCAAACGCGGGCCGGTAATGCTCCCGGATGGCCCGCGCCACCACCGCGTTTTCTCCCGCATGGGCGGCGTAATAACCGCCGATGATCCCCTGCAATTCGGGAAACTCATAAACCATCTGCGTGACCAGATCGGCCTTGCACAGCAGGGCGGCCCGGTCGACGTCCGCCAGGGCTTGCGGGCAAATTTTTTGCGCCAGCGTCCCCGCCAGCGCCCGGAACCGGGTCACCTTTTCATGGGAAGTCCCCAGGTTTTTCTGGAACACCACGCCTTTCAGGAGGCCCACGTAGTCCTCCAGTTTTTTCTTGCGGTCCTCGTTGTAGAAAAAGCGGGCGTCCTCCAGCCGGGCTTTCAGCACCCGTTCATTGCCGCGTTTGATGGTATCGCCGCGCTGGGCTTTCATGTTGCTGACGGTAATGAAATGCGGCATCAGGTCCCCGTTGTCGCGGGACACCGGAAAGTATTTCTGATGCTGCTTCATGGTGATGGCCAGCAATTCCCTGGGCAGGCTCAAGTATTCGGTTTCGAAATCACAAAGCAGGGGGGTGGGAAATTCCACGAGATAGGTCACTTCGTGCAGCAACTCCGGCTCTTCGCGAACGATGCCGCCCACGCCGTGGGCGAGCTTCTGGATTTCGTCCCAAATCTTGCGTTTGCGGATTTGCGGATCGACGAGGACAAAATGCGCCTCGCATTCCTTGAGGTAGGTTTCCAGGCTGGCGAACCGGAAGACTTCGGGTTTCAGGAACCGATGCCCGCGGGAGGCATCGCCGCAACGCAGGCCGTCGAGTTCAAACTCCAGCGGCCGGCCGTCGAACAAGGCGGCGATCCAGTGCACCGGCCTGGCAAAAAGCAGGTGTTTGCTGCCCCAGCGCATTTTTTTTGGAAACGGGATTCCGGTGATCAGGCGCGGCAGGAAAGCGTTCAGTATATCCCGTGTGGGTTCGCCTTTTTTTTCGACCCGCGCGCACACCACTTCTCCCTTGGCGGTGGTTTTGCGCGTCAGGGAGCCGACATCCACGCCCTTGCCGCGGGCAAAGCCAAGAGCGGCGCGGGTGGGCGCACCGCCTTCGTCGAAGGCGATTTTTACGCTCGGCCCCTCGCAGGTTTCCACCACGTCCCGCTGGCGAACCGCCATCCCGGGAAAAGACGCCAGCAAGCGGCGCGGTGTGCCCATGACGCGGGCAGGCCCCGCCTGAACGCGGTTTTTCTCAAAATAAGCCGCCAACTCCCGGCCCAGATACTGCAAGGCCGGCTCTACATACCCGGACGGAATTTCCTCCGTGCCAATTTCAATAACCAGTTCTGCCATAAAAACCATCGGAGAGTCGATGGCCCCGGTTTTTAGCAGAGTCGCCGGGCAAAGTCAAATCCGGCCGCCGCCATCCGCATTCCGCGCTTTTGACGGATCGCTTTTCACACTCTTTTGCCAGCGGTTTATTGCCATGGACAAGCCGCTGTTGCGAACCCGGAATTTATAATGTTAAAAGTTTTTTCGATGTGTTAGATTAAAAATTTCCTGAAAGCCGCACAGGGCAGTAAAATCGCCGGGGTTTCTTCATGGACATATCCTTCTTACTGATTGCGTCGCTGACCGCCCTAGCCGGCTTCATCCTGCTGGTGAAGGTTTTTTCCCGCAAAGGGGAATCCACCGGCCCCCAAACCACAACGCCGGCGGACCCGCAAAAGCAAGCGTCGGAGCAGGCAGACCCATCCCTCGAAATCCCGGACGACGATTTCCAGGACAACGACCCAAACGATCAGGCCGCCGTCAAGAATAAAGTCCCGCCGCTTTATCAGCTTCCGGGCGTATCCGGGAAATTCATGGGCCGCAAGGCGGACCTGGAAGAAATGCTCCGCAACGCCGACCAGGCGGGAATTATCCTTGCCGGCCAGAACGGCCTGGAAGGTGCCGGCAAAACCACCCTGGCCCTGAAGGCGGCGGGCAGACTGGCCGCCAAATTCCCCGACGGACAAATTTTTCTTCGCATGCGGGGCGACACTCCCCACCCCATGCCGCCGGAGGAGGCCATGTGCCGCACGATTTGGGCCTATTATCCAAAAATGAGACTGGCCTACAATGAAGAGTTGCGAAAAATTTATCGGTCCCTGCTCAAGGAAAAGAAAATCCTCTTTATTTTGGACAACGCCAAGGACCTCGAACAAGTGACACCGCTGACGCCGGCGCTCGGCAATTGTTTTTTCCTGATAACAACCCGCGAACCGTTCAGCCTGCCCTCTTTTTACACCCAGGTCGTCGCCCCCCTGGAAATGAAACCGGCACATAAACTGCTCGAATCCATCGCCGTCAAGCCCGGCGTTATGACCGACGAAATTTCCAAACTTTGCGACTACCTGCCCCTGCCGCTTTGTATCATAGGCGGATTTCTTGCTTATACCAGAAATTTCACGCCGCTACAGGTTTCCGGAAAAATACAGTCCAAGCGGAAAATGCTGGAACAGATGTCGTTCAGCAAAGAAAACAAATGCCTGGAAGCCGCGTTCAAGGTGAGCTACGGCAATTTAAAAAGCAGTCTCACCAGCGTTCTGTGCCGGCTGGCGATTTTTCCGGCAACCTTCGAGGCAAAAGCCGAGGAACACATTTGCGATGACTTTAACCGCGGCCATCTGAAAAGACTGGAGGCCCTGCACCTCGTGGTTCACGATGAACGCAACGGCCGCTATTGGCTGCACTCGGAAATCCGCCGCTTTGCCGCGGGCTATCTGGGCAAGGGCGACATGGCCAGCACGCAAAAATTACACGCAAAATATTATCTGAAAGTGCTGGAAAAAGCCTCCAGGCTGTTCACCCGGGAGAACAAGGCGAAGGCCCAGGCGGGCTTGAGTTTGTTCGATGTGGAGTGGGATAACATTCAGGCCGGCCAAGCCTGGGCGGGGGAAAACCTGAGCATGGACAAGGACGCGCCCGGCATAGCCTGCGCATTCGCCCGGTGGGGCGCCGATTTCCTGCCGTTCCGCCTGCCGCACACGGAATCCATTCAATGGCACGACACCGCCCTGTCGGCGGCGCGGCGCATGAACGACCAAAAAACGGAGATGGAACAATTAACCCGAATGGGCTATATTCTTCTGGAAGCGCGGGATTTCCGGCAGGCCATGGAGCACCTCAACTCAGCCCGCGAACTGTCCCGCAACCTCCGGGAAGCGCAGCAGGAAACCGGCCTGCTGGTGGCGCTGGGACGCTGTTACCTGGAGTTGGAAATCCCGCTGAAAGCCACCGCTTTTTTTGAACAGGCTCTGGACAACAAACCCAGCGACCCCGCTTTGGAAAAAACCGCCCTGGATTGCCTGGGCGCCACGTTTCGCTCCCTCGGCAACCATAAAAAAGCCGTCGGTTTTTATGAAAAAGCCGTCTCCGTTGCGCGGCAAATGGGCGACCGCTTGAGCGAGGCAAACAGCCTCTGGTCCATCAGCCAGGCACTGGAAGGAATGGAAGAGCGTGAACAGGCCGTCCAGCACGCCGAAGCCGCGCTCAAAGCATTTCCGAACTCCAAACACCCCAACGCCAAAAAAGCACGCGCCCAATTGAAAAAATGGCAAGGAACAACCGCGGAACACACGGAAATCAGCGTGGTAAAAGGAGAGGAAGAAATCAGCTCTTGACAGCCAAACACTTGACGAATCGGAAAATCTCACTTGACCCATAACCTAAAGAGTCGGTTTCGGGCTGTTCCTCTACAGCACCTTTTCCAAGCCGCCGGGCTGGGGGAAGCGGCCCATCGACGGAAGGATCGCCAATCCCCATGAACGTTTGGCTCATTGTTGGTTTCACTCTGATTGTCGCGCTGCTGGGCTTTGCCATCGCCAAAACCGTTGCCTCCAAATCCAAAAACTCCGACGAGAGCCTGGCCAAAAAGGATTTGAACAAAGTCTCCGCCGTCGCCCCGGACGAGGACACCGTTACCGATGCTCCGCCCTCACCCGAAAAAGAAAAGAAGCCCGCAAAAAAAAAGGCCGGCAAAACCAGCAAAGCCCCTGCGCTGAACCGCGCGCCGCCCATTGCCGACCAGTTCTTCGGCCACGCAAGCGAAATCACGGAACTCCAGCAAAAAATCCGTCAAGGCGGCGTCGTCATAAGCACCAAGCACAACGCAGAGGGCATGGGCAAAACGACACTGGCCTTGAAACTCGTGGCAGGCCTGGCGCCCCGTTTCAAGGACGGCTTGATTTTTCTGAACCTGCGGGGCAGCTGTGGCCGGCCGCTGTCCGCGTGGCAAGCCCTGTGCAAGATCATTTGGGCGCTGCGTCCCGAAATGCGCCTCCCCGATGACGAGCAGGAAGTAAAAGATATCTACCGGTCCCTGCTGGAAGGCAAAAAGGTTCTCCTCGTATTGGACGATGCCAAGGGCGCCGGCCAGGTGCAACCGCTGATTCCCCCGAAAACCTGTTCGGCGATCGTCACCACCCAGCAGGGCTTTTCCCCACCCGGGTTTTCCTCCCACACACTGGGACCCCTGACTCCGCAAGAGGCCAAGGAAATGCTGACGGCTCTGGCGCCTGAGTCCCGGGTTCTGGCGGATGAGATCACCCGGCTCTGCAATTTTGTTCCCATGGCGCTTTTCCTGATCGGCCGCCTGCTGGCCACGGCAAAGGAAATGACTCCGGTTCTCCTGTCCTCAAAACTGCGAACCCGGCGGCAAAATCTGGAGAAAACCGAGGCGGACCCCATTAACGCACCCGTCGAGGCGGCGATTCAAATCAGCTTTTCCAGCCTCCGCAAGGCAACGGCTTTCGTGCTGCCAAAACTGACCTTGTTTCCGGAAAGTTTCGACGCCAAGGCGGAAGAATTCGTCTGCCAGGACCCCAATAACGAACATCTCAATATCCTGGTCCGGCGCGCCCTGGTGCTTCACGACAAAAAAACCAAACGGCACTTTCTCCATCCCCTGGTGCGTGCTTTTGCCGAAAAAAACCTGACCGACGCCAGTAAAGCCAGCACCGCCAAACGTCATGCAACGTATTATCTGACGGTTACGCTCAACGCCAACGAGCACCTGGAACAAAATGACCAGGAGGGTCTCCGGCAAGCCCTGGAGTTGTTCGATCTTGAATGGGAAAACATTAGCGAAGGCCACGCCTGGGCGGAGCGCATGTCGACCAAGGACAGCGACGCCACCAGCCTTTGCTGCGCCTACCCGGATGCCGGGTGCCGCCTGCTGGACTTGCGTCAACCTTCCGACGAACGCATCGAATGGCTCAAAACCGCCCTGTCCGCAAGCCGGGAAATGCATGACCGCGACCTGGAACTCGAACAATTAACTCGCCTGGGCCACGCCTTTCTGCACGCAGAACAACCCCGCGAAGCGCTCAACTACTTCGAACCCGCCCTGGAAATTGCCCGTAACATGAGCGACGCTATCCGGGAGTCCGCTCTGCTGGACGCTTTGGGGCTATGCAGTACGGCTTTCGGGGATTACCGGAAAGCCATCGAGTTTTATGAACAGGCCCGGGAAATTTTCAAGGAAAATGAAGACCAGGCCAGTGAAAGAAATATATTGAGCCATCAGGGCAACGCCTACATGCGCCTCGACGAAGCCCAAAAAGCTATCGGTTTTTTTGAAGATGCCTTGAAAATCTCCGAGGCAACCGGGGACCGGCGCGCCCGCTGCGCCGACCTGGACAACCTGGGCAGGGCCTACGACACATTGGAACAATATGACCGGGCCATCGGCTACCACGAACAAGCTTTGAAAATTCATAAGGAACTCGGCAACCACATCGCCCAAGCCCTGAGCCGCTGGCAGATCAGCCTGGCGCTGATGCAACTGGGCGACCGGGAACAAGCTGTCCGACGCGCCAAAACCTCCCTGAAGATTCTGCAACAGGCCCGGCACGACACCGCTCAAAAGGTGCGCGAAAAGCTGGCGGAATGGACCGCCGAGGACAAAGACCCGCCAAGTGAGGAATCGGCGCAAGCAGAGGCGACGGAAGAAAAGAAGGACAACCCGTAGCGGGGCGTGCCCGCCGCCGAGAAATTAAAGCCCCCCTTTCCTTATGGATTATCGGTGGGGATTAGGTTAAAATCGGTGCATTGTCGGAAAACTAAAACGTTAACGAAATCACCACATTAGCGGAATCCCGCCACCGCCCAAAACCGGGGGCAGGGCGTCTGTAGTGAACATGATTAAAATTAATCTGCTCGATTTCAACGACGAATTAAGAAAAGTTCAAATCCAGAAGCAAGCCGTCTCTGCCGCTTCCATGCTGGTTTTGGGCTTTGTCTTCATGGGAATGATGTGGGCCTTGGCGCAACGGGACAATACCGCGTTAAACGGCCAAATCGCGGAACTGGACTCACAGATCGGCAACCTGGAAAGCCGTTACCGGGTCGTCAAAAAAATGCAGAAGAAAACCAAGCGGACCCATCAGATTATCACCGGGATTGAAGACATCAGAAACCATCAAACCCAACCGGCTATGATTTTGGACGACATCAATCAACTGATTCCGGATAAAATCTGGTTGAAGCGAGTCAAGGTCATGACGAAGCGGGACGTTAAAAAATCCGGCATACATTTCGACTTTGAAGGCGGCGCGGATGAAGTTATCGAAATCAAGGGCATGGCGATTCAAACCCAGGCCGTCACCGAATACGTCGAGCGGTTGAAAAAAATATCTTATTTCAAAACCGTCTATCTGCCGTCAATCGAACGCAGGAAGGTAGGAATAAATCCGGTTTGGCTGTTCTACATTTATTGCCATCGCGTTTGAAAATCCACACAGCAAGCGCGTTCCACCCAGCGGGAAACTCCCGCGGCTGTTCGATCAAACCTTCTCGACCAAGCGGGTCAAACTCTCCCACGAAAACCCCGCCTTGAAACTTTGGATGTTCGATTTGAAATCGACGGCGTCTTTCTCCCGGTAAAACTGCCGTATGGCATCGGCGAGCGCCCGGGGATTTTCCGGCGGCACAAGGTAACCGGTTTTCCCCGGCTGCACGGCTTCCGGCAGACCGCCGACGGTGGTTGTAACAACGGGTGTATCGAAATGATAGGCGACTTGCACCACGCCGCTCTGGGAAGCGGATTCGTACGGCAGGACCACAAGGTCGGCTGCCGCGAAATATTCCTCCACCCGGTCGTTGGCGACGTAGCGGTCGTGAATCGTTATTTTTTCATTTAAACCGGCCGCCGCGATCATGTCGGTATATTTTTCCTTCGGTTCATAAAACTCTCCGGCAATCAGCAGGTGGCAGTCCTGTTGTTCCAAAACCCGCGGCATTGCCCGGATCAAGGTTTGCAATCCCTTGTACTTTCTGACATGGCCAAAAAACAAAAGCACGCGGCACGGCACGCGCACGGCTTTTTGCGCTTCTTGTTGGGAAATGCCTTTTTTGGGAAATACGTCATACAGCGGGTGGAAAAGTTTTTGCACCGGCGTTGCGGGAAACAGGCGGCGCAGGGTCTGCGCGTCGCGCTCCGTGTGGGTAAGAAATGTGTCCGCCGACCCCAGCGCCAGGCGCGTCAAGGTGTTCGCAAACCAATGCTTTTCGTGAGGGAACACATTGTGACAGTAATAAACGGCTTTGCCTACGCCGGCCCGTTTCAGCAGCCGGGCCAAAACAAAATAGCAGGGCGCCGGCGCCGGACTCCACCACATAAAAACTATCAGGCGCGGGTTGAATCGTCTGATAAACCGGAACACCCTGATCCAGGTCAGGGGATTGAGCGTATCGAGGCTCGTCCGGGAAGGGGCCTTGAAAGCGCTTGCGCCCAGGTCAAACTGTGTCCGCCCGGGAAACAGCGCCTTCGGGTACAGCCGGGAAAATGAAACCAGCTCGACCTCGTGCCTTTCCCGGAGGTGATGGTACAGCGTCGTGGTGAAGTGGGAAATGCCGCCGCGGTAGGGAAACGTCAAACCCAGCAAGACGATTTTCATAAGGGGATTTCTTCGTCCGGCTCCTTGCTGGCTTCCAGGTTTCTGCGCACGAGCATCTCTCCCAGCAGCCCGAGGCAAAAGGACTGAAACCCCAGGAGCATCGACAAGATACCCAGCATCAATAAAGGGATTCTTTCGCCGATAAAACCGATCCCAAGAAAATAACGAAACGTCAGAAATGCGTTGATGGCCAACCCAAAAAGAAGCAGCACCAATCCGGCCATGCCAAAAAAATGCAGGGGCCGCTTGTGGTAACTGGAAAGAAACAGGACGGTCAATAAATCGAAAATGCCATGCAGCCCCCGGAAGATTCCGCGGAACTTGGTTTCCCCGTGTTCCCGGGCGCGGTGGGCCACGACAATCTCGCCGACCCGGTAGCCCGCTCTTTCCGCGAGAACGGGTATCACGCGGTGCAAGCCTCCGTAAAGCCGGATATTTTTGATGACCTCTTTCTTATAAATCTTAAATCCGCAATTGACGTCATGGATGGAGGTGTGCGCGATCTTGCGAACGAGCCAGTTGAAGATTTTGGAACTCCACACTTTGGTGAGGGGGTCCCGCCTTGTCTGCCGCCAGCCGGACACCAGGTCGTAGCCGGTCTCCAGGCAGGCGATCAAATCCGGAATCGCCTCGGGCGGCTCCTGGTAGTCCGCGTCCAGGGTCACCACGTTTTCCCCAACGGCGTGCTTAAACCCTGTAGCTAATGCGATGGATTTCCCCATGTTTCTTCTCAACCCGAAGACCCGGACTCCGGGCGTCCGTTGCCGGATGTCCAGCATCCGCCGCAGGGACGCGTCGGCGCTGCCGTCGTCAACAAAGATAATTTCAAAGGTTTTGCCCATGGCGCCGAGCACGGCTTGCAACTTGGAAAAAATAACCGGGATGTTTTCCTCCTCGTTGTAAGCGGGAATCACCACGCTCAAATCCACCGGCGCGCAAGGCCCGGCGCTTAAGTTTTCGGGTTGGCCGTCAGGCATGGTAAATTGGAAGGAACAAACGGTTCCCCCTTTCGAGTGTTTTATGGCGATCAAACAAGCGCTGCATGTTGCCAAAAAAATAATAAGCTTCCGGCTGGCCCGCCTGGGTGTCGCACCCGTTGCCGCACCGATCAACTTCACCTTTTCGGTCACCAACAAATGCCAGTCCCGCTGCCTCTCCTGCAAAATCTGGGAGGTTTACCGCAAAGAGCCGGAAAAGTTGCGCGAGGAGTTGTCCCTGGACGAAATCGAACGCATGTTCCGGTCCGTGGGCAACATCTATTTTTTCAATCTGTCCGGCGGCTGTCCTTTCCTGAGAAACGATCTGCCGGAAATCGTCGAACTGGCCTGCCGGTATCTGCGCCCATCGGTCATTCATATCCCCACCAACGCGCTGGCGGTGGAGAGAACGCTTGCGGCGGTCAAGAAAATTCTGGCCATTCTCGACACGCATTTGCCGGATACGGTTTTGCAAATCAAGCCTTCCTTTGACGGCGTCGACGGTTTGCATGACGAGGTGCGCGGCATACCAGGCAATTTCGGCAAACTGCTGCGGCTCACAGCCGGACTCAAGGAACTGCAAAAAGGCCGCGCCAACCTGCGTGTCGGGCTTGGCACCGTCGTGTCCCGGTTCAACATCAAGCACCTGCGGAAAATCATGGATTACGCCGACAAACTGCACGTCGATTCCTATATTTCCGAGGTGGCCGAAAACCGCGACGAAATGTTCAACATGGAAGACGACATCGCGCCTTCCGCGGATGAATTTAAAACCGCCATGCGCGAATTCAAAACCGCCATCCACGCCCGGCTCCGGCGGAAGAAGGGCCTGGCCCGCGTCACCGACGCCTTCCGCCTTGTTTATTATGACCTAACCGTGGATATTTTAAACAGGAAAAAGCAGGTCATCCCTTGTTATGGCGGAATTTCAAACGTTCACGTCGATCCCTACGGCAACGTTTGGCCCTGCTGCATCCTCGGCAACACGCAGTCCATGGGCAATCTCAAGGAAAATCAATTCCGCTTTTGGGAAATCTGGCGTTCCGGGCGGGCGGGGCACGTGCGCCAGTTCATCAAACAAAAGAAATGCCACTGCCCTCTGGCCAACCAGTCTTACGCAAACATTCTTTGCGATTTCAAAAAAATGGCGCAAGTCCTGCGCTATCTGCTTCCCTTTAAAGCAAACGGCGTTCGCGGTACTCATTGACGGTGCGGGCGATCCCTTCCACAAGCCCTGTTTCCGGATGGAATCCTAACAGCCTTTCCGCCTTGTCGATGCCGTAGGCATAATTTTGCGTCATGAGGGCAATGCGGGAGCGCGTCAGCGGCGGGTCGATGGGCAGGAGCTTGGCCGCCGTCTCAAAAACAGCCGCGGCGGCGCGGCAAAGCGGAACGGGAAGATTGACCGGATGGATTTTTTTTCCCATGGCGGCTGCCGCAGTGCTGACGAACGTTTTCCACGTCACCGGCCGGGCGCCGCACAGGTTGATGATCTCGCATCCCTCCGGCGGCGCATCCAGGATTTTTTCAATGCCTTTCACCAGATCATCGATATAAACAGGCTGCAACAGCCCGTCTCCCCGCCCGATAAGAAAGAAAAATCCCCGATTGATGGCGCGGAACAACGCCAGTTTATGCCGGTCTCCGGGACCGTAGGTGAACCCGGCCCGCAGGATGGACAAGGAACCCGCGCCGGCATCATGCAGACCGGCCAGTGCTCGTTCCCCATCCAGTTTGGAACGCTCGTAAACGGTGGACGGACGGCAGGGGCTGGGCTCGTCGCAAACCGACCGGTGCGTCGGCCCGGTCACCCCCACCGTGCTGAGATGAATGAATTGCCCGACACCCCGTTCGCGGCACAACCGGTACAAAGCGGCGGCGCCGTCAACATTGACGGCGCGCATCTGCTCCGGCGAAACGCCGAACCGGCCCATGACTCCCGCGGCGTTGATCACGGCATCCCAGGTTCCTTCAACCTCTCTCAAAGTTTCCGGGCAGGCCAGGTCCGCCCGCAACACCTTTACGCCACGGCTTTCCAGAGCTTTTGCCTTGCCGGGATGGCGCACCAGCGCCTCAACGGTCATCCGCCGCTCCAGCAGGCGGCGAATTAACGCCGAGCCGATGAACCCCGTACCACCGGTGATGAGTAATTTCATGCCCAACTCTGTTAAAATCGTTTCGATGACAAAAAGAAAAAACACCTCACTCGCTGCCGCCACCCATGAATAAAATCATTCCCGACCAACCCCAGCAGCAAATGCCCGGCCCGGATTCCGCCGCCGCGCTCTTTTCCCCGGAAGACGCCAACACCCGGCGCCACCGCCGCTGGACCGGCCTGGGGATTTTCCTGACGGCGTTTTTTCTCCTGTTCGCCACGCTGGACGACCCCGGCGTCACCCTGGACGAACCGTTTGCCAACCGCAAAGCCGCAATCTCATTCGTCACCTGGCTGGAGCTGGCTTTGGCGGACGCCGCGCACGGCGATTGGGAGCATCTGGCCTCCAGGGAATTTATCAAGGAATACTTCAAACCCGAATACCTTTATCATCCGCCATTCGCCAGAATCCTGACCGGGATAACCTGGAGGTGGTTTCACAACAGTCTGGGCGAGATAAGAGCGCTGCGCATGGCGCCCGCCGTTTTGTTCGCCGTCTCGGTTGCCTTGCTGTTCCTGTTAGTCGCCCGGCACTACGGGTTGGCAGCCGGTATTGTAGCATCCTTCGGCCTTCTCCTGTGCCCGGCAGCCTTCGGCCATGCCCACCTGATCGCCCTCGACAGCCAGATCGCCTGCATGTGGCTGATCACCGCATTTTGTTTTATCCACGGCCTGCATTCCCGCCGCTGGGCGGTGCTGTTTGCCGTTGCCGCCGGGCTGGCCATGAACACCAAGATTCACGGGTTTGCCGTACCTCTGCCCTTGTTCCTCTGGGGATTTTTGTTTTTCAGAAAAAACATTCTGCCGAATCTTGCCGCCTTCCTCATCATTTCGCCTTTGACGGTTTACCTGAGCAATCCGGACTATTGGCACGCGCCGCATCACCTGATTTATTTATGGGACAGCATGATGGCCAAGAAAAGTTACGAACAGGTGGCGACGCATTTTCTGGGCGAACGCTACGGTTTTTCGCCGCCGAAATATTACGCATTTTTCATGACGCCAATCAGCCTGCCGCCCGTGACGCTGATGCTATCCCTGTGCGGCCTGGTTATGAGCGCCCGGCACGAAATACGCTCGTATCGCGGCGGGCGGGCGGCGGATTTTCTGGGATTGTTCTTTACGCTGAACGCCTTGACGGCCCTGGCCCTGACCCTGTTTAAAAACATTCCTATTTACGACGGCGTGCGCTTGTTCCTGCCGGCGTTTCCCTTTCTCGCGGGATTGGCGGGACTCGGCGCGTTTTATCTGGTCCGGCTCATCGCCCGCCGGAACATCCGGCCCGTCCTGGCCGGCGGCCTCTGCGTTGCGATGATCTTTTTTTCCAGCCTGTCCCTGGCGCGCATCCACCCCTTCGAGCTTTCCTACTTCAACCTGTTTGTCGGCGGCCTGCCGGGCGCGCGCAAACTGGGCCTGGAATCGACCTATTGGAACGACACGTTCACCCTGGAAACGGCCGCCATGATGAATCGAAAATACCGCGGCAAATCATTTTCGCAAGTGACCGGATTGAAGTACACCTTCAAATATTATCGGCAAGCCGGTATCCTGGACCCGTCCATTACCCAGCGGAAAACGGATTACGATTATTATCTTCTGCAATACCGGCAGGGCTGGTTCAAGGCCCGCGACTGGTTTTACGCCGATTACCTGACTCCCGAATTTGCCGCGACACGGGAAGGCGTCCCTCTGCTGGAAATTTACAAGTCCCTGGAGGCCCAGCGAAAGGAACGCCCCGACCTGACCCGCGCAAAGGCCGGATGGAAAATTTCGTCCCGGGGATTTGCCTGGTCCCGCTACCTGATCGTTCCCGAAACCGGCCTGTACCGGTTCGCGGTGTTCACGCCCCATGAACATGAATTGACAATCGACAAGAAACCGAACAGGAAACTCGGC
>Ga0114931_10007079_pt1 | contig 13737 bp, 11 predicted proteins | sample 2SBtaG_FD_89579 | JGI IMG/M metagenome (GOLD analysis project Ga0114931, IMG submission 89579) | Deep subsurface microbial communities from Kolumbo volcano to uncover new lineages of life (NeLLi) - 2SBTROV14_V59a metaG | ecosystem: Environmental > Aquatic > Marine > Volcanic | place: Kolumbo...
AGATTTTTCTCTAAAGACCCTCCCCCTGCTCCACCTGCAAAAATAGAATGAGTGTGCAGATCGGCATTGATGTACATAAGTTGATGCTATGATTGAAATTGATAAATTGATGTTTGTATATGATGTCCTGTTATCACACATCACACCAATTTAAGAATTATGGATATGCATGAATGTTACTCAATTTATTAGCGTATTTTCTATTGAATTATAAGTTGATATGAATCCACACCAATCAATAATAAAAGAAATGAAAAAAAGTACAAATCAAACTCTAGAACACGGAATTTTTAAATAATAATAGATCGTACTTTGATCGTCTAAAATTAGGGTAGTCCTCTTTCATAAAAGAATCTGACTAATTTGGACATCTATGAGATGAAATTAATGGGTTCAAAAGAAAAAATAATTCAAGCCTATGATCAGATAATATGGGAAAAGTTCTTCGCACTAGCGAGGGATATTCAAACCCAAAACGACTATAATTTCGAAAATGAGGAACTTATGTTCTCTGCATTGTCTGTTAGAGGTTCAAAATTAAGTAGTGAAGAATTTGAGAGATTGGAGTATTTAGGTGATTCAATTTATGGTGCACTAGTTGGTTTAATTTTATTCAACAAATTTAAACAATTTTCACCCAAGGAGTTAACAAATTATAGATCTAAAGTTGCGCAAAATAGCTATTTATCAAAACTCTCTTCAAAGCTTTCACTAGAGAGAATTGGTAGTATTCTACAGATAGGAGATCTCTCTGATGGTCAACTAGCAGATTTATTTGAGGCATATGTTGGTGCCATTTTCAGAGATACTGGGTCTGATTTTAATAAAACAATGGATATCATTTCGTCAATGATCGACTTTGATGAACTTTCAGAACAGGTAAGTGATAAACCATGGAAAGACAGAGATGTAAAAGGATATTTGATAAACCAAATTCAAAAGCAGTATGGAAACAAATTCAAACCTCTGTATAGCCTTGAACAATCAGGACCACAAAATGCACCTGATTTTGTTGGAACTCTTGCCATTCAAAATATTGATACTGGAGAGATCTTAGAAAAACCCAGAATTATAAGTGGGAAAAATAACTCGAAGAAAAATGCAGAGAAGGAATGTGCGTTAAATCTCTTACTCCAATGGGAGAAGGAGGGAAAATTAATTGAATAAGCTAGTCTCATCAAAAAAGTTCATCCTTAATACTGCACCATTAAATATCCAATGGAACCCCAACTGGAGTATTATTGAATTATCTATTCGGAATTGGGACAATGCATTCTATAAGAAGATACGTTTGTTTAGAAGGGAATACCAAAGTAATGATTTTCTCTTAGATTCGACAGGAAGAAAACTTGTATTTATAACGTATCATGATAAAATATCAGATGAAGAAATTTCAAAAACAATTCGTGAATTAAGTAAATATCTTGAAACTGAGATTAGTTATACGAAAATTGAGATATCGGATTTTTCAAAAATTCATGATCATCATCTACAAGATACAATTACGAATTCTTTGGGAGAATTCCTTAGTCATAAATTACAAAATGAGTTGCAATTTGAAAAAACAGGTTCGGTGGGTAGTGTAGGCAGATATTTTCATCATAAAATCTCAAAATCAGTTAGGTTATCAAGTAAACCTGAAATTGATATTGTTTCTCACATTGAGTTTATTTTACAAATAGATTGGACTTCTACGTATAAACCCTACCTCTCAATTGATTTAAAATCACAAGTAGATGGTATATTGACATTGTATGATCTTGCAAAAAGTAAAAAGCAAGAAACCCGATATGAGTTATCAAGTTACAAAAAAGATCAGTTGTACTGGAAGATATGTCAGAATATTGCATTAGCAGAATGGAAGGAAATTTTTAGTGATGATTTTGAATTGCTGGGGTTCATTGAATGGAAAGAAGGGAAATTACGAGTTCCAAATTTATTTTCTTACGGAAATCTCAAAGATAAGCCTCTTCAGGAATTTCTTAGAAATGTTGGATTAACCACTAAACGTGATGAATATGTAGCTTTGCTTAAAAGACGTAAAGACACAAACCCTAATGCAAGGTACTATTGGCCAATCTCTTTGCTCGAACAAAAAATTACCAATTCCTTTATCATGGGAAAGCCTTATGAAAATAAATTTCATCAACTATCTAAGCCTACTGTAATTGAAAGAAAAGAGACATTAGTCAAAATCTTTCAAATGTTAGAGAAGGAAGGACTTACAAATAGTATTATCGAATTTGAGAGTGTTTATCCAAAAATTGCGTATCCGAGTGTAAATGGAAAATCCCCAGATCAATATGGTAAAATACCAAATCTCTGGTCAACTGGGGTTCAAGACTGGGGTAATTTAAGTAGAATTAAAATTTATAGTACTGAAAGGAATATGGATTTAGCAGATAACCTAAAGAAAGAGTTAGAGAAAACACTAAATGACTTAGCATCCAAAAGTAAAAGGTCAAAAATTAGTATGTCTTCTGAAAAATATAGCTACAAATCAATCCAAAAAATTGCAGAGGAGGAGGATAACAATCCTGAAGCCACATTACATATTTTCATTAGAGGTAAGGGAAAATCTGAGCCACAATACAATAGAATTAAAGAATGGTTTACTGTAGAAAATAAAAAGCCAGTTCAATTCTTCCGAGTTGATTCTTTATTAGGTAGAAAGATAAAATCTACTGTTAGAACTGTGATCCCTCAAATAATAGCAAAGACTGGAGGATTACCATATGAGCTATCTCCCAAAATCTTGGATAATGCACTGATTATTGGATTAGACAAGGGTCGGGATTCATATTCTGAAGTGCCATCCGCATCTGCAGGCGTAGCAGCAATCACTCCCAAAGGTGAGTATGTTGCAGGAGCCTCAACAAAAATTGATACAACGAAGCATGATTCAATAGATGTGGACGAACTTGCTCCAGAGCTACTAGAACAATTGATAGATGAATATGGAGAAAATCTTGAATATGTGGTTATTTTGAGAGATGGATCTCCACAAATCTCTTTACCAGAAGTGAAACCTTGGAAGGAGCATTTGGAATCGTATGGTCTAAAAATGATATTTTTTGCGTCTAGGAAAGAGAACGCCTATCGTGTTTTTCCTAAACATATTCATTATGAGAAAAAAACTAAGTATAACTTACCTGTAATACTAAATGGAACTCCTCTTCCTAAAAATGAATTTTTGGTCATTACTGCGAATCCTATTCAAGGTACACCGAAACCTGTTTTGTATACCTTATTGGCTAATACCACAGATTTTGACGAGGATACTATCATTAACAAGGTCATTCCTCAAGTTATTAGTATGTCAATGCTCTGTTGGGAATCCCCGCACCCAACGAGTCAGCCTTTACCTCTACATTATGCGGATAAACTAGCAGAATTCACTCAAAAAACCAAGCGCAAGTGGAGGTCATCAATCAGACCACCGATGTTCATTTAGGAGGGAAATTATATTAGTGCGACAAATGAGAATGATCCAATTGATTATCAACAACCAAATCTCTTCTATAAGAATCTGGATCCAGATTATCAAGACCTGTATGACTCTGTTCAGTATGAACTGGATTACTACTACCGCACAATACACAAAGTAATTCAGAATTTGGACACAAAGAAGTATGGAATTGAATGGAAGAAGGTTCAGAATCATATTTACCGAATTTTTATTCCAACTATCATTGTAATTCCAAAGCCGAAATTTGAAATTGTGTTTGAATATGATTCTTCATCACTTGGTGACTTATCGAAATTTGACCCCTCTTATTTATCAATAGATTGGAAACCATTTGAAACGACAGGATATCGAATTCAGAACAATAAGGTATTCCTGAATACTGAAGTAAAATATCTTACAAGTCAAATCCTTAGATACCAAGGAAATCCAATTGACTGGTCATTTCAGGGAGGTTTCGATACGGATAGAATTTATGGAATTTGTGATCAAAATGGAAAATTATTAAATATATCTAATACTAAGGATCGTCCAAACGAAGTAGAGATAGAGTTAAAAGGATGGATCAAGAATAATGAACCTCTCTCTTATGCCGACGGAAGTAAGGTAGAATACAATATCAAGACTATCGATCCATACAGGACTGTCTACTATGACTCCCTTGGAGAATTACCTGTAAATCAGGTGAAGTATGATAATGCCTATTTCCTTCATACCTCACGAGAAATCCATGGCAAACTAAAGGACATAGATAATGATATACACATCAATTACAAGAAACTCACACCTGAATCTGATGAAATCTGGATTGAATTGACTGATAATAGCTCCTCAGAAGATGTTATTTCAGCAGGTACTTCTATTACGGAGTTATTCATTGAACTACTTACTTCGGCCGAATTTCAAGAAATTTATGATGGTAGTGTTAACAAAAATAATTCTATTCGAGTTTATAAAATTAATTTCGAAGAATATACTTTGCTTGTTGAAAAATTACCAACTCAAAAGATCATTTATCCTCCCAAAAATGATTCTCAGCTTAGGAAACAAAAATGGGCTCTTTCAATTCTCAAAGACTATCCTTCTCCATACCACCGAGGATTACTTAAGCTATTTGAGACTGTTCAGCATGTGAAGTGGGAACCATTAAAGAAATCCAATAAAATCGATTGGAAATTCCTTATTCCAGACGATAAGGGGGAATTAAGGCAGGGAACTGATATGCAACGAGAATTTGTTGAGAGGGCTATGCAAACTCCAGATTTTGCAATTCTTGAAGGTCCCCCTGGATCTGGGAAAACCACATCATTGACAGAGCTTATTTATCAATTAATATTAGATGGAAATAGAATTCTGTTATCTGCATCAACTAACGTTGCAATAGATAATATTATTGAAAAATTGATTGAGCAATTTGGAAACGAATCAAATCTAAAGGATCATGGTATTGTACCATTGAGGATTGGGAGGGAGGAGCGACTTGATAAGACCATATTGCCATTTCAAATTGACAATCGCAAAGAGAGATTGTTCAATATACTAAGTCACGACGCTTCGATGAAGGAATTACTCAGTAACAATGATGTAAAAGATAAATATCTTGAGGAAATGGTTATTAGATCGTCTAATCTTGTTTGTGGCACTACAATTGGAATATTGCAGTATCCTAACTTTAGAAAAAATAAAGAGGTTGGATATATCGAACCTGAATTCGATTATCTAATTATTGATGAAGCTAGTAAGACAACCATCCCTCAATTTTTAGTTCCAGCAATTAATGCAAAAAGGTGGATTATTGCAGGAGATATCAAACAACTCTCCCCATACATGGAAACCCTTCATATTAGAGTTAGCTTAAAAGGATTACTTGGGGAGGATGTTGAGACTGCATTATTACTGTATTTTGTCTTCATATTTGATCAGTCGTATCAACGGAATTTCACCGGGCACTTACCAAAGTATATTGTACCAGTCAAAACACCAGTCATCTTTGAATTTCTAAAGATTATTTTCCAGCTTCTTTCAACAAATGGAGAGGATAAGAGGCTTATATCTGAGTACCAAGCTTTGAAAAAAATGAAAATTGCTACATTATCATCTAGAGAGATCAATATATCGAATACTAACAATGGAAAAATTGTTCATTTTGACTCCTCAAGTATTCAACAGAATTTTGATAAAATGTTCAAATTGATTTCCTACGATCTAATATTGGTATCCGAGCAAGATTTTAACCGTTTGAAATCCTACTTACCAGCGACCCATTTAATTCTATCTACAGAGATTTCGGATGCGATGATAAAGCACCTCTTCAAGCATGAATATTGGTATCATGCGAGTGGTAAACCATATTTCATTTTCAAGGGCAAAAATTTTAGAGAAAGAAATTATGATAAAATTCGCGATGATTTACTTGATTCAGTCTCTCGAAATTGGGCTGGACAACTATCCTGGAGGTTAAGCAGAGTATATGAATTGGAGGAGGTTTCTGGAACTAGCAGTGCAAAAAAATATTATCAACGCAGCATGCATGCTCTAACTCCTCAAACTAAGGAGCATAAGAAAATATTGAATGATATTAAAAGAATGGGTCAGATATTTTTCCCATCTATCTTGAAATGCATCCAAGTTGGTATTAAAGGAGAATACAAAATTGCAAAAAATAATACTGTACTATCTAAAGGGATGGAGAAACAAGCATTTAGCCAAAGACATGTTTTGCTTAAGTATCAGCATCGAATGCATGATACGATTGCAGAAGTCCCAAGGGATTTGTTTTATTCTAATACAACAATGAGCAATGCTAGTGCTCTTCAAACCTCAAACAGTGTTGATCGAACTTGGCCTAGAAATGTTGAACCATTTCCAAGATTAACATCAAGAATGAGTTGGCTACATGTAACTGATACCGACTATCGCAACAGGAATGACAGAGAAGCTGATTTGATTATTCGATACATAAAGAAACTAGTTAAATGGATTAATCAACAAGATGAAAGTCACAGGTGGAGTCTTGCAGTTTTAAGTTACTATAATAAGCAGCGAGAAGTTATTGTTAAACGTATCAAAGAAGAATTTAAAAGTGTAAATCAAAGGGCAAAGACTCACTTCGATATTGACAAGTTACATATCATGGTTTACACTGTTGACAAAATTCAAGGTCGTGAAGCTGATTTCGTCTTTATTTCCATGGTACGTAATTCCAAATTAGGATTCATGGATTCTCCTAACCGATTAAATGTTGCAATTACAAGAGCCAAATATCTTGTGATCATATTTGGCAATGCTGATTTTTTCAAGACCTGTGATAGCACTGATCTCAGAAAACTGGTCAAAACCTTGCAGAAACGGCAATCTGTGTTCATAGACAAAGAAAAGGATGTTGTTCAATATGCAGTTGGTGGTGGCAATTCCCGCAAAAGGAGACCAAGAAATTTTCAAAGGAGAGGTAAAATAATATGATAGAAATAAAAGCAACTAGAGATATAGAGCTAAAATCATTTATTGCTATTGCCAAGGTTTGGGTCGAAGATAAACGCCCTGATATAGTTTGGCTCCTTCAAAATTATAACAATAATGATTACTTCAGTGAAGGTGAACAAAATACACTGAAGCAATATCTAAGTAAGTATCTTAAATTAGTAAAAGGTGATTATCTGACAGATTTTTCTGAGCAACTAATAGAGATGGGTAAGACAAAAATTCTCGTCCCAGAGTCTGGGATATATGAATTTATCATTTTTGAAGATCCTTTTACTAGGAGATCTTATCCTGTTCATTTCATTAGACACACTCGTTTTTCCAAAAAAGATTTATTGCAAGAAGGAAAAAACTTAACTAACTATTCTCTCTATGAAAATACATTTAGTTCATGGCATCCCAAATACAGTCGATGCAAGATAGAATTCATTAAAGGAAAAAATGTTGAATTTCCTCAAATTCTTGACAGAGGTGTATATAAGGGTCAGGTCAGCTTTCACCTAAAACAAGATTATTCATCACTACGGATAAGTGTTTATGACGAAAAGTTGACATTTACTCAGGAAAAGGTAAACTACTTAGATCTTGATTCTGTATGTTTATTACTAATTAAAAACTATGATGAGATATACCATGCACAAAAAGTCACTTTTTATGAAGTTATAAAATTAAAGAGCCAGTATGATTTCATCAGACATATAGAAATTAAAAGCACTTTACCTTTCAGAAATATAGATGAACCTTCTCTATATTCCATCAAAATTAGTAATTTGCGATTGATCCCAAGTGACTTCAACAATGCTGTACAATGGGGAGAATTCCTACTTCGTGGAAAATTGAGGGAGACTGATGCTTATGTAAGTAGTAAGAAGGTAATGGAATTGTGGAGAAAAATTCTTGAAGATTCTCCAATTCTCGAAGTTTTTCCAAATTACTTTGAAGAAATAAGTATAGATGAATTATTGTTACGACTATATGAGGATGAAGTCGAATTATATTGGAAAATAGTAATTGCTGATGATTTATCTATAGAGGTGGCCTAATGACTAAGATCAATTCCTTCAATCAGACGAAAATATTTGATAACTCAGATCAGATATTACAAGATATTCTTATTAAAACGGATCATACTTTAAAACCATTGCGTAAGAAAATAAATTCTGTTAAAACTATGGTTTCGAAGGCGAATCATCAAATATTGATTTTTACTTCAAATTTAGCCTCCTCTGATATCGAAGATGTAGTTCACGAGTTAGTCAAAGACAAGAAGGTACGATGTTATCTATTGACTGCATCAAAAACCTACGAAATCCTGAAGAAAAGTCCATTCGAAGATATGGTAATCCGATCTAAATCATCAATTAATTGTACATTTGTAATTGTCGATCCTAAGACGAAGCCTGCTGGTATATGGTCACCCGATCCTCTGGTAGAACCGGAATTCAAGAGGACAATTAAACTTGAACAGGGACAAATCAAAGAACTATTTGGATATTTCATTCAACATTTTTGGAGTTCTCAAAAAGAGATATTCTTTGGTGTAGAGAAGGATTTACGAAAATTAGAAATTTCGAAAAATGAGTTAATAGCCTTTGATCAACAATCAACCATGATGCCAACAAATTTGAGAAATATTGATGATAAGTTCTTTGGGAAAAAACACTTTCTAACCTTACCTCGATTTACTCATGCTTCAATCGATGATACTTTACTGATGGATGATACTGAAGTTCTTCTTTTTGAACCAGGAAAATTAACAAAGGAATTGGTAAAATCAGTCAATGATAAAGCTGAAATATACATTGGTCTTACACAGGAGATGCTTTTGGAAAATTCTAAGACGTCTTGGGTCTTTACAGAAGAGTTTGGCATCAGACTCCATCCCTCCCAAATGAGAATTGTCAAAACTTGGAATACTCCAATGTGGAAATATGTTCTCAAACAAAAAATTGGGGAGATAACTACACCAATAATTCCTTCACAAGCCTCATGGGTGGATTTGAATCCTGTATCTATCGAGGATGAGATCATTGAAAATGTACCTCCTGTATCTTTTGAGGATATTGATGATTGGCTTGAAGAGTACAAACTACATCAGCAGGATAGAATTAGAACTGATTTTCAACTTGAAGAGAAGGAGAGACTAGCAAGAAGTATTAAGGCGGTAAGGAATATTGCTCCCCCATTTTTGGAGGAAGATGCAACCAAGCACCGGATTTATCAAATATGGCCAGAGTTGTTGAAGAAAATTAGTAGTATTATTGACCGAAACTTAGAAACGATTGACAAAATAAGGAATCACGAGAAATCATTTAAAGATAAAACTACTAATAAATCCATCAAAGATTTCATTAAGAATCATACGAAAAAATATGATCATCTTTATACAATAAGGAATAAAATTGATGATTTATTAAATCAGTGTGAAAGTATGCCAAGTTGGAATGATAATGAAATCATGTCATACATTGATCAGGTAAATCAAATCTCTGAAAAGATTTTGAATAGTACCCGAGATTTATCTACTATCATCGAGAATCAAAAAAATGCCGATCTGGATGAACTTGAGGTACTAAAGCAGAAAAAATTTAAGTTAAAAAAAGAAAGGATGAACCTTCTTGACTATCTTAAGAAATATTCAAAGACGAATCTTCGGGATCTACAAATTGATCCCAAAAGTCGTCCTCCATATCTTCCGCCTACTACGGGAGAATTATGGGAATACAAAAATTACAATTTCATTGTTATTGAAGAAATTGAAGAAATTGAGCACGCTAAGGCATTGGCATCTAAATTTGAGAATGCCTTAATTGCAGTAAAAAGGTGAAAACATATGGATGAAGAAATAATCATAGAAATTAATTCTGAAACAGGACAACTAAATATCAATACAGAGGGGATTAAAGGTGAACTCTGTGTGGATGAAGTAAATAAGCTAATCGATGGGCTAGCAATGGCTACTGAGTGGAATCTTACTGATGAATACTATCAAGAGGCTCAGGCTAGGAATACTAAAAAAGAACAACAAAAGCTTGGAGGGAAATCATCATGAGCTCTAGGGTTGTGGCTAAGATATTACCCGTGATTAAGGATCTCACAGTTTTCAAAGAAGTTCTTGAGTCAAAGAATTTCGTCACACAGGAAACGAGTAAATCTATTTTTCTCTCTCGGGAAGGAATTTCATTCACAATACTTGATAATGGTACAATACGCGCAAGATTCAATAATCAAAATAGAAGAGCAAATGGCATTATTGATGACATAGTCAAAGAATATCAGCTTCTCTACCAGAAGAAGTTAGCTGAACTCAGGAGAAAATTGGATACAGTAAAACGAGCAGAAGCTCTTCAAAAATTGAACGCTCAAAATCATCAAGAGCAGGAAGAACAACAATTGGAAAGAGAATTACGAAAAATGGAAAAAACTCGAAAAATTGAACAAAAACTGCTCCAAGACAAGATTACACAAATTGAGCAAAAAATAATAGAACGAGCTGAAGCCAACGGATTTACGGTTAAAAAGACAGTTGGAGTCCAGAAACAGGTAATTAGACTGGTTAGGAGGAAATGATATGCTCCGAGTAGGTGGTGTTATCCCTGACAGTCAAATATATGGGCCTGGGACTCGATATACTATATGGGTTCAAGGTTGTTCAATTCGGTGTAAAGGATGTTGGAACAAGGAGTATTGGTTTGACAAGGCTGGTGAATTAATGACCATTCAATCATTGTCTCAGGAAATTAACTCTCTTTTTAAATCTCGACAAATTGAAGGTGTCACAATTCTTGGTGGAGAACCTCTTGATCAAGCAGCATCTTTGAAGAAATTTCTAATAGTATTGAAGAATCATAGTATTCCGGTTTTGTTGTACACTGGATATGAATCTGAGGAGATAAAGCAAAATAAAATTAAACAAGATTGTGTCAACTTGGCTGATGTTGTAATTCTTGGGAGATATGAGGAGATAAATCGATCCATCTATTTGAGATGGAGAGGTTCATCAAACCAGAAAATTCTCATAAACAATCCAGAATTTGATTGGATGCAAAATCCAGAAGAACAGAATGAAGTTGAAATTCATCTTGAGGAGGATGGGACAATCACTATTTTGGGGTATCCCGAAATGGAATTTTTCAGGGAGATGGAACTATTTGAGTAAAGAAATGAATATCCGTGAGGAAATTGTAATAAAATTAAAAGCTAATACTCCGATTTTCCAAATCATATCATACGAGTGGGAGAGAATCTTTGGGTTGGCAGTACATGTAACAGAAGATGATCAACGTTCACTCTATCGATGGAACACGACTGATGGTATACTCAAATTTGATCGGACAGAGCGTATATGGATGAAAGAGAGTGACCAAAGATCAATCATTCCTGTTTTGGAATGGTATGACACGAAAATGCCGAATAAATCGGTTCTACTTGTAGAGGATATTCACCATTATTTCAATGAGAATTTCCAAGATAGGGCCCGATTGATAACTCGACTTAAAACACTTGCTCGAATCCAAGAAAAAAAATCGCTGATAATGCTACAACCAGTACGGAACCTTCCAATTGAACTTGACAAAGAGGTTTATGTTCTTGATATCCCTCTTCCAACTAAGAAATTAATATCCACCGTTCTTGATAATGTCATCGACGAACTTGATATCCCTGATGATAAAGTTACCAAAAATGAACTTGTACAACTTGCAGAGGCGGCTCTTGGTCTTACAATACAAGAAGCAGAACTCACCTTTAAAGAAATCTATATTCAGGAAGGAAAATTGTCAGAAAATCAGGTTCCTTTAGTTATTGCTCGAAAAGAACAGATTATTAAAAAAAGTGGAATTTTGGAGTATTTTCATCAACAAGAGCAATTCAGTGATGTAGGTGGAATGGAGAACCTAAAAAAATGGCTAAAGAACCGTCGAGGTGGTTTCACACAGAAAGCCAGTGATATGGGTCTCAAACCCCCAAAGGGAGTTTTACTACTAGGTATCCCAGGTTGTGGAAAAAGCCTTATTGCCAAAGCCATAGCATCTAGTTGGAATCTTCCGCTCCTCAAATTTGATCTTGGTAAAGTTTTTGCCGGTATTGTTGGTCAATCCGAAGAAAACATACGGAAGGCAATTAATATAGCAAATGCGGTTGCTCCGAGTATCTTATGGATTGATGAAATTGAGAAGGGATTATCTGGCGTAGGGAGTTCTGATATGACTGACGGAGGAGTGACTTCAAGGGTATTCGGGACTCTGTTGACTTGGATGCAAGAGAAGAAAGAACCTGTTTTTGTTGTTGCCACTGCCAATAACATTGCTGCATTACCTCCAGAGCTTTTGAGAAAGGGTCGATTTGATGAGATCTTTTTCGTGGATCTCCCAGGTACAACAAGTAGGAAGGAAATTTGGAAAATCCATCTCAAGAAGCGATTGAAAGACAAATATGATGCTTCATCTTTTGATTTTGATTTGTTATTAAATCAATCAATCGGGTATTCTGGTGCAGAAATTGAGGAAGCAATCAATGATGCTCTTTATACTGCCTTTGCTGCAGATCGATTATTGACAACAGATGATTTATTGGCTTCAATAAAAGTTACGTATCCACTTTCCAAAGTAATGGCAGAGGATTTAACAAAATTGAGGGATTGGGCCGCAGTAAGAGCTCGGTCCGCAAGCATCGAGGAACCAGACAAAATTAGTGAAACAAAACCAATTCCCAAGCTCAAAGGTGAACACCTCAATATGTGGGTGGAGTAATAAATCATGCTGGACTAATTTTACAACAAGCTTAATTCTATTAATTATTATAGAGTGGAGTTTTTATCCATAAAAAAATAATTTTTGAATATTCCTCTTAATTCGATCTTCTTCTGCATATTTTACTGGAAAATACATTGCTTCTAGTTTCTCTCTATCCAATATTTCTATTTCATCTGAGTTTTCTATCTTAATTACCCCTTTACTAAGAAGATATTGAATTCCTTCATTATATTCTGGATAATTATTAAGTAAAACCATATTATGGACAGTTCGCTACGTTATGATTAACTTCTCATATGTTTTATCAATAAGCTCAATATACTTTTTTTCTATAATTTAGTATTTTATTGTCTATATAGTACATTTGATCTCTTGTCAGGTCATATTTTTCCTTGATTTTCAGGTTAATACTTTTGAGATCAATGGCGACAATTTTCTTTGCTATCAAAGGTAAAATTATGATATTTAATAATCTGATACAAGAAGAAGTATTAAACGCATGTGACCAAAATATAATAAATGGATTTTTTGAGAATAATAGCTGTTCTAATCTAGAATACATAACATTATATTTCATACCCCAATCGTATAAAATTTTGGTCATTACTTGTTTATCAATTCCTCTCTCTTCAAAGTAATTTTTCAAGAACAAATTATTTCCATCATCTAATCTTCCAAATTGGGAAAATCCTCTTTTTATTGTTTCTTCTGATATATGAACAATTAAATTCAAATAAAATGCATCCTCTACTGCAACAACAGATTTGATAAGACTAGTGGCAAAATCATTTATCTCAGCATCATTAAACATTGTATTTAGTGACTCTCAGCCTTGATCAATTAGTTTGGGAGGTATTGAATATATTTGTGTAGAATACTCGATATTTTCTCAATAGCAAGCATTTCGAGGGGGATAAATCCCCAGTTGAAAAAGCTAGCATGTTAGGAGGATCTAATGCTAAAACAAAAACAGGTATTAGCAGAGAACTATCAGATAAAGGAATTAGCTCTGCTAACCAAAGAATTAAAATTTCTAAT
>Ga0114931_10007080_pt1 | contig 13737 bp, 9 predicted proteins | sample 2SBtaG_FD_89579 | JGI IMG/M metagenome (GOLD analysis project Ga0114931, IMG submission 89579) | Deep subsurface microbial communities from Kolumbo volcano to uncover new lineages of life (NeLLi) - 2SBTROV14_V59a metaG | ecosystem: Environmental > Aquatic > Marine > Volcanic | place: Kolumbo...
GCTGCGCCCAAGCCTCTCGTGATGGAGATCGAAAACGCTGCGGTGTCGTCGGTGATTCTTCCAAAGCGCTCTATGGGGATCGCCAGCGCCAGCAGATAGAGCCCCATCACCGGGTTTCTTGATAAGTACACAACGAGCCCGACGCCTGCGATCGCCGCCAGCGCAATCATGGGCGACAGGCGGATGGCGCCGAGCGCGAAGAGGAGTCCCGCCAATCCACCGATGGCGATGGTGAGTATCGCCAGCAAGAGGGGGTTGTGCGCCAGTCGCGCTTCCAGTGGTCGTGTGGGCGCGTGCGTCATGGTCGAACCATGCGGAACACGCCGCCACCTTCTGTGCCTGCGTAGAGAATGCGCGGATTTCTCGGGTCGATGGCGAGCGCTGTGACGAATGGATTGAACAAACCGTCGTTGAGGGGCGCCCAGTTTGCGCCTGCGTCGTCGGAGACCCAGACGCCCTGATCGTTGCTCGTCGCGTAAATCGTGCTTGGGTTGGATATATCTATGGTGATTGTGAACATTGTTCTCGGGCCAAGACCGTTGTTGGTGAGCCGCCAGGTGAGTCCGCCGTCTTCACTTTTCGCGACGCCCTGCGTTTGCAGGGCTGCGTAGAGGATGTCGCTATCGACAGGATCGACAGCGACCATGTGGGGGACCATTTCGGTGAGGTTGAATGAAACACCGCCAATCCAAGTGGCGCCGGTGTCGCGCGTCATGATGACGCCATGCTGCTGGGTTGCGACGAAGGCTGTCCCGGGTGCGCCGATGGCGATGTCAACAGGGCTGGTGTTTGGAAAGAGCGGCGCTGGCGCTCCCTTGCGCCACGTCGCGCCGTTGTCGTCGCTGACGAACATGCCTGCATTCCCTGCTGCGTACACGTCGCCTGTCGCATCGTCGATCGCGAGCGCGTTGATCTGCGCAGCTCCGAGGCCTGCACCCGCGAAGGTCCACTGTGCGCCGTAGTCATCCGAACGAAACACGCCGCCGCCTGTCGCTGCGAAGATGGAGCCAACTGGGCTCCGACTCTGCGCGATGGCGAATACGTTTGTTTCTCCTCCGCTAACATTTATCTTTTTCCATGTTTTGCCGCGATCCATCGAGCGATAGAGGCCAGATGGAAGTGTGATTGCATGGAGTTCCGCTTGTGGATCGTTGAGCGCGCCAGCGAAGATTGTGGTCCTGCCTCGCGCGTCGCGCTGCAGCGCGATGGAAGAAACGAAATCGCTTGTGAACCCTATGTCGATGCGTCGCCAGGTTGCGCCGCCGTCGCGAGACTTCAGCAGACCATTGCTGTTTGTCGCCAGATAGAGGTCGCCTCGACGCGGGTCGATCTGCATATCGAGAAACTGCCAGGGCATTGGCTTCAGGCTGATTCGGCTCCATGTGTCGCCCCGGTCTGTGGAGCGGTACACCGCGTCGCGCTCCAGCGCTGCATACAAGGCGCCTGTTTGCGGGTCGATAGCGAAGGCCTGCACCTGCAGCAAGGGCAGGCCGGTGTTTGCCCGGCGCCAGGCTATTCCAGCATTGTCACTGCGGAATACCTGCCCACCAACACCTGAAACATATACGATGTTTGCATTTTGCGGATCCGTGGCGACATGTAGCGTGAATGCAGATTTCTGACCAGCGACGCCCCAAGATTGCCCGCGGTCACTGCTCTTCATGACGCCCAGAGAACTGGCGGCGAACACGAGACTTGGGTTGGTCGGCGCGATGGCCATGTTGAACGTCGTCACATCGCGCAGGCCGACGTTCGTCCATGTGTCAGCAGCGTCGCTGGTGCGGTAGACGCCGCTTGATGCGGAGCCCGCGAACAGCGTGTTGGGGTCACTTGGGTGAATCGCCAGCCCAAGCGTGATCGGGCTCATGCCGTTGCTGCTTGCTGACCAGCTTGCGCCCGTGTCGTCGCTTCTGAACAGCCCCTTGAGGGCGGCGCCAACGAACACGCGACCGGGTGTCGTCGCGCTTGGAAAGATAGCGCCTGTGGCGTTGAACGCGCCCCCATGAGACACGAGCGACCAGAATCGCCCGCTGTCGTCGCTGCGGTAGAGCACGCGCTTTGCTGGATCGTCTGGATCTGGCGCCACAGCGGCGTAGATTCGCGACAGCTTGTTGGGGTCAATCTTGACATTGGTCACAAGGCCAGAAGGCAGGTTCACACTGATTTTTGTCCATGTCTGGGCTGCGTTCTTGGACTTGTACACGCCATCGACCGACCCCGCGTAGAGCACATCGTCGTTGACCGGATGCACCGCGATGGAAAACACGATTGGTTTGTCGAGTCCTTTGCTTTTCTGCGTCCAATTGATGGCGCTGCTCGCGCTCTTGTACACGCCGCCAAACTCCGTGCCGACGTAGGCGATCCAGGGCCTGCGTTCGTTGACCGCGACGCAGAGCACGCGCTCGGGAATGTCCTGTTCACCTCGGCGAAAGAAATTGACGCCAAAGTCATCCGAGGTATAGAGCGATCCAGAGGAACTGACCGCGTAGAGCTGCATAAACGGCGCAGATTCCAACTGCACAAGGTGATCGCCAGGCGGCGCCGACCAGACTGGCACGAAGATGTCGCCGCCATCTGTCGCGCGAAACACCTGGCCTGCTCCGGTGGTGTAGTAGACCCAGTTCGCAGCGACCGGATCCGCTTCGATATCAGTGATTGGCGCAGGGTTCTGCTGCTGAAACCGCTGTGTCCATGTGGCGCCATCGTCGCTACTCACAAAGACTCCCGCGGACGTGCCCGCGTACAATGCACCCGCGCCCGCGCGATCCTGATCAATCGCAGAGACGCCGGGTGGCACGAGGCCGGTCGAAACATTGGTCCACGTGGCGCCATAGTCCCGCGTGACGCGCACGCCGCCCACTTCGCTGGCGCCGTAGATGGTTCCCGGGTTTGTCTCATCGGGCGTGAGCTCGAAAATGGCGCCGCCCGGTTTGTCGATCGTCGCCCAGGCCCGCGGTCCGTTTGGGTTGAACGAATCCGCCGTCACGAGCACGTCATTGCCTGTGCCCGCGAAGAGCGCCGTCTCCTGCCCGGTGTCAACCGCAGCGAGAGCCCCGATGAAGTGGTTCTGTATGCCTGTCGAAGCGTCGTGCCAGGTTTGGCCATCGTCGGCACTTGCCATAAAGAAATTGAAAAAACTCGCAAGATGAATGAACGCGCCGGTGGGGTCCGCAAAGAGCAGTCGCGCAGGTTGCTCCCGCCAGATAGTCCAGCTTGGTGGTGGATTCGGCACAGGGGAGCCTGGCGCTGGAACCGACGCCAATTGGTAGATATTTGCGTCGGTCGCAGCGAAGAGCCCTGGGTGTGCGGGCAGCGTGGTCAGCTGGGCGATGCGCGCAGTGTCGGGGAGATCGAACGTCAGGTTCTGCCAGATCGTGTCTCCTCGCGACAGGCGAAAGACGCCGTCTGTCGCAGCTGCGTAGAGCGTGTTCGAGTCGCTGGGGTCGAACACGATCGAGACTATATCGCGATTGCCAACGCCCGCGCTGAACGAGGTCCACGTGGCGCCACCGTCAAGACTGCGATGTATGCCCAGACCTTGTGAGCCAGCGTAGACAATTGTGGGATCGACAGGGTCAAATGCAAGTTGCACACCCGGCAGGAAGGACGCGTCAGTCTGGGCAAGCGTCCACGAATCGCCGCCATTCACAGTGCCATACACGCCGGTGAATGTTCCAGCGAGTATATGGTTGTTGTTCGCTGGGTCGATCGCCAAATCGCGAATGACGAGGTCGTCGATGCCGTTTGAGCAAGGCGTCCATGTGACGCCGTCATCACGCGATCGATAGACGCCGCTCTCCAGCGTGGCGACGTACATTGTGCGGGGCGTCGTTGGAAGAATCTCGATGGCGCCCACGCCTTGCCCGGAAAAGACCGTGGGGATGTGCGTCCACGTCACGCCCGCGTCAATGCTCTTATGAATTCCGCCGAAATGGACGCCGACAAAAAGAATCGCTGGATCAGCAGGGTCACGCGCTTGGGACAGCACGGTGGCGCCAACAGGGCCGATCGGTTGCCACAGGCCTGGAGCTGGATTGGAGGCTCGCGGCGCAAACGTCGTCCTCTGCGCCGTTGCGACGTGAGGCGTTAACAGGCACACCAGCGCAAACGCGCTGAAGCCGCGTACGCGCATAGCGCCATTCATACGGGCTGGAGCTTGTTGCGCACGCATGCGCTGGCGCCTGGTTCGAATTGCAGAAGAAAAGCGATGAAACCAAACGGAGAATCCCTCTCCTCGGCCCTCTCCCAGTGGGAGAGGGGGGAAGGCAATGTTGCGTCGTAATGGCAGGATTTGACTCTGCGTTTGCACGGTGCTTGTGCCCTTATCAAGCGCTGAAAATGCGTGAACGCTTTGTGTCACCGACCGCAGAGGCGCCGCCAATTTGAAACTCGCCAAGATAAGGCAGGCTGGTTGCGCGGGCGAGTTCACGCTTGCCATAAATGGTGTCGTCGCCCCATTCAAGGAGCATGCCAAGCCCGCCCCCGATGAGCAGTCCAGCGATCAGCGCCAGCCCCATGATGAGGAGTTTCTTTGGATACACCGGGAACGGCGGCGCGGTTGGAGGACTGAGCACTGCAACGTTTGCGATGCGACGCCTGTCGAGCTCTTCATTGATGCGCGCTTCTTCGCGCCGGGTGGAGTTTGTTATGAATTTCTTCTCCAGCACCTGCAGATCAAGGTCGACGAGCTGCAGCAGCGCCTCTCCCTTGTTGAGGCGCTGCAGCTGCGCGTCGAGCTGGCTTGCGTGGATCTTGTCTTCGGCAATCTCCGCGTCAAGTGACGCGAGCTGCACGCCGACGCGCTCCAGATCTTCCTCAAACGACTGCGACAGGGGATTGCGCTCCATGGTGACGGCGCCTTGCTGTGTTTGCGTCTCCGCAGCGAGCAGACGCTCAAGAGCTGCGATCTCTTCGTCCACGCGTAGGACCGGTGGCGTGTCGGGCTCGTACCTGCTGGCCAGATCAACGCGCTTGAGTCGCAGGTCCACCAGGCGATCCTTGATGGTCTGGACCGATGGATTGGGCTCAATCACCTCCTGCGCCCGTGTGACACCGTCAATGCTTGCCAATCGCTCACGCAACGCGCTTCGGCGGCTTTGGAGCGCTGCGATCTGCGTATGTTTCGCGTCGATGTCGCTGCGCAGTCTGTGCAGCCTTCTGAGCATCTCGGCGCGCTGTGTGGGCACGTCGCTCAAACTCCATTTGCTTTGGATTTCCTCTCGTTTCTTTTGCGCGGACGCGATCTCCTGGCGGTAGTTCCCAACCTGCTGATCAAAAATGGGCAGCGCCTTGGCGTTCTGTCGAAGCTGCACGTGGCGTTCGAGATAGAGGTTGAGAATCGCCTGCACTGTGGTTCGCGCGAGATCCGCGCTTGGCAGGCGCAGCGCGATGCGGATGACGTTTGACTCGCCCTCGCGCGAAACACTGAGCGAGTTCTTTACATATTCAACAGCCTTGTCCCGGTCGGAGAGCTCTTCGCGAAGGTCCAGCCTGACAAGCAGGGCGTTCACCTGTTTCTTGGCGGCTCGCGCGACGGACTTCACCGTGCGCTTGACGCGCTGAAACCATGTCTTGGGCTCTGCAGGCTTGAACTGAAACTGCTCAACGCCGACCTGATCGACCGCATCTTCAATGAGTCTGCGCGATGCGAGAAGCTGAATATAGGAGTTTATCTCTTCCTTCTGCACACCACTGGCGTAGACGGCGCCTCGCTCAACCGTGATTGGCGCTTCGGTGTTCTCACGACCGAGCATGATGAGCAGCTTCGCTTCAGCCTCATATTGTTCTGTGATATACAGCATTGCGCCGTACGCGCCAAGGAGCGTGGCGAGCGCAGCCAGCGCGACAACAAGCTTGCGTCTGCGAAGCACGCCAAGAACGTCGTCAAGGATGGTTTGTTCAGATCCGAATTGCGGAATGCGAAACGCCATGCTGCTCAACCCCCGGGGCGCCACCGCCCGAACCCGCAATGCTTGCAGCGCTGCTTAGCGCAGGCCAATCTGACCAAACTGGTACGTCACGTTGAAGCTCTTGCTGAGCGGCAACAACTCGTTGATGTACTGGCGAACGAACTGATCCGCCTTTGCGATACCCGACATGGGCACAAAGATAATGTCCTTTGGTTGCAGCGGCACATCGGTGAATGCTGTGAGATTGTTCAGCCCTGACTTGAGGTCGAGCATGAGGAACTCTGCTTCACCGTCGCCGCGATCGCGCAGGACGACGACCTTGCGCATTTCCGCGGTGTCCACACTGCCCCCCGCAGCGAACACCGCCTGCAGCGCTGTGAGTCCTGGAGTCAGAGGAATCACACCGGGGTCGCGCACCTGTCCGCCAACGAACGCCACGCGCGCGCCGTAGGACGTAATGTTGACGCTGACGTCGACATTTCGCAGAAAAGGTTTGTAGCGCTTCGTCAGTGTTTCGCGCAGATCGGCTGGGGACTCGCCTGCAGCGTCTATCTCGCCGACAAGTCGCAGGGAAAACCGGCCATCAGGGCGAATCGTGATTGTCTCGTCAAGCTCCGGGTTGTAGAAGAAGCGAAGCGCCACTGCGTCGCCCGGACTGAGCCGATACGGGGGACGCTCTGCGAGTGAGCTTGCGCGCTTGGCGTCCTTCGCGATGGTTGTCGCACGCACGCGGGCAGCGGTCTGCCGGGCCTGCACCTCGGACGACACGCATCCTGCAAGTGGAATACCTATGATCACAGCGATCACCCTCACCAGCGCGATATGAGCGCATCGACCGCGGCGCGGGTGGATTGTCAGGCCGAGAATCATCGACGTTGTGCTCCTCATATGCTGTTACTGTGTATCACAGCGCCGTCAGTTGGGCGTGCATCGTGGCCAACACCGCCCGATCCTTGGTACGCCACATACTTCACCCTAGATCGCGCAGTCTCTATCGGCAAGAAAATCCGTGCGGCGTCCGTGTTGCCCCAGCCAATGACGCTGGCTGCGCTGGGTGTGCACGCGCCTGTCCGTTCGATAACCGACACTGCTCCCTCGGGTATTGGAGCAGGCGTAGACAAACTGACCGGCTCCCGCTGGACAGTGGTCAGCATGACTTGGCTTCCTTTTCAGCCCTGTGCACAAGGGCTTCGTATGTGTTTGCGAGCCGGTCCACAGCGACGTCCAGCGCGTACTCGGTGCGAATAAAGTCCCGGGCTCCCCGGGCCATCCGATTGCGCAATGGCGTGTCGTCAATAAGCCGCAGTGTCTCGCGAATAAAGGCGTCACCGTCGCGGGCCTCGACAAGCAACCCCGATTCTTCGTGTGTGATCATCTCGGGCACACCGCCAACGCATGTCGCGACGATGGGCATGCCCGCAGCCATCCCCTCACAGATCGCAAGGGGCACACCCTCTGCGTCACTTGAGTGGACCTGAATATCGGCAGCCTGAAACATTGTCGAAAGATCAGGCACAAAGCCAGGCATCGCGACGCGGTCGCCAAGTTCGAGTTCGTCGATGAGGGCTCGCAGGTTGGCTTCAAGCGGTCCCGTGCCCAGGATCCACAGCCTGGTGTTTGGTCGATCCGCGGTGATGCGTTTGAACCAGTGCAGCAGCAGGTCCTGGCGCTTCTCTGGATAGAGTCTGGCGACATTGACGAGCACGACATTGTCGTCGCTCGCCCCCAGTTCTGCGCGCAGCTGGCGTCGTTTGTCATCAGCGAGCGCGAGATCCGGGAGCGCAACCCCCGACACAAGCACTTTCTGCATGGATTCGGGCACACCCCTGCGAATCGTCTCTCGCTGTGTGATGGCGCACTGCGACGTGACCAGATCAAATCTGCGAATGAGTCTGGATGAAATCCACTGCTGCACGTTGCGCTTCAAGCCGAAATCCGACCAGACGTAGAGCGTGTTCATCACCTTTGCGCCTGTGCGTCGAGCAGCGATGTAGCCAACAATCTCTGCGTAGACATTGTGACAGTGCAAGATGTCGATATCGCGCTCACGCACGATGCGGGCAAGAGCCCGTGCAGAGAGGAAAAACGGCTTTCGCCGCGACCATGGAATTTTTTCAACGGTCAAACCCACGCGCGCCGCTGCGTCGACAAACGGCTTCTCGGTTTCCCCGGGATTGGCGAACACAACAAGCGTCGTTTGCACACGCGCAGTGTCAAGCGATTTGATCCAGTTTATCAGGATAGATTCAATGCCGCCATACGCCACGGTGTGCAGCAGCTGGATCACGCGGACAGTCGCTGCGTCGCTTGCGTCGTCGTGCTCCACCTTCACAGCGTCAGGCCGACAGGCGCTTTGCTGCGTCGTCGCCGCTGGGTTTTCAACATGGATGGGTGTTGCGGGCATTGGGTCAGACGCTCCGAGAAAGGACAACGCCCAGCACGCGCACATTGATCGTGCTGAGCATGCGTTCGACCTCGCTCAACTCGGACTCGCCGCGTTTACTCTGGGCAAGGACAATTACCGCAGCGTCCACACGCGCGCCGAGCATGGCGGACTCTGGACATTCGAGCAGCGGAGCGACGTCCACAATTGTGATGGGTCGTTGGGGTCGCAGTGTGTCGAGCATGTCTGCGGCCCGATCGGACAGCAGCTGCGCCACGCCTCCGGAGCCGACATTTCCCGCTGGAAGAATCTGCAGGTTTGCAACGCCCGTTTCTTGCACCGCGTCGTCAAGAGACGTATTTCCCGCGAGCGCGTCAGCGATGCCCGGCGCCGGGTCAATGCGAAACCGCTCGTGCTGCGCGGGATGACGAAAGTCGCAATCAACAAGCAGCACCGGTCCGTGCTCCATGAGCGCGAGCGCGAGCGCCGTCTGAGCTGCGACAGTGGACGCGCCGTCGTGCTTGCGTGCGCCTGCAATCATGACGAGCTTTGTCGTGCCATTCAGCGCTGGCTGCAGTGTGGCGGCGAGTCGAACAGCGTCTTCAGAAAGATGAAATCCCGAGTTTGCGCTCTGGTCGAGAAGTTGCGCAAGTTGCGCGGGCGCCATGGCGCCGAGTTGCACGAGCAGCGAGCCAAGTGGCACACGATCGCCGTCGCGCTGCTCGCGGCTGCGCTGTTCGGTCAGTGCGCGGTCAATCTGCTCGCGCGATGCGAATCCCAGGCGAACCGCGCGGTCGCCAATCTTCTCTGTGCGCGTCATGCGTCGCCAGTCCCCGATGCACGGCGCAGTTTCGCCGCTCTTCTGTCTTGGGTCGACGCAGTCAACTGCGCTGCCTGGTCACTCATCGCACGATCCAGTTGGCGATCCACACTTTGCGTCGCTGCCCGCCCGACGGCGCGCCGTCGCCTGTGTCGGCGAGCAGGATCTGGGTGATTCGTTCGGGCTGGAGCCGGCCATTGCGGCGTGTTTTTGGATCGAGTTTGAAATCCGCCAGATTGAGTTGCAGCGTTCGCCATTTTCTTCTCACATTGAGCGCAACAAAAAACGCTTCGCCACCTGACTCTTTCAACTGGAGAATGATCGGCCCTTTGTGGTTGCTCCTTGCGTCGAGCGTGAATCCTGTCGTGTTAGCGAGCGCGCCTGCGGGAATCTCTCGGACGCACCATGCGAACTGGCCTGGTTTGCTATTGAACCGCCAGCGCATGGCGGTTGCGCCCCCTGGCGCGCCAGCGTCCGTATCAACGCGAATCCTGCTGTCTTGGGGCGCCTGGAAAAGGTCCGCTTCGGTGGCGAAGCCAATGGAGGTCATTGTTGTGGACGCTGTCGTTGTAGTCGTTGCAGTTGGCTCGCTTGACGCTGTGTTGGAGTCTGTCGCCTGGTCGTCGCTCTGTGCCGCAGGCGTATTACCGTTAAGAATCGCCCTCCAGGCGTGGAGCGCGGGCTTTGGCTGCAAGCGCTCGGTGTACAGCCCGTTGTCGCGCCACATGTCGCCAAAGGCGCGCTGGTCCTTCGGAAGAGAATCCATGAGCGGGCCCATATCTATGGGGATGTAGTACACGACAAACAGGTAATGGTCACGTGCCGCGTACGCGCCCAAATCCTCGACATACTGGCGCTGCAGCGCTTCCGAGCCGCGCATATGAATTTTCCACTTGGGCAAGTCAACATTTTTCGTGTTGTAGCCGGTCTCCGTGATCGCAATGGGCTTGTCGGTGTAGCGTCGAATCCACGCGAACGGTTTGCGCCATTCATCGGGCGGTGACGGTAGCGGGGCTGCGCCATACTTCTCGTGAAAGCTCGACATGTAGGGGTAGAAACTGAGGCCGACGTAGTCACACGCTGCAATGAGGCCCTTTGCGCGCCGGGCGGTGGCGGGCTCCATGAGCGACTGCAGGCCAAAGGAAATGCCGATCTTGATGTTCGGATGTTTTCGCTTGACTGCTGTGATGACGTGCTTGATGAGGTTGGTGTAGGCGCCCCAGGCCTTTGGCTTGCGATGGGCCAGCTCGCCGTTTTCCACGCCAAGGTTGAGAAATGTCGGATGAAAGCGGTCGATCGCGCGCATGACGTAGGCGCGATACGCCTGCTTGACTGCGTCGCTGTCGAAACTGGCGCCGCGTATGGCCTTTGGCGTGGATGAACCTGCGATGGCTGGAGCGAGCGCTTCGCGGTCCTGATCGAGCGGCTCGAGCGCGAGATACACCGGCCGCCCCTTAGGGGCGCGCCGTGCGAGATCCGCCCACTTGCGCTCCATGGACCCAGGCCAAGGTTTGCCCGAGAGCGCCTGAGCCCAGGGCACGCCGTCGTCGAGCTGCACCATATACATGGCGCTGTTTTCCGCAGCGAGGCGGAACGTCGATTCGACCTGTTTCGAACTGGGACCATAGGGAAACGTCGACGTCGCAAAGTAGGTTTGCGCTGGGAATGCGCCCTGTGTTGGTGGGGGTGTGTCGTTGGTCGATGCAGGCGGAATACTGCTCGATGTTTGTTGAGTCGTCGATCCATCACCTGCGCTTTCTGCTGGCTCTGGCGGCGGATCACAGCCAAGCATGCATGCAGCAGCGCAAATGGGCGTCAGATGTGTGAGAAATCGCCGTGCGAGACTGTGGCTCGTTGTGAAGTCACGCGACCATGTGCTTGTCATGAAGCGGCTCCGACGCGCATTGCGCCAGTGTTCGCTGCGCGGGTTTCGCGCACAGTGCGTTTGAGCCCAGCGCGCAACGAATGCATTGGCTGCCAGCCTAGCATGGCCGCTGCTTCAGCGTTGTCGCACGCGCTGCGCCAGATTTCGTTTGGGCGGGTTTTCGCTGGTTCGCATTCGACATGGAGGTCGCTGCCGACAATTGCAGCGATGCGCTCGACGAGATCTCGCACGCACACTTCCTCACCGCCGCCAATGTTGATGACGCAGCGGTCCAGCGCCGCCGCGCCCACAGCCGCTGCGAGGAAGGCGTCGATGGCGTCTTCAATGAAGAGCGGGTCGCGCGTCTGGGAACCACCCTGCAGGCGAATGGCGGGCGCGCCGCTGCTGGCTGCGTCGATCGCCACCTGCACGATGTTTCTGCCTTGACCCGGGCCGTAGATGAGCGATGGTCGAAGCGAAACGACGGGCAAGCCGTGGATCGAACTCATTGCGTGACAGAGGAGCCAACCCGCGGCCTTTGACGCAGCGTAGGTGCTGGTTGGGGCAAGGGCTGAGCGTTCAAGATGGGGGGGCGTCGTGGCGCCATAGACCTTGCGAGAGTCTCCATAGATAAAGACAGGTCTTGTTTCGAGGGCGATGCACGATTCCAGGAGATGCAGCGTGCCCGTCGTGTTAACTCGCAATCGCGCACTTGCGAGGTCTGCTGTTTCCGCGCCATCGGGCGCGGAGGCGAAGTGGAACACCACGTCGGGTGAAACTGCCGCGATGGCGTCGCGGACAGCGGCGGCATCCGTTATGTCGCAGGGGAGATGAGCGCAATTTCCCTTTGCAAGCAGGCGCGCCAGTCGACTGCGCGTGCGCGAGAGCGCCACGGTCTGCACGTCCGCTGCAACCAGGCGCTCGACGAGGCGCGAGCCAATAAACCCGCTTGCGCCCGTCACAAGCACACGCTTCATCTTCAGCGTGTCCGGAATGCTGGCTGCGATCGTCACGTCGCAATTCTCGCAAAGGCTGGCTGTGACGGGCGCACCGTGAGAGCGTGGCCACCGGTCGTTGCAGCAGGCGTCGATCGTTCAGCCAGAATGCTGCGGATCCATTTAATCGTCGTCTCTACACCTCTGTCGAAAGAGAATGCTGCGTTGTAGGGCACAAAACGGCGAAGTTTTTCAAGGCTTGAGCAGAAGCTGCCAGTCTCGACCGCTCGCGCTTCATCGGGCCAGGGCTCATGCCTGACGGGCGCGTCACCCGCGATGCGCGCGATGCTATAGACGGCGTCCCGTAGTCGCACGCCCCGTTCACCGCCAACATTGAAGGTTTGTCCAACGCATTGTTTGGAGCCGCCTAGCAGGAGGAACGCGCGAACCGCGTCGTCGATGAAGATGTAGTCGCGCATCTGTTCGCCCGTGCCGAAGATGGTGATGGGTTCACCCTTTGCCGCCTGGACCATGAACTGGTTGAGCACGCCCAGCCTGCCCGGCTCGCACCCGCCGTTGGGACCGAACGGGCTGGAGAGGCGAACAATGATCTGTCGCAAGCCTGCTGTCTGGGCGAGCGTGTGGAGGTAGTGCTCCATCGTCAGCTTGTGCACAGCGTAGATTGATCTTGGAATGGTCGGATGTTTTTCGTCGATGGGCAGGTATTGCGGCGCCCCGTAGACAAGCCGCGAACTGCAGTGCACGAGAACAGGGTTTCGCGAGGACGCTGCGCATGCTGTGAAGAGGTTGATGTGTGGACGCATTTCCTCTTCGAGATCACCGACGGGCTCACATGCGCTGGGCGTGAGCTTCGGGTATCCGAGGAAGTCAAAGACAATGTCGTGGTCTTTGACCACTTTTTCCGCTACGGCGCGGTCAATAAGGTCGCCAGGCATGATGGCGCCTGTAAAGCCGGGGAGCGCGCTGGCGGGCTTCCGCGCGACGACCGTCGCCTCTGCGCCCAGCGTCTGCAGCGCATAGGCGCAGTTCGCTCCGAGAAATCCTGTCGCTCCGACGACAAGCACACGCCGGCCTGCATACAGCCGGGCGAGCGACAGATCACCCGAGACTGCAGCCACATATGGCGCAGGCGCTATCGAAGCGAGTCGCAATCCATTGCGTATCTGCATTTTAACACACCCCTTTAGCGCCGGAACAGCGGCGCGCCAATGGTCAGAATGCTCCATCGCGCTTCAGCACAGCAAAGGCTGTTTGCGCGAGGATCTTCAAATCGTTCCAGAACGACCGTGTCCGAACATATTCCACATCCATCGCGGTGGTTTCGTAAAACGACAGATGACTTCGGCCTGAAACATGCGCTGGGTCCGTCAGGCCCGGACGAACTGAGAACCGCTCCAGCATCGGCCCCTTGTAATAGGGGAGCAACTCCGGGATCTGAGGCCTGGGCCCGACGAGGGCGAGGTCGCCCTTCAGTACGAGAAACAGGTTGGGCAGTTCGTCGAGCGATGTTCTTCTCAGCCAGCGCCCCTGCGGCGTGATGCGCGGGTCGTCAGCGGTTTTGAACTGCATCGTCTTGACTTCCTCATCGCCATATTTGTACTCGTATAGCTCAGGGAAACGTTCTTTGGCGTCTGCATAGAGCGTGCGGAACTTGACAAACGTGAAGCGCTCGCCATTGACGCCAAGGCGCTCCTGGCGAAAGAGGATATTTCCTGGCGTGCCCCTCCTGATGATGATCGCGATGGCGAGCATGATTGGCGCCGTGATGATGATCGCGACGCTGGCGACGAAGATCTCAAAGAGCC
>Ga0114931_10007081_pt1 | contig 13735 bp, 12 predicted proteins | sample 2SBtaG_FD_89579 | JGI IMG/M metagenome (GOLD analysis project Ga0114931, IMG submission 89579) | Deep subsurface microbial communities from Kolumbo volcano to uncover new lineages of life (NeLLi) - 2SBTROV14_V59a metaG | ecosystem: Environmental > Aquatic > Marine > Volcanic | place: Kolumbo...
GCCCGCCGGCTTAGCCGGTGCGCGTTGTATACGGGGTTTGGGTTTGAGGATTCCTGGGTCTGGCGGCACGCGGGGTCAGAAGCTGTTTTTCATGAGGTTGTCGAGTTTATGTATTTTTTCTTCCAGGGTTTTGGGGTCGGGCAGTTCGGTGTCTTCTTCCCGGATTTTTTTCTGCGTCAGGGACAGGCTGGTTTTCCAGGCTTTGCCGGCCTCCTTGTAATTTTTCAGCGCAAACTGGATGTCGCCCAGGTGGTCGTAAATCACCGGGTCGGGGGAAATGTATATTATGGCTTTTTTGATCTCGGCCAGCGCCCGCACCGAGTCGCCCTTGCGGAAATAAATCCACCCCAGGCTGTCCAGGAAATACCCGTTTTGCGGCTGTACGGCAAGGGCTTTTTGCAGATGATCGACGGCTTTGTCCAGCTCTTTGCCCTGGATGGCGTACAGATAGCCGATGAAGTTGTGGGCGTTCGAATGGCGCGGGTCGAGCGCCAGCACTTTACGCATATTTTCGATCGCTTCGTCCACCCGGTTGACGCGCTCCAAAAGCCCTCCCAGTTCGAAATAGTAGGACGGGTTTTCGCTATCGATGGCGATGGCTTTGCGAATAAACTGAATGGCTTTTTCCGGCTGTTTCACCGCCAGGTACGCCAGGGAAAGGGAGTGGTAAATCTGCTCGTTGCCGGGATGCTGGCGCGCCGCGGTTTGCAGAACCTTGATGGCTTCGCCGGTTTTTCCGTCGAGATGCTCCAGGCGCGCCAGCTGGAGCAGCAGCTCTACGGATTCCGGCTCTTGTTTGATCAGCACCCGCAGTTCATCGACCGCTTTTTTATAATTTTGGAAAATCTCATAAATTCTGGCGACGAGCAGACGGACATTCTTTTTTTCCGTTTCGGCCAGAACCAGGCGAAACTCCTCCAGGGCGGCCATGTAGCGGTTTTGTTCAAAGAGGATCACTCCCAGTTGCAGGTGAATGCTGGAATCCTCCGGAAAAGGCCCGGGGTCTTCTGTGGCCGGGGGAGCGTCTTGTGCGCTGTCGTTGATCTGCTTCAACTGCTCGAATTTTTTCTGGAACAGGGGGTTTTCCGGATCGATTTTCACGAGGATGTTGTATTCCGCTCCGGCTTCCTGGAAATTGCCTGTTTTCTCCAGGACCCATGCGAGGAGGATTCTGGAATTGCGTAAGCTGGGCCTGAGGGCGAGCGCTTTTTTAAGGTTTTTCTCCGCCTCCGCATATTGATCGTTCAAGGCGTAGTTGCGGCCCAGCAAGTGGTACGCCAGGGGGTTGATGGGGTCCACCAGGGTCGCCTTGGTCAGTATTTTTTCGGCTTGTGCGTAATTTTTTTCCCGGCCGTGGATGATTCCGGCAAGCAGCAGGGCGCGGGTGTTGTGCGGCTGGGCGGGAATCTTCTCAAGGTAGGCGAGCGCTTCCTGATTTTCGCCGCGCACGGCAAGCGTCTCCGCCAGCAGGAGCATCAGTTCGTGGTTTTCCGGAAACCGTTTGAGGCCGTTTCGGCAAACGGCAATCGTCAAATCCAGCTTGCCGGCGCGCAGGTACAGATGCGCCAGTTTGGGGTAAAATTTTTCCGCCGCGGGGTCGTGGGTGATGACCTTTCGGTAATGGCCGGCGGCGGTGCTGAAATTTCCGCGCCGCTCTTCCCGCAGGGCCATGAGGAAATTATAGTAGGCTTCGGGGTCCTTGTGCCGCCGGGGCGCCGGGTTCTGTTGCAGCGCCAGCACTTTTTTCAAATACCGCTGGCTGCGCTCGCGGATTCGCTTGGCGATGTCCTGCGGGCTTGCCGCCTCGCGGTAGGAGCCGGCAAGGCCGCCGGCTGCGGCGGTTTCTTTGTAGGCGGCCACGCGCACCGGGACCGGTTGATAGGCCGCCTTTTTTATGACGTAAGTTTTGACGGGGTAGGTGCTTTCGAGGCGATAGCCGGAGTCCGCCGCCGCGCAGCCGATGGCAAAGCTCAGCAAGATCAGGGCCGCCAGGCTGTTGGGAGCGCGGAGTTTGTGGCCGCGGCGATTTTCGCCGCCGCCGGACTCGGGATTTTTTATTGCTCCTTTGGGTTTTTTCCGGTGGGTGCCGGACGTTTTGCCGTCTTCCCGGAAAGCCAGGCGGTTCACCAGGGTTTGCCCGGTGCGCTGGTTGATCTCGCGAACGATATCTTTTTCCAGGCTTTTGAGGGCCGGCACCCAGCGTTTGTCCGTCACCCGGACGTGCAGCGTCTGTGACACCAGCCGGTCGATCCGGGATACGGCCGCCAAACGGCGGCCAACGGTCAGGGTCCAGTGAAAGTCCAATTTCTCCGGGAAGCAAGGGCTGTCGATTTTCTCCAGGGATTGGGACAGCAATTCCTTTATGTTGACCCAGTGGCCTGTTTTTTTCGGAAATCGATCCATCGTGCGAGTCGTGGGTTGCCGGCGGCCGGTAAAACCGGAGACCGGAGGTGTTGGGTAAATTTCTACCGCCGGGATGTTCTTCGTCTTATGGAAATTATTTTAGCCATATTGCGGGGCAAGTTAAAGTTTTATTTTACCGGCGGGTTTGCGGTCAACCGGGTTTGACCATTTCGCGGGCGTGTTGGCGTGTGGCTTCGGTGATTTTTTCTCCGCCGGACATACGGGCGATTTCCTCGATGCGCTCCTCAAGGCTCAATTCGCGGATCGTCGTGCGCGTTCTTTTGCCGTCCACCTGCTTGCTGATGGAGAAGTGGGCGGCGGCCATGCCGGCGATTTGCGGGAGGTGGGTGACGCAGAAAACTTGGCGGCGCGCGGCGATCTGCTTGAGCCGGACGCCGACTTTTTCCGCCACCTTGCCGCCGATGCCGCTGTCCACTTCATCGAAAATCAGCACGGGCACGGTGTCCTGGTCGTTGAGGATGGTTTTCAAGGCCAGCATGACGCGGGACAATTCGCCGCCGGAGGCGATTTTCGCCAGCGGCCGCAAGTCTTCGCCGGGGTTCGGCGAAAAGAGAAACTCCATGACGCCCAACCCGTCGGGCGTCAGCCGCACCGTGTGGCCGCGGAAGGTGACGAAAGCGCCGGCGTCCGGCTCGTAACTGAACCGGACGCCGAAGCGGGTTTTGGGCATATTCAACTCGCGCAATTCTTTCTCGACGCTTTTTTGCAGTCTGGCGGCGGCTTTTTCCCTTTTTTCGGCCAGCGCCACGGCTTGCCGGGCCAGTGTCTGCCGGCGCCGCCGCAGTTCCTCCGTCAGGGCCGCGACGCGCTCCTGGTTCGAGGACAGGGTTTGCAGCTCGGCGGCGATGCGCTCGCGGTGCTCCAGGACGGCGGCAATGGCGCCGCCGTACTTGCGCTTGAGGGTATTGATTTCCGCCAGGCGGTCGTCGATCTCCTCCAGCCGCTCGGGTTGAAAAACGTTGTCCCGGACATAAGCCCGCAAATGTTCCACGAGGTCTTCCACTTCGTAGGACAGCGATTGCGCCCGCTCGGCAATGGGCTGCAAACCGGCATCGAGTTGCGCGGGGTGTTGCAATTCATGGTCCACCCGGCCCAGTTGTTCGCGGACGGCGCCTTCATTATCCATGAGCAGGTTGAGGGCTTGTTGCAGGGCCTGGTGAATTTTTTCCGAATTCAGCAATTTGGTGTGCTCCGACTTCAGGGCGTCTTCCTCGGCCGGGGCAAGGTTGGCTTGATCGATCTCCTTGACCTGGAAATTCAGCAACTCCTCGCGTTGCCGGCGGTCGTGCTCGTCTGTCAACAGGGACTGCAATTCGCGGTCGCGGTCACGGTAGCCGGCAAACTCATGTTGAAAGCGTTCTTTCTCCGGCATGAGGTTGGCGTACACATCGAGGATGCCGATATGGTTTTCGGGATGCAGGAGGGTTTGATGGTCGTGCTGGCCGTGGATGTCCACCAGGCGGTTGCCGATTGTTGCCAGGGTGCCGACGGTGATGTTGCCGCCGTTCATAAAAACGCGGTTTTTCTCGCTGAGCGATACTTGCCGTTTGATGATCAGTTGGCCGTCTCCGACCTCGATGCCCAGTTGGCGGACCTGCTCCAGGATGTTGGAGTCGTTTATGTCAAACAGTGCTTCCACGGCGGCGGTTTGCCGTCCGGTGCGAATGCTGTCGGTATCCGCCCGCCCGCCCAGGGCGAGCGTCAGGGCGTCGATGAGGATGGACTTGCCGGCGCCGGTTTCCCCGGTGAGGACGTTAAATCCGGGGCGAAACTCGACGGTGAGGTTTTCGATGACGGCGAAATTGGTGATTTTCAATTCCTTGAGCATCTGATTGGGGGACAGGGTTCGCCCGCCGGAGGCTCCGGCCGGGAGCCGCCCCGGGGAAACCGGGTTCAAAATTTTTTCAACAATTGCCTGGCCCGGCGGCGTGCTTCCCTCAGCTTCGGCGCATCGGGGGACTTTTGCACCGCCCGCAGATAGGCCCGGAGAGTGGCACGCGCCGCTTTGGCGTTGCCGGCGGCGCGATAGGATTCCGCCAGGAAAAAATAGTTGTCGGCAAATGTCGGGCCATAACGTATGGCCCGTTGCAGATGCCGGATCGATTTTTTGAGGTCGCGGCCCAACAGCGCCGGCAATGCGGCATAATATTTTCCCAAGGCACGGTGGGCGCCTCCCTGTTCGACGGAGGGGTCGAGGCGGGCGGCTCGTTCCATATTCTTCCGGAAGGAGGAGATCAGGGACAAGCTGCCGAAAACGCCCTTCAGACGGCCCAGTTGGCCCATGCACAGGGCCTTGAAATAATAGGCCTCCGCCGAACGCTTGTCGCGGGCCAGGGCGCGGGCGGCGTTGTCCCGGCACCGGGTGAAATATTTTTTTTTCGCGCGTTTTGTGGCGGCGCGCTCGCCCAGCGAGAAATGCGTTCGCGCCAGCCGCCACAACTCCGCGGCCGATTGTTTTTCGGGACTCCGCCGCAGAGGGCGCTCGATTTTTTTGTAATCGGCAACACGGCTTCCCTGCCGGTGCAGCCGGTCGGTGCTCTCAAGCGGCGCCGCCGATGCCAGGCGCACCAGGAAAAGCCCTGTTGACAGCAAAATGATTTTTCGCCGCATAAATCGGAAACTCAATGGGAAAACTTGCACCTGAATGAAATTTAACCACAAATGGAAATAGGAAAAAAGGATTAAAAACCAGCATATTGGTTATCGCGCCCGGGCCGAATACGGCGTGCTGTAATCAGGCCGCCTCGTTAACGCCGTCCGGCCAATCGACTCAACCTGTTTAGCCGCTTTTTTTATTTTGGCCGGTCCTTCCTTGAAAACTCGTTCCGCCGTTCTCCCGTTCGGGGGTTTTTGCTTCACCATTTTCCGTTTATCCCGTAGTATGGGGGCGAATTTCAACTGAAGAGCGGTTTTATGAAGAAAATCGGCATGGTCAGCCTGGGCTGTCCGAAGAATACCGTGGATACGGAACTGGTTCTGGGCGACCTCGCCCAAAACGGCTACGAAATGACGCCGGTCCAGGAGGAAGCGGACATCATCATCGTCAACACTTGCGGCTTCATCGAGTCCGCGAAACGGGAATCGATTGACGCCATTCTGGAGATGGCGCGGCTGAAGTCGGAGGGCCGGTGTAAAAAGCTGGTGGTGACCGGCTGTCTCTCCGAACGCTACAGCGAGGAGTTGCTCAAGGAAATTCCGGAGATCGACTTGCTGTTGGGGGTGAACCAGTACCCTGGTCTGAAGCGTCTTCTTGCCGCCGAAGGGGAAGCCCGGGCAAATGGCGCCAACGGGGCCAACCATGTGAACGACCCGGCGGAATATTATGAGTCGTTTGGCCGGCGCGCCCTGACGACGCCGTTTTATTCGGCGTATTTGAAAATTGCGGAAGGTTGCTCGCACCAATGCGCCTTCTGTTATATCCCGCAAATCCGCGGCGCTTTTCGCAGCCGGCCGATGGAGTCCATTGTCGAGGAGGCCCGCGGCCTGGCGCGGAAGGGCGTGAAAGAGTTTAACCTGATTTCCCAGGTGACGACCTGTATGGCGCGGATTTGCGAATGCAGGACGGAGTGGTGCAATTGCTCAAGGCCTTGAGCGCCATCGACGGCGTCGAGTGGCTGCGGTTGTTGTACTGCTACCCGACGTTCCTCAAGACGGGTTTGATCGACTACATCGGCGGCGAGGCCAAAGTTTGCAACTATATCGATATGCCGCTGCAGCATATCGACGACGGCATGTTGCGCACAATGAAGCGCCAGGAAACTGAAAAAGAGGTGCGCGCCCTGCTGGCGGAGTTGCGCCGCAAGATACCGGGAGTTGCCCTGCGTACGACCTTCATCACGGGTTTTCCCGGCGAAACCGACGCGCATTTCCGCCGGTTGGCGGATTTCCTCGTGGAGATGGAGTTTGATCACGTCGGCGTTTTCACTTATTCCGACGAGGAGGGCACGGCCGCTTACGGTTACCCCGGCCGCGTTTCCAAGGAAACGGCGCAACAAAGAAAAAACGAATTGATGCGTATCCAACGGGAAGTCTCCCGGCGCAAAAATGCAAGCCGCGTCGGCCAGGTTTATCCCGTGCTGGTGGAGGGATTGGACGGCGATTGTCTGCTCACCGGCAGGTTTGCCTTTCAGGCGCCGGAGATCGACGGCCAGGCGATTCTCGAAAAAACCCATGCCGAACCCGGACAAATTCTGCCGGCGCGCGTCACGGCAAGCCTGGACTACGACCTGATCGCCTGTGCGGAGGAACCCGCAAAACTTGAGAACCGATAGGAGAGAACGCCCATGAAGCTGCAACGGGTCGGCATATTGACGGGAGGAGGCGATTGCACGGGGTTGAACGCGGTGATCCGGGCCATCACGCGGACGGCTATCATCAAATACGACAACGCCGCCGTCGTGGGGATCGAGGATGCTTTCGAGGGCATGATTTTCGACCGCACCTGCGAGTTGACGATTCGGCGAACGCGGGACATCCTCACTCTGGGCGGCACCATCCTGGGAACCAGCAACAAGGGCGACCCGTTCGCGTTTCGGGAATACGCTGCGGATGGCTCCATCGTCACCCATGATTATTCCGACAAGGTGATCCGGAATTTCAAGCGGATGTTGCTGGACTGCCTGTTTGTGATCGGCGGCGATGGGACTTTGAAAATCGGCTACGAATTCTACAAACGGGGATTGCCGATCATCGGTATCCCAAAAACAATAGACAACGATCTTGAGGGCACCGACTACACGTTCGGTTTTCAGTCGGCGGTTCAGGTGGCCGGCGACGCGATGGACCGGCTGCAAACCACGGGCCGGAGCCACGACCGGGTCATGATCCTGGAAGTCATGGGCCGCAACTCCGGCTGGATCGCCCTGGAAGCCGGTATCGCCGGCGGCGCGCATGTGATTTTGATCCCCGAGATTCCCTACAACCTGGACCGGGTGCTGGAAAAGTTAAAGCGGCGGGAAGCGGGAGGCAGCCCGTACAGCATCATCATGGTGGCGGAAGGGGCCGTGGAGGAGGGCGGCGCCGCGATCACCCGGGAATCCGCCGCCGCCCGGTTGCAGGGCGTGGCGCAATTGGGCGGTGTGGGCTATTACCTGGCGGACCGGATTAAAAAGGAAATCGATCTCGAAGTCCGTTGCACGGTCCTGGGCCATATTCAGCGGGGCGGAACGCCTATCGCCTTCGACCGGGTTCTGGGAACGCGCCTTGGCGCTTTTGCCGTGCAGGCGGCGGCGGAAGAAAAATTCGGCAACATGGTTGCCTTGAAAACGCCCGATCTCTCGCTTGTTCCCCTGAAAAGCCTTGCCGGCAAGGTTCGCGCCGTGCCGCAGGATTGCCAGTTGATTCAGTGCGCGGAGTCCATCGGCATCAGTTTGGGACGGTGAGCGGCCCGCCCGAACTGCCGTAACAGTTCTGCTTTTGCCGCCTTGCCACGCCGAGCATAAATCTTGTCACAATAAATACAATGTGCTAGTCTAGACCGACACCAGTATTGGATTTTCCATATAAAATTCACACGTTTCCGGATTGAGCCGTGGGTGGCCGCGAGGTTCCCGGTTCGAGAGGATGGAAACGGAGGCCAACCCGTTTGTAAAAGGAACAGAATATGCCCGAAATAACTATGAGAAACCTTCTGGAGGCCGGAGTCCATTTCGGCCACCAGACCAATCGTTGGAACCCCAAGATGAAAAAATACATCTATGGGGCGCGTAATGGAATCTATATTGTCGATCTGCACAAGACCTTGAAGAAGTTCCGGGAGGCGGAGCAGTGTGTTAAAGAGATATCCCGGTTGGGACAAAAAATTCTCTTCGTCGCTACGAAAAAACAGGCCCAGGACCTGATTGCCGAGGAAGCTTTTCGGTGTGGAATGTTCTATGTGAACCAGCGGTGGCTGGGCGGGACGTTGACTAATTTTGCCACGATCAAAAAAAGCGTCGACCGGTTGAAGGATTTGGAACGGATGGAGGCGGACAATGAATTTGACCGGCTTCATAAAAAGGAAGCGCTGAGAAAACACAAGGAAATCGGCAAGCTGAACAAATTCCTGCGCGGCATAAAAAATATGTCGAGGCTCCCGGACGCGATATTTATCGTCGATATACGAAAAGAGAGGATCGCTTTGGCGGAAGCGCGCAAGTTGGGCATAAAAGTTATCGCCATCGTCGATACGAATTGCAATCCCGAGGGAATCGATTTCCCCATTCCGGGCAATGACGACGCGATTCGTTCCATCCGTCTGTTCACCCGGCGCATTGCCGACCTTTGCCTGGAAGGGCAGGAAATTTTTCAGGCCGCCCGGAAGGATGAGCCGGGCAAAGCCAAGGCGCAGCCAAAACCGCCCGGCGCCGAAAGCGCGGCGCCGGATAGCAAGCCGGTGGAACAGGCGGAAACCAACGTGGCGGAAATCGGGAAAACCGAAAATACCGTTCCAAACCCATAAGCATCAACAGGCGACGAGCCGCAATGAACGACCCCGCCGCAAGCGGACGGGATATCCGATAAGAATTTTCATTTAAAAGGCGTGGCAAGCCACGGGGAATAAAACCCACTTGTGGGATTTAAATAAAGGAGTAGGAGCAGAATGGATATTACCGCGGAAATGGTTAAGGATTTACGCGCCAAATCGGGCGCGGGCATCATGGAATGCAAGACGGCTCTTAAGGAAGCCGAGGGAGATATTGAACAATCGATCATCGTTCTTCGCAAAAAAGGCCTGGCCAAGGCGGCAAAAAAAGGCGACCGCGCGACGACCGAGGGGGCTGTGGGGTCTTATATTCACGCCGGCGCCAAAATCGGCGTTCTCCTGCAACTGAATTGCGAAACCGATTTTGTTGCCAACACGCCCGACTTCAAGGAGCTGGTTAAAGATATTGCCATGCACATTGCCGCCGCCGGGCCGCGTTTTATTTTGCGGGAAGATGTGACGGAAGAAGTGCTGGCCAAGGAAAAGGAAATTTATGCCCATCAAGCACGCGAATCGGGCAAGCCGGAGAAGATCATCGATAAAATCGTTTCGGGAAAAATAGAAAAATTTTACGAAGAAGCCTGTCTGCTGGATCAGCATTTCATTAAAAATACCGACATCACCGTGCAGGAACTGATTCAGCAAAAAATCGCCTCCTTGGGAGAAAATATAACTATTGGAAATTTTGCGCGATTCGAAATCGGCAAAGGATGATCCCAAAACCACCCGGCCGCAGGCTGTTTTTCGCAGGGTTCTGCTGAAACTGGGAGGAGAAAGCCTCGCCGCCCGTGACGGGGGTTTTGGGATCGATCAAAAGGCTCTCGAAAACATCGCCTTTGACATCCAGGAGGCAAAAGCCCTGGGTGTGGAAATCGCCATCGTCATCGGCGGCGGTAATATTTTCCGTGGCGCCACTGCCAGCGACCTGGGAATGGAGCGGGTCGCGGCTGACTACATGGGAATGCTCGCCACGGTGATCAACGCCCTGGCCCTTCAACATGCCCTGGAGAGCGTGAACATTTCCACCCGGGTGCAGACGGCTTTAGAAATCCATGAGCTTGCCGAGCCTTACATCCGCAGAAAAGCCATTCGGCACCTGGAAAAAGGCCGCGTGGTGATCTTCGCCGCGGGCACCGGCAACCCTTATTTTACGACAGATACCGCCGCCTCCCTGCGCGCCATGGAAGTTGAGGCGCAGGTGATTTTCAAGGCGACCAAAGTAGATGGAATTTTTTCCTCCGATCCCATGAAGGACAAGAAGGCCGTGAAATTCGACCAGTTATCTTACCTGGATGTGCTGAAAATGGGCCTCAAGGTGATGGATTCGACTTCCGTATCTCTTTGCATGGACAATAAAATGCCGATGGTGATTTTCAACGTCAGGCAACGCGGCAGCATCCGCAAGGTTTTGCTTGGAGAAAAACTGGGAACGACGGTAGGGTTCGCCGATGATTGACAAGTTGCTGGAAGAATCCGACACCCGGATGAACCAATTGATCGAACACCTTAAGTTGGAACTGGGTAAACTGAGCACGGGCCGCGCCTCGCTCGCCTTGCTGGACGGGTTGAAAGTCGATTATTACGGAACGCCCACGCTGCTCTCTCAGGTGGCAACTCTCGGGGTGCCCGACAGCAGCACCATCACCATCCAGCCGTGGGAAAGCTCTTTGCTCAAAAGCATTGAAAAAGCCATTCAATCGTCCATGCTGGGATTGAACCCGGCAAACGACGGCAGTGTGGTCCGCCTCAAAATACCGCCGTTGACGGGTGAACGGCGAGACCAGATCATTAAAATTCTCAAAAAATACGAGGAAGAAAGCAAGGTGGCGATCCGCAATGTCCGCCGGGAATTCAATGACAAGATAAAGAAACTGGAAAAAGAAAAGGTTCCCAAGGATGACTGCCGAAAGGGCCAGGAGAAATTGCAAAAAATCACCGACGAACATATCAACATGGTCAACCAAATCGCCCAGGCAAAAGAAGAAAGCATCCGGACAACGTGAACGTTTCCCGGTGTTCCCGATAAAATCCATCCGGTTCCTAACCCGTCCACTCATTCTCCAGGAGAATTTTTCTTGGCAAATGTTGCGTTACTAGAAAAAATCGACAGGAACAGGTTGCCCCGGCACATTGCCATCATCATGGACGGCAACGGCCGCTGGGCAAAAAAGAATTTGCTCCCCCGGGTTTACGGCCACCGCGCCGGTGTGAAAACGGTGGACCGCATCGTCACTTTATGCCGCAAGCTCAATATAGAAGCGCTCACCCTGTATTCGTTTTCCGATGAGAACTGGAACCGCCCGGCGGCGGAAATCAAGGCTCTGATGAAGATTCTGGACCAGTACCTGAAAAAAGAACTCGACCGCATGAAACAAGAGAATATCCGTTTCAACACGATCGGCCGGATTGAAGGCTTTCCGGAAGATATCCGGACACTGATCCGCCGGGCCAGGGAATACACGCAAAGCAATGATGGTTTGGTTCTGACTTTGGCCTTGAGTTATGGCGGCCAGCAGGAAATTCTCGATGCGGTCAAAAAAATCGCGCAGAAAGTGCGTGACGGCCATCTGCTGCCCGGAGACATCGATTCCGATTTATTTGAAACCTTTCTCGACACCCGGGGCTTGCCCAACCTCGACCTGCTGATACGCACGAGCGGGGAAATGCGAATCAGCAACTTTCTCCTGTACCAGATCGCTTACACGGAGTTGCATTATACCAACGTGTTGTGGCCGGACTTTACCGAGGACGATTTGTTGATGGCCATCGTCGATTTTCAGCAACGCGAGAGGCGCTTCGGTATGATCCGGGGGCAAACGCTCGAAGCTTAAATGGAAAAACCCGTGGCCTGCGGCAGGATCATATCCTGAGACACTCCTATCCTCAAACTTCAACCGTGAACCACAACCCTCAAATCGTTCGCGCGAGGCCGGCCTTTTGAAGCGAGTTTTAAGCAGCGTTTTACTCCTGCCGATTTTGATAGCCGTCGTTTATTTTGGCTCGCCTTTTGTCTTTTACCTGATGGTATTGGCTGTTGTGTTGCTGGGCGTTTATGAGTATTTTGCCCTGATTGCCGATGTCGGCATCACGGGGTTTCCCGTGATGGGGTTGATATTAAGCTTTTTGCTTACCCTGTGTTTTTATTTCGGCGGCCAATTTTTCGCACAATGGATTTTGGCGGCAATGACGCTTCTTTTTCTCGCCTGGTTTGTCCTGGAAAAGGATATCCGCACGGCTTTCGATCAAATCGCCTATACGTTTTTTGGTGTTTTTTATGTTGCGGGGTTGTTAGGCTCCTTTATTTTAATCCGGAATCTGGCGGAAGGGCACTATTGGGTGTTTTTCGTATTGCTTGTCGTTTGGCTTGGCGATACGACCGCCTACTATGTTGGCCGGCGCTTTGGCCGACGTCTGTTGGCTCCGGTCATCAGCCCAAAAAAAACCGTGGAAGGCGCCGTGGCGGGCCTGCTGGGGAGCCTTGCCGGCGGCTGGGCCGCCCAAATATGGTTTGTGCCGGACATCGGCCTCGTCCACTGTTTGATTATGGCCCTTATTTGCGGTATGATCGGGCAGCTTGGCGACCTTGCCGAGTCGCTGTTGAAAAGAAGTGCGCACGCCAAGGATTCCGGCAGCTTGATTCCCGGTCATGGCGGGATTTTAGACCGCATTGACGGTTTGTTGTTTGCCGGGCCGGCTTTTTATGGTTATTACATGGGGATCCTTTCCCCTTGAGGGCGCAGGATATGAAAAAAATTTCCATCTTGGGGTCCACCGGTTCCATCGGCGTCAACACCCTTGACGTCGTCGAGAGATATCCCGAACGATTCGAAATCGTCAGCCTTGCCGCGGGCAGTAACGTTGAGGTGTTTGCCCGGCAGATCAGAAAATTCAAACCCAGGCTGGCGTCCATTTTCGATCCCGCCAAGGTCAAACCGTTGCGGGAGATGCTCAACGGCCACCCGGTTGAGCTGGTCAGCGGGGAAGAAGGCTCCATAAAAGTTGCGGTGCTGGAGGAGGCGGACACCGTTGTTTCCGGTATCGTCGGCGGCGCGGGCCTGGTGCCCACGTTTGCCGCCCTGCGGGCCGGCAAGCATGTCGCCCTTGCCAACAAGGAGACGCTGGTGATCGCCGGAGAACTGGTGCTGAAGGCGGCGCGCAATGGCGCCGGCATCGTGCCCATCGACAGCGAACACAGCGCCATTTTCCAGGCATTGAACGGCGAAAAAAAAGAACGCATCAAAAAAATCATCCTCACGGCCTCGGGTGGACCGTTCCGCACCTGGTCCAAGGAAAAAATGGAGCATGTCACCGTGCGGGAAGCGCTCAATCATCCCAATTGGAAAATGGGCAGCAAGATCACCATCGATTCAGCCACCCTGATGAACAAGGGCCTCGAGTACATCGAGGCGAAATGGCTGTTCGGGTTGGACGTTCAGGTCGATATCATCGTGCATCCGCAAAGCATCGTGCATTCGATGATTGAATTCGTCGACACCTCAATAATCGCCCAATTGGGCATTCCCGACATGAGGGTCCCCATTGCCTACGCCCTGACTTATCCCGACCGGTTCGCAATGGAACTGCCGTCGCTGGATTTGGCCGGGTGTTCGCAACTCAACTTCGAGAAACCCGACTTCGAAAGGTTCCCCTGCCTGCGGCTGGCCATGGAGGCCCTGGAAACCGGGCAGACCATGCCGGCGGTATTGAATGCCGCCAATGAAGTCGTGGTGGAGGCCTTTCTGGACGAGCAAATTTCCTTTAAAGAGATTCCCGAAATTATCCGCTCCACCATGCGCCGGCACGAGAGCGTCCCCGTGCGGGAACTCGACGATGTGCTCGCCGCCGACC